>ERZ772882.3726-NODE-3726-length-11708-cov-3.441517_pt1 | contig 11708 bp, 4 predicted proteins | sample MGYA00580576_ERZ772882 | MGnify/ENA primary metagenome ERZ772882 (study PRJEB29015, sample SAMEA2737658) | human gut metagenome | biome: human gut; feature: human-associated habitat; material: faeces | place: China | collected 2012 ... | reverse complement strand
CATCCCCAAAGAGGTCGTCCGTGTCTGTGAGCACGCCAAAGTCACTACGGCATCCTTGCAGGGAGCTTCCTCAGCGATCATCTCTACCAGCTATTCCAGTACGGATGAAGATATTTATGCCGCTGAAAATGCGTACCGTGCCTTGGAAGAAGCACTGAATACACAGATCAACCAGATGGAATCCACCCATCCGGATTACGATGAATACCGGTATCAGATTGATGAGATCGGTCATAACCCATATCAGTTGATCTCTTATCTTACGGTAAAATACGGCGGCTTCACTTACGATGAAGTGGCAGAGGAGATTAAGGAGATCTTCCGACAGCAGTATGGAATCACCACAGACTCTACCAGAGAAACAGTTACAGAAACCAAGACTGTCCGGGTAGGGGAGTCCTTGGGACTGGTTGTGACAAGTGGGTACTGTAACTGCCCGATCTGCTGTGGGCAGTGGAGTGGCGGACCGACAGCCAGTGGGGCAATGCCGACAGCAAACCATACGATTGCCGTGGATGCGGCGAATCCATTTGTGCCGATCGGGACCCATGTCGTCATGAACGGTGTGGAATATGTAGTAGAAGATACCGGAGCGTTCGCAAGATATGGGGTACAGTTCGATGTTTACTATGACAATCATGCGGCGGCATCCGCACATGGACACCAGACATGGGAAGCCTACATAGCAGACAGCAATGGAAACCAGGAAGTGCAGGTCACGACTACAAAAGAGGTGAACCGTCTGGATGTGACGATGACAAACCACAGCCTGGATGCCGTGTTAAGGAGCCGTGAATATGGTGGATGCAGATTTGTTAAGGAGCCGTATGACAGAGGAAGAACAGGAACGCTACGATGCGTATAACAAATATTATGGCAACCGTGATTATCTGTTTGATCTAAACAGCATACCCACCGGAAGCAGTGGATTTGGTTACGACATACCGGCAGATGCTTTATCTGATCCACAGTTTGCAAAAATGATACAGGAAGCAGAAAAATATCTGGGTGTTCCATATGTATGGGGCGGTTATTCCCCAAGTGGTTTTGACTGTTCCGGCTTTGTAAGCTGGGTTATCAATAACTGTGGAAATGGATGGAATGTCGGAAGATGTACTGCCGATGAGCTGCGGTCACACTGTTCGCAGGTATCGCCATCGGAGGCAAAACCGGGAGATCTGATCTTCTTCCAGGGAACCTATGACACAGCGGGAGCAAGCCATGTGGGAATCTATGTCGGCAATAACATGATGATCCACTGTGGCAAGCCTGTCCAGTATACGAGCATCGCAAGTGCCTACTGGCAGGAACATTTTATGGCGTTTGGTCGTCTGCATTAGAGGAGGTGACAGGGCAGATGAACATGAAATTAAAAAAACTTCTGAATGATATTCAGAAAACGGAGGATAAGATTGCTGAATTACAGGAACACCTGAAGCGGCAGAATACATTGAGACAGCAGATGGAAGATATAGAGATCGTTAAGTCGTTCCGTTCCATGAAGCTGGACAGCCGCAGCCTGCTTGTCCTGCTTGACGGGATTCAGAAAGGAACCGTTACGATCCAGATGGATGAGGACGGTGGTATCACGGTGGAGGATGCAAAAGCTCCGCAGAAAAAGGAAAACAACACAGAAGTTCACAGACCACCTGTTGGTCAGATGACAGAAAGAGAGGTTTTAGACGATGAGGAATAAAGTGGTAAAGAAACTGCTTATGATTGCCATGGCAGTCACCATGATCTCCGGGACATCCATTGCTACGGTTTATGCAAATGCAAACCCACCGGCAGAGGAGACAACGACACAGGTAGTAGAAGAAACGGCAACAGAATCAACAGAAGATACGGAGAAGAAAGAGGATACCGGAAGGGTCACCGGGGAAGGAGATAATTCTGCTTTTTCTACTCCGGGAAATGCCCAGCTGGTGGATGATAAGGAAAATGATGATACGAAACAGTTCCTTACCATCCAGACCAAGAAGGGAAATACATTTTACATGGTCATTGACCGTTCCAGCAATACAGAAAATGTATATATGATGTCCCTGGTCGATGAGAATGACCTGGCAGAATTTCTGGATGAGACAGAAAAGAGCAAAGAAACCGAAGAATCAACCGTAGTGATCCCGGAAACCACACCGGAAACTACCCCGGCAGTAGAGGAGGAAACCGAAGTGAAGAAAGAAGAACAGACAGGAATGAATGTAAAAGGACTTGGAGCAATCGTACTTGCAGTGATTCTTGGAGTGGCAGGTATCGCCGTTTATAAAAAGCATGGACGTGGCAAAGAGGATGACTATGTAAGCGAACAGCTGGAGTTCTCTGACGGACCGTATGTAAATGAAGAAGAGGATGAGGAAGAAGAATAAACTTCCATCTCCAAAGAAGCAACCAAAATAAGGACAGGGGCGGCCAGAGCAGTTTGGCTGCCCTTTTTTCAGAAAGGACAAAAAAGCGTATGTCAAAATTTTTAGTGATCGCAGAGAAACCAAGTGTGGCACAGAGTTATGCCAAAAATCTGTCAGCTTATAAAAAAGAGGACGGATATTTAGAAGGGGAGAGCTGTATTGTCAGCTGGTGCCTTGGGCATCTGGCAGAGTATGCACAGCCGGAAGAATACGATTCCAAATATGAGAAATGGCAGTTTGATGACCTTCCGATTCTCCCGCAGGTCTGGAAGTTGAAAGTTTCCAGAGATAAAAAGAAACAGTTTGATGTGTTAAAAAGCCTGATGAACCGGGCAGATGTGGACTATCTGGTAAATGGCTGTGATGCAGGAAGGGAAGGGGAACTGATCTTCCAGAGAGTGTATGACCTTGCCGGATGCAGGAAACCGGTGAAGCGTTTATGGATCAGTTCCATGGAAGATACGGCAATCCGGATAGGTTTTCAGACAATGAAAGGAGCAGAGGAATACCGGAATATCTGCATGGCTGCGGTATGCAGGGCACAGGCAGACTGGCTGATCGGAATGAACGGAACTAGGGCATATACGACCTGTTATTTTAAACGTCTGGTTGTGGGCAGGGTGCAGACGCCAACGCTTGCCATGCTTGCGGAACGTCAGGATAAGATTGAGCATTTTCAGAAAGAAGCCTTTTATAAAGTAGCACTGACAGACGGAAGGCTTACGGTAGTTTCTGAAAATATTGCAAATGAGGAAGCAGCCGATCTCCTTGCTTCCTTATGTATGGATTCGGAAGCAGTGATTACACAGATAAAGAGGGAACAAAAGAAAGCGTTTCCTCCCAAACTTTATGATCTGACCAGTCTGCAAAGGGAAGCAAACCGTTACTTTGGCTATACGGCAAAGAAAACACTGGATATGCTGCAGGAATTATATGAAGAAAAGCTGGTCACTTATCCAAGAACGGACAGCCAGTTCGTGACGGAGGATATGGGGGATACCGTAGAGGAACTGGTAGGGAAAATGCCAGTCTTACTTCCGTTCTTGGATTATGGACAGCTGGGACATAACATCACCAGAGTGATTAACAATGCAAAAGTATCCGACCATCATGCGATTCTTCCAACAAAAGAAGCCGTAGAAAAAGGAATCTCTGATCTGACAGCGGACAAAAAGAACCTGATGATGCTGGTCTGCCAGCAGCTGGTGCAGGCAACAGGGGAAGAGTATCAGTATGAGCAGACGGATATTATGGTCAAATGTCAGGGACATGATTTTACCGCCAGAGGAAAAGTGCCGGTGCAGATGGGATTTAAAGCGGCGGGGAATGCCTTTAAGAACCAGTGCGTGAAAGCCAAGCCGGAAGAAGAAACGGAAAAAGAAACTTCCATCCCATATGGATATGAAGAAGGAATGACGCTTTCTCCGGTAAAGGCAGAAAAGACAGTGCATTTTACTTCCCCGCCAAAACCATTCAATGAAGATACCCTCCTTGCCGCTATGGAAACCGCAGGGAATAAAGACTTTGATTCGGAGACAGAGAAGAAAGGACTGGGGACTCCGGCAACCAGGGCAGGTATCATTGAAAAACTGGTTTCTTCCGGCTATGCAGTCAGAAAAGGAAAGCAGATCTTGCCAAGCACAGAGGGCAGGGAACTGGTGAATGTCATGCCGGCTTATCTGAAATCTGCCGCAATGACTGCCGAATGGGAAAATCAGCTTTTAATGATGGAAAAAGGGCAGATCACCGATACACAGTTTATGGGTGAGATCACTTCTTTAGTCGGTAAGATTCTTTCTGTGTGCAGGGAAATACCGGAAACGGAAAGGAGAAGGTTCCAGAAAGCAAGGGAAGTGATCGGTAAGTGTCCGGTCTGCGGCTCTGATGTCTACGAAGGAAAGCAGAATTTTTACTGCTCCAACAGGCAGTGTGATTTTGCCCTTTGGAAAGAAAACCGTTTCTTAGGAAGCATGGAGAAAACACTGGATAAAAAGATGGCAGTGGAGCTTCTTGATAAAGCCTGTACTCATGTAAAAGGGCTGTATTCCAGAAAAAAAGATATAAAGTTTGACGCAGATCTTTTACTGACACTGGAGGACGGAAAGCCAAGGTTCCATCTGGAATTTCCAAAGAAGAAAAAGAAATAAGACAAGGAGGTAGGCAGTATGTCGAAATTACAGGACATCCGGGAACTGGCACAGGAACATGCGACATTGGTGAGCAGTTCGCCAAGGGACTGGATGGGTTATATGGATACCGCAGCGAGACTATACCGGTATCCTTTTACAGACCAGTTACTGATCCACGCACAGCATCCACAGGCAACCGCCTGTGCGTCCCTGGAACTGTGGAATGAGAAAATGTTCCGCTGGGTAAACCGGGGAGCTAGGGGAATCGCTCTGCTTGACGAGAATGGTCATAATACCAGACTCCGGTATGTGTTTGATATTTCAGATACGCACATGGTGGCAGGCGGAAGAAGCCCTTACCTGTGGCAGATGCAGGAACATCAGCAGGAAGAGATCCTTAACCATTTAGCAGAAGCGTATGGTCTGGAAGAAAAAGATACAGGGACTTTATCGGATGCGTTGATGGCGGTTGCAAGGGAAATGGTCGCAGACAGTCTGGAAGAATATCTGGACGGCTTGGAATATGCAGCGGAAGGAACGTATCTGGAAGATCTGGATGAAGTTACGATCCGCAGTGATTTCCGCCAGCTTGCAACGGACAGTGTATATTACATGCTTTCCAGACGATGCGGGCTTGAACCGATGGAACTTCTGGAAGAAGAGGACTTCATGCATATCACAGATTATAACCGGCTGTCTGTACTGACCTTTCTTGGAAATGCAGCAAGCCAGATCAGTGAGAGTGTTCTGATTGACATTGGAAGGACGGTACATAAAATTTCTCTGGAAGAAGCCAGAAAAGAGGTTGAAATTTCCAATGAAAGGAATTATAATAACTTTAACACGTTAATGCGTGAAAATAAAAATAAGGGCGTAGAAAACAACAAAGAAGAAAATATCGAGAATGAAGGAGGAACCGACTATGGAACTGACATATCATCGCAAGGGGGATTACCTGTTTCCGAACCTGACCGTAGAGGAGGAAGAAGTGACAATAGGGAAATACGGGATGCTTCGGAGGACATTCCTGAAGGAACACAAGAACAGCCTGTATCAGAGCCTGTTCCTGACAGGAAAGCTGAACAGCCATCTGGCAGAGATCGAGAAGGCAGCACAGGAGAGGATGGACAGCCAGATGGAGAAACTGCTGAAGAACCATCCGGCACCGGACAAGGAAGCAGACCCGATGGCCTGGACAGCACATATGAACGCACTGATGGCAACAGCGGAAGAGAGCATCTTGACGGAATTGGTATACAGTTAGTCGAAGATACAAGAGAAGATGGATTGAGTAAAGCAGAGGAAGAGATCGCCTCTGCTTTATCTTTGCCCGAATATCCAACTGCAAATGAACAAAGACGGCAGATCGAGGAAAGGGCAGCAGCCCTTTATGCCGGAGAAATCCCGATTCCAGAGGAAGTTGTCGATGAGATCTTACGGACAGGAGGAAACCGGAAAGCCAGCCAGCTCCGGATCATCTATAATTTCATGAGTGAACAGACACCGGAGGAATATACGGAGTTTGTGAAGCGTGAATACCGTAAAGGTGGAAAAGGCTTTCAGATTGATGGAAATGAATATTCAGTCTGGTTTGATGAAACCGGGATGCAGATCGCAGTAGGGCATACAGTTACAGACCATATCTTAGATAAGGCATTTTTATCATGGGAAGATGTCAGCGGACGTATCCATCAGCTTTTAGACCAGGGTGAATATGCACCGCAGTCTGTATTGGATGCAGCAAGAAACAATGCAGTAAAAGAACATGCACAGGCTCTTGCCTATATGAAAGGGGATATGGCAGAAGGGGTAGCCGAGATTGTTTTTGATGAGGAGGATTTACCACATCTTCACAGTATCTATCCGGAGATCACGGATTATCTGGAAGAAAAGCTGGAAGATCCACAGTGGCTTTCGGAACTGAATGAAAGACTGGATGCACTGGCAGAAGCCTATGAAGAAAATCATTCCATTATGCGTTTCCATCATTATAATCCTGTAAATATCTCAAAGCAGTTTCAGAAGTTTGCGGATGAGGTCATCCCTTATCAGGCAAGGGACGGGTTTGCCTGGAAAGAACATCCGATGTTCATTACACAGGATGAGATTGATGCTTTTCTTGCAGGAGGTGGAGCGTATTCGCAGGGCAGGCTTAGGACGTATTCCTTTTATCTGCTGCATGAAGATGAAAGATCGAGGACAGGTTTTATCAAGGAACAGTATGGGATCGGTGGAAGCAGTCATGCACTGTCTGGTGCCGATGATTCACACGCAAACTATGATGGAAAAGGATTGTTTCTTGCAAGAGGTGCTTATGGGAATCCATATACGTCAATTTTATTATCCTGGAATAAAGTTGCAAATAGAGTAGCTTATCTGATAAAGAATGACCAGTTCCTGCAGGCAGAAGATTATGCTCGTATGCCGGAATATGAACGGGAGCAGATGGCGAATAAGGTACTTCGCTTTTATGACCGTCTTCCGGAAGAGATAGACAGACCATTTACGGATGATTTCTTCTGGGAAAAACCAGGAAAAGAAATGGTGGCAGTATTAGAGAATCCAGAGCAGACAGAAGAACTGTTACAGAAGATGGATGCAGCATTGGCAGCTCTTCCATTGGATTTTGAAGCGTATGGGACAAACTACCAGCAGAAAACAGAACTTCTTTCAGAACTCCACCAGTATGCAGAAGGAACCTATACGATATTCCCGACACCGGAAGCAGAACCGTCTTTTGCGGAACCATCCGGGCACCAGATGACCATGTTTGATTTCTTGGATACGAAGGCAGTGACAGAACCGACCGTAGTAGATATGTCAGATGTGGAGGAAATAGAAGAGGAAGAGGTTACTGCCGAAGAATCTATTTCAGAGAGTCAGGAGCAGGAAATAATAGAAACTTCTGAGGAACAGAAAGAACCAGAAGAAGAGGTAACAGCTAAAACAGCAGAAGAACTGGCGGAGTCCTGGGATGAAGGTGTTTTTGCGTATCAGGGGTATCATTTTGAAGCAGTAGGGGTATTGCCGGAAGGAATAGAAGGAAAAGATCTGGTTGCACAGACCCGTTCCAATACAGAACTGCATTTATCAACCTACCATACAGAAGATTTCCCTAAATATTCGTATGATGATTTTTATGCAGTCAGCAATGCACCAACTGCCGATGTGTTCCGGTGTCTGGAAACCGGACGCAATTATATTCCCGGAGAAAATGAACTGTTTGGATATGAGGGAGAATTTCAACCATATTTAAAACCGGAAGTAGAAGAGATTGTAACAGAACCGCATAACTTTCGGATTCAGGATAATGACCTTGGAGCAGGTGGTCCGAAAGCAAAGTATAAAGCAAATATGGAAGCCATCCATTTGTTACAGACTTTGGAGAAAGAAGAACGTCTGGCAACACCCGAAGAACAGGAAATTTTATCCCGTTATGTTGGCTGGGGTGGCATCCCGCAGGCATTTGAAGAGAATAACAGTAGTTGGACAAATGAGTATCTGGAGTTAAAGAATACCTTATCACCGGAAGAATACAGTGCAGCAAGGGCATCGACCTTAAATGCTTTTTATACGTCCCCGACCGTGATCCGAAGTATGTATGAAGTACTGGAAAATATGGGACTGAAACAGGGAAATATTCTGGAGCCGTCCTGTGGTGTCGGTAACTTTATGGGACTGATCCCGGAGAGTATGGGCAAAGCCAATATGTATGGTGTGGAACTCGACCCGGTTTCGGGCAGGATCGCAAAACAGCTTTACCAGAAAAATAAGATTGCCGTGCAGGGATTTGAGGAAACCAGTTATCCGGACAGCTTTTTCGACTGTGTGATAGGCAATGTTCCGTTTGGATCGTATCAGGTCAGTGACCGCAGATATGACCGGCATCATTTTATGATCCATGATTATTTTATTGCAAAATCCCTTGATCTGGTGCGTCCGGGCGGCGTAGTTGCAGTGGTAACTTCCAGTGGAACGATGGATAAGCAGAATCCGGCAGTGAGACAGTATATCGCAAACCGGGCAGAACTGCTTGGAGCCATCCGATTACCGAATAATGCGTTCCAGAGAAATGCCAATACCAGCGTTGTTTCTGATATTCTGTTTTTCCAGAAAAGGGACAGGGCATCCATTGAGGAACCGGAATGGTTAAATTTAAAGGAAACACCAGAAGGCTATTCAGTCAATGCTTATTTTGCAGAGCATCCGGAAATGGTGCTTGGTGAGTTTACTACAGAAAGTACCCAGTATGGAAAGCAGGAAGTGACCGTAAAACCAAAAGAAGGAATTACCTTAGAAGAACAATTAAAAGAAGCTGTCCAGAATATCCATGGCACGATCACGGAACTGGAACTTTCGGATACAGAGCTGGAGGAGGATGTTGTCTTTATACCGGCAGACCCGGATGTAAAGAATTTCAGTTTTACCGTAGTGAATGAGGAAGTCTATTACCGGGAAAATTCTGTGATGAACCGCATGGAGCTTCCGGCAATGACAGCGGAACGTGTCAAAGGGATGGTGAAGATTCGTGATATTACGAATGAACTGATCCAGTGCCAGATGGAAGAGGGAAGCGATGAACAGATCACAAAGCTGCAGGGAAAACTCAATGAAGAATACGATACCTTTACAGCAAAATATGGTCTTATCAGCAGCAATGCCAATAAGAGGGCATTTAGCCAGGACAGCAGCTATTGTCTTTTGACTTCTCTGGAATTTCTGGATGATAAGGGAGAACTGAAACGGAAAGCGGATATTTTTACCAAAAGGACAATCCGCAGGGCAGAAACGGTAACTTCTGTAGATACTGCCAGTGAAGCACTTGCGGTTTCTATCGGTGAGAGGGCAGGCGTTGACCTTTCCTATATGGCACAGCTTTCCGGGAAAACAGAAGAGGAGCTTACCGAAGAACTGGCAGGGGTGATCTTTAAGAATCCGATCGGTGAAAAATGGGAGCCGTCGGACGAATATCTTTCTGGAAATGTGAGGGAGAAACTGCAGATCGCCAAACAGTTTGCAGAAGATCACCCGGAATATCAGGTGAATGTGCAGTATTTGGAGCAGGTACAGCCAAAAGATCTGGATGCATCAGAGATTGAAGCAAGACTTGGGGCAACCTGGATCTCCGAGGATTACATTACACGGTTCATGGCAGAAACATTCCATACACCAAGATATTATGTAGGGAGCAAGGTCAAAGTCCAGTATGCCGAAGTGACCGGACAGTGGAATGTTATGGGAAAGAATGTGGACAGCTACGGAAATGCTCTTGTCACTTCCACTTATGGAACACAGAGAGCCAATGCCTACCGCCTTTTGGAAGATGCCTTAAACCTTAGAGATACCAAGATTTATGACACGGTACAGGATGCCGATGGAGAACACCGGGAATTAAACCGGAAGGAAACGATGCTGGCACAGCAGAAGCAGGAGCTGATCAAAGAGGAATTTAAGGAGTGGATATTTAAAGACCTGCACCGACGGGAAGATCTCTGTAAGATTTATAATGAACGATTTAACAGCATCCGTCCACGGGAATATGATGGAAGCCATATTCAGTTTGTCGGCATGAACCCGGAGATCACCTTGATGCCGCATCAGAAAAACGCAGTGGCTCATGTGCTGTATGGAAATAATACGTTACTGGCTCATTGCGTAGGAGCAGGAAAGACGTTCCAGATGATCGCAGCCGGTATGGAATCAAAACGGCTGGGACTCTCACAGAAGAATCTTTATGTTGTGCCAAACCATCTGACCGAGCAGTGGGGCAGTGATTTCCTACGTCTCTATCCGGGAGCAAATATCCTGGTGGCAACGAAGAAAGACTTTGAGCCGGCAAACCGAAAACGGTTCTGTTCCCGTATTGCGACAGGGGATTATGATGCCGTGATCATTGGACATACACAGTTTGAGAAAATCCCTCTTTCAAGGGAACGGCAGATTGCCATGCTGGAAGATCAGATTGCAGATATTACGTTCTCCATTGAAGAAGCGGCACATCAGGCAGGACAGAATTATACCATCAAGCAGTTGGAAAAAACAAAGAAGAGTCTGCAGGCGAGGATGAAGAAACTCAATGACCAGACCAGAAAGGATGATGTAGTAACTTTTGAGCAGTTGGGTGTAGACCGGCTGTTTGTGGATGAGAGCCATAGTTTTAAGAACCTTTTTTTGTATACAAAAATGCGGAATGTGGCGGGTATCTCACAGACGGATGCACAGAAAAGTTCGGATATGTTTATGAAATGCCGGTACATGGATGAACTGACCGGCGGCAGAGGAATTACCTTTGCTACAGGTACTCCCGTATCGAACAGTATGACGGAGCTTTACACTATCATGCGTTATCTCCAGTATGACACACTCATGCGTATGGGTATGGGACACTTTGATTCCTGGGCGGCAACGTTCGGGGAGACAGTAACCGCAATCGAATTATCACCGGAAGGAACGGGCTATCGTGCGAAAACACGGTTTGCCCGTTTTTTCAATCTTCCAGAGCTGATCTCCATTTTTAAGGAAGCTGCGGATATTCAGACATCGGATATGCTGAATCTTCCTGTACCGGAAGCAGAGTTTATCAATGAAGTCTTAAAACCAAGTGAAGAACAGCAGGAAATGGTCAGTGCCTTTTCGGAACGTGCGGAAGAAGTAAGAGCCGGTCTTGTGAATCCAACGGTGGACAATATGCTCAAGATTACCAATGACGGAAGAAAATGTGCATTGGATCAGAGGCTATTAAATGAACTCCTTCCGGATGCAGAAAAAAGCAAGGTCAATACCTGTGTGGAAAATGCTTTTCAGGTATGGGAAGAAGGAAAAGCAGACCGGACAACCCAGCTGATCTTCTGCGACCTGTCCACACCCAAAGGAGATGGGACTTTCAACGTATATGATGATGTCCGGAACAAACTGGTTGCCAGAGGAATCCCGAAAGAAGAGATTGCTTTTATCCATGAATACAACACGGAGGCAAAGAAAGCGGAGCTGTTTGCAAAGGTACGGGCCGGACAGGTGAGAATCCTCATGGGTTCTACACCGAAACTCGGTGCTGGTACCAACGTGCAAGACAGGCTCATTGCGCTGCATCACCTTGACTGTCCGTGGAAGCCGTCTGATGTAGGACGGATTTTGCGGACATTCAAAATAAAAAAGAATGTGGAGGTAACAG
>ERZ772882.3722-NODE-3722-length-11711-cov-3.022649_pt1 | contig 11711 bp, 10 predicted proteins | sample MGYA00580576_ERZ772882 | MGnify/ENA primary metagenome ERZ772882 (study PRJEB29015, sample SAMEA2737658) | human gut metagenome | biome: human gut; feature: human-associated habitat; material: faeces | place: China | collected 2012 ... | reverse complement strand
AGCCGTCTTTTTCGGTGGTCTTCTTCTGCGTGACGACGCAGGGGCCTGCCTCGATAACGGTGACCGGAATGACCTTGCCGCTCTCATCGAAAATCTGGGTCATGCCCACTTTTTTGCCGATGATTGCTTTCTGCATGGTTTGGTTTCTCCTTTTTTATAGGTTATTGGTCGGCAGCCCATTGGGAGGCCAGCCGACATGACCCGTCCGCCCGATGCCAGACAGTGCGGGCTGCCATAACTTCGCTTGCGCGCCGTTACAGCTTTATCTCAATCTCAACACCAGCGGGAAGATCCAGGCTCATCAGAGCCTCGACGGTCTTCTGGTTGGGGTTGAGGATATCGATCAGACGCTTGTGGGTTCTGCGCTCGAACTGCTCACGGGAGTCCTTGTACTTGTGGACAGCCCGAAGGATGGTGACGACTTCCTTCTTGGTGGGCAGCGGGATGGGGCCGGAAACCTGAGCGCCGTTGCGCTTCGCGGTCTCCACGATCTTTGCAGCGCTGGAGTCGATCAGCTGGTGATCGTAAGCCTTCAGCCGGATGCGGATCATCTGGTTTGCCATGTTTGTTTTCCTCCTTGAATTACGTACTCAGTTTGCGTAGTGTCTGGGTACGGTCGAACTACTATTGTCCGCGCCGCCGTGCGTATCATTCCGAGCCATGAAAAATGGCCGACCGAGGCCGACCCTTCTTCCGTTCCCGGCGATATACGCCAGCGCTTCCAGAAGCAGTTCAGCCGCCCGATGACCGGACATACTCCGCGGAAGTTACCGTTTTTCAACGCAATCTCCCGCATCATCGCAGTGCACGCGCAGAATCTCCCTACACGCGCCCGATTATGATACCATCTGTTTCCCCATTTGTCAAGCATTTTTTCAGAATTTTTCACGAAGTTTTGTATTTATTTTCGGTGAAAACAGAGAATTCTTCTGTCTTCCGTCAGGGTTCTTATAAGGACACGATTCCAGTTGCAATTTGCGGCGATCCATATTAAAATAAAGCGACGGGGGGATGAAAATGATAACATACGACCGTCTGTGGCAGACCATGAAGCAGCGGGGTGTTTCCCAGTATGATCTTTATACCCATCATAATGTAAACCGCTCCCAGCTCAATCGGCTCCGGCACAATGAGAACGTGGAGATCAATACCATCGACAAGCTCTGCAACATCCTCCAATGCCGCGTCGAGGACATTATGGAGCATTTCCCTGACGATAATCGGTTCTGAACTTGCAATTTGATAGGTAATCATAAAAATAGTTAATGGAGCGTATCAGTACAGATACGCTCCATTTCTCATTCCAACATATGCACCCCCTTGGCTCTCCCTCTGGGAGAGCTGTCACCGCAGGTGACTGAGAGGGCATTGCGCCCTGGTTTCCCCTCTCCGTCCTCGCTTCGCTCGGCCACCTCTCCCATAGGGAGAGGCAAGGGGTGCTGCGCTTCTTATTATTTCAGCTCCCAGGCTTTAACCTGACTTGCCTTCTCGTATAGCTTCAGGTAGCTTTCGTACCGGGTCTTTTCGATCTTCCCCTCCCCGCAGGCTTCCCGGACGGCGCAGCCCGGCTCCTTGCGGTGAGTGCAGTCGTCAAAACGGCACTTTCCCAGATACGCCCCGAAATCCACGAAGGCGTATTGCAGATTCTCCTTGAGGATCACGTCCATTTCATCGGTGTCGAAGGAGGAAAATCCGGGGGTATCCATGACAAAGGTGTCGTCGCCCAGACTGTACAGCTCCACATGCCGGGTGGTATGCCGTCCCCGTCCAAGCTTTTCGGAAACCTCTCCTGTGGAAAGCTTCAGCTCCGGCGCCAGACGGTTGAGGATGCTGCTTTTGCCCACGCCGGAATTTCCGGTGAATGCCACCAGCTTGCCGCGGATCAATGTCCGAAGCTCCTCCACACCGCCGCCGGTCTCGGCGCTGGTGCAGATGACGGGGAAACCGGCGTTCCGGTAGATACGCACCAAGTCCACCGCCGGGTCAAGGTCGCACTTGTTGACGCACAGGCAGACCGGCACCTCCTGATCCCCCGCAATGGCCGCCACCCGGTCAATGAGGAACGGCTCCGTCACCGGATTGACGTTGGCCGCGAATACCACCAGCGCGTCAATGTTGGCGACGGCGGGGCGGACGAAGCAGTTCCGCCGGGGCAGCACCTTTTCCACCATGCCCTTCCCCCGCTCCACGGTGATGCTGACCATGTCGCCGGTAAGGGGCGTGCAGTTTTCCCTTCGCAGAATGCCCCGGGCGCGGCAGGTGATCACCGCGCCCCCCGTCTGCACGTCATAAAATCCGCTGATGGAACGGACGATCCGCCCGGTATGCTGTTTTTCCATACTCAATTGAACGGCACTTCCTTGGACTGGTAGAATTCTCCGTCGATGTAAATGTCATAGGTCTGGGTTCCTGTGCCTGTCAGGTCGCAGACAAAGCTGGATGTCCCCGGCACGATCTCCCGGGACTCGATGACTTCCTTGCCGTTCAGGAAAATGCTCAGAATGTACGGCTCATCCCGTTCCGGCAGGGAGAACTGCACCCCGATGGTCACCGGCTCGTTGGGGTCTTTGGGGGTCGTGGCCTGGGTGGGGCCTGTGGTTTCCTCCGGCCCTTTGGAGATTTGCAGAACGATCTCCGTGTTCACGTCGATCTCCTCGTTCTTCGCCGCCGACTGGTGAATGACCTCGCCCTTGGGTTTCAGGCTCTCCACTTCCTCGGTTCTGACGTTGGTAAAGCCGGTCTGCCCCAGCAGCTCCTTGGCCTTGTCCACATCCAGCCCCATCACGTTGAGCATCTTCGCCGTGATGACGTCCGGGCCGGTGCTGACATAGATGTACACCGTCTGTCCCGCCGTCATTTCCGTACCGGCGGACGGCTCCGTGCGGATGACCTGCCCCGCCTCGTATACGTAGCTGATCTCGTTGCGGGTGATCGGCTCAAAGCCCTGCCCCAGCAGGATGGACTTTGCCTCCTCCGCGCTGGTGCCTACGAAATTGTCCATGGTCTTGGCTTCCGGCCGCTGCCCCAGGCTGACGGTGATCCAAAGCTCCGAGCCTTTGACCACCTTGCTGCCGCCGGTCGGCTCCGTGTGGAGGATTTCTCCCTTTGGCTTCGTATCGTCGTACTGCTGCTGAAGCTTGATGGTAAAATCCGGGTACTGGGACGCAAGACTTTCGTCGTAAATGCTTCCCTCCAGATAGGGCACCTCCACCAGCGCCTTTTCCTTGCTCAGCAGCGCGCCGTTGAACAGTGCCATCAGGAAGATGAAGATCGCGATCACCGTCACGGCGCTGCAAACCACGATGGCCGTGGTGGCGACCCGGCTGCGCTCCTCCTTGCGTTCCTCTTTGCGCTGCTGCTGCTGCGCCTGACGGCGCTGCTGAGCGCGGCGGATGGATTCGTTGTCCCGCCCCGCCTGGGCGTTCTGGTGCAGGCGGATGCTGTCCGAGGACGTCCGGACGGGCGCCGCCCCGGTTTTGGCCTGCACCTTTTTCTCCGCCGTGGTCATGCCGCGGGAGAGGTTGGGGAGCACCCGCGTCGCATCGTCCACCATGGTATGGTAATCAAAGATCATGTCCGGGTTCTGCCGGAATTCTTCCATATCATGGAGCATTTCCGTGGCGGAGACGTAACGGTCGTTGACCTCCAGCGCCATGCCTTTCATGATGATCTGCTCCAAGCCCCGGGGAATGTTGGGGTTCAGTGTGGATGGCAGCGGCGCGCCGCCGTTTATATGCTGAATGGCAACCGCCACGGGGGATTCCCCGTCATAGGGCGGGCGGCCGGTCATCATCTCGTACATGACCACGGCCAGAGAGTAAATGTCGGAACGGTTGTCGGTATGGCCGCCCTTGGCCTGCTCCGGGGAGATGTAATGGACGCTCCCCAGTGCTTCCTTCGTCAGGGTGTTGCTCTTGCTCATGACCCGGGCAATGCCGAAGTCCATCACCTTGACGGAGCCGTTTTTCAGCACCATGACGTTATGGGGCTTGATGTCCCGGTGGCTGATCCCCCGGCTGTGGGCGTGCTCCAATCCTTTGGCGATCTGCATGGCAAAATGCAGCGTCTCTTTCCAGTTGAGCACCCCTTTTTTCTCCATGTACTGCTTGAGGGAAATGCCGTCGATCAGCTCCATGACGATATAATTGGCGCTGTCGGAGGCGGAAACGTCGTAGACCTGCACAATGTTGGGATGGCTCAGCATGGCCACGGCTTCGCCCTCGGCGCGGAACCGGCGGCGGAATTCCTCATCCCGTGCGAATTCATCCTTGAGTATTTTGACGGCTACCAACCGGTTCAGCCGGTGGTCACGCGCCTTATAGACGACGGCCATGCCGCCGGTACCGATGATCTCCAGAATTTCGTACCGGTCGTCCAAGAGCCGTCCAATATATTGATCCATATTCAGAAATTGCTCCTTTCGCGGTACTTAAATGGCGATCAGCACGCTGGTGACATTGTCCGGCGCGCCCCGGTTTTTGGCGATGTTTAATAGACGCTTGCAGCAATTCTGCTTGTACACGCCGTGGACGACCTCGAAAAGGATTTCCTGATCGTCCAGAAGATTACTCAGTCCGTCGCTGCACAGCAACAGGTAGTCGCCCTTGCCCACATCCAGATGGAAGATGTCGCACAGCACGGTTGCCTCCGTTCCGATGGCACGGGTGATGAAGTTCTTTCCGGGATAGCTTTTTGCCACCTCCGGGGTCAGATCTCCCCTGTCCACCATCATCTGCACCAGAGAATGATCCTTGGTCACCTGCCGGATGCCGCTTTTGCCCACGTGATAGGCGCGGCTGTCCCCCACGTTGACCACGGTCGCCTTCCGGCCGCGCACCATCACCGCCACCAGCGTGGTGCCCATGCCGTCGAATTCCTCGAACTGCCGGGACTGGTCGTACACGGTGAAGTTCGCCAGCTTCACGGCGCTGCGGAGCATCTGGTCAACCTTGTCCTGTTCCATGACAGGCTTCCAGCAGCGGCGGACTTCCTCCACAAACACGTCCACCGCCAGAGAACTGGCAATGTTTCCGGATTTGGCGCCGCCCATGCCGTCGCAGACGATGCACAGCAGGTTGCCGCGGTCAAGCTGTTCAATTCTGTAGGAATCCTGATTCTGTTTCCGGACACAACCGGGATCGGTCAATCCCCAGCTCTGCATAGGCTCGCGCCCCCTTTATCTATGGATTTTCTTTGCTTTGATTGTACTTTCGTCTGAGCTGCCCGCAGGAGGCGTCGATGTCGCCCCCCAGGGTTCTGCGGACGGTGGCGGTGATGCCGCCGTCTTCCAGAATTTTCTGAAACGCCGCCACTGCCGCCCGGGTGCTGGGCTTCAGGGGGCTTTCCTCCACATGGTTTAATGGGATCAGATTGAAGTGAGCAGGCAGCCCTTTTAACCGCCGGAGCAGCTCTTTGGCGTCCTCCGGGCGGTCATTGACCCCGTCGATCATGGCATACTCAAAGGAAATCCGCCGGGAGGTCGCCTGATAGTACCGGCGGCAGGCCGCCAGCAACTCCTCGCTGGGATAGGCCTTGTTCACCGGCATAATTCTGTCCCGCACCTCGTCGTTGGGCGCATGGAGGGAAACCGACAGCGTCAGCTGCAATTTCCGCTTCGCCAGCTCGTCGATCTTCGGCACCAGGCCGCAGGTGCTGAGGCTGATGTGCCGCATGGAAATGTTCATGCCCTCCGGGCTGTTCACCAGCTCCAGAAAGCGCATCACATTGTCAAAATTGTCCAGCGGCTCGCCGATGCCCATCAGCACAATGTGGGAAATGGGCAGGCCGGAGTCCACCTGGGTGAACAGCACCTCGTCCAGCATTTCATAGGGCTCCAGCCGCCGCACCAGTCCGCCGATGGTGGAGGCGCAGAAGGCGCAGCCCATGCGGCAGCCCACCTCCGTGGAAATGCACACGGTGTTCCCGTAGTGATAGCGCATCAGCACCGTCTCCACGCAGTTGCCGTCGGACAGTTCCCAGAGGTATTTGATCGTGCCGTCCCGTGCGGATTCCTGCCTGCGCACCACCTTCGGGGCGCAGATGGGATACTCCCGCGCCAGGGTGTCCCGGAGGGACTTGGGCAGGTTCGTCATTTCGTCATAGGCGCGGACGCCCCTGTGCAGCCAGGTGTAAACCTGTTTGGCGCGGAACTGGGGCTGTCCCAGCTCCTTCAGAACCGCCGTCAGCTCCGGCAGGGTCATGGATTTCAGATTCATGCTTTTCTCCGCAGACGGCAGATAAAGAAGCCGTCGGTGTCATACTCGCCGGGAATCAGGGTGAGCATCCCGGTTTCGTTTTTTGGAAATACATCCGGCAGCGGCAGCGGTTCCGTCGTGAATTCGTCATGCGCTGCCAGGAATGCGGAAACCACGTCCTCGTTTTCCCGTTTCAGCACGGTGCAGGTGGAATACAGCAGCGTGCCGCCGGGCTTTACGTAGGATGCCTGGGTTTCCAGAATTTTCAGCTGCAAGGCCGGAAGATCTTCCAGCTCCTTCAGGTTTTTATATCGGATATCCGGCTTCTTCCGGATGATGCCCAGGCCGGAGCAAGGCACGTCGGCAATCACGGTGTCCATGGCGCCGACCCACTCCGGCACGGTCTGGGACGCGTCCCGTTGCCGCGCCGTAATGTTCGTCAACCCCAGACGCGCCGCGCCGTTTTCGATCAGGGCAGTTTTGTGGGGATATATGTCGCAGGAAACGATGCTTCCCTTACCGCCCATGGCAATGGCCGCGGCGAAGCTCTTGCCTCCCGGCGCGGCGCAGCAGTCCATCACGTTCCCGCCGGCTTCCGGCAGCCCCGCGCACAGAACGCTGAGCTTTGCCGCCGGGTCCTGCACATAGAATAGCCCCTCCCGGAATGCCGGCAGCTGTTCTAAGCTACCGGTTCCGGACAGCACCAGGCAGTCAGCCATCCATTCGTGGGGCTTAGCGCTGACATGCTCCCGGTTCAGCCGCTCGGCCAGTTCCTCCGCAGAGATCCGGAGGGTGTTCACCTGCACCACCGTCCGGGGTGCGGCGTTATCGGCAATGAGCATGGGTTCCAGCTTGCCTCTGGGCAGATTGGCTTTCAAAAGGGAAATCAGCTCGTCCGGGTGGCTGTAGCGGTCGGCGTAGGATACAGGCTCCTGTAAAGTTCCCTTCGTCGCCGCCGCCTTGCGCAGGACGGCGTTCACCAGCGCCCCGGCCTTCGGATTTTTGCAATATTTCTTCGCCAGCGTCACCGATTCGTTCACGGCGGCACTTTCGGGGACTTTGTCCAGCTCGTAGATCTGGTACAGCCCCAGATGGAGGATGTCCCGCACCACGGGATGGAGGTCTTTCAGCCGCCCCGTAAGAAGCTGCTTCAGGTAAAAATCCAGCTTGTTCCGGTTTTGCAGAACGCCGTAGCACAGCCGCGTGGCCAGCGCCGCGTCCCTGGGGGGCAGACGATCCCGGGCGATATAATCTTTCAGCACGGCATTTGACCATGCACCGCCTTTGCGGCAGGCGATCAGCGCGTTCAGCGCCGTTTCTCTTGCGCCCATCAGCGCTCTAATGGGTGACCGCGGAAATAATCGGGCGCCGCCATGCGCTTGCCGCCCTCGGCTTGCAGGGAAATGATCTCCACCGCGCCCTCGCCGCAGGCGATGCGCAGTCCGGTCTTCGTCAGGCTTAAGATTTCGCCGGGCTTGCCGCTGCCCTCCACAACCCGTGTAGCGTGGACTTTGAAGGTCTTGCCCTGCAATTCCATGGTCGCCACCGGCCAGGGGTGCAGCCCCCGGACGTGGTTATGCACCTGCTGTGCCGTCTTCGTCCAGTCGATGGGGCACATGGACTTGTCCAGCATGGGAGCATAGCTGACCCCCGACGCATCCTGAGGCGTGGCAGGCACCTTTCCCCTTTCAAACCGGGTCAGGGTCTTGCTCAGCAGCTCCGCACCCAGCACCGCCAGATGATCCAGCAGCTCCCCCGCCGTCTCGTTTTCGCCGATGGGGGTCTTGGAAATGTCAATGATATCCCCGGCGTCCATTTCCCGGGTCAGGTACATGGCGGTGACGCCGGTCTCCGTCAGGCCGTCCAGCACCGCCCACTGATAGGGGGCGGAGCCGCGGTACTTTGGCAACAGGCTGGCGTGGATGTTGATGCAGCCGTACTTCGGCACGTCCAGCACCTTCTGGGGCAGGATGCGCCCGTAGGCCACCACGGCGCAGATATCCGGCTGCAAGGCGCGGAGCTGCTCCACCGTCTCTTCCTCCCGGAAATTTTCCGGCTGGAATACGGGGATTCCGGCAGCCACCGCCACCTCCTTCACCGGGGACGCCACCAGCTTCATGCCCCGTCCCTTGGGGCGGTCAGGCTGTGTGTAGACGCCCACCACGTCGAAGCCGTCGGCCAGAATTTTTTTCAGGCAGGTCGCCGCGATGTCCGGCGTACCCATAAACACAACACGCAAGGATGATCCCTCCGTTGCTTTTCTTGTTCCAGTTCTTCCTCCGTCAGGAACCGCTCCATGACCTCGGTGTAGACGATGCCGTCCAGATGATCCAGCTCATGGCAGAAGCACCGGGCGATCAGTTCCTCGCCCTCAGCCTCGAACCACTCACCGTTCCGGTCCTGCGCGCGAACCTTGGCATAGTTGGGACGCTTCACCAGGCCGTACTTGCCCGGAACGCTGAGGCACCCCTCCGCGCCGCACTGCTCGCCGCTGGTCTCCACCAGTTCCGGATTCACCAGCTCCAGAATTTCCTCGCCGGTATCCACGATCACAACCCGGCGCAGAATGCCCACCTGGGGGGCGGCCAGTCCCACGCCGTTAGCTTCGGCCAGGGTATCGGTCATGTCGTTCAGCAGTTTGTGCAGCCGCCAGTCGAATTTCTCCACCGGACGGCATACCTTGTGCAGCGCCGGGTCTTTGTATGTCAGAATTTTGCGCAGTCCCATGATATTACCTCGTTTCTCTTATGGTAAACGGGTTGCCGGTCAGTCGAATCCGTTCACATCGATGTAGGCGCTGACACCCCGGTTTGCCTTGTCCTTTCCGAACTCCCGGAGAAGATAGGAAAGCAGCTGGCGCATTGTCCGGGTCAGGCGGCAGCGCAGGGTCAGCTGGTAGCGGAAATGGTAGTTGACCTTCGGCACGGCGCAGGGCGCAGGCCCCAGCACCGCGCAGCGTTCCTCCCGGTAGGCTTCCTGACGCAGACACGCGATCAGGCTGTCCCGGAATTTTGCCGCGCCCCGAAGCACCGCCGTTTCCTCCCGTCCCGTCACCACCACGGCGGCGAGATCGCCGAAGGGCGGCGCGTTCTGCACCCGGCGCAGCTGAATTTCCAGATCGTAAAATCCGTCGTAATCCTGCTCCGCCGCGTACCGGATGACCTGATGGTCGGGCACCATCGTCTGAATAATGGCCTTTCCAGGGCTGTCCCCCCGGCCGGCTCTGCCCACCACCTGAGTGAGCATATTGAAGGTGGTCTCCCCCGCCAGATACCCGCCGGTGTACAGGCTCAGATCGGCGTCCAGCACGCCCACCAGCGTGACGTTGGGGAGGTTCAACCCCTTGGCCACCATCTGGGTGCCAAGAAGCACGGGAACGTTCTCCTTTTGGAAGTGTTCCAGAATTTTTTCGTGTGTATTCACGGCGCTTACCGTGTCAGCGTCCATCCGGTCGGTCTCCATGTCGGGGAAGAGGAACTCCAGCTCCTCCTGCACCTTCTGGGTACCGGTGCCAATGGTTTTCAGCGGGCCGCCGCACGCCGGGCAGCGCTCCGGCACCGGCTGGGAAAAGCCGCAGTAGTGGCACATCAGCCGGTTGTTGGCGCTGTGATAGGTCAGGCGGACGCTGCACCGGGGACATTCCGGCGCTTTCCGGCAGTCCACACACACCAGCGCCCGGCTATTGCCCCGGCGGTTGAGGAGCAGAATCGTCTGCTTCCCCCCGTCCCGGTTGTCGGACAGCGCTTCCCGCAGAGGGATGCTCAGGGAAAGATCATTTCCCAGCTTCAGCTCCTCCCGCATGTCCACGATGTCCACGGTGGGCAGCTTTCGCCCGCCATAGCGTTCCGCCATAGTGTACAGGCTGTAAGCGCCGGTCTTCGCCCGGTACATGCTTTCCACGGAGGGCGTCGCGGAGCCGAGCAGCACCAGTGCGCCTTCCTTCGCGCCCCGCCAGATGGCGACCTCTTTGGCGCTGTAGCGGGGGGAATTTTCGGATTTATAGGAATGCTCCTGTTCCTCGTCCAGAATGATCAGGCCGGGGGTACAGGGGGCAAACACCGCCGAGCGGGTCCCTACGACCACTTTCGCGTCGCCGCTTCGGACGCGCTTCCACTGGTCGTACCGTTCCCCCGCCCCAAGGCTGCTGTGCAGCACCGCCACCTGAGCGCCGAAATAGGCCGTCATCAGCCCCAGCAGCTGGGGCGTCAGGGCGATTTCCGGCACCAGAAGCAGGGCGCTTCTGCCCGTTTCCAGACAGGTTTGGATGAGTTTGATATAGACGGAAGTCTTTCCCGAGCCGGTCACACCCCGAAGGAGTGCGACCCCCGGATTTTCCTGCGCCATTTGCTCCGCGAGTCCGTCATAGCAGCGCTGCTGGTCGGGGCTGAGCACCAGCGGCCCGTCCAGCTTCGCCGGACGGATTTCCCGGCATCGAAGGACCGGCTGCTCGGTCAGCGTCAGATACCCCAGTTTTTCCAGCCGGTTCACCGTCGCGGTAGAAGCGCCGGTAAAATAGCACAGCTCCTTCACGGACACGCTGCCCACGCCGCACATCAGCTCCAGCACATTTTTCTGCATGGCAGCGGATTTGGGGCGGTGGGAGGCGTACTCCATGGCTTCCTCGGTGGAAACCGCCAGAGCGGCGATTTTCTCCGTCTTGTCATTGGTGCGGCGCAGATATTCCGTTTCGGCGGATATCCACTTTTTCCGCGCAAGATACGCGATCACGTCGGAAAGGGTTTCCTCGTCGGGAATCAGAGCGCGCAGAGCAGATTCCTCCGCCTGACCGCCCAGATTTTCCAGCAGCGCAAGCACCTCCGCCGCGCCGTCCTTACGGATGGCCTTTTCCTTCCATGAGCGGTCGCCGGTGAGAGATATCCGTTCCCGCGCCTGAAACCACAGTCCCGCCGGGAGCATGACTCGGAGGCACTCATAAAAGGTGCAGAAATACCGCTCCCGCAAAAATGCCGCCAGCCGCAGCTGATGTTCCGACAGAATCGGCGCTTCGTCCAGACACCGCTCCACGGCTTTCAGCTTTTCCTCGCTGCCCGTCTCCACGGTGAGGACGACGCCCTCGGTGCGCTTGTTGGCGCGGCCGAAGGGCAGCTGCACCCGCTGGCCGGGCTGCAGGGTCATCCCCTCGGGGATTTTGTAGGAATAGGGCTTGTCAATGGCATAGGTCGCGGCGGAAACCGCGATTTTCGCAATCATCCCTCACCCCATCCTTTCCGGCTGCTTTTCCGGAGGGTGTTCGCATCCCCCGGAAAAGCATCATTTCATATACTCTTCCTTCACGGTGGCGGAAAGCTCGCCGTCCGCCACTTCCTCAATGGCCATGGTCACAGGCTTTTCCGGCAGGTCTTCCTGAAAGGCCTCGGCCTCAGCGGCGATCTGACGGGCGCGGTGCGCCACCAGATTCACCAGCAGATAACGGCTGTCCACTTTCTTCAGCAAATCAGCAACAGGGGGGTATAGCATAATTTCGTTCCTCCAATAAAATAACAGTATAGTCAGGGG
>ERZ772882.3720-NODE-3720-length-11715-cov-3.169640_pt1 | contig 11715 bp, 10 predicted proteins | sample MGYA00580576_ERZ772882 | MGnify/ENA primary metagenome ERZ772882 (study PRJEB29015, sample SAMEA2737658) | human gut metagenome | biome: human gut; feature: human-associated habitat; material: faeces | place: China | collected 2012 ... | reverse complement strand
GAGCGCCGGGGGCGCGGCGGACGAGGGCCAGGAGACGGAACAGGCGCCCCGCGTCGCCGCAGCGCAGGACACAGCGGGCACGGCAAGCTCTGCGGCGGCAGCGCCGGAGACAACGGAGGACGCGCAGGCCGGCGCGCGCAAGGAGGGCAGGCTGCTGTTCGCCGCGGAAGGCGGCGGTATGGGCATGGGAGATATTACCGTCCGGACGGATGCGGACCTGGCGGGCGTGAACCCCACCTATGACCTGCCTGCCGGGGAACTGCCCACAGAGCTGCCTGTGTATGCGGTGCCGGACGGAGAAGCAGAGATGCGCGCGGCGCTGGAGGACACGGCGGCCAAACTGGGCGGCACGCTGGAGGCGTTTTCATACGATACCTCCGGCCCGCCGGACACGGTGTATTACAGCCCCTATGCCAGCGGCAAGGCGGACGGCGTAAGCTATTCCCTAAACGGGCAGGAGGTACGTTTTTACCGGTATGAACAGGGGGATAACTTATTGGCTGCGCCGAAAGGGCTGTCCGGCGAAGCGCTGTACCGCTATTTCTACGATCATTTCGGCGCGAAGTTTGTGACGCTGGAAAATCCTGCGTTTGAATCCACGGGCGATTATAATATCTACAAAGAGTACAGTACGGCCATCAGTGCGTTTTATGAAGCGGGGAGCGCTTCGGACACGCTGGCGCAAAAGCTGTACAATTACAGCTTCCGGCGCATCCAGCTTTCCGCGCCGGAAGGGGACCTGACCGCTGTGACGTTCCCGCTGGAACCACAGGTGCTGGGCACCTATGCCCTGCGCACGCTGGACGACGCAAAGGGCGCGCTGATGGCCGGTGAGGCCTGGATCGGCGGCACGCAGGGCGGTTACGACGGCGGTGCGGTGAATATCCTGCATTGGGAGATCACCTATTACCGGAGCCGCCTGATGGATACCATCCAGCCCGTTTACTGCTTTTTGATCGACAGCCCGGACGGCGAAGCGCCTTTTTTTGACGACGGAGACCCGGAAGGCTACAAGAGCGTGACCTACGCCTATGTGCCGGCCCTGCTGCCGGAGCAGCTGAGCGAAAATACGTTTGTCCAAGTTTTCAATTGACGATCGCTGTGAAAAAACGCAAAACACGAAGGCGGCGGAAAGAAGCTTACAGGGGCTGCATAGGACGTCCGCTATTCTTCCATCTGCTTGCCCAGAAATGCGGCGGCTACCTTTACCAGCAGCACCATGGCTTCGTCGGGCATGCTGCCCGTCAGCGCCACGCTGCCGATGAGGTCTCCGTTGCACAAAATGGGCATCAGGGCTGTGGCGCTTGTGTCCACGCCCTCGCACAGGGGCAGGGCGCTGGCGGCGTCCGCCGCCGTGAACAGACGGCGCTGCTCTACCGCGCGGGTATAAACGGGAGCGAGAGATCTTTCAACGGCGTCCCGCGCTGCTCCGGCCGCAGCCACCACGCGGTCCCGGTCCGCAATGGCGACGGACGCGCCCGCCGCTTTGTAGAGCACCTCCGCATAGCTTGCGGCAAAGACCGAAAGTTCCCCGATGGGGCTGTATTTCTTGAAGATCACCTCGCCCGCGCCGGAGACGAAGATCTCCAGCGGGTCGCCCACGCGGATGAGCTGGGTTCGGCGTATTTCCTTGGGGATGACCACACGCCCAAGGTCGTCGATACGGCGCACGATGCCGGTTGCTTTCATAATTGCTGCCTCCCAATTTCTGATGCATGATACTATTATCTGTTAATACAGGGAAAAGTATACAGGCATTCGGAAAAAGAAAAACACAAAGCGAAAGCGCGCCCAGCCGGCTGTTCAGCCGTGCGGGACGCGCTTTCGTTTTAAGAAAAAGGAAAAGGAGAAGGTGCGGATCAGCAGCGGCCGTACAGCTTCGTCAAAGCCAGAATATCGGCCGCCAGAGCGTCCGTCAGTGCGGCGGGGTCCATGCGCCACAGCCAGTTGCCGCCCAGCGTGGAGGGCGTGTTGATGCGCGCCTCGGCGCCAAGGCCCAGCCAGTCCGGCATGGGAATAACGGCGGTGTCCGAAACGCTTGCCAGCGCTGCGCGGATAAAACGCCGCGTGAAATCGGCGCCGCCCTCCACATCCAGATAACGCCTGGCGAACGCCACGTCCCCGGCCGGAGCCGAAAGCTCCCAGTCCGCCGTGGTGGTGTTGTCGTGGGTGCCTGTGTACACAACAGAATTCTGTGTGTAGTTGTGGGGCAGATAGTCGCTTTCCTCCCGGGAATCGAAGGCGAACTGCAGCACCTTCATACCGGGAAAGCCGCTGGCGCGCAGCAGTGCCTTTACATCGTCCGTCAGATAGCCCAGATCCTCGGCAATGATGCGCACGTCCGGCAGCTTTCGGCGTATGACGTCGATGAACGCCGTGCCGGGCCCCTTGCGCCACACGCCGTTCACTGCGGTTTTGTCCCGGGCGGGAATGGCGTAATAGCTTTCAAAGCCGCGAAAGTGGTCGATACGGACCACATCGTACACGGCGCTTGCATGGCGCAGCCGTCGTATCCACCAGGCGCACCCGGTCTTTAAGTGTACATCCCAGTTGTACAGCGGGTTGCCCCAAAGCTGCCCGTCCGCCGCGAAAGCGTCCCGCCACCTCCGTCAGCGCGCCGTCCGCGTCTACCTGGAACAGCGAAGGGTCGGCCCAGAGGTCGGAGGAATCCGGCGAAACGTAGATAGGAATGTCACCGATGAACTCCACGCCCTTTGCGTTGGCGTAGGCCTTCAGAGCGGCCCACTGCTCGTAAAACAGGTATTGCACCACCTGCCAGAAGCGGACCTGCCCTGCCAGACGCGCCCGTGCTGCGGCCAGCGCCGCGGGCCTGCGTGCGCGTACGTCTTTGGGCCACAGCGAAAAGGCGCGCATGCCGTTTTCCGCCTTCAAAGCCATGAACAGCGCGTAATCGTCCAGCCAGAACGCGTTGGCGGCGCAGAAATCGCGGAATGCGTCCTCCCCGGCATCAAAGCGGCGCACGGCCAGCTCCAGCACGGCAAAGCGCGTGCGGAACAGGGCGCCGTAGTCGATGCCTTCGGGCGCGTCAGGGCCGAAATCAAAGCGTGCGATCTCGTCGTGCGTCAGCAGGCCGCGCTGCTCCAGCGCGTCGAGGTCGATGAAATAGGGGTTGGCCGCAAAGGCCGAAAAGCTCTGGTACGGGCTGTCGCCGTAACCCGTGGGCCCGATGGGCAGGATCTGCCAGTACCGCTGCCCGGCCGCCGCCAGAAAATCCACAAAACGGTAGGCTTCCGCCCCCAGGCTGCCGATGCCGTAGGGCGAGGGCAGAGAGGAGACAGGCATCAGGATGCCGCTGGTGCGCATCAGCCTTTCACCGCCCCGGCCACGACGCCCTCAATGATATACTTCTGGCACGCCAGGTACAGAATGATGATGGGCAGCACCGTGAGCATGATGCAGGCCATCATGGGGCCCATCTCCACGCGGCCGTAGCTGCCGCGGAAGTACTGGATGAGCATGGGGATGGTGCGGTATTTTTTGATGTCCAGCACCAGCGTGGGCAGCAGATAGTCGTTCCACACCCACATGGCCTCCAGAATGGCGACGGAGATCATGGTGGGCTTGAAAATGGGAAATACAATGCGGAAATACGTCTGGATGGGGTTGCAGCCGTCGATCATGGCAGCCTCTTCGATCTCCAGAGGGATGCTTTTGACAAAACCGCAGAACATGAACACCGCCAGCCCCGCGCCGAAGCCCAGGTAGATGATGGCAATGTTGGAGGGCTTGTTCAGGCCCAGACTGTCCGCCGTCTGGGAAAGTGTAAACATCACCATCTGGAACGGCACCACCATGCTGAACACACACAGATAGTACATGGCCTTGCTCATCAGAGAATTGACGCGGGTGATGTACCACGCGCACATGGAACAGCACAGCAGGATGAGCGCCACGCTGGTGACGGTGATGAGCGTGCTGTACCAGAAACTCTGCAAAAAGCCCTTGGAAGAAATGGCGTTGACGTAGTTTGCCGCGCCGGCAAAGGTATCTGCCGTGGGCGGCAGGAACGCCGTAGAAGTACTGATGGAGGTCTCCTTTTTAAAGGAGTTCAGCAGTATCATGAGGATTGGGTACACATACAGGACAGATGCTACGGAGAGCAGCACCGTCCAGAACAGATTGAAGCCTTTTTTTGCCTTGACCATTACTGCTGCACCTCCCTGGAACGTGTTGCCCTGAGCTGAACAAGGGCTATGGCTACCACGAGCACGAAGAAAATGACGGCCTTTGCCTGGCCGATGCCCTTCCACTGCGGGCCGGAGCGGGTATAGAACGTGTTATAGATGTTCAGGGCCAGCATCTCGGAGGCGTGATTGGGTTCGCCGCCTGTCAGCGAAAGGTTCTGGTCGAACAGCTTGAATGAGTTCGTCAGCGACAGGAACAGGCATATGGTGACGGAGGACATGACCATCGGCAGCTTGATGCGCACCAGCGCCTGCCAGGGGTTCGCGCCGTCGATCTGCGCAGCCTCGATAAGGTCCCCGGGCACGTTCTGAAGCCCGGCGATATAAATGATCATCATATAACCCACCTGCTGCCAGCACATCAGGATGATGAGCCCCCAGTAGCCGGCCGCCGTGTTGAGCTGCAGCAGCGGCTGTTTGAACAGCGACAGCACGCAGTTGATGAGGATCTGCCAGATGTAGCCCAGCACGATGCCGCCGATGAGGTTCGGCATAAAGAACACGGTGCGGAATACATTGGTGCCCTTGATGCCCCGCGTGAGCAGCAGCGCGATGGCAAAGGCCAGCACGTTGATGAGAATGGTGGACACGGCTGTGAAGCCCAGTGTGAACCAGAACGCGCTGCGGAACGTGGCGTCCGAAAACGCTTTGACATAATTGGAAACGCCCACCCAAGAGGCGTTGCCCACCGTGGTGAATTTGCAGAAGGAGAGATAGATGCCCTCTGCAAAGGGGACGATGAACCCGATGATGAACGCGGCCAGCGTCGGCAGCACAAACAGCGGGAAATATTTTTTGAGCGTCTTTTCCATAGCGGCTGCGGTCCCTTCCTTTCCTTTTTCTTTTGCTTACTTATAAAATGGGGGAGCCAAGCTCCCCCATTTTGCTGCGGTATTCGCTTACGCCGCGTTCAGCGCGGCCTCGCTGGCCCAGCCGTCCACGAAAGCGGAGACAACGCCGTTCCAGTCGCCCGTGCCGGCGGCATACGCTGTCAGCGCGGAACCAACGCCGTTTTTCCATTCCTCGGAAGGCATGGTGGTGAAGTTCCACGACACCGGGGTCTTGCCCGCGGCGGTCATCTCGGCGTCCTGCTTTACGAACAGGTTCGGGGACTCCTGCGCGGTTTTGAACGGGATGACAAAGCCCATGTCGTCGGCCATGGCCTTGGTGCCCTGCTCGGAGGTGACGCACCAGTTGATGAAGTCCAGCGTGGCCTGGATGTCGTCCTCGGAGGCTTCCTTGTTCACGCACCAGTAGTTCTCGGTGCCGGTGCACAGGCCCTGGTTGGCCTCGTCGCCCACGCCGATATAAATGGGGATCATGGCGAGGTCGTCGTCCGTATATTTGCCCTCGCCCGTCAGGTTGCCGTACTCCCAGGAGCCGTTCTGGAAGAACACGGCCTCGCCGGCCAAAAACTCATTGCGGGAGTCGTCGCCGGTTTTGGCGGACAGCTCACTGGGCTCGCAGGTGCTGTTGTTGATATACAGATCCCAGATGGCCTTGTAATTGTCCAGATATGTGCCCTTGATGGCGTCGGTGGTGCTGATGCCATCTTCCTGATATTCAAAGTAAACGGGCAGGTTGGCCAGATGGGTCTTGAAGCGCCAGTCGGAGCTGCCGTCCATGCCCGCGCTGGTAAACGCGGCAAAGCCCAGCTCGTCCTTGCGGGAGGTAATATCCTCGGCAACTTTCTTCAGATCCTCAAAGCTCTGGATGTCCTCGAGGGTATAGCCGGCTTTCTCCAACAGGGTCTTGTTGGTGATGATGCCGTAGCTCTCGATGACGTACGCGATGCCGTAGACGGTGTCGCCTTCCTTCAGCGCATAGTCGTCGCTGGTGAGCTGGGTGTAGATGTCGGAGCCGGAAAGGTCATAGCAGTAATCCTTCCAGTTGGCGAGGCCGACGGGGCCGTTCACCTGGAACAGCGTCGGGGCTTCGCTTTTGCCCATCTCGGCCATAAGCGTCGTTTCGTATTCGCCGGAAGCGGCCGTCACGACGGTTACGGGAACGCCCGTTTCCGCGGTGTAGGCTTTGGCGAGCGTCTGCCAGGCCTCGTCCTGCTCAGGCTTGAAGTTCAGGTAATAAACAGAACCTGCGGCCGTGGGGGTGGTGCTGGCGGCGGGTTCGCTGCCGGAGCCCGAAGCCGCGGGCGTAGAGCTGCTCGAGCCGGAGCCGCCGCAGGCGGCAAGGGAAAGAGCCAGGCAAAGCGCAAGTACAAGTGCAAGTACCTTTTTCATATTGGTCCTCCTAAAAAAATTTATCATTCAACGGCAGAACTGATCGTCTCTAAACAATGCATTTGCGCTTACTTCGGCAGATGCGGCTTTAAAGACGGTATGAAGCTGCCGTCAAATATCAGATGTTACGGAGGCGACAGATTCGCCCTCCAGAAGCCCGGTGCTCACCACGCGCGTCTGCGGAGGAGCAGCCTTTTCGATCTGTCCCAGCAGAAGGGCCACGCTCTGGTCGGCAATCTCCTGCTGCGGCTGGGATACCGTGGCCAGCCGCGGTACCGCGTACTGCCCCAGCTCGATGCCGTCGAAGCCCAGGACGGAGATATCCTGCGGAACGCGGAGCCCCGCATCTGTGAGGGCGCGCATGGCGCCCACAGCCATGATATCCGACATGCAGAACACGGCGGTGAAGCCCGCTTCCCGGGCCAGCAGCTTGTTCATGGCACGATATCCGCTGCCGAGATTGTAATTCGCCTTTTGATACAGCGCCTCATCGTGGGAAAGCCCCTCGTCTGCAAAGCCCTGCAGGAACCCCTGGTAGCGTTGGTCGCTGATGGAGGAGACCGCCCGGTTGCCGCCGATAACGGCAATGCGCCGGTGCCCGCGGGAAAGCAGAAAACGGGCCGCGCGCCGTCCGGCGGCGGTATCGTCGATGCCCACGCTGGACAGGTTTCCAAAGTTCAGGTGATCTGCAAGTGTGGTAGCCAGCACGCTGGGCACGGCAATGGCGGAAAAGCGTGCCTCAAAGCTGCAGGTGTTGCCGCCCAGGAAAATGAACCCCAGAGGTTTGCGCTCGCGCTGAAGCTGCTCGCCCACCAGCACCTCATCGGCGTCCTCGTCCAGGTAATGGACCTCGGCGCTGTACCCGGAGCAGGAAATAAGGCTCTGCATCCGTTCCAGAATGGCGGCGAAAAACATGTTGAACGCGCCCTTCACCACAATGATGATGCTGCGGTTCTGCTGTACCTTCAACTGGCGGGCATTGCTGTTGGGCACGAATTTATGCGCCGCGACGATGGCCTTGATCTTTTCCTTGGCCTCACGGGAAACGTCAGGATGGTCGTTCAGCGCGCGGGAAACGGTGGATACGGCGTACCCGGATTCCCTTGCGATGTCCTTGATCGTCAACAGCTGCATCCCCCTTTTTTGAAAGGCTGCAACCGTTATCGGGAACGCTCCCGGAAACGTTTCCAGCTCCTTCTGTTGCTTATCATACACCTACGCGTGAGGAATTTGCAAGAGGGTTTTGGCAATTTCGGCAAATTGATTTAATTGAACTATTGTTTATTGTGCACCTTTACGGCATAAAACAATCGGCCTGTCATTTTGTTGTAATCATTTGCGGGCCGGCCGCTGTACAAACAAAAAATGAGAAAAGATTCACATTCTTGTAATCCTTGTGCGGGTTTGATATAGTATAATAGATGTGCTGTGAAAGCGGCGCCTGGATAGTGTACCGGGAATCCGGTGCAAAAAAGCGCGTTTTCTGCGGTGAAAATTTACCCGTATGCGGGGAAAGAGCGGTTGATATGGGATTTTTTTCAAACATGTATACCAAAGAGGGGCCGGGCGTGCGCAAGGATCAGCCGCCCAAAAAGGGGATTCCGCGCTTTTTTGAAATACTGATGCGCGACTACGGCCATCTGCTGAAGGTGAATTTTCTGTTTCTTTTGTGCTGCCTGCCCATGGTGACGGTGGTGCTGTTCGGCCTGCTGTTCCACCAGTATCTGGGCATGCTGCTCATTGCGGCCGTGCTGTATCTGCTGTGTGCGGTGCTGGTGGGCCCGGCCATGACGTGCCTGCACGGCATCACCGTAAAAACAGTGCGGGATGAGCCCTGCTATATGTGGCATGAATTCAAAAAATGCTGGAAGGGCAACTGGAAGCAGAGCGTGCCCGCGGGTGTCCTGTTCTGCACGCTGCTGGCAATGGAGTGCATCGCGGCCTGGTATTATATGTTCATGCAGTCGGAGATGAACGTGCTGCTGGTGGCATTCGTGGCGTTCAGCCTGCTGCTGCTCACGATCTGCTGGCTGTTCACGACCCTGCAGATGCTGTATCTCGACATGCCCCTGGGCGGTATGCTCAAGAACAGCCTGCTCATTATGTTCGGCTACGCCAAACGCACGCTGCCCGCAGGGCTGATTACGCTGGTCATCGTCATCGGGGTGGTGCTGTTCGTGCCCGTTCCCATCATGCTTCTGCTGCTGTTCCTGGGAATGCCTGCACTGGTGGCCGTCATCGGGGATATGTGGGCCTGGCCCGTGATGGAGCAGGCGTTCCACATCTCTGAGCAGCAGGCGGCGCGCCGTGCCGAGCAGGAGGGCCGGGAGTGAACCTGAGCGTGCATCATGTGGCGGTCATCGTTTCGGATTACGCTGCGGCAAAGCATTTTTATGTGGATCTTCTGGGGCTGCCCGTCGTGCGTGAAAACTGCCGGGGCAACGGCCTGTGGAAGCTGGACCTGCGCCTGGGCGACGGCGAACTGGAGATATTCAACGCCCACGAGCCGCCCGCGCGGCTGTCGTACCCGGAGGCCGCGGGTCTGCGCCATCTGGCTTTCCGTGTGGACAGCGTGGCTGAGGCGGTTGCAGAGCTGGCTGCAAAGGGCATTGCGTGTGAGCCGGTTCGCATGGATGAATATTCCCGCAAGCCGTTTACCTTTTTTCGTGACCCGGACGGCCTGCCGCTGGAGCTGCACGAGTGACGCGCTGCGCTGGAAGTTTCTATTGATACTGTATGAAGCCGCACACGGCAGGACACCCTGTCTGTGTGCGGCCGCTTTTTGCTCCGCAAAACTTGAAAAATAATTTATATAAATCTGTTGACAAATTATTATATCTGATATACAATAAATTTACACTCAAAGCATGGAGGTGCAGGACCTTGAGCAAAAGCGTATACAGTGTTGTGCTGATGGACGATGTGGTGGACGCTGTGGACCGCCTGGCCTATGAAGCCGGCACGAACCGCTCGAATATGATTAACCGCATTTTGGCGGAATATGTGCAGCTGGCTACGCCGGAGCAGCGCATGCAGGACATTTTTTCTTCCATCATGGATGCTGTCAGCGGGCAGAATGCGCTTCAGCTTATGCTGAATGCGTCGGACGCGATGCTCTCGATGCGCAGCGCCATCCATTATAAATACAACCCCAGCATGCGCTACGTGGTGGAGCTGTACCCCCATTCCACCGAGGAGCTGGGCGAGGTGCGCGCGGGCCTGCGCACACAGAACCCTTCGCTGCTGCTGTACATCGGCCAGTTTTATAAGCTGTGGGCCGGGTTGGAGCGCGCGTATCTGGAAGGCCCGCCGCGCCGCAGCGAGGCGCAGGGAGGGCGGTATACCCGCCGCCTGCTTCTGCCCCGGAATATCGCCGCCAGCGAGGAGGCTGGCCGCGCTATTGCGGGTTATGTGGCGCTGTTCGACGCCTGCCTGAAAACTTTTTTTGACCATTTGGAGGACCCCGCCGGCGCGCCCCGCGCCGTAGAGGGGTGTTACCGCTCCGGCCTGCACGCAGAGACTGCGGCCCTGTAGCCGCCTGCGGGCCGGAACGTTCATCGGGCAGTGCCGTGCGCCGCACGGCTCTGCCCCGTAGATTCATCCGACAAAATATGCGGATAAGGAGTGAAATGATATGAATGCACAGAAAATGACACAAAAATCCCTCGAGGCATTACAGGCTGCACAGTCGCTGGCCGTCGAGTATGAAAACCAGGCCCTGTGCCCGGAGCATCTGTTCTGCGCTTTGCTGAGCCAGCAGGACGGGCTCATCCCCCAGCTGTTTCAGAAGATGGGGGCCGAGCCGGGCAACCTTGCCGCCGCCTTTGCCAAAAAGGTGGGTGAGCTGCCCCATGTAACAGGCACCGGGCGGGACCCCGAAAAGGTGTATATCACGCCGGAGCTGGACCGTGCGCTGACGGCCGCCGAAAAATCCGCTGCCGCCATGAAGGACGAATACGTTTCCGTGGAGCATCTTGTGCTGGGCATGATGGATGCGCCCAACGCCGCCGTCAAGGAGGTGCTGCGCCAGTTCAGCCTTGATAAGACCCGCTTTCTGGAGGTGCTGGCGCAGGTGCGCGGCAACCAGCGCGTCACCAGCGACAACCCCGAAAGCACCTATGACGTGCTGGCCAAATACGGCCAGGACCTTGTGGAGCTGGCCCGTCAGCAGAAGCTGGACCCCGTCATCGGCCGCGACGCCGAGATCCGCAACGTCATTCGTATCCTTTCGCGCAAGACAAAAAACAACCCTGTGCTCATCGGCGAGCCGGGCGTGGGCAAAACAGCCATCGCCGAGGGCCTGGCCCTGCGTATCGTGCGCGGCGACGTACCCGAAAACCTGAAGGACCGCAAGGTGTTCAGCCTTGACATGGGCGCGCTGGTGGCCGGCGCAAAATACCGCGGCGAGTTTGAAGAACGCCTCAAGAGCGTTCTGCAGGAAGTGAAAAAGAGCGAGGGACAGATCATCCTGTTTATCGACGAGCTGCACACCATTGTGGGCGCGGGCAAAACGGACGGCGCCATGGACGCGGGCAATATCCTCAAGCCCATGCTGGCGCGGGGCGAGCTGCACTGCATCGGCGCCACGACGCTGAACGAGTACCGGCAGTACATTGAAAAGGACGCGGCGCTGGAGCGCCGGTTCCAGCCGGTGATGGTGGATGAACCCACGGTAGAGGACACCATCTCCATTCTGCGCGGGCTGAAAGAGCGGTACGAGGTGTTTCACGGCGTGAAGATCCAGGACAACGCGCTCATCGCAGCGGCAGTGCTCTCGGGCCGGTATATTACTGACCGCTTTCTGCCGGATAAAGCCATCGACCTGGTGGATGAAGCCTGCGCCATGATCCGCACGGAAATGGATTCCGCCCCGGCGGAGATGGATGACCTGCGCCGGAAGATCATGCAGCACGAGATCGAGGAGGCGGCCCTGAAAAAGGAGACCGACAAGCTTTCCGCCGAGCGCCTTGCGGACATTCAAAAAGAGCTGGCCGCCATGCGCGAGGAATTCAGCGCCATGAGCGCCCGCTGGGAGAACGAGAAATCGGCCATCGGCAAGGTGCAGCACCTGCGCGAGGAGATCGAGCAGGTAAACGGCGAGATCGCCAGGGCCGAGCGTGAATATGACCTGAACCGCGCTGCCGAGCTGAAATACGGCCGTCTGCCCGCGCTGCAAAAGGAGCTGGAGCAGGAGGAGGCCCGCGCGGCGGCGGCGGAAAAGGATTCCACTCTGCTGCACGACCGTGTGACGGAGGAGGAAATCGCCCGCATCG
>ERZ772882.3712-NODE-3712-length-11739-cov-5.286460_pt1 | contig 11739 bp, 9 predicted proteins | sample MGYA00580576_ERZ772882 | MGnify/ENA primary metagenome ERZ772882 (study PRJEB29015, sample SAMEA2737658) | human gut metagenome | biome: human gut; feature: human-associated habitat; material: faeces | place: China | collected 2012 ... | reverse complement strand
GTCTGCGGCGCTGTGTCAGCGTTTTCCAGGGCTTGCATTGTGGCGGCTATTACGCCCGCTGTGGTCTTTTGCGGGTCTTGCGCGTCCTCCAGCAGCGTTTCCCCGACCGATGCCAATCTGCGCCGCACGGCTTCTTCATGGACTTGCCGGGCGTATGCTTCGGCATGCGCTGCCGTTGGTGTGATTTGCAGCAGCTCTGCGGCATACCGGTCTGAAACGTCCGCGCCGTGTTTTCTCGCATCCTCGAGAATGGTCACGACATCCGCCGGTTTTCCCTCGTCTTCTAACCGGCACGCGGCTTCGAAGATTGCCCGCTCTGCTGCAAGCGTGAAGTCGTCTCTTGACACGAGCGGGCGCACTGCCGGAAGACAAGCAGCATCACACAAGATCGAGCCTGCAACGCTCTGAGACGCAAAGCTCACACGCAAGCCCCCTTACACGCTTCACGGGGTTTATACATGCCGTCCACATCACAAACCCATGTACTCTGGTCTAGCCATTCTGGGTGCTCCTTCTGCCAGTCCTCCACCGGCTCTGCGCTCCCTGCCGCCTGCGCAGGCGCTTCATCTTCCCAACGCCGCTGGTTTATCCAAGTTGACGCGTAGGGGATGTACTGCCCACCATTACGCTTCCACTGGTCGCTCTGCTTCTGCGTCTCCAAAGCGTTCAAGAGCGTTTCCAGTCGGACAGTGACTTTTGCGAAAGACTTTTTCGCTTGCGACTTGCTCTCTTTCCGTGGATACGCCTTCCAGAAGATTTCAAAATCCTCACCACTCAATCGAGAAAGCTTTGCCGACGAGTGAGAAAGAGAATCTTTTCTTATGTTATCTCTTGTTATGTTATCTCTTATTAGGGAAACGGGGGTTTCGTCTCGAAAAAGGGGGGTTATTTCTTTCTCGATTTCTTTCTCGATTTCTTCCCTGATCTCCTTTTTGGGTCTTCCACCGTCAAATCCGCTCTGCTGAAAGCCTTGCTGCCGGAAATACTGAGCTCGCAGCACTTGGTAAAACATACCTGCCAGCCCCTCAAGAATGGGCTCTTCACCGCTGCGCATGTACTGCATCGCGGCACGGACTGCACCGCCAAGCTGTTCGTCTGTTAGGAACGAAATGACCTCCAACTGATCGTCAAAAAGCGGAATGTATTTCTGTTTAGCCATCGTCCCACCCCGTTATTGCTTCCTGCCCACCCATATCTGCAAGCGCCGATTCCGCTGCGTGGGCAATACTTGCAATCTCAGCCGCGCGGCGTGACATGGAGCGAGCAAAGCGCTGCACATCGTCCGGGCGCTCTGGCAGAAAGTACCCATCCCGATTATTGGACAGAATCAGTTTTCCTGCCTTGCGTTCCTGCTGGATCTTGAGCCGAACCAGCCGCTCGTTCATACCGGTCATCGCCACAAGTTCGCGCAGCGTTACGCCGTTTTTTGCACCGGTTTGCAATAACGAAAAAATCTGTGGCGCTTTTGCTGCGCTTGTGGTAGAATCAAAGCTGGAATGATTGACCTCAAAATCATCCTTCCGCGCCCCCGTTCGTGCTGCAACACGAGCGGGGGCTTTTTCGTTTTCATACCGCATCGGCGCGACCTCCCGGAACGACGGCCAGCGGACGAATCGCCCCCGGCTGCACAGTCTGAGTCTTCGTCGATTGCCCACCAAAGAAATCATCGAGTACGCCGAGATCGACCAGGTACTTTGCCCCAACGCGAACAGACGGGATTTGTCCCGACGTGATCAAACGTCTTAGTGCCGTTTTCGTTACAGCCGTGCGCGGGTCTGCCTGTACCATATACGCAGCTGCCTCATTGATTGTCCTCATTCGCCTCAAACCCCCGCCGCCCCCTTCGCCAATTCCTGAATAATTCCGAAAATTTTCCGCTTCTCGTCCTCCGGCAGTTCCTTTCGCATTTTCCTTGAAAGGCTGCTGTCAGCAATTCCCATGACATCAGCAACTTGCCAAAGGAACACGCCGTTTCCTGCCGCTGCGCGGCGAATATCCTGATTTTGCATGATTCCACCTCCCATTCAAAAACTCTTGACGTTTTCGTGCTCAGCTGATACAATGAAGCCATCAGCGCTACTCTTGTTGACTTCGACGATAGTATAGCACACTTGTAGAGCAGCCGGCAATAGTCGAACAAAAGTTTCAACAGATATGAAATAATTAGAGCATTTTCTATAGAGGAGTAAACATATGGAGCGTAAAGAAAACAGACTTCCCATATTTACAGAACGTTTTCGTTCTTTACAAGAAGATCGGACAAATACCGAGTTTGCCGATTTTTTGGGCCTTTCACGTCAAACTGTAGGCTTTTACTGCAATGGTGACCGCCTTCCTGATGTTATAACTTTAAAACAAATTTCTGAAAGGTGCAATGTAACAACAGATTGGTTACTTGGCATAACTGATGTCGCCACTCAAGATAGCGATAAACGTTTAATCTGCGAATATACGGGGTTAAACGAAAACTCGATAGATTTTCTCCATAATCTTATAGCAGACAAGGATAAAAATGGAGTATATCCGGCCGGATTTACAGACGAAATGTACACGCCCAAATCATTGCTAAATGATATATTTAGCAATGATTTGGGAGAACTGTTTATTAGTATGGTCGACCTATGTTATGGTATCAATGAACTGTACGAAGAAAACGATAGCACCCAATTAGTCGTTACAGAGATTACCGCAAAATCTGATTTTGCCCGTGGAAGAACCATTCAAAGACTTTCTCATAACGATTTAGCTAAACTAAAAATTGAATATGCAAAATCAATGTTTTCAAAATATATCGATGTATTTGTTGAATCGCACGAAAGAACAGCAAAGTGGAAGAAGGAAGAAAATGAGAGAAAAGATTTTTGTAAAAATCAAACAGACTGATGGTAGGATCACCAGAAAGGAGCAAATGACTTAAGTATGGCAAACATCAAACGGATTGAGGGCAGGACCGGCGTCTCTTTCCAGATCACCGTCACGCAGGGTAGAGACATCAGCGGCAAGCAGGTGCGCCACTACCGGACTTGGAAACCAGAAGGCAAAATGACCGAGCGGCAGATGCAGAAGACCGTGGAGCGGGCAGCAGCGGACTTTGAACGGGAGATCGAGCAGGGCTACCAGACCGACAATCGCCAGACGTTTTCCTCCTATGCCCGTTATGTGATTGCCCTTAAGCGAAGCGCCGGTATCAAAGAGCGGACGCTTTCGCACTACGAATATCTGCTTTCCCGCTGCGATCAGGCAATCGGACATTTGCGTCTGTGTGACATTCGTCCGCAGCATTTGAACCTGTTCTATCAGAATCTGCAAGAAGAAGGCGTACGCAGCGGCAAGAGCCGCGCAACGGCAAAGCTCGACCTCGGTGCTTATCTCAAAAAAGAGGGCGTGACGCGTGACGCACTGGCTTCCAGCGCAGGCGTATCACCGACCACGATCACGACGGCCTGCCGGATGGAGCCAATTTTGGAGGTCAAAGCGGATCAGATATCCGCCGCGCTGGGCAGAAAAACAAAAGACCTGTTCAGCATCGAACAGGACAGGACGCCGCTTTCAGCAAAGACCGTTGCGGAATATCACAGGTTTATTCACACCGTCATGCAGCAGGCAGAGGACGAACTCCTGATTCCCTACAACCCGGCGGCAAAGGTTTCAGCGCCAAAGGTCGGGAAAAGCAAGCCGGATTTTTACGAGCCGGATACCGTCGCTGCCATTCTGGACGCAGCAGAGCAAGAACCCATCAAGTGGAAGACAATGCTGCACCTGTTTCTGATCACAGGAAGACGCCGTGAAGACATCTGCGGTCTCAAGTGGGAGAAAATCGACTTTGAGAATTATATCGTCTGCATTGACACCTCGCTTCTCTATCTCCCAAAGCTCGGCATTTATGAAAGCACGACGAAGACGGAGAACACGACGTTTCTTCCGCTCCCGGAAGAAACCATGCAGCTTTTGCGGGAATACCGGGCGTGGTACAATGAACTTCATCTCAAGAACGGCGACCGCTGGCAGGACAGCGGCTTTCTGTTTGTGAAAAACAATGGCGCACCGATTCACCCGGACAGCTTCGCAGGCTGGCTGCGCAAGTTCACAAAGCGTCATAACCTCCCGCACCTGCATCCGCACGGTTTCCGGCATACGAACGCCTCCATGCTGATTGGAAACGGCGTTGACGTGGTCACAGTTGCAAACAGACTTGGTCATGCCGATGTTTCCACGACGCTGGACATTTACTCACACGCCATCAACGAGGCAAAGGCAAAGGCGTCCGAGACGCTGGCAGACGTGATGCTCCGACGCAAAAAGGCATAAAAAAACGGCAGACACACAGGTGTCCACCGTGATTTTTGTTCGGTTGTGCGTAAAATGTGCGGTAAATCAAAATCCGTAAGAGAGAAAGTATGCAGAAAAATTAGAAAAGCAGTCAATTTCACGAGGAAATCAACTGCTTTTCTGGTACGCCGGAAGGGACTCGAACCCCCGACCTACTGGTTCGTAGCCAGTCACTCTATCCAACTGAGCTACCGGCGCATACCGCGCTCTCATCAGCGCTCCAGTATAATAGCACACACGCTTGGAAATTGCAAGCCCTTTTTGCGAAAAATTTCAGATTTCTTTTTCGACGTTCCTGATGGCCGAACAAAGTACTGTCTTTCCGCAAGTTGCTCAAAAATGGCAGCCGAAGTTTGTAGGATTTGGCGGGCAGAATTTTTTTGATGGCGCTTGAAAAATTTTTATGAGGCATTTATAATGAAAACAACAACACATGATATTGTGTGTTGTTATCCAAGTACAATCTAAGACTGGTAGCTGTAAGGAAGTGTTTCGCACACGGGCTGCAACTATCACTCGGCTGATCTGGTTGAGTGTTTCAGGTATTTCGCCTGAAGCACTTTTTCATATCCAAAATCCGGGTGAACGCATCAGAATAAGGAGGAATCAGTATGTATTTACTCACAAACGGTCGCCTGATTACCAGAGATCCCAACGGCAAGGGCTACTACGAAAAAGGCGGTGTCGTCTTTGAAGGCACGAAGATCGTAGAAGTCGGCGAAGAAGCAGCGCTGCGCGCGAAATACCCGCAGGCCGAGATCATCGACGCAAAGGGCAACGTCATTATGCCCGCGTTCATCAACGCCCACACCCACATCTATTCCGCCCTCGCCCGCGGCCTTTCGATCGTCGGCAATAACCCCACTACTTTCTACGAGGTGCTCGACGGCACGTGGTGGGCGATGGACCGCAAGCTGACGCTCGAGGGCACAAGAGCTTCTGCGGACGCACTCTACATCGACTGCATCAAGCAGGGCGTCACGACCATTTTCGACCATCACGCGGCCTACTGCGAGATCCCCGGCTCCCTGTTCCAGATCGGCGAGAGCGCCAAAAAGTTTGGTATCCGCTCGTGCCTGTGCTACGAGGTCTCTGACCGCGACGGCGAAGAAAAGAGCATCCAGGCCGTGAAGGAAAACGCTGACTGGATCACCTACTGTCAGGAACACAAAGACCCGATGCTCGCGGCCATGTTCGGCGGACACGCGCTGTTTACCATCTCTGACAAGACCTTTGACCGCATGGTTGAAGCGAACAACGGCCGTACCGGCTATCACATTCACGTCTCCGAGGGCATGAACGACGTTTATGATTCTCTTCAGAACTATGGCCGCCGCCCTGTCCAGCGCCTGCACGACCACGGCATCCTGGGCGACAAGACCATCCTTGGCCACTGCATCCACGTGAACCCGGCGGAAATCGAGCTTATTAAGGACACCGGCACGATGGTCGTCAACAATCCCGAATCCAATATGTCGAACGCAGTCGGCGTCTGCCCGGTGCTGCCGCTGACGAAAAACGGTATCCTCGTCGGTCTCGGCACCGACGCATGGACAAACGATATGATCGAGTCTCTCAAGGCTGCGCTCTGCGTCCAGCGTCTGAACGCCTGCCTGCCGAATGTAGCGTGGTGCGAAGTGACCGACATGCTCTTCAAGAACAACGCAAAGATCGGCGCGAAGTACTTCCCGGACGAGCTGGGCGTTCTCAAGGCCGGCGCTGCCGCCGACATGATCGTCATGGACTACAAGCCCTTCACTCCGTTCTCGGATGAAAACATCGACGGTCACATCCTGTTCGGCATGACCGGCAAGCTCTGCCGCACGACGATTGCAAACGGCAAGATCCTCATGAAGGACCGCGAGCTCATCGGCATCGACGAGGAAGCCGAAAACGCGCACATCCTTGAAGCCACCAAGAAGCTCTGGGGCGCGCTGAACCACAGAGAATACTGATTTATCAATATTCGCCGTAGGGGACGATGCCCACATCTTCCCGCGCGGGGTATACCCGCAAAAATGCGGAACTCTGCGGCGAAACCGTACTGCCCTTGGGTCGATGTGGGCATCGACCCCTACGCACGCATAGGGCGGAAAGCCGCGTCCGCCCCTACGAAGCCGCATGAATCCTAATTCTGTCCAAAGGAGGCAATTTCATGTCTGAAAAAATGTATCCGATTCCGTTCAAGTCTCTCATGAACTGGATCGTCACCGAATACGCCCGCGAGGGCGAGATCTTCGGCGTGCACACCCCCTACTACGCAACCGGCAAAACGCTCCCCATCTTCGGCGAGCGCATTGAAACCCCGTTCGGTCCCGCGGCCGGCCCCAACAGCCAGCTGGCGCAGAACATCATCGCCGCTTATATGGCAGGCGCGCGCTTCTTTGAAGTGAAAACCGTACAGAAGATGGACGGCGCGGAACTTGCCGCGTGTGTGCCGCGCCCCTGCATTCTGGCAGCCGACGAGGGCTACAACCAGGAATGGTCGACCGAGCTCGAGGTTCCGCAGGCCAGAGATGAATACATCAAGGCCTGGTGCGCACTGAAGGTTCTCTCCAAGGTCTATGGCTTCGGCGACCCCGACGGCTTCGTGTTCAATATGTCCGTCGGCTACGATCTCGAGGGCATCAAGGGCGAAAAGGTCAACACCTACATTGATAATATGATGGACGCTTCCGAGACGAAGCAGTTCAAAGAGTGCCTTGAGGTCCTCACTGAGCTCTTCCCGGCGGAGAAGGACTATATCGCCTCCATCTCCCCCAGAGTCTCCCGCAGTGTCACGGTCTCGACGCTTCATGGATGTCCGCCGCAGGAGATCGAGCGCATCGCGTCGTACCTTCTGACCGAGAAGCACCTGCATACGTTTGTCAAGTGCAACCCCACCATCCTCGGCTACAAGACCGCGCGCACGATTCTCGACTCCATGGGCTATGACTACATCGTCTTCGACGAGCATCACTTCAACGAGGACCTCCAGTGGGTCGACGCAGTCCCGATGTTCGAGCGTCTGCAGGCCCTCGCCGACTCCAAGGGTCTGGAGTTCGGTCTCAAGCTCTCCAACACCTTCCCTGTCGACACGACGAGAAATGAGCTGCCCGGAACGGAAATGTACATGTCCGGCCGGAGTCTGTTCCCGCTGACGATTGAAATGTGCAATCGCATTTCCCATCAGTTTGGCGGCAAAATGTGTATTTCCTTCGCAGGCGGTGCGGAATTCTTCAACTGCGACAAGCTGTTCGCTGCCGGGATCTGGCCGATCACCGTCGCGACCACCATTCTCAAGCCCGGCGGATACAACCGCCTGCACCAGATGGTCGAAAAGACCGAGAAGCTTCCCTACAAGGCCTTCTGCGGCACGGACTCGAGCGCCATCAGCGACATGTCCACCGCCAGCCATTCGGACTTCCACCATCTCAAGCCCATCAAGCCCGTCGCTTCGAGAAAATCCGAGGAAAAAGTTCCTTGGATCGACTGCTTCACGGCCCCCTGCAAGGGCGGCTGCCCGATCCATCAGGACATCCCCGAATACATCGAGCTCTGCCGCAAGGGCCTCTATGGTCCTGCCCTCAAGCTCATCACCGAAAAGAACGCGCTTCCGTTTATCACCGGCACCATCTGCGCCCACCGCTGTCAGAACAAGTGCTCGCGCAACTTCTATGAAGAATCTGTCCAGATTCGGGACACCAAGCTCGTTGCGGCCACGAAGGGCTACGGCGCGCTGATGGCTGACATCAAGGTTCCCGCGAAGGTCGAGGGCAAGAAGGCCGCGATCATCGGCGGCGGCCCGACGGGTATTGCAGCTGCGTACTTCCTGGGTCGTGTCGGCATCGAGACCACGATTTTTGAGCGCGAAGAAAAGCTCGGCGGCGTGCCGCGCTACGTCATCCCCGCGTTCCGGATCTCCGACGAAGCCATCGACAAGGATATCGCGCTCATGGAGCGCTACGGTGTCGAGGTCAAGTGCGGTCTACCTGCTCCGTCCGTCGAAGAGCTCAAGAAGCTCGGCTACACCCATATTCTGATTGCCACCGGCGCATGGCAGGCTGGCAAGCTCGACATCCCCGGCAACGTCAAGGGCGTTATCGGCTGGATGAAGGAAATGAAGACGCAGGTCAAGCCCTGCCTTGATGGCCACGTGGTCGTCGTCGGCGCAGGCAACACCGCGATGGACGCAGCAAGAGTCGCCAAGCGCATGGGCGCTGCTTCCTCCACAATTGTTTACCGCCGCACCAAGAAGGAAATGCCCGCCGACGAACATGAGCTCAAGCTCGCGATCGACGAGGGCGTCAATATGGTCGAGCTGGCCGCGCCTGTTGCGCAGGAAAACGGCAAGCTGAAGTTAGAGAAGATGAAGCTCGGCGAGCCCGACGCTTCCGGCAGGCGTTCCCCCCTCGCTACCGGCGAGTTCTTCGAGATTCCGTGCGACCTCGTCATCTCCGCGGTCGGCGAGAAGGTCGACGCCAAGCTCATGGCCGATAACGGAATCGAGATGGAGCGCAAAGGCCCCGCTTTTAAGACCAACGTCGAGAACGTCTGGTGCGCAGGCGACGCACATCGCGGCCCCGCGACAGTTGTCGAGGGTATCGCCGACGCGGCCAGCTTTGCAGAAGCAGTCATCGGCGAAGCGCACACCTATGATATCCCCGAAGCCGCTTATCCCTCGAAGGCACAGGCGATCGCCAAGAAGGGCATTTTGAAGATGGCGAAGGACGCCTGCTGCGAAGGCTCTCGCTGCCTCGACTGCAACACCGTCTGTGAAAACTGCGCCGATTCCTGCCCGAACCGCGCAAACGTCGTCATCAAGCTCTCCGACGGCCGTCATCAGATCCTGCACATCGACAAAATGTGCAACGAGTGCGGCAACTGCACGCAGTTCTGCCCGTACGCATCCGAGCCCTGCCGCGACAAATTCACGCTCTTCCAGACGAAGGAAGACATGGAAGACAGCCGCAACGCCGGTGTTCTTTTCCTCGGCGGCGACAAGGTGCTCGTCCGTATGGCGGAGGTCAAGGAATACGATCTGTCCCAGCCCAACGAGCTGCCAAAGGAGATCGAGAACCTGATCCTCACCGTCCGCTCCAAGTACGCCTATCTCTTTAATTAACCAATCCCTATATCCCTTTCCGCAGCGCCCGCCGCAGGATACAATCCTGCGGCGGGTCAGTTTTTCCAAAAAGCTGCTTCTTCCTTGGGAAATCCCCCTGTCATGGCGTGTTATTCCTGTTATATTCGGCAATTTCCACAATTTTTCCAGCCGTTAGTCTTTTTCCCTTGCATTTTTTGCTGCAATGCGCTAAAATAAAAAAGTGCGACTAGCGCACAGAAATTGTGAAAGACAGGTACTTTAATTATGCAGCGAGAATCATTTCGCTCCCGTCTGGGATTCCTGCTCGTCAGCGCAGGCTGTGCCATCGGCATCGGCAATGTCTGGCGCTTTCCGTACGTCGCCGGTCAGTATGGCGGCGGTCTGTTCGTTCTGATCTATCTCATCTGCCTGCTCGTCATGGGCGTTCCGGTTCTGACCATGGAGCTGGCGGTTGGGCGCGCAAGCAAAAAAAGCGCCGTCCTGGCCTACAAGGCCTTAGAGCCCAAGGGCTCGAAGTGGCACATCCACGGCTGGTTCTGCCTGCTTGGCTGCGTGATGCTGATGATGTATTACACCACTGTCACGGGCTGGATGGTCAGCTACTTTGGAAAATTCCTCATCGGCACGTTCCACGCCGGAATGAGCACCGAAGAAGCCAGCGGCGTATTCGGCACCATGCTCTCTCAGCCCGGTAAGATGGCGTTCTGGACAGAATTTGTCGTCATCGCAGGCTTCCTCGTTTGCAGCTTCGGTCTGCAAAACGGTTTGGAGCGCGTGTCCAAGATCATGATGCTGGCGCTTCTTGGTCTGATTCTCATCCTCGCCGTTCACAGTCTGACGCTCTCCGGCGCGGCAGAGGGCATGAAGTTCTATCTGCTGCCGTCTGCCAAGAGCATCGAGCAGTACGGCCTCGGCACGATCATTACGGGCGCGATGAACCAGGCGTTCTTTACGCTGAGCCTTGGCATTGCAGCGATGGAGATCTTCGGAAGCTACACGGCAAAGACCCACACCCTGCCCGGCGAGGCCGTGCGCATCTGCGCGCTCGACACCTTCGTCGCCCTCATGGCAGGTACGATCATCTTCCCTGCCTGCTTCTCCTTTGGCATTGAGGCCAATCAGGGCCCGTCGCTTATCTTCCAGACCCTTCCGAACGTCTTTGTCAATATGGCTGGCGGCCGCGTCTGGGGCGCGTTGTTCTTCCTGTTTATGATCTTTGCAAGCTTCTCGACGGTGCTTGCCGTGTTTGAGAACATTCTTGCCATCTGCATGGACACCTTCGGTTGGAACCGGAAAAAGGCGACGCTCATTGGCGGCGTAGCGCTTCTCGTTCTGAGTCTTCCGTGCGTGTTTGGCTACAATATCTGGTCGAATGTCCACGTCATCGGCGCGCGCGATATTCTGGACAGCGAGGACTTCATCGTCTCGAACCTGCTGCTGCCGATTGGTTCGCTGGTCTACCTTCTGTTCTGCGTCTCGAAGTGGGGCTGGGGCTTTGACAAGTATCTGGCCGAGGCCAATGAAGGTCAGGGGCTCAAGTTCTCCCCGAAACTCAAGGTCTACTTCCAGTGGATTCTCCCCATTCTGATCCTCATCATTCTCATTCAAGGTTTACTTTAATCGGTTGGACCTACAAGCGCCCTCGGCTTTGCTGCGGGCGCTTTCGGTGCGCGGAACGTAAACAAAAAAGCTGCAAGCCCTTGAAAACAAAGGTTTGCAGCGAGTTTTCTGGCGTCCCAGAAGAGATTCGAACTCCCGACCCCACGCTTAGGAGTATGGCTTACCATGTGATACACGGTTCGGATGTAACTTCCAATATCATCCCTTACGCAGAATGACTTGTAGTAAACGAACTTTATGGTGCAAAACACCTATTCTGACGCAGTTTTATGTGTCCGTTGGGTGGTCCTATTAGCAAATTCTTAGCAAGAGGACACCCAGCCAAAGCCGATTGCTACTGCCATTCTTCACTCCCTTAGTCAAAATGACAAGGCAAATACATGGAGGTTACTATGGACAAGAAAGAGAAAAAGTCACTGCCGGAACCGCGCACATATACCGTGGAACAGATTGCGGCCATGCTCAACATTGGCCGCACAACCGCATATCAGCTCGTCAAGCAGGAGGAGTTCAGGATCGTCCGCATAGGAAATGCGATCCGCGTTTCCAAGAAATCTTTTGACGAGTGGCTGGAAAGTTTGGAATTGTGAATATCGCAAGAAACGCCGTAGGCTCAAAAAACCTATGGCGTTTTTTTATACCCATTTTTGAAGGAGGCTGGCAATGAAACTGACAGAAGCAGAAATGAGGATGGTGTTTCAGAT
>ERZ772882.3707-NODE-3707-length-11751-cov-2.857815_pt1 | contig 11751 bp, 9 predicted proteins | sample MGYA00580576_ERZ772882 | MGnify/ENA primary metagenome ERZ772882 (study PRJEB29015, sample SAMEA2737658) | human gut metagenome | biome: human gut; feature: human-associated habitat; material: faeces | place: China | collected 2012 ... | reverse complement strand
CTTCCACATTCGACGGCATGAGCATCGCCCGCGCCGTAGTGGAACACATTGCGGACAAGGATGGCGGCATGGGCTGCAAAACGCTGTTTGCCACCCATTATCACGAGCTGACGGATTTGGAAAACGCCATTGACGGCGTGAAGAATTATAACATCGCTGTAAAAAAGCGCGGCGACGACATTACGTTTCTGCGGCGCATCGTGCGCGGCCCGGCGGACGACAGCTACGGCATTGAGCTGGCGGGTCTGCCCGGCGAGGTGACAAAGCGCGCGAAGGAAGTGCTCAAGGTGCTGGAGGCCACCGCGCCCAACGCCGATAAGGTGACGCAGCTGGACTTCGGCAATTTTGAAAAATTCGCGGCAGCGCCCGTGCCCAGCGAGCTGGTGGACAAGCTGACAGCGGTGGATGTGGAAACGCTCACGCCGCTGGAAGCGTTGAATTTTTTGTATGAACTGAAACAGACACTGGTAAAATAAGCGCGCCCGGCGCGCGGGAAAGGGCGGTGCTGCGCATTGGCAGTTATTCATGTGTTGGACAAGCATACCGCGGAACTCATCGCGGCAGGCGAGGTGGTGGAGCGCCCCGCCTCGGTTGTAAAGGAGCTGACGGAGAACGCCATTGACGCGGGCGCCACCGCAGTTTCCGTTTCCGTTGAACGCGGCGGCATCGCAATGATCCAAATCGCGGACAATGGCTGCGGCATCGAGGCCGAGTACATCCCGACGGCGTTTATCCGCCACGCAACGAGCAAGATCGAGAAAGAGGAAGACCTGGAGAGCATTCATACCCTGGGCTTCCGCGGCGAAGCGTTGGCCTCCGTGGCCAGTGTGTCCCGCATTGAGCTTCTCACAAAGACGGATGCGGACGAGTATGCGTATCTGTACCGCATCAGCGGGGGAGAAGAACAGGGCATTGAGCCGGCCGCACGTCCTGTCGGAACAACGATCACTGTGCGGGACCTGTTTTACAACACGCCCGCACGTATGAAGTTTTTGAAAAAGGATACCAGTGAAGGCAACTATGTGGCAGATGTTGTCACACAGCTTGCGCTCTCCCACCCGGAGGTTTCGTTCAAGTTCGTGCGGGACGGAAAACCGCAGTTCCAGACGCCCGGCGACGGAAAACTGCTGGGGGCGGCGTATGCCGTGCTTTCCCGTGATTTTGCAAAGGACCTTGTGCCTGTGGAGCACACGGCGGGCAGCTACACGGTGCGCGGCCTTGTTACGCCGCCGAAAAACGCCCGTGCAAGCCGCGCCATGCAGTATTTTTTTATCAATGGACGCTTTGTCAAGAACCGCACGATGATGGCGGCGCTGGAGGCTGCTTATAAAGGCGTGATGATGCAGGGAAAATTCCCGGGCTGTGTGCTTTCCATCGAGATGCCGCCGCAGCTGGTGGATGTGAACGTCCACCCGGCCAAAACAGAGGTGCGTTTTGCCCGGGAAAAAGATGTGTTCGATGCGGTATATCAAAGCGTTAAATGCGTACTCATCACGCCGCAGAGCACGGAAAAGGTGTTTTCTTTCGGCGGTGCGGAAAGGGCGTTCCCGGCGGATGAAAAGGCGCCGGATGCAGCTGCGAAGAAGGAGCCGTCCGAGAGCGCCCCGGCCGAAGAGCCCGCGCGCGGCCCGGCCGCATTGCGTCCGGCGTCCCGTGCCGTTCCGGACGCACCGGTGAGGCCCGTCCCGGCACGTCCGGAGCCGTCCGCCGTACCGCTGCCCGGCCAGGTGAAAGCGTACAGTGAAATGATCACTGCTCTCTCAAGTGAATCTACCGTTCCGTACCGTTCGGCAAAGGCGCCGGATATATGGGCTGATGAGGACGCGGCGGAGGATGTCGGCTTTATGCCGCACACTGTCTGCCGGCGGCAGGAGGGAACGCCGGGCGTGCAGACCCTGCCGGAGGACCGGGCCCTGAACAGCTTTGCGGCGGGAGAAACAGCCGGGACGGAAAATACCGCCGCGCCGCAGATGGAGGCTGAAACGCCCCATCAGACTGCTTTTGCGCCTGTGGAAGAAGAACAGCGGCGCGATTCGCTTCGTTTTGTGGGCGAGGTGTTTGACACGTACATTGTCACCCAACGGGGAAACGACATGTGCCTTTTGGATAAGCACGCCGCCCACGAGCGCATTATCTATGAATCTTTGGCGGCATCGTATGGGAAGGTGAGCAGCCAGATGCTGCTGGTGCCCGTAACGGTGCAGCTTTCCGCGGAAGAAAAGGATGCACTGGTGCAAAGTGAAATGCTTTTACAGGACAGCGGTCTGGAAGTGGAGGACTTCGGCGGCAATTCTGTCGTGGTGCGCGCCGTCCCGGCGGACGTCGTGCCCGAGGATGTGGAGGACCTTGTGGTGGAGCTGGCCAGCAGGCTGGTCTCCAACCCGCGGTATACCACCAGCGAAAAAACAGAATGGGTGCTGCACTCCATCGCGTGCCGCGCGGCCATCAAGGCGGGAGATAAAACGCACGCTGCACAGCTGCTGCGCTTGGCGGAGGATGTGCTGGACGGCAGAGTGCCTCCGTTCTGTCCCCACGGACGGCCCATCGTGCTGAAGATCACCAAAAAGGAGCTGGAAAAGCAGTTTGGCAGACAAGGCTGATATCATCGTGATCTGCGGTCCCACGGCTACGGGGAAAACAGCGCTCTCTGTTGCGCTGGCAAAGCTGCTGGACGGCGAGGTCGTTTCGGCGGATTCGATGCAGATCTATAAAGGGCTTCGTGTGGGAACTGCACAGGCGACGCCGGAGGAGATGAAAGGTGTGCCGCACCATCTGGTGGGATTTCTTCCGCCGGAAGAACGGTTCTCTGTTGCGGACTATGTCAGGCACGCAGGCGAGTGTATCGCGCAGATCACGGCACGCGGACGTGTTCCAATCGTGGTCGGCGGCACCGGATTGTATATTTCCAGCCTTGTAAACGGGATAGACTTTACAGTTGAAAAGACAGACCCAGCCGTGCGGGCACGGCTGGAAACCGAGCTGATAGAGCAGGGCATCGGCCCGCTTTATGCGCGGCTGCAGCAGGTGGACCCGGAGTGTGCGGCGAAGCTGCACCTCAACAACCATGGGCGTGTGCTGCGTGCGCTGGAGCTGTATGAGCAAACGGGCGAGACGATGTCCTGCCGGCTCGCGCGCTCCCGTCCGGCGCAGCAGCCGTACCGCGCTTTGCTGATAGGGCTGAATATGCCGGAGCGTGCACAGCTTTATGCACGCATTGATGCGCGAGTAGACGCGATGCTTGCACATGGGCTGCTGGAAGAGGCGCGCCTGGTGTATGCCAACAGAGATGCCTACCATACCGCGGCGCAGGCCATTGGCTACAAAGAATTTTTTCCTTATTTTGAAGGAAAGGAACCGTTGGAAGTATGCACGGCGGCGCTCAAGCAGGCGTCCCGTAATTACGCCAAACGGCAGCTTACCTGGTTCCGGCGGATGGACGGCCTGGTTTGGCTGCCCGCAGGGGAGCCGGAAGCGGCGGAGGCGGCCGCCCGGCTTTGGGCGGGGCATGTGAAGAAAAATTGCGGCGATCAAATATAAGGAATAACGGATATATGGAAAACTGGCCGGTAAGAAAAAAGAAAAAACGGTACAGAGGACTGATTTTGGCTCTGCTGATGCTCGTGCCCGCCGGATATATCGGCGTTCAGATGGTACAGGTGCTGCGTACGAATTATCAAACGCAGACCGCGGTGGCATATTCAATGTCCGACGTCGTCCGCTGCGACGGGATGCTCGCCATGGATGAGACGGTCATTCCTTATGAGGGAGCGGGCGTCCTGGGCTATCAGGTGAACAACGGCGAGCGTGTCTCGGCAGGCACGCAGGTAGCGCGATTGTTCGCCGACGAAGCGAGCGCACAGAACCGGACGCTCTCCGAAAAGCTGACGGAGGAGCTTTCGGTGCTGGAAAAGTCCCAGGCGGGCGCGGCTGCCGACGTTGAGGCGCTGATGAATCAGAACCAGCAGGGTATCTATTCGGCGCTGGATCTGCTGGAGAGCGGCAATTACACAGGATTATCGGATGCGCGGGCTTCCATCCAGCTTGCGCAGAATAAGATGCAGCTCACGATGGGGGTCGTATCGGATTTCAGCGCCCGCATTGCGGACCTGACGGCGCGGCGCGACGCGGCGGATGCCGCCAGCGTATACACACCGATAACAGCTCCGGCGGCCGGATATTTTGTCTCCGCGCAGGACAGCGAGAAGCAGATGTATACGCCTGAGGCGCTGGCGGCCATGTCTCCGGCAGAATTGAAGGATGCGCTGGCACAGCCTTCCCAAACGAACGACGCAAACGTAGCGGGCAAGCTGATTTTGGACTACCGCTGGCGTTATTATGGCCTTGTGACGCAGAAACAGGCGGAAAAGTTCGTGGAGGGAACGCGCGTCGAGATCTCGTTCCCAAACGTATCGGCCGAATCGGTGCCCGCCACCGTGGTGAATGTTACGGTGGATGAGGAGAACGGTACTGCCAAGGTGGAATTGATTTGTGATTACATCAACGAGACAGTTGTGACGCTGGAGCATGAAAAAGCAGATATAACGTTCGCCACCTATGAGGGAATCCGTATCGACCGACAGGCACTGCACATCGTTGAAGGGCAAAACTGCGTGTTTGTCAAATACGGAAACCTGGTGTACCAGAAAAATATTACGATCCTGTTTGAAAACGAGGATTACATTCTGGTGCCGTCGAAAACAACGACGGGCGAAAATGAGGTAAAACTGTTCGATGAGATTGTTGTGCGCGGTACAGATCTGTACGACGGAAAATTATTGTAGCTTTTTTGTGTGCCTTTTTACACAAATTTGCAACTGTTTATTGACATCCGCCACAAAAACAAGGATAATAACGATGATAGTATCCAATTTGTTGTGCCGGTGCGGATACAAAACCGTTACAATCGTGGCGCGGCGGCGCATGCGTCTGCGCGCGGCCAGCTTGCCATAAAAAGGAGATTTCAGAGATGAGTATGTTCGATAAGATCAAAGGTATGATGGGCGTGCCCGACGACGACGATTATGATGACGACGATATGGATTTCGTGAATGAGAATACAGGCTATGCGGCGCAGGACGATTATGTCCCCGAAGAACAGGATGTTACGCCCAAACGCAATAAGGTCGTGAATATCAACTCCACCATGCAGCTGCAGGTAGTGCTTGTGAAGCCTGAGCGTTTTGATGATGCCAGCGCCATCGCGGACCATCTGAACGCCAAGCGCACCGTGGTTTTGAACCTGGAATCCACAAATAAGGAGGTCTCCCGCCGTCTGGTGGATTTTCTCTCCGGCGTGGCGTATGCAAACAACGGCCAGATCAAGCGCGTTGCCAACAGCACTTTTATCATCACCCCGTATAATGTGGATATCATGGGGGATCTGCTGGACGAGCTTGAAAGCAACGGCGTGTTCTTCTGATTTTGAGAGGCTACATACCGCCCGCGGACGACGATGAGCGCTTGTTCGTCCGCCGCCTGGGGGACCTTGTGCAGGTCGTGCGCCAGCGCGGGACGTCCCGCAGCACCCCGTTTTTAAGCGATCGCCAGCAGGAACTGGCCCGCGCCGCTCTTGCGGGGTTGAGCTTTGAGGGATATGCTTTCGACGGCGGCTATCCGGATGCCGAACGGCGGATTCTGCGCCTTTTCGGTGAATATGGGGCGCAGGAGCCGCTGCCCGCCGTATGTCTGTTTGCGCAGACCCTGCGGGCTGACAGAGCACTCACTCACCGGGATTATCTGGGCGCACTGATGTCGCTGGGAATCAGGCGCGAATGCATCGGCGATATCCTTTTGTCGGAAGACGGAGCATATCTGTTCGTTCTGGATACGGTCGCGCCGCTGGTGTGCGACGAGCTTTCCAGCGTGGGGCGCTGCAGCGTATGTGTGCGCGCGGGCCGGGCGGAGGAACTGCCCGGCCGGGAAGAGCGCCCGGCACAGACGGCGACGGTGGCCTCGCTGAGGCTGGACGCTGTGCTGGCCGCCATGCTGCATATCAGCCGTGGGGATGCGGTGCAGCTTGTGAAAAGCGGCATGGTGGAAGTGAACCACGTTTCCACGGTGTCCGCGCATTATGAAGTGTTTGAAAACGACGTGTTCAGCATCCGCGGACGCGGCAAGTACAAGCTGTGCGGCGTGGGTGCCAAAAGTCGGAAGGGCCGCACCTTCGTGTCCTATATTGAATATTAACAGGGGGAACAATCTCTATGAACGCTGAAGATATCCGCAACGTTACCTTTGACAAGGTCATGCGCGGCTACCGGCCCGAGGAAGTGGACGCTTATCTGGACCAGGTGGCGGCGGAACTGGAACGCCTGCAGACGGAAAAAGCGGATGCGGAGAAAAAAATGTACATCCTTGCGGAAAAGGTGGACCAGTACCGCAATGATGAAGAAACGCTGAAGACAGCGCTCCTCAATGCCCAGCGTATGGGTGAGAGCGTCATCCATGAGGCGCGCCAGAAGGCTGAGACCATCATTTACGATGCAACGAGCAAGGCAAGCCAGGCGCGGGAAGAAGCCGTGGAAAAGGTAGCTGAAGAGGAGATGCTGCTGGCCCGCCTGAAAGCGGAGGTGGCGCATTTCAAGGGCGAAGTGCTGAACCTGTATAAGCAGCATATCGAATCGCTGAGCATGATCCCGGGCGCGGAAGAAAAAAAGAAAAAGGCGCCGGAGGCGCCCAAGGCTGAAGAACAGCCCGAGCCTGCCCCGGAGGAAGCGCCGAAGGAAGAGCCTGCGGCGGAGGCGCAGCCTGCCGCAGCCCCGGCCGAACCGGGACAGGAGGCTTCGTTCGAGGAGTATCAGGACATTACTTTTGAGGACTAACTGAACATGTGTGGCATAGCGGCGTTTGTTTTAAGCGCCGCTATGTTATGGTTTACGGCATTTTTGCATTTTTCGGCATTTGCAGACCATTTTCTGTGGATTTGCCTGCAAAAACGGAGAGAGTCTGGCTTTTCAAAGTGCCAATCAAAGAAAGGAACGTACCATTGCTGATATCTGTAATCATTATCATTGCACTGACAGGGCTGGATCAGCTCACAAAGCATCTTGCCACGGTTTATCTTGCGCCGGTAGGGGCGATGCCGTTCATTCCCGGCGTCATGGAGCTGCGCTATGTGCTGAACGACGGCGCAGCCTTCAGCATGCTGGCAGACGCCGAGTGGGGGCGCGTGTTCCTCATCGTCGTAACGGGCCTTGCGCTGGCGGCGCTGGCGGTGTATTTTTTCTGGAAGAAGCCGTCTTCCTGGTTGGAGCGCTGGGTGTTTATCCTGATTTTTTCCGGCGGTTTGGGCAATCTGATCGACCGTGTGCTCAACGGGTATGTGGTCGATTTCTTTGCTACCACATTCATGAATTTCGCTGTATTCAATGTGGCGGATTGCTTTGTGTGCGTCGGCGCCGCGTTGTTTGTCATCGCCGTGCTGCGTCAGGAGCTGAACGCCAAAAAGGAGCAGAAGGCCGGGACGGATGAAAACGCTTGAATATACCGCCGGTGCCGAAGATACGGGCCGCCGCATCGATGCCGCGTTGGCAGCGGCGTTCCCGGAACTGACGCGAAGCTTCGCACAGCAGCTTCTGGCAGAGGGCCGTGTACTGTGCAACGGACGTTCCGTCGCCAAAAGTGCGCGCCTTACACAAGGAGATGCGTTGTGTGTTTCGCTGCCGGACGCCCAGCCGGTGGAAATCATTCCGCAGGATATCCCGCTGGATATCGTTTACGAAGACAGCTCGCTGCTGGTTGTCAATAAGCCCAAGGGAATGGTGGTCCACCCGGCGGCGGGAAACCCGGACGGCACACTGGTGAACGCACTGCTGTACCACTGCGCGGGCAGGCTCTCCGGCATCAACGGCGAAGTGCGTCCCGGCATCGTGCACCGCATCGACAAGGACACCAGCGGCCTGCTTGTAGTGGCAAAGGACAACGAGACGCATCTTTCGTTGTCGCAGCAGTTCGCCGTGCACAGCATCGCCCGGGTATACCATACTGTGGTATACGGCGGTTTTGCTGCGGACGACGGATTTGTGGAGGGGAACATCGGTCGTCATCCTGTGGACCGAAAGCGTATGGCCGTCGTGCCAAAGGGCGGCAAAGCCGCTTATACAGCCTACCATGTGGAGGAGCGCTTTCCCGCCTTTACACATCTTTCCGTAAGGCTCCGGACTGGGCGAACCCATCAGATCCGCGTACATCTTGCGAGCATCGGCCATCCGGTTGCTGGGGATGCGGTTTACGGCCCGCGTAAGGTGATCACCCAGCTGGAGGGCCAGTGCCTGCATGCAAAAACGCTCGGCTTCATTCATCCCGCAACAGGCGCGTACGTCGAGTTCGACAGCCCGCTGCCCGAATATTTCACGGCCTTTACCGGCCGTCTGCAAAAGGAAATGTAACGCTATGATCCGCTCCCTCAAGGATATCCTCGTCGTTTCGGACATGGACAACACGCTGCTCACACCAGAGGACGGCGTGCCCTTTGTGAACCAGGTGACCATGCGGCTGTTCTGCGCGCTGGGCGGCCATTTTACCGTGGCCACGGGCCGCACGATGGAATCAGCCGGACGGCATCTGGACTCGATGACGCTTTCTGCACCCGCTATCCTGTATGGCGGGGGCGTTATTTACGATTTCGAACACGATATCCGCATCCGAAATACACTGCTGTCCAAGCCGTCGGCGCGCCGGGCGGTGTGCGATGTATTGGCGCGTTTTCCGGGAGTGGGCGTGGAGATTATGACCGAGGACGGCGGCATCTGCGTGGTGCGGGCCAATGAATATACCTACCGCCACACGGTCCATGAAGGGCTCACTTACCGCATGGCGCCGCTGGAGGAGCTGGATGGCGGTTGGAATAAGGTGCTGTTTGCCTGCTCCCATGAAATGCTGATGCAGATCCAGGATTTTCTGGACGCACGCAAATATCCCGGCGTCTACTTCATTGCGACCAACCGCAACTATTTTGAGATCATGCCGGAGGGCGCGGCCAAGGGGGCGGCGCTGGGAGAACTTTGTACCTATATGGGCATCCCGATAGAAAACACGGTGGCCATCGGAGATTATTTCAATGACATTGAGCTGATGCGCGCGGCCGGGCATTCCGTGGCGATGGGGAACGCGCCCAAGGAGGTGCAGCTCGCGGCGGACACCGTAACAGGCAGATGCCTGGACGGCGGCGTGGCCGAGGTGCTTTACGGGTTGATTCGTAAATACGGATGATTGTAAAAAGCGTGTAAAATGGAGCGTGCCTTGGGCGGGATATGGTATAATAACCTCAAAGCCGCCGCTTGCGCGGCTGCGCGCATTTCGTGCGCTGATGCGCTTCCGCACATGGGCTTTGAGAACATTGAACCATGCAAAACCGCGGCAGGCGCGGTTTTGTTGGGGCCGCAGCACGGCGCCACGGTATAATGACCTTGATATTGCCGCCTGCGCGTTGTCCCGGATGAATGCTTCAGAACAGGGGATGATAGAATGGGACGCCGCTTTGCCGCGGCTTGGTGGGCGGCGTTGTGTGCCGTCCTCGTGTGCCTTTGCGCAACGGCGCCGCCCGTGCGGCAGGCTGAATATCCGCCTTGGGACGGAGCGCCGTATTTTGACGCGGGGCCGGACAGGGTGGATGTCAATACTGCGCCCGCCGCGGAACTGGAGACGCTGCCCGGCATCGGGGAGAAAAAGGCGCTGGCAATCGTGGAATACCGCGAGGCGAACGGACCGTTCCGCGCGGTGGAAGAACTGGAACGGGTAAAAGGCATCTCGGAGCGCACCGTAGACGGCATGCGGGCGTATGTCCGGGTTTCCTGAGCCGTGGGAGCACGGCGGCGCGGTGCCGGCTGAAAGGACCGTGCGTTTATTTAAAGGAGAGTTTTTTATGGAACAGCCGCATACGAGGGAGATATTCATCAACCGGGAGCTGAGCTGGCTTGAATTCAACCGGCGCGTCCTGGACCTTGCGAAGGACAAGACGGTCCCGGTTGGCGAGCAGCTGAAGTTTGCCGCCATTTACGCGAGCAATCTGGATGAATTTTTCATGGTACGCGTGGGGTCGTTGTACGACCGTACGCTGGTGGGCGGCGATGAAAAAGAGAACAAGACGGGCATGACGCCCGCTCAACAGCTGGACGCCATTATGCCTAAGGTCGCGGAGCTGCAGCAGCACTGCGATAAAATTGTGGCGAAGCTGTATGAGAATGTGGGTGTGTTGGGCTACCGCAGGGTGGATTTTGCGCACCTGAGCAAAGAAGCGGAGCATTTCTGGCGCAAATATTTCATGCAGGAGATATTTCCCGTCCTTTCTCCGCAGATCATCGACCGGCGGCATCCCTTTCCGTTTCTGCGCAACAATGAGGTGTATGTCGGCACCATTCTGAAGGGAAAGGGAGACGCGCAGTCTTCCTTTGGTTTGGTACCCATCAGCACGCAGTTCCAGCGTATCATATTTGTGCCGTCGGGCGGCTCTGTCGCCTTTGCACTGGTGGAAGAGATGGTGGAACATTTCGCGGGCCTGATCTTCGGCAAGAACACCGTGCAGAGCCGGTGCATTTTCCGCGTGACGCGCAATGCGGATATCACAGTGGATGAAGGCATGTTCGACCACGACGTGGACTATCGCGAGATCATGAGCGATCTTTTGAAAAAGCGCCGCAAGCTGGCGGCCGTTCGCTTGCAGACAACGCCGCGTGCTCCGGCGGAGATCGTCGGGTTCCTGCGCGAAAAGCTGATGCTGCCCGCAAAACAGGTGTTTGAGCAGACGACGCCGCTGGATATGTCCATTGGCTTCAAGATATCCGCGCGCATCGCGCAGGACGGCCATACCGAGCTGTTTTACCCGGTGAAGCGTCCCATGCTGCCGCCGCCGGATTTTAATCTTGCCCGTGTGGTGGAAACGCAGGACGTACTGCTTTCTTATCCGTACCAGAGCATCCGGCCCTTCATCCGCATGCTCAACGAGGCTGCGCAGGACCCGGACGTGCTTTCCATCAAAATGACGCTGTACCGCGTGGCACATGAATCCAAGATCATCGAGGCGCTTATCTCCGCGGCCGAAAACGGCAAGGAGGTCGTTGCCATTGTGGAGCTGCGCGCGCGCTTCGACGAACAGAACAACATCGACTTTTCCAAGCAGCTGGAGGAGGCGGGCTGCACGGTCATCTACGGCTTTGAGGCATACAAGATCCATTCAAAGCTGACGCTCATCACAAAGAAAAAGGGCAATCAGCTGCACTATATTGCCCAGATCGGCACAGGCAATTACAATGAAAAGACCTCCGAGCAGTATACGGACCTTTCGTTTATCACGACCGATCTTGGCATCGGCTCCGAGCTGGCAACCGTGTTCAATAATCTTGCGATCGAACGCCTGACAGAGCACGCAGGCAACCTTCTGGTCGCGCCGCTGTGCTTCAAAAGCGTGCTGATGCAGGAGATGGACGCGGAGATCGAGGCGAAACGCATGGGGAAGGACGCACGCATCATTCTTAAGTGTAATTCCATCAGCGATAAGGATATCATTGAAAAAATATCCGAAGCGTCCTGCGCGGGGGTATCTGTGCAGATGATCGTGCGCGGCATCTGCTGCATCAAAGCCGGGGTACCCGGCCTGACGGAAAATGTCACGGTGCGCAGCATCGTGGGCCGCTATCTGGAGCACGAGCGTGTGTATGCTTTTGGCTGCGGGCAGGATACACGGGTGTATATCGCGTCGGGCGATTTTCTTACCCGCAACACCGAACGACGTGTCGAGGTGGGCGTGCGTATTCA
>ERZ772882.3704-NODE-3704-length-11759-cov-14.648496_pt1 | contig 11759 bp, 16 predicted proteins | sample MGYA00580576_ERZ772882 | MGnify/ENA primary metagenome ERZ772882 (study PRJEB29015, sample SAMEA2737658) | human gut metagenome | biome: human gut; feature: human-associated habitat; material: faeces | place: China | collected 2012 ... | reverse complement strand
TCTGCCCATGCGGAAAGCATGGTAAAGATTGATTCATCCATGGTGCGTTTGCTGCCGTCAAAGATGAGATGCACTTCGTCCCCCTGTTTTTCAGCCCGTATACCGTAAATGTCCTCAATGGCAAAAAGAGTATGGATAAAGCCAAGGTCACTGTCAATGTCGGGAACCTGCAGGGCCAGGGGGGAAACCTCCAAAACGTTGGCGATTGCCTTTACCAGGTCCTCTTTTGGTGTCCTGGAGCCGGATTCGTATTGCGCCATTCGGACATCTGCTGTCTTTTGGGGGAAGCCAACGGCCTGACCGAGCCATTTCTGCGTCATACCGCGCAAGTTGCGTATAAATCGAATTCTTTCACCGATTGCCATAGTTTTGCACTCCTTCTGCGTCGTTGTCTTGATTATAACTTGAATGCTTAGTATATGTCAAGATAGCAAAAACAAAAAAGTTTAGTATTTTCTCTACAACCTCTTGACATAACTGAATTTGTTTAGTATAATGCTGACGCGAGCTTAAACAAAAACAGTTAAGCTCAACAACTGAATAGCTGCCGCACATCACAGTATGATGTGTCCGCCCGGGCAAATCGGAGGCGGTCAGAAAGTATCCGACACTAAATAAGGAGAAGTATAACCAAAAATCAGAAAGGAGGGATTTTATGGATACCAGATTTATCCGAGTGGATGAAGTCGCAGAGGAATTGGATGTGTCGAAGCCCTACGCCTATAAGCTTATTCGTAAGCTCAATGAAGAGCTGAAGGAAAAAAGGCTTCCTCACCATTGCGGGGCGGGTTAACAGACAGTATTTCAACGAACGGTTCTTCGGAACAGAAAGGATGAACACAGATGTAAATCAAGATATTGTCCCAGAGCGGACAACGATGAATGTCCATTTCAAATCCCCGTCAGGCGACTACACCGCAATGTTTGATTGTTTGGTAGCCTCCGGCACCATCTCTACCCGTGGCCTGAAAGCGGATGCGGAGAAGTTCGGTGAGCTTGTCTTCGATGTGAATTCCGCCTATTTCTATAATCACGGCGGCTATGAATTTGCCAAGCAGTTCTATAAGGACGCTTACCAAGCCGCTGTGAACATCGTGGGTGGCGAGCAGTACATTCTCTCGGCGGTGATGCACGCCGATGAACGGAACCGGGCCATGTCGGAAAAGCTGGGGGAGGATGTGTACCATTACCACCTTCATGTGGTCTACATCCCGGTGGTGGAAAAGGAAGTCCGCTGGACGAAACGCTGCAAAGACCCGGCCCTGGTGGGAACGGTGAAGGAGCGAATCCATCAGGTGAGTATGAGCAAAAAGTGGGCCTCCCAACCGGCAATTGGCGAGGACGGGCAGCCCCTCCTCACAAAGTCCGGCAAGCCGGTTCTGCGGAAATCCTACTCCGTCCTCCAGGACGATTTCTACAACGCCATGCGGGCGGCGGGCTACACAGACCTGGAGCGTGGTGAGCGCGGCAGTTCCGAGGAGCATCTGACTGTGACCCAGTTCAAGGTGGAGCGGGAGCAGCAGCGCCTGGAAGGGCTGACAGAGCAGACGGCTGCCAAAGCCCAGGAAGTTGCAGCCCTTGGAAAGAAGATCGAGCGCTACCAGAAGCAGCAGGTAGCCATCCAAAAGGTGGACGAGATTGAAGCCAAGCCGGTGCCCTTGTCTGCTACCAAGGTGATCTTGGAACGCAAGGAGTATGAGGCACTGAAAACCACGGCAAAGAAGTACATTGCCCAGGAGAAGCGGGAGGGAGTGCTCCAAAGGGCGCTGGATGCCGCAAAGAGCCTCATTAACGAGCTGAAAGCGGAGATTGCTTCCCTGCGAGAAGAACTGTCCTACTACCGTTCACCCCGCTTCCAGATGAAGCTCCATAAGGTCGAAAACGAAAACAACGATCTCCGGGACAAGCTTCGGGTCTATAACGCCATCATTGACCGGTACGATTTGGGGCGATTCTTTGGGAAAAACAGGGATATGGGGCGCAGCAGGGACGATGCACGGTAAATCCCGTGTAGAGCCGGAAAAGTCATAAATCATGCAATGGGAGCGCCTGAATAGAACAGCGCTTCATTCAGGCGCTTCCCATCAGAAAAATGCCAAACTTTCACGGGTGCAGAGCCGGGAAAATTATTCAACAATAGGAGGGTACTTATGAAAACAGGACTTACCAAGAAACAAATTAACGCAAAAATAACAGCTTGCGGATCTGCGTTCAGTTTTGACAAGCATTCTAGCAATCCAAGTGATTCGCACCAGCAGCTTTCCACAAGGGAATTATATATCTTCACCACGGCATTTCATCAGATTTCCATTTTCCATTTTATAGACGACATTGCACAGCTCATCAATATCGTCTAAGTGATAGGCATCTTGTAATACGAGAACTTCGCATATTATCATCCTTTCTTTTGCAAGTATCGTTTCTCTGCCAGCTTTTGCCCTTTGCCACTGACAGTCTATGGCAAAATAATTCAGATTTTGGGTGTGCACTTTCCTAAAAATCTAGGGCAATTTCGAATTGCTAATCAGCAGATTCATGCGTATGATCTTCTTTGCAATACGTTACACAACTTTCCAATACTCAATAGAGTAGCTTCCAGGCAAATGCCGCACGTCACGGAATAGTACAACGTTGGAAACACGAGACAATTTGATGTAATGGCAACCACATCACAAATAAGAAGTAGAAGGCAGCAGATTTCCTGTATTTTTTCATTTCATCAACTTTCAAAGGCTTTTCGGTAGTGCCCAATGGACAAAATAACAGGAGAGAAAGGTTGCTCATAATAAGCAACAGAAGTACTTCCCCATTCGAGGTTTCTAGTTCTTTGATTGTTGCGACAGCCACGCCAATAGCCAATGTTGTCCACAATGTGCAGGCCATTTCTGTCTTTGCGTGTACACCTCCCGCATAACTGCGTAAAAGAATAAACACGATATAGAAAATGACGCTTTCACACGGAATACCTAGAATAGACCCAAAGGCAACTGCCACAAGGAAAAAGAAAGAACGAGTAATCAGCAAGAAAAAGCCATAAACGTATAACTCCCTATCAGCCTCCTTCACAGCGGATGATGCAATCAATTTACTTACAATGCGCTCTGCCAGCACCGTTGCCATTATTTTGTATTTTTGAAGCGCTTTAATGCTTCAGGGGCTTTCGGCTGGTAGATGCTTGTACATGTCGTCCTGTTTGCATCTCTGCGCAGCGCATGTTCTGCGGCCTTTTTGGCAACGACTGCAATCAGATTTTTATTGCTCTTCATAGCGTTCACCTCCTTCTGGCGACAAAATAACACGTCTTTTGCAGCTTTTCAATAGCTCAATCAAAAGTGCGGATTATTTGCGCAAAACTGCAAGGATTCATATTATTAGTTGTAGATATCTATAAAATCATCATAAACTAATCAATTTACAGATATGTTCTATTGTAGTTTGTTCTCGTTTCCTGGAAAACATGGTATTTTATCTTTGGTGATCAATATGATGGATGTTGATAAAAAGCTAATCGGAAAGCGTATTCGGCATCGACGTGAAGTCGCAGGCTTTTCTCAGGAGCAGCTGGCAGAGAAGTTAGAGCTTTCCACTAACCACATTTCCAGCATGGAGTGTGGGAAAAGCCTGCTCACAACGAAACGACTATTGAATTTATGTGATATACTCGGCGGCACTCCAAACTATTATCTGCTGGGTGAAATTGAACCGGAGGCGGACGGAATAACTGCCCTTATTCAGAAGCTGTCCCCCAGTGAGCAGGAGACCTTATGCCGCCTTTTAGTTGCATATCTCCATGGATAACCGCACACTGCGCTTCCTTGCAAAATTGCAAGGAATTTCGGCAAAAATGCTGCTTTTTTGCTCTCCATAGATTTGACGTTGGTCTTCAATAATGATAAAATAGGCTTACGATGTTTCGTCGCATCGTAAGCCTATTTTTATGAGGTATCTAAATGAAAATTTTGATTTGCGATGATGAACAGACCTATCTGAACACACTTAGAATTCACATTGAAGAATATATGAAAAATCACCATATTCCCTGCGCCGTCACTGCGGTGGTAGACCCGCTTCAAATTGCCCAGGATGACACCGTATTTGATCTTGCGTTTCTGGATATTCAGATGCCAGGCGTGGATGGCATCACGTTGGCAAAGGAGTTGCGGCAGCGCAATCCCAAGCTGGCACTGTTTTTTGTGACCAACTATGATTGCTACCAGGACGATGCTATGGATCTCCGGGCGTTTCGCTTCTTTGAAAAGCCCTTTAACGCCAACCGTCTATATGCCGGCCTTGACAAAGCCATGGAATATATTGACGGGGCCTATGTGGACCTTTTCCTTTCCGAAAATGCCGCTGTGCAGCGGGTGATTGCGGACGATATTCTTTACGTGACTCGAGACGGCAGACGGGCAAATGTCGTCACGTTGGGAAAGGTGTATTCCACCTCTGACAAATATGATGACCTCTGTGAGAAACTGCCGCAGCTATTCTTCTACCCTGTCCATAAATCTTTTTTCGTCAATCTCCACTATATAGACCGCTACACCTACACAGAGCTGCTTCTTTCTGATGGAACCAAAATTCCTATTGCGCCCAGACGGCAATCCGCATTTCATAAATTCTGGTTTGAATACTTGCGGAGGAAATGATATGTTAAATCCTTTGTTTTCCCTCTGTGTGTATTGGGTTGAAATGGTCATTTCCTATGCCTTTTTTTCTTCTCTTTTCAAGCAAACAATGGCTTTCGCCAAAACGGCTGCTATTGGAGGCGCTTTATTTGCCATTGGTTCCGGCGTGAACATTCTTTTACAGAATAATGGCCTAGTCAATGCACTTGCCACCCTAATTATCAATGTTGCGTTTGCGAGGATATGCTTTGAGTGTTCATTGCAAAAAAGTGCTTTCTATGCGGCAATTCTTGTAATCCTGAATACTGCTTTGGAAGTTGCTGTAATTTCTATAAGTTCATTCGTTATTGGTGATAGCTTTTCCGGGTACAACAGCAACTTTATTCTGCTAATTTTTCAAGCGATAACTATTACATCGCTTGACAAGGGCACACAGCCCTTTGTCGTGTGCGATGGATAAGTAAAAGTCAAATTTTCCACTCAATCGAAACGTGTTCGTCGGTTGCGCGGATCTGTGAGATCAGGCCGTCGGCAACCTGTCGCCTGTCCTCGAAGTCAATTTCTTCCCATTGGTTGAGGTAGACCGACAGCCGCTCGATTTGCTCCGGGGATATGGTTTCCGCCGACAGCGCCGCAATCTCTTTTGTCAGGGCTTGGCGGCGTGTGTCCAGCTCCTCGATTTTGCTGTTGGCATAGGACAGCAGCACCGCATTAGCCCCGGTCAGAGTATTCAGCAGCTTTTCAATCTCCTCCTCCACGCGGGCAAGCTCCATGTTAAGCGCGGTCAATTTGGGATTGACCGTTTCCCGCTTTGCCGTCAGCGTCTGGAACTCGGACAGCTTCTTGACCATTTCGCCGTACAGGAACCTTTCAAATTCCCGTGTACGGAGCGTCCCGCAGCCGTCACAGCTTTTACTGTCGGCCCGCTTGGAGCAGCGGAGATACTGAATGCCTGTCGGATTGCCGACGCTCATAAGCGCGTATCCGCAGCGGCCACACTTGACCTTTCCGGCAAGCCATGTGTTCTTTGCCTTGCGCCCGCCTTGGAACGTCTTGTTCGCCATGAGCTTCTTCCGGCAGCGCAGCCATGTATCAGACGATACCAGCCCCTCGCTGGGAGCAAGAACAAGTATCTGATCTTTCAGGTGCTTGTTTTTTCTTTCCTGCACATCCCGGCCCTGATAGAGATAGCAGCCGTTTGTTCCGGCAAAATCTGTCGCTTCATTGACTACCACCGTCCCCTGACTTTTGAAGAACTCGTACATATCGAGGTCGGCCTGCGCGTAAATGGGATTTCTCAAAAGCTGGGAGATAAAGCCCCGTGTCATTTCCTTGCCGTAGATCAGGATGCCCTCGTCGGCAAAGTAACGGGCGATGTCCCCGAAAGAGGTTGCGGGCTGAGAGTACATTTCAAACATCAGCTTTGCAATATCTGCCGTTTCCGGGTCAGGCTTCATCATTTTTGTGCGGATGCCCTCAATGGTGGTCGGCTCCAGTTGGAAGCCGTAGGGGGCCGCGCCGCTCATGTGAAAACCGTGCTGGCAGCGGGAATAGTAGGCATCGGTCACGCGCTTCTGGATGGTTTCACGTTCAAGCTGGGCGAACACAATGCAGATATTCAGCATGGCCCGCCCCATCGGGGTGGACGTGTCAAACTTCTCCGTGGAAGATACGAACTCAACATTGTATTCCTGAAAAGTTTCCATCATGGTTGCGAAGTCCAGAATGGAACGGCTGATACGATCCAGCTTGTAGACCACTACGCGCTTGATCAGGCCCCGGCGAATATCGGCCATCATTTCTTGGAACTTGGGCCTGTCGGTATTCTTGCCGGAATAGCCCTTGTCGGTGTACTTGCGGAAATTGCCTCCTCTCAATTCATACTTGCAGAACTCAATCTGGCTTTCAATGCTGATACTGTCCTTGCGGTCAACGGACTGTCTGCCATAAATGGCATCTTCACGAATAATCATTTGGTGCTCCTTTCCGTGTAGGAGCTACCAAACCTTACACCTATATTATACCTCTGGCAGCCCCGCATCTCAAGGATGTCCCGCATTAGTGCATCTGCGCCCGCCCCGGCGCATACTTTACAAAGACCTCATACAGACAGCTTTCAATTTCACGCTTGCGCTTGTCCCGTGCTCGGGGAGAGAGCATCGGGGTCAGGTTTTCCACGGTGATGGATTTGCCCTGAAAAGACGCGGTTTTGACTTCCTTGTGATAGCCGACTCTTGCTTCCGTCATCTGAAAACCTCCTATAAAAATCAGCGGTGTGAATAGATTTGATGGTTTCCCGTTGTCCGTGGGGAAACGTGAAAGGACGGCACAAAAGCGCCGCCCTTTGACCTTGCCCCACCTCTGGCCACGATGACCAGAAGCAGCGGGACAGTTGTTTTCCGTTTCAATCCACAAGATAGGGAGCCGCCGCGCCGGAATGGTTTGGGCTGTCATAAGACAGAAAGACCCGGTTGGACGGCTCCCTGTATGATTGTTGTGTGCCGTATTTGCCACGCATCCCCGGCACGGGGAGTATTCCAGACCGCCGATGGCTTCGGCTGCATAGCCCCACAGTACCGCTGCCCGTGGAGGGCTGGCGCATACCGCAGGGACTCCCCCTCAAGTCTGTGGGAGGGCGTGAGCAAGTTTCATTATCCTCCGCGCTGTCCTCGCGCCCGGTTTGCCAGCACCGGGTCAAAGGCTGCGTTGATCGCTCGGCCAGCTTGTCCATCACCTCCTGAACTGGCTGTCGTGGCGGCGCACCTTACGTCGCTATCACGCGGATTTCGTATCGGGAATACTGTCTATTCAGTTTTCAAGGTGAGGAAGAAAACTCCTCTCACCTATCAGGAGGTTTCGGGGGCAAATGTACTCCCTCTTACAGAGATTTTTTCAAAATATTTTTCATAGCGGCCAGCCCGCGCTCAATGGAGCAGCAGATGCGGCTCCGGCCAACGCCCTCGGCTGCCGCGATCTCGGCCTTGCTCATGCCGAGAAGATAATGCTGGTACACACGCCGGGCCTGCGTGGGCGGGAGCTGGGTCAGCGCGTCATAGAGCGCAAACGTGGTTTCCCGCGCCTCAATGTACTCGTCCGGGGTCATGGGCTGGCGGAGCACGTCGGCCTCAAAGCCGGGATCGGTGTCCAGCGAGCACTCGCCATTTCTGCGCTTCTGCCGCTTGTAGCTGTCGCACAGGCGGCCTCCCATAGAGAGGGTGGCGGCGATCTCGTCCGAAACTTCCAGCATCACATTTTCGGTCATATAGGGGTAATACCGTTTCAGGTTGATAGTCGTCATAATTGTCCTCCATTTCAAAAGGTGGTTGGTGAGTGCGGATTGAAATGGAGAACAGGCGGCCCCCGGCACCTTGGAGCCTCTGGCCACCGTGACCAGAAGCAGGGGCATATAAAAACGCCCGCACAGCATGACACTATGCGGACGCACGAAACAACATTTTCGCTTACATACTGACAGATTTCGCATCCACCGCCGGACTGATCCCATCGGACAGGCAGACTTTTTTTGACAAGTTAGGGGGGGTAGAAAGTGAAAATAGCATGGCGGCATCCTCCTATGTGCCGCCGTACTCATGGCTTTATTTTGTAGGTAACAAGAGAAGCGGCGGCTCTGAAAATCGAGCCGCCGCTTCTTGGGCGCATGAAATTATGTCTGCGTTGCGACGGCTTTTTTTCTTTTGCCGTCGTCCGGCAGATTGTTCTGTTATTAAAGGGCTTATGTTCCTTGATATTCTGAAAACGATTTACAAGTGATTAGAAACGATACTACTGTGAAAATCAGCGTAAATATTACAATCCAAACAGGCATTTCACAGGAGAGCGGCAATAGGTTGACTAACTTATGTTCTGCGGTTCTCAATACCCATTGTGCTTTTGCAGACCAAATGGGGAATATGAACATCCACTCACCAAGTACACCGCCTAACTTCATCGGGAAATAGGGAAGGAAATAGAGCACACCGCTCATAATCAACGCTATGAGTGACTTCTTGCATAGAGCCGAACAGCAACAGGCCAGCACAGCAGTTCCAACAGCGGATAGCCAATAGAAAAGCATAACAACAAGGAAAAACTGCAAGTTGTTCATACGGATGGGGATTTGCGATTGATTTGACATAAACTGCGTTTGAATATCCGCATTCCAACCCTCGAACCCAGCAAAATAGGCTCCACAGGCTAAAAGGATGACCACACAAAATATAACTGCGCTGATGGCTGCAATTAAAAAAGCGGCGGTAAATTTTGCTTGTATCACCTTGCTCTTTCCATAACGAGTGGAGAGAATGACATTTGCCGCACCGCTACTGTACTCCTCAGAAAAGACAGGGGCCAACACGATCAGAAGAAAAATGGCAAATACTACATTCGAGTTAAACAGAATGTTAAAAGCAGTCTGCCAAGTATAATCAAAAGAAAAGACTAAAGGCGAATGAAAGGATAGGACTCCCGCATCAGCAACGCTGATATATCCATATTCTGAACGCTCACGGTCAGCCTGATCAGCAGCTCGAAAAATTGAGAAATTGTCATAAATGACAGGCCAGTTAAACGAATGTTCCCCATGAGCATCCCGCAAATCTACAAAGTCATCCAACACATGAGCAACGGCCTCGTCTGTCAATTCTCCTGCGTATTGCTCATAAACGGACTTGTTGTAAAGTGCCGCCGCACGCCCTGTTACTTCCACACCGTCAGCAGTTTCCACTGGAAAGGTGGGGGATGAGTTCATGCAACAGGAAAAAAACATAAATGAGGAGTACCCCAACAGGAGCAGACCACCAAGCAACAGGTATTTCCGGCGTATGAGCTTATCAAGCTCTAATTTTGTGAGCAACCGCATATTACGCCTCCTTTTGAAAATAGGTCAGATACACATCTTCCAAGGTTGACTTCCCCACAAGGCCAGCAACCGTATCAAAGGCCGCTATTTGCCCTTCTCGAAGCAAAATTATTTTTTCTGCGATCAGTTCAACATCAGAAACGATGTGAGTGGACAAAATAATAATACTGTGTTGGGCTAACGCTGACAAAAGATTTCGTAGCCGTACACGCTCCTGTGGATCTAAACCAGCAGTAGGCTCGTCCAGCAATAGGATTTGCGGATTACAAAGCAGGGTTTGAGCAATTCCAACACGACGAAGCATTCCCCCGGAAAAGCCCTTTAGCTTTTGCTCTGCATTCGAGGAAAGCCCTACGGCCTCCAACAGCTTATCGATCTCCGCCTTGGCCTGAGCCTCTGTCAGTCCTTTCAAAGCGGCAATATAAAGCAAATATCGTTTCGCGGTAAACTCAGGGTAAATTCCCAGGTCTTGCGGCATATAGCCCAGCATGGCACGATAGTGCTCCCCAAGTTTCGATACTGGCTCGTTGTCCAAAAGTATGCTGCCAGCAGTAGGCCGAAGAATACCAGCTATGATTTTTAGCAGAGTGGATTTTCCTGCCCCGTTTGGCCCCAGCAGTCCATAAAGGCCGGGTTCTAATTCCAGATTGACCCCACGCAGAGCGGAATATCGGTTATAATTCTTACTAATATCTTTGACTTTCAGTTTCATTTTGTTTTACCACTACTTTCTTTGTACTTGGCGAGAGCCTCATTATAGTGATACTCCAAATGGCGATAATAACGCTCCACAACAAAATAAATGAATAACAATACTACGAAGCAGATGAAAAAGCCAGCCCACCACGAAAGAATTGCTACTGTGGTGTCTGTAATATCGAACCACCTTATGATAGCAGATGGAATACCTGAATAGACCGACAGTACACCGCAGGTAATTGAGCTAAGAATGCCGGTTGCAATCAAACTAATCCGGATAGGCACACGATCCGAGGTGATTATAGTGTGTGCCATAGAAAAAACAACTGCCATAGCCAGACAAAGGCGCAATTCAACCAGACCGACCCCCTGACTGCCATTAAAACCGGGTAAATATCTCCGAACGCAAAATAGGAATATAAGCAATCCAAAAGTAAAGAAAACAGCCTTGAAAAAACGCAAGATCGCACCGAAATATTGTTTCATTTATTTCACCCCCAAAGCGTGTTTAATGCTTCCAGCATATTGGCGTGATACAATAATTTTTTCCTGATTATCCATAGTGAGCAAAAGTCTGGCCCCAATCTCTGGCCGAATTGATTTTGTTCGCCGTAGATTGATGATCGTTGTCTTAGATGTCCGAAAAAAAGAATGGTCTTTCAGATAGTCCTCCAACTCATATAATCGTCTATCTGTTTCGTACACCTGCTCCTCTGTATAAAGAAAAGTCTTTCTATCCACGGACTCAATATATAAAATATCTGCTAAACCAAGCTGGAATGTTTCTCCTTGCCGACGGCAAAGAAGTTTGGCATCAACTGTATTTAATGCGGATATGATTTTATTGACAAGCGGATCATCGGCCACACAGTTAATGATGACTTCGATTTCTTGAATATCTGGCCTGTCATTGATCCTAATTTTCAAGTTAAATCACCCCCTTATGGCTATTATATGGGAATTTTCGTGTTTTTCAATATTGTCAAACATGAGTTGCACTTTTAGGCTACTGAGATACAAAATGACAGAGATATGAAATTAAATAGTCGGCAGTATGAAAACAAAAGTCGTTCAAATACTATGACCTGAAATGTAAAATTACATTAGGTGATATTATGAAGATAGAGCGAGATGAACGACGATTTGATTTCCACGATATAGGGCTTGCCATCAAGCGAGCCCGTGAAGCCAGCGGCATGACACAGGAGCAACTGGCTTATATTGTTGACCGTTCTCCACGGACGATCATGTATAACGAAAATGACGGCCAGCATCCCAGCCTCAATACTTTTTATCAACTGGTCACGATGTTTGACATATCCGTAGACCAATACTTTTATCCGTCCAAAAATACAGAGAGCAGTTGTAGAAAGCGGATCAACGCTATGCTGAACTCACTGGATGAAAAGGATTTACAAGTTGTTGAAGCTACAATACAAGCATTGAAGAACGCCAGAGAAACGGAGGTCAAGTAAAAGAGCCTTCGTTTTTAGGGGGCTTTTTTGGGGTGCCGCTAAATGGCAAGCAAGGCAAGTGTATTGACACTTGCAATTTCCGCGCTGCGGAAATGCTTG
>ERZ772882.3701-NODE-3701-length-11771-cov-5.754780_pt1 | contig 11771 bp, 12 predicted proteins | sample MGYA00580576_ERZ772882 | MGnify/ENA primary metagenome ERZ772882 (study PRJEB29015, sample SAMEA2737658) | human gut metagenome | biome: human gut; feature: human-associated habitat; material: faeces | place: China | collected 2012 ... | reverse complement strand
GCAGTTTATCCAGCTGTGCGCCGATCTTTGCCGTAAACTCGGACGCGGCCTCATAAGCGGGAAGCTCCCGCCCTTCGCAGATCGACTTGATCGTCGGATAGTCCGCGTCCTCAATCACATGGTCGAGCAGCTTTGCGTTGAATTTCTGCGCCTCTGCTGTGAGACTGTCCGCATCGGTTCGCTTCGGGAACAGTGAGTAGAACGACTGAAAAATATCTCTGGACAGCGCAGGAAAGCTGTGCAGCTTGGGCGCAGCCTCCTGTTGGATGGCTTCCAAATTTTCATCATCCCTGCTCAGATCGCGGTAGATGCAGTCTTCCAGCTTGGAGCTTTGCAGCACACGATCCGTTTTCTGTGCTGCGGGTGTTCCAGCATACTGAAAATTGCCCCAGCGAGAATCCAGAACGCTTTGTATCGTGCGAAAATATCGTTTCAATCAAACCCCTCCTATAAAGATAGCACAAGGGAACGCAGCATAAGCACTGCGTTCCCTCGTTCTTGTTTCAGCAGAAGAATCTAGCCTCGCCAAAAAATGATGTCCACTTTTGAATCACTTCTGCGCTTCTGGCTTCAATCACGTCCATGATATTTCGGAGCACCCGGTCCGGGATTCTGGAATTGTTATTGCACAGGATACAACCGCCAGCTCTCGTGATCCAGATTTTCGTCGCGTTGCCGTTCAGCGCACCCTGACAGACATGGACATGTACCGGTTCCAGCGGATCGTTTTCATTTGCCCAGAAGTAGACCCAGTAGGAGCCGACCTTAAAAACCTGCGGCATTTTCCAGTCCTCCCTCTGCGGCAAACCGCATGATCAGATGCGCCGTAGACGAGATGATCTCCTGATACTTATGAATCTCCGCTTCAGAGAAGCCGGAAACATCTTCCCAGCGGTATTCCGGCAAAAAGCACGTCGCATAGTAAAAGCCATCTTTTGCATCTGGCTTTTCTACATAAACCTTTACGCTGCCATCGTCCAGAAGCTGAGAATGCACGATCTCGGTTTGGTCATCCAACGTTAAAAAAGGATACATCATTGTCCAGCACCTCCTGTAAATGTTTCTACTGCTATTTTACCAGCATTCCGAAATTTATGCAATCAAAACATCTACATAGACAAGATGTGCGCTTAATATCCTCCACCAAAGTTCGGCACAAAGCTGCCAAGCTGGGCGCTGCCAAAGTTGGGCGTAAAACCGCCCGACTGCGCAGGCGCACCGAAGCCCTGCGTAGATGCAGAACTACCGTCGTCTTCTTTTTTGCTGTCGCCAAAATAGATGTTTTCGGCAAGGATTTCCGCCGTGCGGCGCTTGTTTCCTTCTTTGTCTTCCCAGTTCCGGATCTGCAAACGTCCGGACACGACTGCCATGCGGCCTTTCGTAAAATACTTCGCCGCAAATTCAGCCGTGTTTCTCCACGCGACGACATCAAGAAAATCGGTTTCCTTTTTCCCGTCCTGCTGCGAAAAATCGCGGTCTACCGCCACGGAAAATGACGCAACGGAAACGCCGGAGGCCGTCTTGCGAAGCTCCGGATCGTGTGTGAGTCTGCCCATAACTACAATGTGATTCAGCATAAATTACCCTCCTTGAAAATTAGTCCTGTTTGGCTTTCATTTCTTCCAGCTTCTTTTTTATCTCGGAAATTGTAAAGATGCCGTGAAGTTCCTTTTCTGCTTCAGGATGCCGAAGAATCGCGAACCATTTGAACACGGTTTTATTGCGTTCAGCTACCGGCATAAGGTCGATTTCATCCAACGAATACCGCACATCTCGGATCTCTACGAATCGCATACACGGTTCTTTCGCGAAATAAGCGTGCATTTCCGGCACGGTTGCCTTAATCCTGATGTGACTTTCCAACGTTGACCTCCCAATCATTACTGTAATACTGCCAACTGTTCCAGCGGCGTGTAAGTAAAGCCAATGGCCTCATGCGCCGCCTTGCTGATGCGCTCCAGTTCGAAAAGAAGTCCGTCCGTAAGCGCCTTTTCGCTGTCAGAGCCGGCGTTTGCGGCCATCTCGGTCTGCATCTGGTAGAGCCGTACCAGCTCGCCGCGGAACTTGCGGAGCGCGGCCTGCTTTGTGCGTACATTTTCCGCTGCACCGCAAGCGCTGTCGAAATCGTCCTTTGCGTCCTGTGCCATCGCAAGAAGGTCGCTGACCTTTTCCTGCATCGGATTGACGCACAGGCGCTCCAGCGTGCCGGTTACAAACTCGCGGTCGCTCGGCTGCTGCCAGAAGTAATTCCGCAGCACCAGAAGATCCGTCGATGTGACCTCCGTATGTCCCTCCAGCCACGCCTTTGCCTGCGCAATGGAGAAGTAGCTGAGGAATTTACGGTCGGACACGGGAATTTGTGCACGCAGCGCACAGAGCACATCGTCCATCAGGTCGTGGATGCTGTCCGGTACCTGAATGGCTGCGACTTCCTGCTGCATGGTGCGCAGCTCCTCCAGCGAGATCGTCGCATGGACTGCGCCGAACGAGCCACCGAGCTTGTCTTTCAGGATCGCAAGTCGATGTGACTTCTCCGAAATATTTTCCGTGACGACCTTCAATTCCAGCCGGTCATAGAGCGCCGAGAGGATCTTTTCCTCCGGGTCATTGAAATTCGGGATTTCGTTGGATGCGGCGAAAAAAGAGATCGTCGGGATGGGATAGGTCCGGCCTTCATTGGTGTATTTCCGCTCGTTGAGCGCCGTCAGAAGTGCGTTCAGAACGCCGTCATTGCATTTGAAGATCTCATCGAGAAATACAATGTCAGCCTCCGGAATTTTGCCCGCGGTCTGCACGACCGGTTCACACGGATGCAGCGCGGCGACAGCCTTGCGATAGGCGTCCAGCTTGCCGCTGATCTCTGCCAACCTCTCAAACGTCGCTGCCTCATTTTTCATCTGCGGCAGACCGCTCAGGAAGCTCTGCAAGTCAAAGCGCAGGTTCTGGTAGATCCCATCACCCTCGAACGCAGATTCCGGCACCGAGCCGGGGATCAGGCTGGAAAGGTCAAGCCGTCCGAATAGCTGTTCTTCGTCCGTCTGCTTGGAAAGGAGACGTTCAAACTGCTTCGCGCCTGTGATGCGGCTGCGAAAAGCGTTGATCGCGTAGCTCTTGGCCTGTCCGGGGTCGCCCAGAATAAACAGGTTCTTCCGCGTCAGGAGCGCAATGGCAATGAGTTCAACCAATTCTTCACGCTCGGAAACGGCGCTATTTACGTCGGCCATGACAGCCAGCATTTTATCTCGTAAGCTCATGCGGCAGCCCTCATGCGGTAGGCGTCCAGCGAGATCACATTGCTGTGCGCTGTTTTCTGAAGCTCCATGCGGAGCTGTGCGAAGATATGCTGCTCCAGATCGCCTTTTTCCGGGTCATACGACATGACCGCCCGGATGAGCCGCAGCGCAAGCTGCTGGTACACGTCATCTGTGTCCAGCTTTGCCGCGCGGATGAGCGCACGGTTCTGCTTCATCACGGCCTTGATGCACCACAGGTGGTTTTCCACGATGGCGTTTCTCTGAGAAATGGTGAAATTGTTTTTCATGGTCTGTCTCCTTTGTATTTGGGGAGGCGAGCGCCTCCGTATGTGTTTTGTCAGGCGGATGCCTTTTTCTGCTCTCTGCGGTTCTGTCTGGCGCGTTCGGCGTCAAACGTCGGGGTCGGGACAAATCCGTCCAGCGTCTTATAGAGGATAACGGACTGTACGCCGTCAAAGACCTCCACGACCTGATGCAGCCCCAGATGCACATTCAAAAGCTCCTCCACAGGTGTTGTGCGAATCTGCTTTTGGAACGCATATGCGTCCAGATCAAGCTGCCGCACCTCGGAGAGCGTGTATCTGGATGCCGTGGGGGCGATCTCCCGTCCGAGAGACTTGCAGAGATTTTCGTGCATGAGCCAGCTTTCCGTGCTGGCAAAATCATAGATGCGCACCAAGCTCGGACGGATGCGCTTCTTGCACCAGTCCGGAACGCGGAGCATCTTGTGCCAGCGTTTTAGTAAGCGCGGCTTTTTCTTTTTCGTGCAGTAGGCTTCTCCAAACTGCACCACCACGCCGCCGAGCTGACCGGGGTTCTGCCCCTTGTACTCAAAAACGTGGTCGCAGTCTGTGCATACGGGAACCTTGGGCCGGATCTTCATATTGCGTCCTCCTTATTTTGATTTGTCCATCCTTGCCCGGCAGAGGTCGATCACACGCTGGCAGGTATCGATTTCAAACCCACCGATGTGCGTATCCTCCTCCGGGAGCTTCAATTCTTGTGCCAGCCATTGATAGGCTTTCGTTCGGCTGATGTGCTGCTTCTGCCAGTAAGCATCGAACACCTGATGGGCTTCGATGCGCTTGAGCCGCAGAATCTCATTCGCCACATCGCCGAGCGGCCGCGTGGTACCCTTGTGGCAGCCGACGCGGGCATTGCAGTTCTGGCACTGATACAGATATTCGTTCTGCATTCCAAGCCGTTCCGTCGAGCTGCCATAGACATCAGCAGCCGGAACGAGCCGGATGATCCCGCCGCAGTAGCGGCAGATGGTCGGTTTCTTCAAATAGGCGTGTCCTCCTTTTTTATGCCGCCTCCTTGCGCGGCTTTTTTGTCTTTTGTGGCTTTACTTCAATGGCTTTCGGTTCACGCACCGCCATCTGGAAGCAGACAAGCTCGTCTGTTTTGAGAAGCAGCGCACCGTGCTGCACGATCTCCAGCATGAGCGTTCCGTTCAGCGCTTTCAGGCACGCCATGAGCTGCGCCGGATTGTACCAGTACACGCCCACAGGCTCGCCGCTCAGCGCGACCATGTCCATAGCCGTCTCCGAAATGCCGTATTCGCTCTCACAGCGCACGGTCAGCCGGTTTCCTGCAAAGGATAGAGAAAATCGGTTCTGCGTGCCGGTGACACTCAGGGTCTGCGAAATAGTACCGCGGAGCAGGGCGGCGTCGGTCAGGACGGTGAACTGTTGCTTCAGATTGGACAGCACCTGCGACACGGCAAGATATGGCCCTTCCATAATTCGCGCGGCGAACAGGAAATTCTCCTTCCGAAAGACAATGGCTTTCCCGGTCGTACCGACCTGCAGCTTCTCGCGGTCGCTTACCAGACCTGCCAGCTTTTCCAGCGAAGCTGCCGGAACAAGGAAACTGATGTTCCCGCGGCTCTCGCGGTCGCCTTTGGCGGACGCAATGCGGAAGCTGTCCGTGCTGACCGCCTGCAGGCCGTCCGCACCGAAGATCAGATTCACACATTTGAGCATGGGGCGGGTCGTATCCTCGGAAACGGCAAACGCCGTTCGTTTGGTCAGCGACGGAATGCCGCTCACAGGCACGGTTGCCGCCGGGCAGGGAATCTCCATGCGTGGGTATTGTGCCGCGTCCATGACGGGAATGGCGTATTCCGCGTTCCCGGAGGAAACAACGAGCTTTCCGTTTTTCATCTGAAACGTCACGCGCTCGCCATCCAGCAGGCGCAGCATTCCAGAGAGAAGCGGGGCTTTTACGACAACGCTGCCATCACGATCGATCTGCGCGGGGAGCTGCTGCTCCAACGCGATCTCCAGATTGCTGGACGCGACGGTGAGCGTGTCCTGTTCTGCCTGCAAATACGCGCATTGCAGAATTTCAATCGTGGAAACCCTCGGCGCAATGCGCTCGGCGTTCTGCGCCGCGGCAAGCAGCTCTGTTCGGTTGACGGTGAATTTCATAGCATCCTCCTTTTTACGCAACGGAATCGAATAGACTCAGCTGGTTTTCCACCTGCTGCGTTTTCTTCGTCCGCTTGGCTTTCTGCTGTTCCAGCTGCACCATGGCAGCTTGCAGCTTTTCTTCCTGCTCCACTGTAAACACGCGCTTCGGCTGTTCAATCATCGCGGGCACGGTTTCCGGCGGCAAAGAGGTTTCTTCGGCGGGTACTTCTGGTACTTCTGGTACTTCTCTGTCCGGATTCTCAAACGCCATCTTCCTGAACGCTGCCGCGATATCCTCCACATTGTCGCGGATACCGAGCATCAGCTCCTTCGCCATCTGCGAGGTCATGTCCTGCACATCGCTCATTGCGGCAAGTCCTTCCTCGGAGAAGTTTCCTTCAATGAGTCCGGCGACCGCCAGCTTCGAGGCCATGAGCTTCAGACATTTCTGCTGCATGGTGTCCTCGTAGTAGAGCATATAGACCTTGACCGCGGACGCTTTCTGGTTGATACGCCAGCTTCGGCGCGACGCCTGCCGCAGCGTAAAGAGCTTGTAGCCCATGCTGTAGAACACCAGCGTCGTAAAGGCGTTGAGATCCAAGCCGGTTTCTACCAGAGACGGGTTTACGATCAGCACCTGCATTCCGGCGGCGAGCTTTTTCTGCACCCACTCCTCACGGTTGGTGGTCTTGATCTTGTCGGTCAGGATCTCCGTGCGATAGCCTTCGTCGGTCAGGAGCTTTTTGAGCTTCTGCTGGGAATCCGTGCGCACCCAGCTTGTGTAGATGAGCGCACGCTCCCCGTTCTGAATGGCAGCGTTCACGATCTCCAGCGTTTTCTGCTCTTTTTCTCCGAGCGTGTCTGCATCCCCGATGTTCTCAGGCTCGACGATGGGTACATCGCTGTCAGGATAGAAGATGGGCCTCTGGTCATACGGCTGATCCGCATAGATGGTCAGCAGATTCAGATACGCGGAAAGGATCTTTTTCGCCACGCGGCGGTCTGTCCGTAAAACCTGTACAAGCTTATGCTCGATCCGCCTGTACTCCGTCTCTACCGCTTCGTCCATTTCACAGGCAATGGGAATTTCCTCGTAGCTGGGAAGCGCCTTGCCCATATCGGACAGCGACAAAAACGCCGTCTTTTCCAGCAGAAACCGGGAAAACACCAGCGGCGAAACGCCCGGAAGCTGACGCGTCCGAACGCCGCTTTTCTGCGATCTGCGCTTTGCGGCATAGCTTTCATCGGCTTCGGTGTAGGTCGTTTCCACAACGCCATACTCCGTATTGAACAGCGCGGGCTTTTCATGCGGCTTTCCGTCCGCCAGCATCAGCTGCGCCGATGTGCGGTAGAGCAGATGAAAAATGCCGGAGCTGTAGCCGTTGATGAGCGTGGCCGTCATGCCGATGATTTTTTTCGCCGTGCCAAACAGCTCTGCCATCGCGTCGCCCTGGCCGCTGTCGTTGTTGTACTCGTGCAGCTCATCCACGATGAGCCCGTCGATCCTGCCGCGGTACCGCTTCTTGATGTACGAGCTGAGCGGATACCGCCGGCACGCGCCGCGCGTCGGAAAGTACCCGTCCGGGTTCTCCTGAAGCGTCTGCAAGGCGTCCAGTGCAGCGGGGTTCTTCGTCTTCTGTATGGCATGGACTGCCAGCTTCCGATGCACCCAGCCGTATTCCGGAATCTTGACCCACGGAGAAGGCACGCTTGGATTCACCGCTGTCCACAACGGTTCACCGCAATTCATACATTGATGATTGCGCCGGTTTTCCATGCGGAACGCCTCCGGTTTCGCGGTCACCCAGTCGTATGTATCGTCGCTGCTTGGCAATTCTATGACGGAACCACAGCCGGGGCAGCGGAACGCGCCTTTTCGCGCGTCAAACAGAACCGCCGGGCGGCGCATATAGCCGTCTCTGGCTTTTTCTTTGCTGATGACGGCGTAGATGCTTTTGTCGCCCTGCCGGTACTGTGCGTACAGGCTGTCCAGCTCTGTAATGCTGCGGACGATGACTCCTGCAGTGTCCGGCAGCGTTTCGGCAATTTCGCGCACCCACTTCTTCGCAACGTGCGCCGGGCAGAGGATGATGTTGAACGTCTTTTTCCGTTTCTGCGCCTGATACGCCGCCAGTGCGGTCGCACCGATCTTCGTTTTGCCGCTTCCGCACTCTGCCACGATGAACGCAGACTTTCCCTCCGAGAGCTTGCGCTTGACCGATTCCGCAACCGCAAGCTGCGCCGGATACAGGCTGTAGCCTGCGCGTGCGCGGATATAGTCGTTGATGCGCAAAATCTCCGGGGAAAGCTGCTCCGCAGCGGGGTCAAACAGCGGTTGGAACTGATTACGGATTCTTTCTGCGACAGTCACGCCGAACGCGCTTAGGTAGCTGGTGACAGAATGCACACTGTCAAAGCCGTTGAGGTTCTGAACTGTTCCGGGAATACGAATTGCGCCACTTTTCAGGCCATCCTCCAGCACCTTGACGATATTGGCGTCGTCCTTCTTGCACAGCAGCAGCCACGCCTCCAGCCGTTCCCGGATGGAGATGACGCGCAGCGGCTTGAGAAATCTGCGCCGCTGCAATTCGTCCAGAACATAGTCCTGAAACTCCGGGATGAGCGGCACAGCCGTTTTCCGGTCCAGCGCCTCAAACAGCACCCTCCGATCTCCCGCTGGACAAAAAAGAATACACTTCCGCGGCGGCAGCTCTACATTTGTCTGACCGTCCGCCTGTGCATCTTCGTCCTTTTTTGCCGCAGTGTCCGCATCGTCCAGCGAGAGGATGGTCGCCTCGGCGTAAATTCCGTCGTGGCTCAGATGGCATTCGTACTTCTTTGGCTCGCAGGAAAGCGTTGCTGCTTCGCCGGCGATTTCTGCCTCCAGCGTTGCACCGGCATAGATCGCGTCTGACATGGCGCGCACCATCTCCGGATAGCCGCCGAAGCGGATCGCCCGAAGACGCTGCTCACGTCCATCCGGTTCGAGAACAATCGTGTCCGCATACGCACTGAGACGGATCGCCTGCTTGGGATTGAAATAGCTGATTGGCATGAGTCTGCTTTTCTCTGGCATTCATGGTTTCACTCCTTTCATCGTTTTTGGACGCAAAAAGACCGTAACTGCCAAGCGGCAATTACGGTCTTATAGGTCCTTTTATATTTTGGTATTCACTGGCCTGCGCGCGGAACCGGGGCATACCTGTCCCCAAGTTTTCACCTCCGCCCTGAAATTGCTCCGCCCTGAATCTGCACTGACCTGAATACAGGATTATTGTAACTGATATACAAATCACAAGCAACTTGCAAATAACACAAGGGGTTAGAGTGAAGATACTGGTTGCCTATATTTTATGGAGTCATTTCAAGACATTATATTGCTCTACTGTTTTCCTCGTTTCTGATTGCGTGCCTTAACGAATATATTAATCTTTCTTCGTGCCATTCTATGACGTCTAGGTTTATTAAACATTTTGGTTGAAGTGGCGCAATAAAGTTTACATGACACTGTCGGAGGAATAAATGAACCTAAATTTGAATGCGCTGAATCTTTTAACTGGTTGTATTTCTTTTTGAGTTTTCTCTCCATTAAAAATGAGTCAGAAATCCGTTCAATCAAATTTAGGCAAGCGTCATCTTCTGTATCAAATACGCTACTATCTGCTTTTTGACCCCTAGTTCCAATGTAGACAATCCATTTGTGATCTTGCTGGTCTAAGCATACTCTATCTTCAGCATAACCATTAAGAGAGTATAGCTGAGGCGGGGTTCCTTGGGACGTTAATGCTAGTTTGAGAGCGTTTAATTGCTGATTTGCGGATATGCCTCTATCACTAAGAGCGTAGTTATAAATGAAGTTGTGGCCTTTCTTCATTACAGTATCCTCCTTAAAATGCGCCGTTTAAGTAATTCACTTATGTTTCTTTCTAAGTGATAAAATTGGACTGCACCACCGTTACTATCAAACATTGGTGCTACAATCCCTTTGCGTACCTTTGCGGCGCGAACCGTAAACGTTAATGATTTCACTATATATTTATGAAATTCTACAGTAGAACGTTTATACGGCAATGCTAGTTCATCGTATGATGCTCCCAAAGGCGCGGTATATTTTCCGCTTTCTGGACCATAGCGAATGATTACTGTACCTCGTGGCAGAGAAATATCCTCCCAATATTCACCGTTTTCATTTATTTCTCGTATATCAAAGCCATGCTGGTCAGCATATTCTGTCCGAAATCCTTCCCAATTAATCAATTCCTCTCCGTTGTCATCAAATTTCCCGGTACCGTATTCAGGCTTTTTAGGTACACGCACACCAGAGACGACTTCGCCTTGATCGTTTTTTAAGCAGTATTGCATACTCTATATTCTCCCATAAACATTTGCTCTATTTATGTATAATTATATATAGTTTAGCAAAAAGATGCGTACAATGCAATAATATTAATTCATCGTCCTACGATTTTCCCGAAAATCTGCTTCTTCCCCTCGTCATACCGCTGAATCACGACCATGACGGTATCGCCGGTTTTGAAGTCCGAGTCCTCATAATGGAACGAATACCGGCACATGACGACTGCGCCGTCGGAGAGGTTGCAGAACACGCCGCCTGCGTATTTGCCCGCGATGGTTGCCCTGCGGCGGCAACCGACGGGGTGGCGCAGGCTGGCTTCGTCGAAGGGATTCGGAACGGTCTCCTTGACGGAGATCTCCAAGGTACCGGTTTTGCGGTCAAACTGCTTGATCACGCAGGTCAGCTCATCGCCCGGATGGTACTGTTCCCGCAGGTCGGGGATGGCGGCGTAGCTCATGTCGCGCTGTGAAAGGTTCACGTCATAGCCGTAGCATTCGACCAGACACCGGCGCGGACCGACGGCCAGCACATGGCACGGCACGCGGCTGCTCGGCTGGTGGAGCGGCTGCGTGGAGAAGAAATAGCGTCGTGACGCCAGCGCCAGACGGCGGGAGCCGATAGCGAAGCCCGCTTCACGATCCACATGCGTAATGACAAAATCGATCTGAGCGCCCGGCATGTTCCGTAAAACGAATGCTGGGCGTTCTTCACTTTCTGCCCACATTTCCGTCTCGGGGATCAAAATGCGGGCGCGGAACGGCACAATGACCGCACAGTACATCCGCTTGGTCTCTATCTGACCGGTCTGCGCGCTGCGGACGGTCATGGAATGGGGATCGACGCCGATGATCGTGCCGCGCATGACGCTTCGGCTGCGGAAGGAGGCATAGATCGTGTTCCACTCCTGCCGCTGCTCCGGCGAGAGATCCTGATCGAGCGCACGGAAGTCCAGATTGTAGAAGGATTTCTTCTCCGGTTCGGAAGATTCAGATTTTTCTGCCGCTGCGGGCATGTCGTCCTCTCCATAGGGTTGTACAGGTTCTGTGATTGCAGGTTCTTCGACCTGCGGTTCCAATACTGGCTGTTCTGCGGTGACCGTTTCTTCGACTTGGGCGATTTCTGGCTGTACGGTTTCTTCCTGCAGCACTTCGGGTTCGGCTTTCTTTCTGGGCATATGTAGTTCCTCCTGTAATAATTATTTTCTGGCAAAGAAGCGGTGAATACCGTTCTCTTGCCGGATGGCAAAAATGACGGATCTGGTGTATGAAAACGCCTCTGGCTTGATGCTATCAGGCAGCAGAATGATGATTTTTTCGTCCCGCCGGATCTCATGCTCCGGCGGCGGATCACTGCCGGACACAATGACAAATTGTTTGAAGCTGGCTTCTCCAAGCGAGAAGCGGAGCAGAGTATGTTTGTCCACGGCATAAAAACTCTCCGGCTGCGCCGCGGACAGCTCCAGCATCACGTCAATGGCTTCAATCCGCTGTGGAATTGCCCATTCTTCGCATTGACTGACGATGTTGTCGGAAATTTGCAGCAGTCCGCCCATCTGCATCTGGCGCGTACAGGCATTGGTCACGCGCACAGCATCTTCATGTGAAGAAAAGGCAAACGTCTTTTGCAGCAGTGCGGCAAGCTGCCGCTGCTCCGCACAGCCGAGCTGTTCCAAGACAGCCAGCAAATACTTTTGCTGTTTCGTCAGCAGCATCAGCCTCGCCCCTTTCCCGGCGGCGAACGCAG
>ERZ772882.3695-NODE-3695-length-11778-cov-25.794848_pt1 | contig 11778 bp, 10 predicted proteins | sample MGYA00580576_ERZ772882 | MGnify/ENA primary metagenome ERZ772882 (study PRJEB29015, sample SAMEA2737658) | human gut metagenome | biome: human gut; feature: human-associated habitat; material: faeces | place: China | collected 2012 ... | reverse complement strand
CTCATCGGTCGGGGAACGGCCAGCGCCAAGGGGCGGGACCACCCGTCCCGACGAGCGTAAAAATCCAGTAAGCTAATGTAGCGAATCTGTTGTTGTAGCACACATCATCCTATCCCATTTCTTCCAGCAAAAAACAGTCGATCCTCACGAACCGACTGTTTCAAAATCACCATTTTATGAATTCGCTATTTCTTACAATTACTCACAAAGCAGTAAACTGGCGTACCGAGCTTATAGGTTTTGCAGAACGCATGCCACTCAGGACATGGTGGTACCTTCGTCCGATATAACCATTCCAATAGTCAGAATAGGATACGTATCTACCGTTAGAATTCCACACTTTCAAGTCCTCTGTGTATTCACCGCTTTCATCCTGCACTTTTATCCTATAGTCAATTCTGGCATAACCGCTAGAATTGAAGATACTCTTCACCACTCGGATAGGTTGCCATCCCGTGGTTTCTCCAAAGGCTACGGGTCCACCTATGTCAATCCATTCACTTTTCTCTTGTGTCTCCACACTTTTAGTGTATTGATATTGGTATTGCAGCTTCAACGGGCAATATTCACCTTCTTGCTCATATAGGAAGTTATAGAATTTCACCCAACAAGTACTGTCTGTATCCTGTGTTGTATTGGTCGTGTAAGGATACCCGTTGTCGAAGACAATTGGGTCTTTATCAAAGTCGTAGACAAACACATTTTGCTTGCCGGAAGCAAGTTTCGCATACCTATCATATACCAAATCAAGGCTGGGTCCTTTATATAGCTTAATGTTGACATCTCCGGCTGTTGTCGTATAGAAACGTCCCACACTACCCGACGGCACGGCGTTGTATGTACTGATTATGGCTGCACCGTTATTTACATATTCCTTTTCTCCAATCCCCACTTTATAGATATTGTTGCTCGCTACAGCAGTTACTGGTACAAAATAGTGTAATTGGATTTCCGCCTCATCACCACCCACTGGAGTAGTGATATACTCAATTTCATGTTTATCGCATGACGTTACACCCGACATAATCAGGAATAAGCTTACATATCTTAATATTTTCATAACTTAATTATTGAGAGTGATTATTTTTCTTCAATCATAAACTTTCCGGTACTTCATTCGGATATGCAAACCAAGGAATGGAGCAATGATAATTATCAGCCGTACCACTAATGGGTTTCAAAAGTTCAAGTGAAGGAAGGTTCCACATGTATTCTGAATTATAACGGGGACGCACTCTGAAACAAGGAGAACCATAATTTCTCGTATTATATTGCCCCTTTCGGCTCTGTACTTGTGCAGGAGCCAGATAAAAACCTTTATATACTTTGGAATCATCCGTATCCCACTTCTGGTCGACCATGGTTTCCGACCAGCCATTTCCCAGCTTCGGGTATTCACCACTATACTTTACGTCATAGTGGTATTTTCGCATATCCACCCATGCTTCATGTGCACCCCACGGATACAGTGCCACCCACTTTTGCATCATGATGTGTGACAAACTCAATTCATTCTCCGTTATTCCGGCAACATAAGGCCCCTTGATATATTCGTCAGCCAAAGCATTGAACAATTCTTTTGTTATTTTATCCCCTCCGGTTTCTTGATTTTCAGTGCCCGGGTAGATATATCGCGCGGTAAACTCTATATCAGCCTTTACTCCGTCTTTAAAAGCCTGCAAGGCGGCAGTTCTGTTTCCCATTTTATAATAAGTTTCAGCCACACAGAATTTAATTTCGGCAAATGTCATCAGTATATAAGGGGCATCATCCCGATAGATCCATCTTCCTTTACCATCGTTAACATCACCTTTATATTGTGAAGTCGCATTTCGGCCATAAAAGGAGGGGGCTGTTCCGATTGGACCGCTGGTTCCAGTGAAAGCTCCTCCATAATACCGATAAGCTTTCACACTATCTGCATCGTCAATGTTTCTATAGGTTGCATTGTCAGCTGTAGCCAATTTTACAGCCATACGTGGGTCATAATGTCCCTCAATATCCTTCAGCGTATCGCATACTATTTGTTTGTCGGCCAACTCATATGGATAATAGTCTTGCTCTTCCACACGGTATTTTTCGCCCGTTGTTTCGTCGTATTTGGGCACGCTGCCAGTCATCACCTGCACGGCATATTCATGCTGAAAATACGAACGGGACAAATTACCTCTATAAGTACCCCAGTAATTATTATACGCAGTCTCCGCCGAACTTTCCCCTTTCCCTTCCACGGTCACGGTGGCATCGTCCGCCGGACTCTGCAAGGCTTTTTGGGCACATTCTATCAATTCTGGTGCATATCTGCTTACAAAGTCGCTTTTGTTGGACAGGGAAACCAGATTGCGCACGATGACAGAATAGGCAAACTTAATCCACTTGTCTATGTCTCCTCCGTAAATCCAGTCGTTGCTGCTAATCTTCGAGCCATAGCTATGGGTGTCTTCCCGTCCGAGGTATTCAATGGCCTGGTAAGCCCACTCCCGCACTTGTGCATAAATATCTTCCTGACTGTCATAGCTGTGAGAAAGCTGGTTGGGAACAAAGGCTTCCTTCATGGGAAGTTCTCCATGATATTTTGTGAGTTTGTCCCAGCTGAACGCCTTGATGGCAAGGCCTATGCCGGCCAGTTTCCATTCCTCGTTGGCGACGGACTGGTTTATGAGGTTTTCCAGATTCATTCCCTGCAGCCAATACACCATACGCCAGAGTTCGCCGCCCGCATCGGAGCCACTGCTATAATAGTTATTAGCAAAGTTTGTATAGGAACTGGTTCCCATCATCTGAGTCAGCGGTCCCACTGCGCGTATATCCCAATAGACACTCTGATAATTCTGAATGATGCCGGACAGATACAGATATCCTTCTATATAGTCGGGGGCATCCACATTCTGGTTGACATCCAGATAGTCGTCGCAACTTGTATTCAACGACAGTACTACCGTCAGCATTGCCATGATTGAAAATTTTTTCATAATTTGTATGTTTTAGTTTGATAACTGGATCGTTTAGTTGAAAGTTAGGCTTATCCCGAACGATATGCTCCGTGGGTTAGGAAGAGACCATACATCATATCCTTCTCCTCCGGTGCCACCCGCCGCTGCTGACACGGTATTACCCACCGCATCGATGCCCGAGTAGTTCGTCCATGTACACAGGTCATTTCCACACAAATAAATGTTCGCGTTACTTATCAGACCGCTGAACACTTTCTTCAGATACTTTCCAGGCACCGTGTAAGAGAGGCGCAGTTCTTGCAAGCGCAGGTAATTCACGTTTTTTTCAAGCCAGTCTTCATCCCCTCCTCCATAAATACTACTACCATAGTTTTTGTAGTCTACAGCTATCGTATTCACCGTGGGATTTGCACTGTCCTCGTTTCCATCCTTCAGCACGCCTTTGAACACGACCGGTACACTTTCCCGCAGTTTCACTGATTCCCAACTGGTACCGGTAGTCATCATCGTTCTTTTAGTTCCGTTCACAACGGTCGCCTTGTAGCGACCGGCAAACATGGCAGATAAGCGAAATCCTTTCCATGTCAAAGCAGTGGTCAGTCCATACCGTAGTTTTGGTTCACGGTCACCGATGACGCTCCAGTATTCGTTAACCAGTGGTAGTCCGGTTGTGGGGGCGATTAGAATGTCCCCGTCTTTGTTACGTGAATATGCACGTCCCGTAAGAGTAGTTACAGGGCGACCAACCATGATGCCGTTTCGGATGTTCCCTGAATTCCAGGTATACGCATTGTAGTACTCGCTTACATTTTCCGGCAGATACACAACTTTCGAATCGGTCTGTGACAAATTCACTCCGACATTCCAGCGCAATCCATTTTGGTTTATTATGTCTCCATCGACATGCGCCTCCCATCCCCAGGTATTGAATGTTCCTACATTCATGTTGTTCAGGACGAATCCAGTTGCATAACTCAGCCGGAATCCCTTCACGATCTGGTCTGCACAGTGTGTATGGAAGTATGTGAAGTCAGCCACAATACGGTCGCTGAAGAAACGACCCTCGAATCCTGCCTCCCAAGAGGTTGTCATTTCGGGCTTCAGGTTCTTGTTCGGGCCAGTATAGCCGTATCCGTAGCCTCCACCCAGCATTCCGGTCGGTTCCAATTCCGGGTCAATTTCCAGCGGTCCGGCATCCTTGCCTACCTGCGCTATGGAACCTCTGAGTTTCAGGTAGCTGACGGTCTTGTTGTCTTTCAGGAATGGAAGTTCCGTTGCCACAAATGCCACCTCCGCTGCTGGGTAGAAATAGGAGTTGTTCTCTTTGGGCAGGGTTGATGACCAGTCATTCCGGGCACGCAGTGTAAAGAATGCCATGTTGTTGTAACCAAATTCGGCTTGTGCGGAAACTGCCTGCACACGACGTTTGGTAGTTCGCTTTTTGGCACTGATCGTGGTGGCATCGCAGTTATTGATGGACTGGAAGTCGGGAACTGCAAAGTTCGAACCATAAGTTGACAGACGGGTCACGCCGTTCTCTATCTGGTGATAACCGACTTGGGCATTAAAAGTCATTTTTTTGTCGAAAAAATCGTTGTTATATCCCGCCAATATGTTGAGAGTCGGATCAGAGAAGTTTGATTTAGCCATGTTATAATAACCACTCCCAGCATTGTTATTATAATAATAAGGATGATTGGATGTCTCGAAAGTCTGGGTGCCCACATCCCAACCCACTTGCGCACGGACAAATATCTGCTTTACGGGTCTCACGGTTATGGCAGCGTTGGAGAGGAAACGGTCGGACTCATCATAATATTTATTCTTGTATAGTCCGAAAAGAGGATTCAATAAATCTGTGTCAGTATAGTAGTCCGGCATGCGCATGTGCGAGCCGTCTTCGTCGAGGTAATTTGCCATATTGTCCACCATGGGCCATCTCATGGCCAGATATAGAGGGCCGGATGTTCCGCGCAATGCCTTTGTGTTGGTTGTCGAGGTATATTGCATCGAAGCCTCGAACTTCAGCCACTTGGTGATATCGGCTTTTCCTGACAGTGTCAAATTTGTACGTCCGTAATCCGTTGTCTTTATAACACCGGTTTGATCAAGGAAAGATGCAGCTGCGCGGAGAGTTGCTTTTTCGTTTCCTGCTTCCACGGCAATGTTGTGCTTGCTGGTGAATCCGGTCTGTAGTACGGCATCTATGTTGTTGTATAAGGTTGTTCCTTCCGGATAGAGACCGCCGTACCGGCTGGTGTAATAATAGTTGGTGGTACCGTAAGCGCCTTGTGCATATTTGGTCTGCATGTCTGGATAGCCATAGGACTTATCCCAGCGAAAACTATTGCTGTAAGTCACTCTTCCTTTTCCGGAGGTCCCTTTCTTGGTGGTGATGATAATGGCTCCGTTTGAGGCATCCGAACCGTAAAGTGCGGCTGCGGCAGCTCCTTTCAGCACTGTCATGGACTCTATATCCTCGGGGTTGAAGTCATTTCCCCGAGATGCGAAATCCAGATTGCGGGTACTGAAACTTTCACCGGCATCGGCAAATGCAGTTGGGTCAAAAGTAGAATTGTTCATCGGAATGCCGTCCACTACATACAGAGGTTGGTTACTGCCCGAAATGGAAGTGATACTCCTCAATGTGACGGTGGTTGAGGAACCGGGAGCTCCACCACTGGAGGTTACATTCATGCCCGATACACGCCCTTGCAACGCTGAAATGAAGTTGTCCCGTCCGGATTCGATGATGTCGGCAGCTTTGACGTTCTGTACGGACGAACCTACAGAACGTGCCACACGTTTCATTCCGAATTCGGCCGTAATTTCCACTTCCCCCAGCATATTGGCATCCTCTTCCAGTGTGATGGTTATTGAACTCTGGCTACCAATTTCAATGGTCGTGGTCTTGTATCCGATAAAGGATACATTCAGCCTACCCTTGGGCAGAACCGATAATGTAAAGGTGCCGTTTGCATCCGTAATAGTGCCGTTGCTTTTGCTGCCTTTTACTACAACATTGGCACCTGCTATCGGTTCTCCGGTGCTATCCACGACTTTACCTGTAATTTTCTTAACTTGCTGAGTACTTTGGGAATTCAGCACACTTTCAACAGCCGCATTAGCAGCAAAAGGTACAGATACCCCAAACAATGCAAGCAACACTAATGATAAGCAATAATTTTTTTTCATAAGCTTTACTATTTAGATTTGTTTGCAAATCTAGAAATTAATTCAGAAATCGTACCATTAATTAAATTAAAAATTACTGAATAAATATTAAAATATTTGCATTTATTCTTTTGTAATGTTTCAAACATACATTAAATAAATGGTTATCCGTCAAAAGTGATATAAACATATATTGGCAAATATCAAACAAGAAAGGACTACATCACATTTTCTAACAACAAGGTGTATGTTTCAATTTAGAAGGTAATATATTGGATTATAAAAGTGATTTGGAAATGTGTCACAAAACGTTTTGCGGTTTATAAATCTTCCTGATATTGCTATTGAGGAAGATGGGCAAAAAATAGCCACTAATAAAACCACCGAGCGATTATGTAGATTGTTCGGTGGCTTTCTTAAATAGAATAAACACCCAATTTTACATTAATGGGTGTAAAATTGGGTGTTTATTCTATAATTCACTGATTATCAATGTTTATTGCGGTGCGTACGGGACTCGAACCCGTGACCCCATGCGTGACAGGCATGTATTCTAACCAACTGAACTAACGCACCATTATTTCATTCTTTCGTTGCTATCTCTCTTGATTGCGGTTGCAAAGGTAGGCATTTCTTTGATATCTGCAATAGCTATGGCGAACTTTTTTCCAAGCGTTTTGTGCTGTATTTGCTTTATATCCTCATATTGAGAAGATTGGAAAAATAAGAGAAAAGTAAATTTAACAACTGTTTAGAAATACGTTTATGCACTGTTTTATTCTTGATATGAAAACCTTTCCTGGAGAAAACGAAACATTTCGGAGCTTGTTTTAAACTTCTTGCTCGAAAAGTTCGTTGTTTTGCAATAAATCGTTATTTTTGCGGACTCAAAACGAGAATGTTGTAATTTGAAAAATGATAAAAAACATTTTAGGATGATGAAAACAGCCAAACTGTTGCTGCACTGCCCTGACAAACCAGGCATATTGGCAGAAGTAACAGACTTTATAACGGTGAATAAAGGTAATATTATCTATCTGGATCAGTATGTAGACCATGTAGAGAATATCTTTTTTATGCGTATTGAATGGGAATTGAAAGATTTTCTGGTGCCTCAGGAAAAGATTGAGGATTATTTTGCCACTTTGTATGCACAGAAATATGAGATGAATTTCCGTCTCTATTTCTCCGATACAAAACCGCGTATGGCTATCTTTGTTTCAAAGATGTCCCATTGCTTGTTCGACTTGTTGGCGCGTTACACCGCTGGTGAGTGGAATGTGGAGATACCTCTTATTATAAGCAATCATCCCGATTTGCAGCACGTGGCCGAGCGTTTCGGTATTCCTTTCCATCTTTTCCCCATTACCAAAGAGACAAAGGAGGAACAAGAGAAGAAGGAAATGGAGTTACTGGCAAAGCATAAGATAACTTTCATAGTGCTGGCGCGCTACATGCAGGTCATTTCCGAGCAAATGATAAACGCTTATCCCAATAGGATAATCAATATCCATCACTCTTTCCTTCCGGCATTTGTGGGAGCGAAGCCCTATCATGCTGCGTTTGAACGTGGAGTGAAGATTATTGGAGCTACCAGCCACTATGTTACCACAGAATTGGATGCCGGTCCCATCATAGAGCAGGATGTGGTGCGTATTACACACAAGGACACTGTGCAGGATTTGGTGAACAAGGGTAAGGACTTGGAAAAGATTGTGCTTTCTCGTGCTGTTCAGAAGCATATTGAACGCAAGGTGTTGGCATATAAGAACAAAACGGTAATATTTAATTAGTTGATAGTTGATAATTGATAGTTGATGGTGGGGAACTTGTCATTACCTTTCAATTATTACCTTTCAATGGTCAATTCTCAATTAAAAAAATGAAAGTTGCAGTTGTCAAATATAATGCAGGCAATATCCGTTCGGTGGATTATGCTTTGAAGCGTCTGGGAGTAGAGGCAGTGATTACGGCGGATGAGGCTGTGCTACGTGCTGCCGATAAGGTTATCTTTCCCGGTGTGGGAGAGGCGGAAACCACTATGGACTTTTTGCGTGCCGGTGGTATGGATAGGCTGATAAAGGAGTTACGCCAGCCGGTATTGGGCATTTGCCTGGGCATGCAGTTGATGTGCCGCCACTCTGAAGAGGGGGATGTGGATTGCCTGGGTATTTTTGATACTGATGTGAAACGTTTCATTTCGCAGAGGCACGAGGATAAAGTACCTCATATGGGATGGAATACCATTGCCCGGACGAATAGCGGACTTTTTAAAGGCTTTACTAAAGAAGAGTTTGTTTATTTCGTACATAGTTTCTATGTGCCAGTCAATGATTGTACGGCAGCCGTGACGGATTACATTCATCCGTTCAGTGCCGCTTTGCATAAAGGCAATTACTACGCCACACAGTTCCATCCGGAAAAGAGTGGAAGTGTGGGAGAGCGTATTTTGCGGAATTTCCTGGAACTGTAAATCGTCAAATCGTAAATAAAATGATAGAACTGATTCCCGCTATTGACATTATTGACGGAAAATGTGTACGCCTTTCCCAAGGCGATTATGACAGCAAGAAGGTGTACAACGAAAATCCCGTGGAAGTGGCCCTGGAGCTGGAGGCTCATGGTATCCGCAGACTTCATGTGGTCGATTTGGACGGTGCGGCTTCCCATCATGTGGTAAACTACCGTACGTTGGAACAGATAGCTGTGCGTACGTCTCTTATTATTGATTTTGGAGGTGGGGTGAAGAGTGATGAAGATTTGGTGATAGCTTTTGAGAACGGTGCGCAGATGGTGACCGGTGGCAGCATTGCTGTGAAGAATCCCGAATTGTTCTGCAAATGGCTTCAAATGTATGGTTCCGAGAAAATTATTCTTGGCGCTGATGTGAAAGAGCATAAAATAGCCGTCAATGGTTGGAAGGATGAGAGTGGCTGCGAACTGTTTCCGTTCTTGAAAGACTATGTAGAGAAGGGGGTCCGTAAGGTTATCTGTACTGATATCAGTTGTGACGGAATGCTGCAAGGACCATCGATAGCGTTGTATAAGGAGATACTGGAGCACCATCCTGAACTCTATCTGATAGCAAGTGGAGGCGTAAGCTGTGCCGATGATATACGCCATTTGGAAGTTGTCGGCATACCTGCCGTTATTTTCGGTAAGGCTCTGTACGAAGGCCGCATCACCTTCAAAGAACTGGAAAATTTTGTTAGTTGAAAGGTGAAAATTAATCACTTATAACTCATAACTTATAACTCAAACCGCCGTGTTAGCAAAAAGAATCATTTCTTGCCTCGACATTAAAGATGGGCAGACAGTGAAAGGTACCAATTTCGTGAACCTCCGCCAGGCCGGCGACCCGGTAGAACTGGCGCGTGCTTATAGTGAGCAGGGTGCCGACGAACTGGTTTTTCTCGACATCACAGCCAGTTTTGAAGGCCGTAAGACTTTCACTGAATTGGTGAAACGCATAGCTGCGAATATCAGCATTCCTTTTACTGTAGGTGGAGGCATTCATGAACTGGGTGACGTGGATAGGCTACTGAATGCAGGTGCCGATAAAATCTCCATCAATTCCTCAGCTATCCGCCGTCCCGGATTGATAGACGAGATTGCGAAGAACTTCGGTTCTCAGGTTTGTGTACTGGCAGTTGATGCCAAACAGACAGAGAAGGGATGGCGATGCTACTTGAACGGTGGTCGTGTGGAAACGGATAAGGAACTGTTTGCGTGGACAAAAGAAGCCCAGGAACGTGGTGCGGGCGAGATATTGTTCACCAGCATGAATCACGACGGTGTCAAGACCGGTTATGCCAATGAAGCGCTTTCCAGCCTTGCCGACGGATTGTCCATCCCCATCATTGCATCGGGAGGGGCAGGTGCCAAAGAACATTTTCGTGACGTCTTTTTGCAGGGAAAAGCAGATGCTGCCCTGGCAGCCAGTGTTTTTCATTTCGGAGAAATCAAAATTCCCGAATTAAAATCGTATCTTTGTGCCCAAGGAATTGCGATGAGAAGATGAAGGTGAGTTTACGATTGGACGATTTACGATTTACGATTGGGATTACTCAAGCAAATCATAAGTCTCCAGTCACTTAAAGTAATATCAATCGTAAATAGTAAATAGCTAAATCGTAAATAGAATGGATTTTGACAAGATGAACGGACTCGTTCCGGCGATTATACAAGATGCAGATACCGCTAAGGTGCTGATGCTTGGCTTCATGAACAAGGAGGCTTATGACAAGACGGTGGAAACTGGAAAGGTGACTTTCTTCAGCCGTACCAAGAACCGTCTTTGGACGAAAGGCGAGGAGAGTGGCAACTTCCTGAATGTGGTTTCCATAAAGGAAGACTGTGACCGGGATACGTTACTGGTGCAGGTACATCCCGTAGGCCCGGTTTGCCATACCGGTACAGATACTTGCTGGGGTGAGAAGAACGAACAGCCGGTTATGTTTCTAAAGCTTCTTCAGGATTTCATCTGTAAGCGTTATGATGAAATGCCCGAAGGTTCCTATACGACCAGTCTTTTCCAGTCCGGTATCAACAAAATGGCACAGAAGGTAGGCGAAGAGGCTGTGGAAACCGTCATTGAGGCTTGCAACGGTACGGACGAACGCCTGATTTATGAAGGAGCTGATTTGTTGTATCACCTCATCGTGCTGCTCACATCCAAAGGATACCGCATTGAAGACCTTGCGCGTGAATTGGAGGAACGTCACAGTGCGACGTGGAAGAAACATTAAGTAATTAAAAATTAATAATTAAAATGGGGGTGGGCGAGGCGCTGATAAGATATACGGACGTAGAGATACACCAGCAGGAGTTGTGCGTACTGAACGATGTGAATTTGGAACTTCACAAAGGGGAGTTCGTGTACCTGGTAGGTAAAGTGGGCTCCGGCAAGACGAGCCTGCTCAAGACTTTCTATGGCGAACTGGATATTGCATCGGGCGAGGCTGAAGTATTGGGGTATGACATGCTCCATATTAAGCGTAAGCACATCCCGCAGTTGCGCCGTAAGCTGGGAATCGTATTCCAGGACTTCCAGTTGCTGACAGACCGTACGGTGTACGATAACCTTGAATTTGTTCTCCGTGCTACCGGTTGGAAGAGCAAAGGGGAGATTAAGGACAAAATAGAAGAGGTGTTGAACCTGGTGGGGATGAGCAACAAAGGATATAAGCTGCCTAATGAACTGTCGGGTGGTGAGCAACAGCGCATTGTGATTGCGCGTGCAGTGCTCAACTCTCCGGAGATAATCCTTGCGGATGAGCCTACCGGAAACCTGGATTCGGAAACCGGACATGCCATTGCAGAACTTCTGCACGGCATCAGTGAAGCCGGCGCACTGGTGGTGATGACCACGCACAACCTGCAGCTGCTGCGAGAGTTTCCCGGCAAGGTGTACCGGTGCGCAGACCATCTGATGACTGATGTTACAGCAGAATACGCCCCTGCAATAACCAATGATTAGTAGTTAAGTAGTTATCTCTAACTACTGATTCTTATAAAGAACAGAAATTAACGATAAAGCTCCGCAGCTGCCTACTTGTAGCTCGTAGCTTGTAACTATAAACTAATTAATACAGGAACGAAAATGAAAGTTTTAAAGTTTGGAGGTACTTCAGTAGGTTCGGCTCAGCGA
>ERZ772882.3678-NODE-3678-length-11845-cov-3.544529_pt1 | contig 11845 bp, 10 predicted proteins | sample MGYA00580576_ERZ772882 | MGnify/ENA primary metagenome ERZ772882 (study PRJEB29015, sample SAMEA2737658) | human gut metagenome | biome: human gut; feature: human-associated habitat; material: faeces | place: China | collected 2012 ... | reverse complement strand
GGAAGCGGACTGAAAAGAACGAACGCGTGCTGGTGACGACGCTGACCAAGAAGATGGCCGAGGATTTGACCGATTATCTAAAGGAAATGGGCGTCCTCGTCCGCTATCTCCATTCGGATATTGCGACGATCGAGCGGGCCGAAATCATCCGCGACCTGCGGGCCGGCGTATTCGACGTCCTCGTCGGCATCAATCTGCTGCGCGAAGGGCTGGACATGCCGGAGGTGTCCCTCGTAGCGATTCTCGACGCTGACAAGGAAGGATTCCTTCGTTCCGATACGTCTCTCATCCAGACGATGGGGCGGGCGGCGCGAAACGTCGACGGCACGGTTATCATGTACGCTGACAAGATTACCGATTCCATGGCTCGGGCTATGGACGAAACGAAGCGGCGCCGCGAGGTGCAGGACGCTTACAATAAAAAACATCATATTACGCCGAAATCCGTCAAGAAAGACGTGGTAAACCTCATCGAGCTGACGAAGGTCGCCGAAGACCAGGCTGAATATAAGGGCAAGGGCGAAAGGCTGACGAAGGAGGCTTTGCATAAGGTCATCAACACCGTGACCCAGCAGATGAAGACGGCGGCGAAAAATCTGGAATTTGAAAAAGCGGCGGAACTTCGCGATCGCCTGGGGCAGCTGCGGCAGCAGCTGGCTGATATGAGCCATGACGACACGCTGCCCAGGGAGATGCAGGGCGAGGACATGCCCTCGTCCCGGTACGTGCGCAAGGTGCGCCGGCCCGACGCGCGGCGGAAAAAGCCGGACTCGCCGGGCAAAGCTAAGGCAAAAAGGAGTAAAACGTAACCTATGCAGGAACCATATATCAGTATCAAAGGTGCGAGACAGCACAATTTGAAAAATATAGATGTAAAAATTCCCCGCGATAAGCTCGTCGTCTTTACGGGCTTATCCGGTTCGGGGAAATCGTCTCTGGCCTTCGACACGATTTACGCCGAAGGCCAGCGGCGTTATGTCGAATCCTTGTCGGCTTATGCCCGCCAGTTTTTAGGACAGATGGACAAGCCCGACGTCGACTATATCGAAGGCCTGTCGCCGGCTATTTCCATCGACCAGAAGACGACGAGCCGCAATCCCCGGTCGACCGTCGGGACGGTTACGGAAATCTACGATTACCTGCGCCTGCTCTATGCCCGCGTCGGCGAAGCGTATTGCCCGAAATGCGGCAAGCCCATCCGCCAGCAGACTATCGAGCAGATGGCCGATGCTGTCATGTCCCTCGGCGAAGGCGAAAAGGTCATGGTCATGGCCCCTGTCGTCGACGGCCGCAAGGGGACCCATCAGAAACTCCTGGCCAAATTGGTCAAGGACGGCTACGTCCGCGTCCGCGTCGACGGCGAAGTCTACCTTTTGTCCGATGATATCCCCTTGGATAAGAATAAGAAGCATACCATCGACGTCATCATCGACCGCCTGGTCATCAAGAACAGTATCTTGACGCGCCTGACTGATTCTTTGGAAACGGCGGCTAAACTGGCCGATGGCATCGTCCACATTTTCCGCATGGCTACGAAAGAAGTCCTGACTTTCAGTCAGCATTTCGCCTGCCCGGACTGCCACGTCAGCCTGCCGGAAATCGAACCGCATCTCTTTTCTTTCAACAGTCCCTTCGGGGCCTGCCCGGCCTGCTCCGGTATCGGCAGTACCATGGAAGTCGATGCCCGCCTCGTTTTGCCGGACCGCAAGAAATCCTTTGCCGACGGCGCTGTAGCGGCTCTCAGCAGTAATCCCGATTCGTGGTTCATGCGCCAGCTCGGCGGTCTCCTGCGACCTTATGGCTTTACCCTGGATAATTGTTACGACGACTTGCCGGAAGAACTGCAGGAAAAACTCATGGACGGTTCTGACGACCTGTGCGTCTTTGAATATGAGAACCTGCGCGGCCAGGTAAAGCAGTTCTCGACGACTTTTGAAGGCGTCCTGCCCATGGTCCGCCGCCGCTACCGCGAGGCTTCATCGGATATGATGCGCGACCAGTTCGGACAATTCATGACCGTCAAGCCCTGTTCGACCTGCCATGGCACGCGCCTGCGCCACGAAGCGCTGGCCATCAAGATAGGCGGCTTGAACATCGCTGAATTGACGGATTTGCCTGTCAGCGATATGATTCCCTTCTTCGATAGCTTGAAATTGACGGAAAAGCAGCAGCTCATTGGCAAACAGATTTTCAAGGAAATCAAGGCCCGCCTGAACTTCCTGCAGACCGTCGGCCTCGATTATCTCACTCTGTCGCGGACGGCCGGGACCCTGTCTGGCGGCGAAGCCCAGCGAATCCGCCTGGCGACCCAGATCGGTTCGGGCCTGGTCGGCGTCCTCTACATCCTGGACGAACCGTCTATCGGCCTGCATCAGCGGGATAACGACAAGCTCCTGGAAGCCCTCAAGCGCCTGCGCGACCTGGGCAATACACTCATCGTCGTCGAACACGATGAAGATACCATGCGGGCTGCCGATTATATCGTCGATATCGGTCCGGCTGCAGGGGAACACGGCGGCACCATCGTCGCCCAAGGGTCGGCCGAAGATATCATGGCTTGCTCTCAGTCACTGACGGGCCAGTACCTGAAGGGGACCAAGTACATTCCCGTCCCGAAAGTACGGCGGCTGGGGAGTGGGCACTTTTTGGAAATCATCGGCGCAGCCGAACACAATTTAAAACATATAAACGTGTCCATCCCCATCGGGACCCTGACTGTCGTTACAGGCGTATCCGGGTCGGGTAAGTCGACCTTGGTCAATGAAATCCTGTACAAGGGCATGGCTGAGGCCGTTTACGGAACGCCACATCGGCCGGGCAAGTTCAAGACCTTGAAAGGCATCGAATACATCGACAAGATCATCAACATCGATCAGTCGCCTATCGGCCGGACGCCGCGGTCCAATCCGGCGACGTATACAGGCGTCTTCGATTCTATCCGCCAGCTCTACAGTCAGACGGCGGAGGCCAAGGTGCGCGGCTACAAAGCCGGCCGGTTCAGCTTCAATATCAAAGGCGGCCGCTGTGAAGCCTGCAAGGGTGACGGCATCATCCGCATCGAAATGAATTTCCTGCCCGATGTCTACGTTCCCTGCGAAGTCTGCCACGGTGCCCGCTATAACCGGGAAACGCTGGAAGTCAAATACAAGGGCAAGAATATTTCCGACGTCCTCAACATGACCGTTGACGACGCCTGCCAGTTCTTTGAAAATATCCCGCGCATCGTCAATAAGTTGAAGACGCTGCAGCAGGTCGGCCTGGGCTACATCCGCCTGGGCCAGCCGGCGACGACCTTATCCGGTGGTGAAGCCCAGCGGGTCAAACTGGCGACGGAACTGTCCAAACGCAGTACCGGCCGGACTCTGTATATCCTCGATGAACCGACGACGGGCCTGCACACGGCGGACATCCACAAGCTCATGGACGTCTTGCAGATGCTCGTCGACGGCGGCGATACCGTCGTCGTCATCGAACACAATCTGGACGTCATCAAGACGGCAGACTATCTCATCGACCTCGGTCCCGAAGGTGGTGCCGGCGGCGGGACCGTCGTCGCCACGGGAACGCCGGAAGAAATCTGCCAGGTACCGGCTTCGTATACGGGAAAATTCCTCAAGCCCGTCCTGGAACGCACCAAGGCCCTCATGGCCGGCGAGAAGGGAGAATAAGCCATGGCTGTCAGCGAAGCCGTCCGGGAAAAGGTCCGTAACCTGCCGACCCAGCCCGGCGTCTATCTCTGGAAAGATGAGAAGGGGAAAATCATTTACGTCGGCAAAGCCGTCAATCTGCGCAACCGCGTGACCAGCTATGTCCGCCACGATGCCAACAGGGCGCCGAAAGTAGCGGCCATGGTCAGCCATGCTGTGGACTTGGAAACGATAGTCGTCGCTACGGAAATGGAAGCCCTCATCCTGGAAAATACGCTCATCAAGAAATACCATCCCCACTACAACATCATGCTCCGCGACGACAAGACCTATCCCTATATCAAGGTCACTGTCCAGGAAGATTACCCGCGCATCTTCATGACCCGCCGCGTCAGCCGCGACGGCGCCCGCTATTTCGGCCCCTTTGCCGATTCGACAGCCGTCCACCGCGTCCTGAAGCTCATGCAGCGGGCCTACCACATCCGGTCGTGCCGGACCATGCCGACGGACCGGCCATGTTTGCAGTACCATTTGCATCACTGCGATGCGCCCTGCGTCCACTATATCACCAAAGGGGATTACGGGGTCCTGGTCCGCCAGGCCCTGGATATCCTCGAAGGCCGGGACAGCGGCGTTTCCCAGGCGCTGCAGCAGAAGATGGAAGAGGCTGCGGAGGCCATGGAATTTGAAAAGGCTGCCATGTACCGTGACCAGATCAAGGCCATTGCCGTCATCCAGGAACAGCAGAACATCGTCAATACGACCGGCGGCGATATGGACGTCATCGGCCTGGCCCGTCAGGCCGGGCAGACATGCGTCCAGATCTATACGGTCCGCATGGGCAAGCTCATGGGACGGGAAACGTTTTCCCTGGACAACGGCAGCGACGACGATGTGCCGTCCCTGATGGAAGCCGTCGTTGACCAGTATTATGGCGACGGGACTTTCATCCCGGCAGAAATCGTCGTACCAGGCCTGGAAGACCGGGAAGGTTGCGAACGCCGCCTGAGCCAGCAGAAGGGGAAGAAAGTCACTGTCGTCATCCCGCAGCGGGGGACGAAGAAACAACTCCTGGACATGGCTGCTGAAAATGCAGCCGGCCTTTTGGAACAGAAACGGCTGCAGTGGCAGCACGACGTGGACAAGACGACCGGTGCCGTCGAAGGCCTGGCGCGGATCCTCAACCTGCCCTGCCTGCCGGAACGCATGGAGTGCTTCGATATTTCCCATACCCAGGGCATCGAGACCGTCGCTTCCATGGTCGTCTTCGAGCATGGTCAGCCGGCTAAGAAGGAGTATCGCCGCTTTAAGCTGAAGACCGTCCAGGGTAAGCCTGATGACTTCAAGTCCATGGCGGAAATCATGGAACGGCGCTATGGTGAAAAGGATTGGCCCGTACCGGACCTGATCATCATCGACGGCGGCAAAGGCCAGCTCCATGCGGCCCTGCCCGTCATCCGCCAGGCCGGCTGCGAAGCGCCGGTCATCAGTCTGGCCAAGCGCATCGAAGAAGTCTTCGTCGAAGGCCGCAGCGATTCCATCATTCTCAGTCATCATACGCCGGAACTCCAGCTGCTGCAGGCTATCCGCGACGAAGCCCACCGCTTTGCCATTACCTATCACCGCCATCTGCGGGGCAAGCGCAGTCTCGTGTCCATCTTGGATCACGTCGAAGGTATCGGTCCTAAGCGGCGCAAGGCCTTAGGGACGGCCTTCAAAACTTTGGCCGACATGAAGGCGGCTTCCATCGACGAACTGGCTGCCGTGCCGGGTATGAACCGCCAGGCTGCCGAAAATGTCTATTATTTCTTCCGTTTGGGAACGGATGAAAAGAGGAAAATAACCCAATAAATATGGTATAATGAAAGAAATGAAAGAGGAGGGATTATGATGAAGAAGAAAGTCCTTACCATGTTATGCGGCGTCTGGCTCATGGGGGCCGTCGCCATGGCTGCTTCGCCAGCCGTCATCCAGGATGCGCCGAAAGCCGTGTATACGCACAGCGATGGCAGCGTCCTCAGTATTCAGTACCCGTCTATTACGATGACGGGAAATGCCGGAGCTGCCCAGCTGATAGCGCAGTATTTTGCCGATGAACAGCAGCAGGCTAAGACCTTTTTCGACCAGCAAGGCACTAAGGGCATCAAGCTGACGGAAGAGAAAACCTATACTGTCACCTTGAACGACGGCCAATATTTGTCCTTCCTCGATGAAGGGTATCTCTATTTTGACCGGGCTGCCCATCCGACCAGCTGGAAGACTGGCGTCGTCTTCGATATGGCGACGGGAAAGCGCATCACCAACTGGCGCGACTTGGTCAAACCGGGCGATGAAAAGTATTTCACACTCCAGAAAATCACGAATAAACTGACCTTGAGCGGCCACGTCTTGTCGACATATTTCAACGGGCTGACAGAGGACCCGAAGAATTTTTACCTCGACAAGAGCCGCAATATCCACTTCGTCTTCGGGCAGTATGAAGTAGCGCCGTACTCGTCGGGCATCATCGATATTAATATGGGGAGGCAGGCAAAATAAGTCATAAAATAATCTTGCTTTTTTTTGGCCAATATGATATTATAAACGTGTCAAAAATAATTAATAAGAATTATTCGTTAATACGTTGATTCAGGAGGAAAAAGACATGGATAAGTACGAATGCAGCATTTGCGGTTACATTTATGACGAAGCTGAAGGCGATGCAGACAACGGTATCGCAGCTGGCACGAAATTCGCTGATCTCCCGGCAGATTGGGTATGTCCGACCTGCGGCGCTGACAAAGACGCTTTCGTAAAAATGGACTAATCAGTTACTCCAAACTGCAAATTTTTAACTTCAAACTTAAAAAGAGCTTGTCGTATATGCGGCAAGCTCTTTTTATTGACAATATCCCGGAAGCACGATACAATGATTACTGTTAGACATAAATATTCGTCATGTTTCACATGATTTTGCAGGGGGTGCTTCTGTGAATTTAAAATATGTCAAAGGCAGTTACATGGATGAAATCATGTATGAAGGCCGGCCTGTCTTATTTACGCTCGATGGCCTTGATGAAGGTCATGAAGCGGAAGCGCAGCAGTATGGTGAAGAAATTTGGAACTGGGTCTTGGCGCACCGCTCCCGTGTCATCGCTCACGCGCCGCTGATTGCGAATTTCAAGAACAAGAAATGGCGTTCTGACGGCGAACCGGAAGTGACAGCAGAGGAAATCCGCAGTTATTTAAGTCGCATCACTTCGATTTATGCCACTTATAAGAAAGGCTTCGACGTATTCTTCGATACCAATGACGTATTCGATGAACGATCCATCGTCATCAGCATGGGCAAGAATTTCTTCTTTGAAGGCTTCAAACTCTTGTAATCCTGTCATATTGTAGAATCACTGAGAATGTGGTAAAATAAGGAATAATCATTGATAGAGAGGTGAATATCATGGCAAAACACATCATTACGATCAACACAGAATCGATCCAGAAGACGGCACAGCACGCTGGCTGCAGCGAATGTCAGACGTCCTGCCAGTCCGCTTGCAAAACTTCTTGCACCGTTGGCAATCAGATCTGCACAAAATAAGTTACGTGAAGGAAAAGGGGCGTCGCTCGCGCGGCACCCCCTTCTTTTTGTATGGAGGAAACATTATTCATGGCTGAAATTAAACCAATGATTCATAAATACTGTCAGAACGGCACTTACATGCTCCTCGACGTCAACAGCGGCATCATCAACGTCATCGACAAGATGACCTACGATGTCCTCGACGTCTATGACGGTACCAATAAAGAAGCTGTCTATCAGGCTTTTGCCGGGACTTATGACAAAAAGGATTTAGATGAAACCCTGGGGGAATTGGACGGGCTCATCGAAAAGGAAATGCTCTTCGCACCGATGACGGAAAACTTCAAGGTCGTTGCCGAAGAAGAACCGGTCATCAAGTCCTTATGCCTGAACATCGCGCACGACTGCAACCTGCGCTGTAAGTACTGCTTTGCCTCTCAGGGCGATTATGATACGCACAAGCGGGAACTCATGAGCTTCGACGTAGCTAAACACGCCGTCGATCTGCTCATCAAGAGCACCGAAGGCAAACGCCAGCACTGCGAAATCGACTTCTTCGGCGGCGAACCGCTGATGAACTTCGGCGTCGTCAAGCAGACCATCGAATACATCCGGGAACAGGAAAAGATTCACGATAAAGTCTTCAAACTGTCCCTGACGACGAACGGCATGCTTCTCGACCCGGCGAAAGTCAAGTATTTGACGGATAACCACATCAGCCTCATCCTCAGCCTCGACGGCCGTCCGGAAGTCCACGACCGCATGCGCCCCGACGCCGGTGGCCACGGCTCCTATAAGACCTGTGCGGACAATCAGGTCTATGCTGCCAAGCATCGCAATGGTGAAGAATATTACGTCCGCGGGACGTATACAAAATACAACCTCGATTTTACCAAAGACGTAGAACACATGGCCGACCTCGGCTTTGAAGGTCTGTCCATGGAACCTGTTGTCGGTGACGATCTGTCCTATGCCATTACGGACGACGATTTGCCCCGCATTTACGAAGAATATGACCGCCTGGCTGATTTCTACTTGAAGCGTATGGATGAAGGCCGTCCCTTCATTTACTATCATTTCATCATGGATCTCTACCGCGGTCCCTGTATCGCCAAGCGCCTGCGCGGCTGCGGTGCCGGTCATGAATACATGTGTGTCGTCCCCAACGGCGATATCTATCCGTGCCATCAGTTCGTCGGCCAGGACGACTACGTCATCGGCAATGTCTATGACGGCGTGACCAATACGGAACTGCCGCCGCTCTTCCGCGACATGCACGTCCTCAACAAGCCCATCTGCTGCGACTGCTGGGCCAAGTTCTTCTGCAGCGGCGGCTGCCATGCCAACAATATCAAGTACGGTGGCAATATCCAGACGCCGTATGAACTGAGCTGCAAGATCCAGAAGAAACGCATCGAATGTGCCATGTACATCCAGGCTGTCCTGGCCATGCGCGGCCAGAAAGCCCGCCTCTTCGGCGATCCCGAAGAAAACTGTGAAGGATGCGGCGCCTGTGAATAAGCTGACGAAACTCATGAAGCTCAAGGTCTTCTTGTGGATCGTCGTCTATGCCTATCTGTTTTATGCCATTGCCGTCGATGGCCCGTCGGCAGGTCTCTTAGGCCTGCTGGCAGCGGCTGTCGTCGTCTGTGTCATGCAGATTTGGATGCATAGCAAGGCACGGACCCGGTGGATGCATAATAAATTTGATAAAAAATAACCAGAAACGCTACTAAATAGGTTGACTTTATGGCGTTTATGGAGTACATTAAGAACAGTTCAGTAAGTGTATCTAAATAGTACACTTTATCAATACAGAAATTTGCGTTTTATCCTGGCAGACAGGGTAGAAGAAAACGCATAACTTTTATAGGAGTGATACTGATGAGTGAATTATTACGAGTAGAAGGCTTGCATATCGCTGTCGAAGGCAAAGAAATCCTCAAAGGCCTCGACCTGACGATCAACACAGGCGAAACACATGTCATCATGGGTTCCAACGGCGCCGGCAAATCGACGCTGTTCAATGCCATCATGGGCAACCCGAAATATGTCGTCACAGCCGGCAAGATCTTCTTTGAAGGAAAGGATATTACGGACGCTCCCGTCAACGAACGCGCCAAAGCAGGCATCTTCATGGCCTTCCAGCAGCCCATCGCTGTCCAGGGCATTTCCGTTGAAAACTTCATCCGTAACGCCAAGAGCACTGTATCGGGCCAGCAGCAGCGCATCATGCCGTTCCGCAAGAAGCTCCACGCTCAGATGGAACAGCTGAAAATGGATAAATCCTATGCCGAACGCTATGTCAACGATGGTTTCTCCGGCGGCGAACGGAAAAAGACGGAAATCCTCCAGATGTGCATGCTCGAACCGAAACTGACCATGCTCGACGAAATCGACTCGGGCCTCGACGTCGATGCTGTCCGCATCGTATCGGAAACGGTATCGAAGTACCACAATGAAAATAATTCTATCCTGGTCATTACCCACCACAGTGAAATTTTACAGCACTTGAAACCTGATTTCGTTCATATCCTCATCGACGGCAAGATCGTCAAGACCGGCGATGCATCGCTCATCCAGGCTATTGAAGCCAACGGCTACGACGCATACAAAGGATAGTAGGAGGTACAGCTATGGCTGATAACAAAGAAAAACTTGTCGAACAGGAAAAAGAAAAACTGGCAGAAGAACGTCAGAAAATCGATACCTTTGCTGATTTCGGCAATATGTATAATTTTAAGAAAGATTTCACCTATTCCTATAAGACCGATGCCGGCCTGACGGAAGATATCGTCCGCGAAATTTCCGAAAAGAAACACGAACCGGAATGGATGCTCAATTTCCGCCTCAAATCGCTGGACATCTTCAACCATATGGACTATCCTGATTGGGGTCCGGATATCAGCGAACTCGATATGGATAACATCGTCACCTACGTCCGCCCGAACGCTCAGATGAAAGCTGACTGGAACGACGTACCGGATGACATCAAAGATACCTTCGACCGCCTGGGGATCCCGGAAGCCGAAAAGACATCCCTCGCCGGCGTCGGCGCCCAGTACGACTCGGAAGTCGTCTATCACAGCATCCAGGACGAACTGGTCCAGCAGGGCGTCGTCTACACCGACTTCGATACGGCCCTTGAAAAATATGAAGACATCGTCAAGGCCCACTTCATGAAGCTCGTCCCGCCGACGGATCACAAGTTCGCCGCCCTTCACGGTGCCGTCTGGTCCGGTGGCTCCTTCGTCTATGTACCGGCCGGCGTCGACGTCTCCATCCCGCTGCAGAGCTATTTCCGTCTCAATGCACCGGGTGCAGGCCAGTTCGAACATACCATGATCATCGTCGAAAAGGGAGCCAAGGTCCACTTCATCGAAGGCTGTTCGGCGCCGAAATACAATGTCGCCAACCTTCATGCGGGCTGCGTTGAATTGTTTATCGGTGACGATGCATCCCTGACCTATTCGACCATCGAAAACTGGTCCAAGAATATGTACAACCTCAATACCAAACGGGCCATCGTCGGCAAGAACGGCACTATCAACTGGGTCACCGGTTCCTTCGGCTCCCACACGTCGTGCCTCTATCCCATGAGTATCCTCCAGGGCGAAGGCGCTCATTGCGAATTTACCGGCGTCACCTTTGCCGGCAAGGGCCAGTACCTCGATACGGGTTCGAAAGTCGTCCACAATGCGCCGAATACGACGAGCAACATCAACTCCAAATCCATCAGCAAGAGCGGCGGCGTCTGCATCTATCGCGGCAGTGTCGTCATTAATCCGCCGGCTGACGGCGCCAAAGCCAACGTCAGCTGCGAATCGCTCATGCTCGACGAAGAATCGCAGTCCGATACGATTCCGGCTATCGTCGTCAAGAACGACAATATCGACCTCGGCCATGAAGCTTCCATCGGCCGCATTTCCGATGATGCTATCTTCTACCTCATGAGCCGCGGCCTCAGCGAAGATGAAGCGCGGGCTATGCTCGTCCGGGGCTTCGTCGAACCGGTATCCAAGGCCCTGCCTCTGGAATATGCCGTCGAAATGAACAACCTGATCAATCTCGAACTCAAAGGTTCGTTGAAATAGGGGAGGAGGAACATCATGGCAGTAAAGACAGAAAAAATCCAGTACAACCAACTCCCGCGTCCGACCTTCCGCTGGATGAAGGTCAATCACTTGGAATTGGACCCCTTGAAAGCCCAGGCTCTCCCGGCTTACACGCCAGAAGAACGTCACGATGGCGAAGCAGCTGTCGCTTTCTATGAAGGCAACCAGATTGTAGGCCTCAATGATTTCCAGGGTTCCAATGCGGAAGAACTTCAAAAAGCACTGAACCAGGCCAATTCCGGCTGCGCCGTCAGCGTCGGCGAAAACCAGAAAGGGTCGGTCCATCTCAAATACAGCCTCAGCGCCGATATGCCTCAGCTCACGGCACAGCTCAAAATCGAAGCGGCTGCCCACAGCGACTTGACTGTTTATCTGGAATTTGACGGCGATGCCGAAGACGGTTCCGTCAATTTCCTGACCTTCGTCAAGACAGGCGAAGGCGCTCACGTCAAAATCAGCAAGGTCCAGCTCAACGGCGACCGGCTGGTGATCGGCAAGTTCTGTTCGATAGCGTGCGGCGCCAA
>ERZ772882.3675-NODE-3675-length-11856-cov-6.214812_pt1 | contig 11856 bp, 10 predicted proteins | sample MGYA00580576_ERZ772882 | MGnify/ENA primary metagenome ERZ772882 (study PRJEB29015, sample SAMEA2737658) | human gut metagenome | biome: human gut; feature: human-associated habitat; material: faeces | place: China | collected 2012 ... | reverse complement strand
GCAGCTGCCGGAGCGGTGCTTAAGCCGCAAGGCGGGAATTGTGCGGTGTTGCCCTTATTAAATAGAAGTGTACCATAAAATGCCCGGCAACACAAGCGCAGACAGGGTAAAAGGGGGCTACAGGCCGTAATCTTCCAGTTTTTGCTGCAATTCGGCTTCGGTATAAATGCTCACGCCCTGCTGCAATGCCAGGCAGTCCGGCTCCGGCAGCAGGCGGGTGTATACATCGTACTGCGCCAGGGGACCGGTGCCGTCCGGGGTATACAGGGCCAGCCGCCCGGCGTTATCTTTTAACAAGTATTGCGCCTGCGGCTGTTGTTTTTGCACCGGAACAAAAAACACTGTTACGGCTGCGGCAATGCACAGCAGCGCCAGCATGGCCAGCCCCAGCAGGTAGCGGCGATAGCCCCGCGGCAGTTGGTAACGCATGGGCAAAAACCTCCCTCTATTTTGTGGTATTCGCAAATTTCACAAATCAAATAGTACGCTCCTGCAAGCAGTATGCCCGGTTTGGCGGCACCCAAACCGTAAAAAAGTGAAAATTGTCTGCCTGCTACTGTACTTTTGGCAATACTTTGTGATATAATTCATTCTATGGCTTTATGCCCATCTGCGTGACCGCGCTGTGCGGCCGCGTATCAGTGCAGGCGCAGGCAGGCTCCGCGCCTGCCGCAATTATCCCAAAGGAGGCGGTCCCCATAGACCCCAAACAGGAACGGCACATTTCCATGCAAAGTGCAAAAAGCCCGGAAACAGCCGCAACTTCCGCCCAAAAGAAAAACGGAAAAAAGAAAAAAAATAAGCCGTGCCGCAGTATATTCGGCACCATCATGCGGTTCATTGGCTGCCTGCTGTGCGTTTGCGTCATGGCGGCCAGCGCCGGTGCGGTGCTGCTTTCGCTGTATGTGGTGCAGGTGACCGAGGACCCGGACGGCAAGCTGGACCTGGATGAGCAGAAGCTCAAACAGACCTCCATTGTGTATGACCGCGACGGCAACGAGGTGAACACCTTTGCTGGCGAAAATAACCGCATCTGGCGCGATATTTCGGCCATGCCGGAAAACCTGCAGAACGCAGTCATCGCCGTTGAGGATAAGGATTTTCGCAGCGAGCCCGGCATCAACGTCAAGCGCACCATTGCCGCTGCCCTGAACGAGTTTACCGGAAACGCGCTGCTTGGCTCCAAGCAGGGCGCTTCCACGCTGGAGCAGCAGCTGGTCAAAAACCTGACCGGTGATAGTGAACAGGACATTCTGCGTAAGGTGCGCGAGATTTTCCGCGCGTTGGGCCTTTGCAACCGCTACAGCAAGGAAACCATCCTGGAAGCTTACCTCAATACCATCCCGCTGACCGGCACCATCTATGGCATGGAAGCCGGCGCGCAGGAGTATTTTGGCAAGAGCGTGGAGGAATTGAGCCTGGCCGAATGCGCCGAGCTGGCTTCCATCACCAAGAATCCCAAGAGCTTTAACCCGGCTACCAACCCGGAAAATCTGCTCAAGCGCCGCAACCATGTTCTGGCTTTGATGCGCAACCAGGGATATATTACTGATGAAGAGTGCACTGCTGCACAGGCGGAACCCATCACCCTGGCCGAGAGCAAATCGGCCACCGAAAAGGTCACCCGTACTTCCCGCAACTCTTATTTTGACGACGCTTTGTTTGCGGATGTCACCCAGGCAATCATGGAGCAGGAAAGCTGCACCCGTGCCGAAGCACAGGATAAGATCTTCTCCGATGGCCTGCGCATCTACTCTACCCTGGACCAGAAAGCACAGTCTGGCATGGAGCAGGTCATGCTGAACGAGGACAACGGCGACGGCGAGCTGTTCCCGGCCCTGTGGCACGAGGAAGAGGTTTCTTCCGGTATCCCGGCGGACAGCGAGATTACCTATGACGAGAGCGGCCTGCCGCTGAACCCGGACGGCTCTTCTGTGTTCACGGACGATGATGTGCCGGTCTATGCCGATAAGGAAAACACCACCCTGAAAACCAGCCAGGATGACAACGGCAACCTGATCTTCTATGAAAGTGTGCGCACCCAGGCGGCTATGGCGTCCATCAGCATGGAGGATGGCCACCGCGGCGAGATCGTTGCCCTGGTTGGCGGCCTGGGCGAAAAGAAAGTAGACCGCGGCACCAACCGCGCCACGCTGCCCCACCAGACCGGTTCCACCATGAAACCCATTGCTGCTTATTGCCTGGCAGTGGACAGCAAGATCATCAACTATTCTTCGCCCATGGCGGATACGCCGTATTACCTCAAGAGCGACCATCAGGTGCTGGATACCGACCGCTGCCTGAAGCTTGGCCTTTCTACTGACAAGTATAATGCAGTCAACCAGTCCCGCGATGATGTGTGGCGCGACTGGCCCACCAACTATGGCGGCGCAGGCGGCGATGGTGCCACCATGCTGGTGTATGATGCACTGCGCCGCTCTTACAACACCATTGCGGTCTGGATCGGTTCCTATGTCGGTGCGGAAGAGCTGTTCAGCTTTGCGCATGATACCCTCAACTGCACCTATCTGGATCCCGAACATGACGTTGACCTGGCGCCTCTGGTGCTGGGCTCCCAGAGCCAGGGCCTGACGGTTGTGGAGCTGGCTGGCGCTTACTCCATTTTCAATGACGGCAAGTTTACCACCCCGCACTACTGGACCGAGATCTATGACTCGGACGGCAACCTGTACCTGGATAACAGCAAGCGCGTTACCACCGTGCAGGCCATTGACCCTGCAGCCGCTACCATCATGAACCGTCTGCTGAGCAACGTGTGGAAAACGCCCGGTACGGCAAACGGCATGAAGCCGGAAACCGAGGGCATTGATACCATCGGCAAGACAGGTACGACCAGCGACTTTAAGGACTATACCTTCGCCGGTGTTTCCCCATACTATTCCACCGCTGTGTGGTGGGGCTATGATAAGCCTTACAGCATGTGGGGTGTGGATGGCACCCTGGGCAACAACGGTAAACCGACCCAGCGCGCCTTTAAGCGGTATATGGAAGCTGCCCAGGCCGATAAGCCTGCCAAGGACTTCTATTATGATGACTCCGTTGTGCAGAAGCAGTTCAGCACCTCCACCGGTGCGATCGTATCCGGCGGTGGTGAGACCGGCTACTATACTGAGGACAACCTGCCGGATGACAGCTATTCCACCCTGACCGACCCCAGCGTGAACACGCTGGACCCGGCGGCAGGCTGATCGCGTAAAGTTCCAATAGTCTGAAAATTCAATAAGCCAGATCGGGCACAGCAGTTTACAAAGCTGCTGTGCCCGTTTGTTGTATTGGAATGGAGGACATGCTATAATGGCAGCAGCGAGAACCATGCGGGTGAGGAAAAAATGCACGGCCTTTTTGCGGCCTTAATAAGGCGGGCAGAAGCGCATCAAATGCACGTGCACGAATGAAAGACATACTTCCACCGCGTAAAAACAGATAAAAGCACGGGAAGATTCCACCGCACCAACAGGCCAGTTGTGCATCATGCTCAAATACACAACATTTTTTCTAAAATGCTTGCAAGCCGCGCACACTTGTGGTATGATTATCCCCGTTGTGAATACACATGTACATAGGAGGGAAACAACATGGGCGAGCGCCGTTTTTTGTTGGTAGATAGCTCCGCTTTGCCGGATGTGTTCCTTAAGGTACTGCAGGCCAAGGAGCTTCTGGCTTCCGGCAGCGTGAGCAATATTTCCACGGCAGCGCGTCAGGCGGGTATTTCCCGCAGTGCGTTCTATAAGTACAAGGACTATGTGTTTGACGCCGAAACCGGCCGCGAGGCCATTACCGTGATCGCCACCCTGCTGGATAAAACCGGCGCTTTGCAAAGCCTGCTTTCCGGTATTTCGGCAGCGGGTGCATCGGTTGTTACCATCACCCAGTCCCGACCGGAAAATGGTACCGCGCAGGTGGAAGTTACCGTGCGCACCGGAACCATGCAGATGACCGTTGAGGAAATGCTGACCCGGCTGGCCCGTCAGTCGTTTGTGGTGGAAGTGCACCGCGGAACCTGAAAGTGAACACACGCCGCCAAGGCGCACAGAACGGAATACCGGATGCGGGCAGCCGCATAAGGAATAAGGGGAGTATGGTATGGCTAAAATTGCAATCATGGGATTCGGCACCGTTGGCAGCGGTGTGCTGGAAGTCTGCCGCCGCAACGCCGCATCCATTGCCCGCCGCGCGGGTGAGCCGGTGGAGGTCAAGTACATCCTGGATGTGCGTGATTTTTCTGATTCTCCGGACGCAGCGCTGTTTGTGAAAGATATCAATGTGATCCTGAACGATCCGGAAGTCAAGGTCGTTGTGGAAACCATCGGCGGCACCCGCTTTGCTTATCCGTATGTGCGCCAGTGCCTGGAAAGCGGCCGCAGCGTGTGTACCTCCAACAAGGAGATGGTTGCCACCTATGGCGCAGAGCTGTTGGCTCTTGCACGGGAGCATAAAGCAGCGTTCCTGTTTGAAGCCAGCGTGGGTGGCGGTACCCCCATCATTACTCCCATGCACCAGTGCCTTGCCGCAAACCAGATCAGCCAGATTCAGGGCATTGTGAACGGAACCACCAACTTTATGCTGACCAAGATGAAGCGCGAAAGCATGGGCTTTGATGCCGCGCTGAAAATTGCCCAGCAGCTGGGCTATGCCGAAACCAAGGATCCCGGCGACGATGTGGATGGCCGTGATGCCTGCCGCAAGATCGCCATCCTGAGCAGCCTGGCCTGCGGGCATCATGTTTACCCGGATAACATCCCCGCCCGCGGCATCCGCGATGTGGCCGTGGAGGATGTAAAAGCTGCCGAGCAGCTGGACTGCGCCATCAAGCTGATCGCCTGGTACCATGAAAACCCTGAAGGCGCAGCCGATGCGTTCAGCGCCGGTGTGGAGCCGATGCTGGTGCCGGAGTCCAACCAGCTGGCGGGCGTGAACGATGTGTTTAACGCTGTGCTGATGCAGGGTGATATGCTGGGCGATGTTGTGTTCTATGGCAAGGGCGCCGGCAAGCTGCCCACCGCCAGCGCCGTTGTAGCCGATGTGATCGATGCCCTGAAGGACGGCAGCAAGATCCATGACAGTCTGTTCTGGAAGCCCGCCGAAAAGCTGGATCACCAGCTGGTGGATACCGCCAAGTATTCTTATTACATCCGCACCGCGGGCGTGCCCGCCGCCGCGCTGCCCAATGTGGCCGGTCCCGGCAAGCTGGTGTTTGACCATGGCGATTCTGCCGCGTACCTGATCGAAGCTGCTACGGCTGCGGACTTGGAGACTGTGGCAGCCAAGCTGGAAGTTCTGGGCGGCCGCCTGGCGCTTGTGCTGAAAAAGCTGCCGGAATAAGCCCCGGCAGGGAAGGGAGCACATAACATGATTACCGTAACTGTACCGGCAACCAGCGCCAATGTCGGCGCCGGGTTTGACAGTCTTGGCCTTGCGCTTTCCATGCACAACGTGTTTACCTTTGAGGAATGTGACCGCATCCGCATTTCTTCGGTGGATGGCACCCATGTGCCGACCGGGGCAAACAACCTGGTCTACCGCAGCGCCCGCGCTGTGTATGACCAGCTGGGCATTCCGCTGCGCGGCCTGCGCATTACCCAGCGCAATGATATTCCCATGGCGCGCGGCCTGGGTTCCAGCTCTGCCTGCATTGTGGCGGGCATTTTGGGTGCCAACGCTTTGCTGGGCAACAAGCTGACCAGCCGCCAGATGCTGACCCTTGCCACCGCCATTGAGGGCCACCCCGATAACGTGGCCCCCGCCATGCTGGGCGGCTTTGTTACCAGTGTGTATGACGAAGGCCAGGTTTACAGCGTAAAAAAGAACATCGATGAACAGCTGGCATTTGCCGCTTTTGTACCGGATTTCCGCCTGCTGACCTCCAAGGCGCGCGCCGCGCTGCCGGATATGGTCAGCCATAAGGACGCCGTGTATAATCTGTCCCGCGCCGCGCTGGCTACCGCCGCGTTCTGCGATGGCGATTACAGCCTGCTTGGCGTGGCAACCAAGGATTCCCTGCACCAGAAATACCGCCTGCCCCTGATCGACGGCGGGGACGAAATGTTTGAACTGGCGCAGGACCTGGGCGCGCTGGCTGTTTATATTTCTGGCGCGGGTCCCACCATTATGGCGGTTGTCCCGCGTGACGATCAGGAATTCTTTGCCCGCGCGCAGGAAGCTCTGCCGCAGAGCGAAAAGCTAAAGCATTTTACCGTTTACCGCCTGCTGCCCGATAACACAGGCGCAACGGTGAAATAAGGGAACAGGGAGGAAGAGGTCTTTATGGGTCTTATCGTACAAAAGTTCGGCGGTACCTCGGTCAAGGATCGTGACCGCATCTTTAATGTTGCGCGCATTGTGGCCAACACCCGCAACCAGGGCAACGATGTTGTTGTTGTTGTTTCTGCCCAGGGGGATACCACCGATGACTTGATTACCAAAGCGGCCGAGATCACCAGTGATCCGTCCCACCGCGAAATGGATATGCTGCTGGCCACCGGCGAGCAGATTTCCATCTCGCTGCTGGCCATGGCGCTGCAGGAAATCGGTGTTCCGTCCGTCAGCCTGACCGGCTGGCAGGCCGGCTTCAACACCGACCGCGCTTATACCAAAGCCCGCATTAAGCGCCTGAACACCGAGCGTGTGGAAAGTGAGCTGGCCCGCAACCGCGTGGTAGTTGTAGCTGGTTTCCAGGGACTGAACCGTTCGGATGATATCACCACCCTGGGCCGCGGCGGCAGCGATACTTCCGCCGTTGCCTTGGCAGCCGCTCTGCATGCAGACCGCTGCCAGATCTATACCGATGTGGAAGGTGTGTATACTGCCGACCCGCGCAAGATTCCCAAGGCTACCCGCCTGAAGGAGATCACCTTTGACGAGATGCTGGAACTGGCATCCCTGGGTGCACAGGTGCTCAACAACCGCAGTGTAGAACTTGCCAAAAAGTATGGCGTCGAGCTGGAAGTTCTGTCCAGCATCAATCCGGTGCCCGGCACCGTTGTTAAGGAGGAAACCAAAGTGGAAGGTATGCTGATCAAAGGCGTTGCAAAAGATGAGGACGTCGCTGTTGTTTCGATCCTGGAAGTTCCCGATGTGCCGGGTATGTCCTTCAAGGTGTTCAGCCTGCTGGCACAGAAAAACATCAACGTGGATATCATTCTGCAGTCTTCCGGCAGCGCTGGCTGCAAGGATGTGATCTTTACCTGCTCCAAGGGCGAAGCTGAAACCGCTCGTGCAGTGCTGGAATCCAACAAGACCCGCTTTGGCACTGATAAGATCACCGTCAACAATGACTGCGCCAAGGTCAGCATTGTCGGTGCCGGTATGCAGAGCCACCCTGGCACGGCTTCCACCATGTTTGAAGCTCTCTACAGCCAGAATATCAACATCCATATGATCTCTACCAGCGAGATCAAGATCAGCGTGATCATTGATAAAGCCGATGCTGACCGTGCTGTTGCCGCCATCCATGATGCTTTCATCCAGTAAGCGGTAATATCCATCTGGTGTAAAAAGTTTACAAGTTTCAGCCCCTGCCGCCCGGCGGGGGCTGTTGCCATATCCGGTACGGAATGGTATAATCAAACGCACAGCCGGATGGGAATCATTCCCGCAAGCCCGGTTGTGCCCAATGTATTCTGCTGCAAAGGAGGTAACATATGGAATATATGGACGAAACCACCCTTGCCCACAAACACACCAGCCCGTGGCTGATTGCGTTCCGGATCATTTTTACCATTGCGCTGGTCTGGTGCATTCTGTTTATCTTTCATAACTCGCTGGAAACCAGCTCCATCTCGTCGGCACGCAGCCATGAGGTCATGCAAAAAATCAATGCCATCCTGGCACATCTCAATATCGGCCCGCTGAGCGAACATGTTGTGCGCAAGCTGGCGCATTTTTCAGAGTTCACGCTGGAAGGCTTCCTGCTTATGCTCTGCCTGCGGTTTTATACCCGCCGTTTTGTGCGCCATGTCAGCTGGCCCATGCTGGGCGGCATGACGACCGCGCTGCTGGATGAAACCATCCAGCTGTATGTGCCGGGCCGCACTTCGTCCGTGCGGGATGTGTGGATCGACTTCGGCGGTGTGATTGCCGGTTTGTTCGTGGCCCTGCTGTTGCTGCTCATCGTGCGCGGGCTGACCTCTTTCCATGCCATAAAAAAAGAAAACCGCCGCCTGCGTGCCGAACGGGCCGAGCTGCTGCGCCAGCAGCGCGCCGACCGGATCAACACAGCGGATGACCGTCCCGAAAGCCCAGATAGGAGAGAATATTTATGACAGAACAACAGGCGATTGAAGCCCTGCACGCCCTGCCGCGCCTGCCCCGCAGCGGCGCATCCCTGGAGCGTATGCAGGCACTGCTGGACCACCTTGGAAACCCGGAAAAGCAGTTTAAGTGCATCCATATTGCGGGCACCAACGGCAAGGGGACCCTTGCCGCTATGACATCTTCTATCCTGACCCATGCGGGCTACAAAACGGGCCTTACCATCAGTCCGTATGTTCTCAATTTTCGGGAGCGTTTTCAGATCAATGGACAGATGATGTCCCCGCGCACCCTGGCCAGCCTGACCCGGAAAGTGCTGGATGCTGCCGATGCCATCATCGCTGAGGGCGGGGAAGGCCCGGTGGAGTTTGAAGCCGTTACCGCCATTGCCTTCCTCTGGTTTGCCCGCCAGAAGTGTGATTTTGCCGTGGTGGAAACCGGTCTTGGCGGCCGCTATGACGCCACCAATGTCATCCCCGCGCCGCTGGTTGCGGCCATTACCCGCATCGGCATGGATCATACCGAAATTTTGGGCGATACCCTTGCCGAGATCGCTGCCGAGAAAGCCGGTATCATCAAAGAGGGGAGTGTGGTTGTCTGCTACCCCGAGCAGCCGGAGGAGGCCATGGGCCCGCTGCTGACCGCCGCGGCCAACGCGCATACCTCGCTGGTGGTGCCGGATACCGCCGATTTGCAGCAGCTCAAGTGCCGCCCGCTGGAAAACTATGTTGATTACGGCGGCTATCGTGCTCTGCTGCAATTCCCCGGCAAGCATCAGGCCAACCATGCCGCTATGGCGGTGGAAATTGCCCTGGCCCTCTGGCGGGAATACCATTACGAGATCCCCGATGAAGCGATTGAAACCGGTCTGCGGGATGCCAAAATGCCCGCACGGATCGAGGTCATGCGCCGCCACCCGTTGCTGCTGCTGGATGGCTGCCACAATGCCGATGGTACCGCAGCCCTTGCTGCAACTCTGAAAGAAGCCGGATATGACGGCAACCTTGTGGCGGTCCTTGGCCTGCTGAAAGATAAGGATCACAGCAAAATGCTGGAAAACCTGGCCCCCTGCTTTGAGAAGGTCTTTACCGTCACGCCGGATAGCCCCCGCGCCATGACGGCAGAAGAACTGGAGGAGGAAGCCAAGTACCATATGGATGCCGAAGCCGCCCCCAGCGTGGCAAAGGCCATCCGCCTTGCGGTGGATTATGCCGATGAAAACAACCTGGCTGGTGTGGTGGTGTGCGGCAGCCTTTACCTTGCTGCTCAGGCCCGTCCGCTGCTGCTCAAAGAAGCGGAAAAGTAACCCCAATTCCAACAAAATATGCGCACAGCGCCCTGTATACTGGGAACATACCCCAGCAGCAGGGCGCTTTTTGCTGCTATTACCAAAAATGAAAGAGGTGGACAACCCCCTTGGCGAAAGTATGTTTTGTTCCGGCGCAGGGAACATTGGCGGCTTACCTGACCGGTGAGATCGACCACCATGCCGCGCAGGCCCTACGGTGTGAAATTGATGCGCAGATCGATGCCCGCATGCCGGAATTGCTGACGATGGATTTTTCCGGCGTTACTTTTATGGATTCCTCCGGTGTGGGGCTGATTCTGGGCCGCGGGCGCCAGATGTCCGGCCTGGGTGGGCGGCTTGTTGTGCAAAACGCACCGGATACCGTGCGCCGCATGCTGGACCTGGCGCATATCCATTACGTTTGATCGTGGGGGAGGTCACATCATGAAAATGCTGAATCAGGTCAAAATGACCTTTGCCAGCCGCAGCGTCAACGAAAGTTTTTCCCGTGCGGCACTTGCGGCGTTTCTGGCCCAGGCGGACCCGACCGTGCCGCAGCTGGCAGATATCAAAACGGCCGTGTCAGAAGCTGTCACCAACTGCATCGTCCATGCCTATCCGGATACTGTCGGCCCCATTACGATGACGGCTGTTTTGTATGAGGGCGGCAATGTGCGCATTACCATATCGGATAAAGGCGTTGGTATCCCGGACGTTGCCAAGGCAATGGAGCCAATGTATACCACCGGCAACCCGGACGAGCGCGCGGGCCTGGGTTTTGCGGTAATGCAGAGCTTTATGGATCGGGTCCATGTATCCTCTGCGCCGGGACGGGGAACACGCGTTACCATGAGCCGTCACCTGGATTCCCGGTGAGTTTTGGCGTGTGCGCTCCTACATAGGGCAGAATCAGCCAGTACAGCAGAGTGGAATCTGTTGACCGTTGCGGATATGCCCGCTAAAACCGGAACGAATCAACGCCTAGTGGCAGGGCAGACGTTCGTTCCCGATTGCAGGGAGGCAGCTGATATGGCAACCGCAAATCCCACCGCACTTTTTACCACATTACCGCGCACGGAGTTCATCCAGAAAAACCTTGGCCTTGTACATTCCTGTGCTGGCCGCTTTACAGGCCGCGGCATCGAATACGAAGAATTGTATTCGGCGGGCTGCCTGGGGCTTGTCAAAGCGTGCGATGGGTTTGACCCGGACCGCGGGGTCTGTTTCTCCACCTATGCGGTGCCGGTCATCTTGGGTGAGATCAAAAAGCTGTTCCGGGACGGGGGAACTGTTAAGGTCAGCCGTTCGATCAAAGAACTTGGATTAAAAGTGACAGCGGAACGGGAACGCCTGATGAAGCTGACCGGCGCAGAGCCAACCGTGGCACAGCTGGCACAAAACCTGGGGGCAACACCGGAGCAGGTGGCGGTATCCATTCAGGCTGCTATGCCGGTTGTCTCCCTGACCCCGGCGGATGATGAGGACGGAACAAGAGAATGGGATATCCCGGTGGATTCACCGGAAGAAGTATTGGCGGAACGGATCAGTTTGGCGGAAATATTGAAACGACTGAATGAATCCGACCGGCAGCTCATCCGCCTGCGCTTTTATGCGGGCAAAACCCAAAGTAAAACGGCACAAATCCTTGGTACTACCCAGGTACAGATATCGCGCCGCGAACGAAAGATTTTGAAATGGATGCGCAAAGAGCTGACAGGCGAATAAGAAAACACAAAATGATGGCTGTTTTTCCAATTCGGAGCCATAAAAACTGTGCGATTCGACAAAAGTATGACTTCTGCACATTTTGCCCTTGACGATGACACTTGCATGTGCTAAAATAACACCACTTTGAATAGCACAGGCGATATCCAATAAGGGGCGCCTGGCTGGACAAAGCAGCATCAGAAAATTTGGAAAAACTTCAAAAAAGCTGTTGACAAATCAAACCTGATGTGGTATCCTAATAAAGCTGTCCGAAAGACAGCGGCTGATTGAAAAGATTGTTTAAGAAAATTTCAAAAAAGTACTTGACAAACAGGACTTGATGAAGTAAAATAAACAAGCTGTTTCAAACAGCGCAGGACCTTGAAAATTGAACAATACTGAAACTTGTGGAACCTTAAACGTGATGGAAAATCACGAAAAACAATTCCAAAGCCGAGAGATCGGCAAACAAGTAATTCATACAGGACGCAAGCGATTGTGTCTGAGTGAAGTTGATTTAACACTTTATGAGTGATAAATACCATTTATAAAGAGTTTGATCCTGGCTCAGGACGAACGCTGGCGGCGCG
>ERZ772882.3674-NODE-3674-length-11857-cov-3.417811_pt1 | contig 11857 bp, 6 predicted proteins | sample MGYA00580576_ERZ772882 | MGnify/ENA primary metagenome ERZ772882 (study PRJEB29015, sample SAMEA2737658) | human gut metagenome | biome: human gut; feature: human-associated habitat; material: faeces | place: China | collected 2012 ... | reverse complement strand
ATGCGTAATACCGACTGGTTTGATGTATTATTCTCAAATAATATTTCACAGAATCACTCTGTAAGTATTACTTCAGGTTCTGATAAATCATCTTTTTATGCGTCATTGAGTGCCATGCTTGATCCGGGATGGTATAAGCAGAGTGAAGTGAAACGTTATACAGCCAATTTGAATACGACTTATAATATCTTAAAGAACCTAAGCATAAACTTGATATCAAGTGCTTCTTACCGTAAACAGAATGCACCAGGTACCATGAACTCATCATTGGACGTTGCGGCAGGTCAGGTTACACGTGATTTTGATATCAACCCCTATTCATACGCACTGAATACTTCACGTACATTAGATCCTAATACAGATTATGTGGCTAATTATGCTCCATTTAATATTCTCCGTGAATTGGACAATAATTTTATTGAGTTGAATGTTGTTGATGTAAAGTTCCAGGGGGAGTTGAAATGGAAGGTGTTGCAGGGCCTGGAAGTCAGTGTGCTGGGTGCTGTGCGTTATCAATCATCATCACAAGAACATAATATAATGGATGATTCTAATCAAGCAATTGCTTATCGTACGGGGTTGGACGATGCTACTATTCGTGATGAAAACGACTGGTTGTATAAGAATCCAGATAACCCATATGCATTACCTATTTCGATTCTTCCTGAAGGAGGTATTTATCAGCGTCAAGATCGTAAGATGTTGGGACTGGATTTCCGTGGTACTGTATCCTGGAATCATCTATTTGCAGAAAAGCATATAACTAATCTTTTTGCAGGAATGGAAGTAAATGATCTTCAACGCTCTAACTCTTCATTCCAAGGATGGGGTATGCAATATTCTATGGGTGAGATTCCATCATATGTTTATCAGTACTTTAAGAAAGGTATTGAGACTGGAGAAAAGTATTATTCTATGGGGCATACTAGATATCGTAGTGTAGCTACATTTGCAAATGCTACTTATTCGTATGACGGGCGTTATACGTTGAATGGTACTTTCCGCTATGAAGGAACTAATAGAATGGGACGTAGCCGTTCTGCTCGTTGGCTGCCAACGTGGAATCTTTCTGCAGCGTGGAATGTTCATGAAGAGAAATTTTTCCAATCACTTCAACCAACGCTTTCAAATTTGACATTTAAGGCATCTTACTCATTGACAGCTGATCGTGGTCCGGCTGATGTAACAAATTCACAAGCTATTATTAAGAGTTATTCACCTTATCGTCCTTTCACTGATATTCAAGAAACGGGTCTTCATATAGTGGATTTGGAAAATAGTGAATTAACGTATGAAAAGAAGCATGAATTGAATATAGGAGTGGATGTAGGTTTTATTAATAATCGCATTAATCTTTCAGCTGACTGGTACACGCGCAATAACTATGACCTGATTGGGTTGATTCCAACACAAGGAGTGGGAGGTACTATTTATAAATATGCCAATGTAGCTACAATGAAGTCACATGGTATTGAATTTACCCTTTCAACCAGCAATATTAAAACAAAAGACTTCTCATGGAATTCTGATTTTATTTTTTCTCATGCTAAGAATGAAGTTACTGATTTGCGAGGACGTACTCGTATGATGGAACTTGTTTCGGGAAATGGATTTGCACGTGAAGGATATCCTGTGCGCGGGCTTTTCTCCATTCCTTTTGCAGGTTTGGATGAAAAAGGTATTCCTATGTTCGATATCAATGGAAATATAACATCGACTGATATTAATTTCCAGGAACGTGAGAAGTTAGATTATTTGAAATATGAAGGTCCGACAGATCCTACAATAACTGGTAGTTTCGGTAACGTTTTTGCATATAAAGGGTTTAAACTCAATGTATTCATGACTTATTCATTTGGTAATGTTGTTCGTTTGAATCCATATTTTAATTATAAATATTCCGATTTGAGTGCTATGCCTCGTGAATTCAAGAATCGTTGGACGCTTTCTGGGGATGAGGCAAAGACTAATATTCCTGCAATCTTGAGTAATCCGCAATATGAAGCAAACCGAACATTGTATAAAGCTTACAATGCTTACAATTATTCTACAGAGCGAATTGCAAAAGGTGATTTTATCCGTATGAAAGAAATCTCACTTTCTTATGAGTTTCCTAAGAGCTGGATTTCTGCTGCGAAGATTTCCAATCTTTCTTTGAAGTTACAGGCAACTAATTTATTCCTTATTTATGCAGATAAGAAATTGAATGGTCAAGATCCTGAATTCTTTAATACTGGTGGTGTAGCTTCACCGGTGCCACGTCAGTTTACATTAACTCTGCGTTTAGGATTGTAAGAGAATGATTTTAATAATAAAAAAAAGATTAAAGATGAGACGAAATCAATTATATATTCCATTGTTCATCGCAACGCTTGCTATTGTCGGTAGCTCTTGTAATGATTTTCTTGACGAATTACCAGATAACCGGACGGAGCTGAATTCTGAGCAAAAAATAGCTAAAATGCTTGTTTCTGCTTATCCGGAAGGATCTGCGAATGAACTGTTTGAACTTTATAGTGATAATACCGACGATAACAGTGCCAGATATTCTTATTATAAGTTATCTGAGGAAGAGTGCTATAACTGGAAAGATACCCAGGAAGAATATCAGGATACGCCTACAAATCTTTGGGAAACCCATTATATAGCTATTGCTTCTGCTAACATGGCTTTGGAAGAGATTGAGAAACGGGGAAATCCGGAATCGTTGATGCCGCAGCGAGGAGAGGCTCTTGTTTGTCGGGCGTACAATCATTTTGTATTAGCAAATATTTTTTGTAATGCTTATAATACTCATGCATCACAGGAATTAGGTATTCCTTATATGACTAAAGTTGAAACAACTGTGCAACCACAATACGGGCGGGGTACTTTGCAGGAGACTTATGAGAAGATTGAGAAGGACTTATTAGATGGTATGGCTCTTATTTCCGATGATAGTTATTCTGTGCCGAAATATCATTTCACAAGGAAAGCTGCATATGCTTTTGCTGCACGTTTCTATCTTTATTATATGAAGTCTGACTTTTCTAATTGTGATGAGGTGATAAAATATGCAGATCGTGTGTTGGGAAGTGATCCTGCTGCCGAATTACGGGATTGGGAAGCGTTGGGAAAACTCTCTGCTAATGATAATGTACAGCCCGACGCATATATTGCTTCTACAAGTAAGGCTAACTTGTTGATAGGTAGTACCGTATCTAACTGGGGTATTATTCTGAGTAATTACATGACAGGAAAACGTTATCTACATAATAAGTTAATTGCTTCTTACGAAACATCACGTTCTTCCGGATTATGGGGTATCCCTGACCGCATGTATATGCAGCCTTTTACAACATCGGGCTATGAATGCAGTATGTTGAGAAAGGGCGGTTATTATGCTGGTGACTACCTGTATTATATGCCTGTGATTTTCTCTACAGACGAGACTTTGCTTTGCAGGGCTGAGGCTTATACGCTGAAAAAGAACTATCCAATGGCTGCTGCAGATCTTACTACATGGGAGAAAGCATATACTTCTAATAAGCAAACTTTAACTCCGGGGATGATAAATGAGTATTATGATAAGATGGATTATTACAATCCGACACAAAATCCGACTCCCAAGAAAAAGCTTCAGCCTGATTTTACTATTGAATCAGGTATACAGGAGAACTTTATTCACTGCATTCTGCATATGAGACGTATTGCTACTTTGCACGAAGGTCTGCGCTGGCCGGATATTAAACGTTATGGAATTGTTATCTATCGCCGTTCTATTGCTAATAACAATATAGTCGTAACAGATGAAATGCCGGTAAATGACGCAAGACGTGCTATGCAAATTCCTAAGAGTGTAGTTCTGGCAGGAATGCAACCCAATCCACGTACTGAAAATTAAAAGGAGGAAATAATATGAAGAAATATTATATTTATATACTAACGGCTGTTTTGCCCATTCTTTGGGGAGCCTGTAATAATGGCGATGATATTGACACCAAGCATAGTATTTTTTCAACAGAGCCAATGGAACATAATGGTTTTGATGAATGGTTGCTTGCTAATTATACATATCCGTATAACGTTGATTTTAAGTATCGTATGCAGGATATTGAAAGTGATCATAAATATAATCTGGTACCGGCGGATTACGATAAATCGGTTGCCTTGGCCAAGATTATCAAGCATGTATGGATGGAGGCGTATACTGAACTTGCCGGACCGGCTTTTCTTCGGTCTTATGTGCCAAAAACTTTTCACTTGATAGGTTCTCCGGCTTATGATAGTAGTGGTACGAAGGTGTTGGGTACTGCCGAGGGAGGAAAGAAGATAACATTGTACGAAGTGAACAGTCTGGACTTTGAGAATGTCGATATCGAAGTTTTGAATGAGTATTACTTTAAGACGATGCACCATGAATTTGCACATATCCTGCATCAGAAGCGTAATTATGACCCATCGTTTGATCGCATTACCGAAGGAAAATATGTTGGTTCCGACTGGTATTTCTATGTTGCTGAAAATGGAAATTCATATTTGCGAGAGGATGCGGATGCATGGCCGGAAGGATTTGTGACGGCATATGCGATGAGTGAGGCAAGAGAAGATTTTGTAGAGAACATCGCCATGTATGTTACTCACGATCAGGCTTACTGGGATAATATGCTGAAGGTTGCCGGAACTGCCGGAGCGGCTATTATTAATCAGAAGTTTACTATTGTATACAATTATATGCTTGAAACTTGGGGCATTAATTTAGATGATTTGCGTGAGATTGTGTTAAGGCGTCAGCAAGAAATTCCGGAGCTGGATTTAAGTACTATTGAATAAAACAGGAAGATTATGAAAAAGAATATAATGATTTATTTGTTGATGGCTCTTGTATGCTTTGGTTTGCAATCCTGTCTTTTCCAAGAAGAGGATTATTTTGATGATTCTTCAGCGAATCGTGCAACAGAGGAAGTGAAGCAATATAGTGAGCTATTAGAATCGGCGTCTAATGGTTGGAGAATGGAATATTACATAGGTCAGGACTATGCTTTGGGTGGCATAACTCTTCTGTGCAAGTTTGATGGTCAGCGAGTTACAATGGCATCTCAAGGATATGAAGGCGATGAGACTATTTCCTCTCTTTATAAGGTTGTATCGGAGGAAGCTACTATGCTTACATTCGACACTTATAATGCTTTTATTCATGCATATGCCAAGCCACAAGGCGGCGGTTCCAACCCGAATGCCAACCTGCAAGGAGATTATGAGTTTATTATAAAAGAAGCTTCAGCCGAGAAAATTGTAATGCAGGGCAAAAAGTATGGAAATACGATAGTAATGTATGCGCTTCCGGATGATTTGAACTGGGAGGCATATATAAACTCTGTGAATGACGTAGAAGAGAATGCTTTCTTTATACAATATCAGTTGTTGGTTGATGGAAATTTAGTTGGTATGACGCAGCGAAGTAATTATACTTTTGTTATAGCCTATAATGATGGTGGTAACATTGTACAAGAGCAATCTCCTTTCCTTTTTACAACCGATGGCTTTCGTTTCCGGGAACCAGTTTCACTGGCAGGAGTAACTGTGCAAAATTTTGTGTGGGACCCTTCCTCCGAGCTTTTTACTTGTACTGACGAGGGGGCAACTAACGTTAAAATGAAAGGAATTTATCCGGAGGGATATATTAAATATAATGATTATCTAGGTAATTATACTCTTACCTGCAAGATGTATAAAGATAATAATTTGACAGACGAAGAATTACCAATATCTATTATAGAGGATGTAGAAAATAAGAGTTATATTCTCAAGGGACTAATTGGTGATATAGTGCTCGATTATGATAGAGGTGAAGGAATTATGTCCTTTAAGACTCAAAAGGTAGGTTATATATCAGGATATTATTTGGGATGTACTACATATTGTTATGCCATGGGATTTTATCCTACATATATTAGTTATCAGGCAGGTCTGATGTTTGGTTTTGTGGCAAATGTACAACAGTCTCCGTTTGGATTTACATTTGAGGATGATGGGGTATTCGAAGCAGTAGGTGGTGCAAAAGCTGATTATATGGCCTTCGACCGCTATTCGGCACCTGATTATAGTCAAAGTTCATATGTTCAAGGGGTGGCACGTATGTATGGAGAGATGGTCTTTATGAAAGTTGAGGAATAAATAAAAAACTAGATTATGAAAAATATACTGAATTTATACTTAATAATATTCTGCTTATTTTTTGTTGCAGGATGTTCTTTAGATGACGATGCTGCCACTGTAAAATTGACAATTATAAAATCAGATTTGGATATGAAAGCTAGTGGTGGCACTGGAACTGTCGAATTTGCAGCAACTGGAACTGTCACGGCTACGGTGAATGCCGATTGGTGTCAGGTAATCGAAGTTGCAGATCATAAAGTTTCCATTTCTGTAGATGCTAATACGGGTTATCCGGGGCGTAGCGCACAAATCGTTTTAACTGATGGTGTGAGTACGCAGCAAGCAACCATACTACAGGAAGGAGCTATTTGGAAATATAATAGAGATGCTACCTATTTCACATTGACAGATGGTGCAGAGGAGGTCCCTGTTGAAATGTCGAGTAATTTGCCTATTCAGGTATCTATTCCAGCAGATGCTTCTCAATGGTTATCCTATGAAATGACGAGTGATGGATTTAAGTTTATTGCAAAAGAGAATCTCACTGGTAAAATTCGTTCGGCCATTGTAAAAGTGACTACTGGCATTCGTGAAATTGAATATGCTTTATTGCAGTACGATATTGATGACTTATTGGGACAATGGACAGGTGTTGTGAAAGTCGTTGCTACAGCATTTGGTATTAATCAAGTTCTTTCATTAGAGGAAAATACTCAAATTGTTAAAAATCCGGGTGGTAATGGCTATATATTCCAGCTACCAATGACAAGGCTGTTGGGAGCAACGATTGTTTTAGCGGTCACCTATCAAGATGGAGCTTTAGCTATAACCACTCCACAGCAGCAAAATTATGCTTTGTCTGATGGGCAAGGAGGAGTGATGTACGGCTCAATAATAACTAAAACTGATGATGGTTTGTATTTACAGGGAAAAATTATTCTTTCTCCTGTATTAATGAATGATGGGCAGGTTGCGTTAGCTTATATTACAGATGCATATATGTCAATGGGATTATTTAAGGGAAGAGTTCCGTCTCCTGCAAATTATGCAGGACTTTCTATTGATTTTCCTGCTATTTTGATGCAATATGCTGAATAATATTTTGCATGAAATACTATTTTTATATAGTGGTTTAACTGTTTGTTATGAGAAGAACTTGCATTAATTGATCCTAAGAGCTATTATCGTAAGGTAGTAGCTCTTAATATTTAAATATTTATTTAATAATCTTTATATTACGCATCAATCCACCATACTTAGCCCTTTTCACTGCACTACCTTTGAAAATGGTTTTATATTGCTCCTCACTCAGCGAATGCCAATCATCCTTCCTCATACTTAACAAAGAAGGAGACGGTTGAAATTCGGCTGTCCGGCAAGGAGTGGCAAAGCGATTCCAAGGGCAAGCTTTCAGACAATCGTCACAGCCATATATCTTGTTGCCCATTTTTTTACCCGTATTGAGCGAAAGTTCCCCACGATACTCAATGGTAAGATAAGAAAGACATCTCTCGGAATTGAGCCTGAAAGGGGCTTTCAGCGCTTTTGTCGGGCAGGCATTCAGGCAACGTGTACACGAACCGCATTGATTTCGTTGTGGAGAGTCATAATTATCAGCTTCCCTATCAAGAATAATTTCCCCTAAGAAGAAGCAGGAGCCGGCGTGAGGAATGATGAGTTGTGTATTCTTTCCTATCCATCCCAAGCCGGTACGCCATGCCCAATAACGTTCGAGTATGGGAGCGGTATCACAGAATATGCGGCCTTGAAGTGGAGAAGCGGAGGTTTGGGATACTGGGGCTTGGGGTGCTGAGGCGTAGTTTTCAGTATATGTGCCGATATTGTTTGTCGAGGCGATAGTACTGTCTGTTTCTTTGGAGAATGAAACTTCTTTCTCTATAAACTCAAAAAGTTCCTTCAATTTCCCCTTCATCACATCGTGATAATCTTTCCCATAGGCATACCATGCAATCTGATACTCACCTTCGGGAAGTTTTTTTGCCGGATAATAGTTTAGGGCAACGCTGATCACCGTACGTGCCCCTTCCACCAACAAGCGCGGATCGAGCCGTTTATCCTCATAATTCTGCATATACGCCATCTCTGCCTGGCAACCGTCCGCCAGCCATTGACGGAAGGCGGTAGCCACAGTTTCATCCACAGCTTCGGCAGGCGCCAGTCCGCAGGCGGAAAAGCCGAGGCGTAGTGCTTCGGCTTTGATTCGGTCTGAGGAGAGGAACTTTTTCATAATGGATATGGATGAAAAACCTTATCGGTAATTAGAAAACTTGCTGTCGGCAGGTAAAATGTTTCTTTGCCGGCAGCTAGAATACCTTGAACTCATAGCCCTCCGCTTTCAGAAACTCGATGGCACGGGGGAGAGCATATTGCAGGTTCCCGTTCTTCCACGATTTCAGAGAGTCGTGGAAGGTGATGATGGAACCGTTGCGTACGTAGCGTTTTACGTTATTCAGTACCTGTTCCGGGCGCATTCGTTTACTGTAGTCGCGGGTTACGAGGTCCCACATGATGATACGGTAATGGTGGCGAAGGGTGTAATATTGCCGGAATCCCATGTGGCCGTGTGGCGGGCGGAATAAGTCCGAGTGGATAATTTCGTCTACCCGTCTCGTGTTGGCCAGATAATCCGGATTGGAGTATTCAAAGCCGCGGATGTGGTTGAAAGTATGGTTGCCGATGCGGTGTCCGTGTTCTACCACCATCCGGTATTCGTCCGGGTGTTTCTTTATATTGTCGCCTACCATGAAGAAGGTAGCTTTAATATTGTGTTTTTCCAGCAGTTCCAGTACCCAGGGAGTAACTTCGGGGATAGGTCCGTCATCAAAAGTCAGGTAGACGGCCCGTTCGTTCGGGTCCATTCGGAAAATGGCTTGCGGATACAACGCCCGGAAAAACCACGGTGGTTGTTCTATAAACATGAGAGTTTGTACTTTTTTGAAATAATAAGTAACAAGTAATAAGCAATGGGCTGCGTTGTAAACCGCATGGATGATATCGCTTAATACTTGTTACTTATTGCTTAATTTATTTCCCTTTCATTCTCGTCACATACTCGTTGTATAGTTGGTCGAGCTGTTCGGAGTAGTGTTTTGCAAGTTCTTCTGATTTGTATTTCTCCATTAGGCGTACTTCCGCGTCAAGCAATCCTGCATTGTACATGAAGTTTTCGCTGGCAATGGAGAGTTGGTAGTCGGTCAGACTCAGATACCAGACCATGTATTCGAGCGACTTGTTGGCAAGTTCGTCGATAATCTTGTTCGCTTTCTCTGTCTGTCCCAACTGATAGTAGGCTTCTGCCATTTGGAAAGCCCCGTTGGCCCAGTCGTACGGTACGTTGGACGATGGAATCATCTTCTCGGCATAGTCGAGGGCGGCAAGCGCCTTGTCTTTTTTGCCTTCCTTGATGAGTTGTCCCACCAGTTGCGTGAAGATGCGGCGGTGTGTGTAGCACATACGCATCACGTTCTCGTCGATGTAGATTCCCGGCTTGTCGATACCGCCGAACTTGAACTTGTTCATCAGGTTGTCGTACATCTTTTCACTGTCGATTTTGCTGTTCAGTTTGTCCGTCTCGAACGGAGTGAAGCGGTAGGCAAGACCTTCCTGAACGAAATGGTTATCCATGCCGAGGTGGTTTTCGCTGCCTACGGTTATTGCCATATAGATCGGGCGTTCCCAGTTGGCGTTGGCCAGCATTTCGAGCATCATCAGTTCGCTCTTGTAAAGCGCGCGTTTCGGGTTGCCGTTGGCGTCTTTCAGCGAGATAGTCATATATTCGGGGATAGAGTCACCCAAGGCTTCCGGTATCTTCATGCCGGAACGGCGCACGGCTTCCGCATCCACTTTCATCACGATACTGTCCGTCGGGATCAGAGGAAGTTCGATTCCCTGTCCGCTTTTCTTGAGCAGCTCCTTCAGTTGGTCGTTCTTGCCGAGCATCCAGCGGTTGATAATCTCCTTCAGTTCATACGGGTTCTCTCCGAAGATAGAGTGGACGAGAGACAATACGGTGGTGTCTCCCTGTGCTGCCAGTTCTTCGGCCTGCTTGAAGTAGTTGTCGATGAGCTTCTTCATTTCCGGGCGGATAGAGATATACTCGTTCTGTCCTTCCACGTATTGGACGCGGTCCCATGTGATAGGGAGAGAGGGCGAATCGTATGCCGGACGCTTCATCTGGTCGATGTACCAGTCGGTCTGCAAGTAACTCAGGTTACAAGTGCGGGCATCGGTACGGAAGCCTTCCGTTTCCTGGTTGTACCACAGAGGGAAGGTATCGTTATCACCGTTGGTGTAGATAATCGGGTTTCCTGATTCCTGCAGGGTCATCAGATAGTTCTGGCCGAAGTCGCGGGCTACGAAGCGGCCGCTACGGTCGTGGTCGTCCCACGTCTGTCCTGCCATTTGAATGGGGACAAACAGGCAGAGAACGGAAGCCAGAGCAGCGGCAGGAAGTTCCTGCATCTTGCAGTACTCCCGCAATAGCCGGATAACACCTGCCACACCCATACCTACCCAGATGGCAAAGGCATAGAATGAACCGGCGTATGCATAATCTCGTTCACGAGGCTGTGCAGGCGTCTGGTTGAGGTAGAGCACAATGGCGATACCCGTCATGAAGAACAGGAAGAATACTACCCAGAACTGCTGGATACCACGCTGACTGTGGTAGGCTTGCCAGAAAAGCCCGATCAGTCCGAGCAGCAACGGCAGGCAGTAGAATACATTGTGTCCTTTGTTATTCTTGAGGTCCTGCGGCAGGAATTCCTGATTGCCTACGAGCAGGTTATCGATGAACGGAATACCGGTAATCCAGTTGCCGTGTTCTATTTCTCCGCTACCCTGAATGTCGTTCTGGCGTCCGGCGAAGTTCCACATGAAGTAACGCCAGTACATGAAGTTCAACTGGTAGGAGAAGAAGAACTTGATGTTCTCCCATTGGGTAGGCATATTCACCATGACCATTTCTCCGCATTGGTCGTAAGGCACGTCATGTCCCTTGATGTCAACCCATTGCTTGTAGAGCGGGGCGTGCGAGGAACTGTACATACGCGGGAAAAGCATATTCTGTGCGTATTCATACTCGATACGTCCGGGGAGTTCGATATAAGAGTCTTTTTCGTCCGGCGAAGTCTTTTCCTTGCGGACATACTTGCTGCCTGTTTCCGACTGGCGGGGAATGCAATAACCGTCTTTTACGTCGAGTGCCACTTTGGAGGAGAAAGCAGGGCCGTAGAACAACGGGCGTGTGCCATATTGCTCACGACCGAGGTATTCGCCCAGCGTGAAGATATCTTCCGGTGAGTTCTGGTCCATGGGCGTGTTGGCGGTAGAGCGGATAACGATCAGTGCATAAGACGAATAGCCGATAACGATCATCATCGTGCACAGCAATGTCGTGTTCAGCGTGCGCGCCGAAATACGCCATTTCTCTTTCATCTTTTCCTGCATCTGCGGGGCAAGATAGATAGCCAATACGCCGATTACGAGGATACCGATGAGGATACTGCTGGCTCCATGTCCGTAGAACGGGATACCGAGCAGGGCAATCGTCAGGATAAAGGAGACAGCCATGCGCGCCTTGCTCTTTTGCGTGTAACTTTCGTAAACACCCCAGATCAGCGCTGCTGCAAGCAGGATGATATAGACCACTACCCCGGTGTTGAACGGCATTCCCAATCCGTTGACAAACAACAGTTCG
>ERZ772882.3659-NODE-3659-length-11894-cov-34.069009_pt1 | contig 11894 bp, 10 predicted proteins | sample MGYA00580576_ERZ772882 | MGnify/ENA primary metagenome ERZ772882 (study PRJEB29015, sample SAMEA2737658) | human gut metagenome | biome: human gut; feature: human-associated habitat; material: faeces | place: China | collected 2012 ... | reverse complement strand
TATAAAAAACTATCCGAGAAACCAAACTCTTGGAGGGGATGATCCCTCCAAGAGTTTGAATTTTCAAAATTAGAAACTAATTCTTTTTGAAGAAATAAATTCCGTGCTTACCCTGCGTAGCGCTCTGATAACCACGAATCATCGTCTTGAAAGAACTATCTACCGTCTGCAACGAACAACCGCCGTTTGCTGCAACCAACCGGGACTCGCCGTCTTTATCAACCATCGAGAATACCCATTCCGCAGGATCGGCTCCCAATGACAATGAACGGCTCTTGGAACCGGAAGCCAAATACTGTCCGTTACACTTGATATAATATGTATTGGACTTACCATCAACTGCGACAAGTTCCATTTCAGCAGGAGAATTAGTCACATTAGCATCTATCTTGGTTAATTCCCCGTTTGCAAACGTCATTTGAAGCGTTTCGCAATCTGTTTTACCATTTCCGGTTATCATTTCACCGGTCCAAACTCCATAATAATCTTCTGCTGCAGGATTCGGTTCTGTAGTAGAACCGGACTGAGCCTCACCTTTGGCACGGAATCCGGCCATAAGGTACGTTCCGGCCGAAAGATTCGACAAGTTGTCAATGAGCGTGTAAGTACCGCCTTCGCCGCCGCCGACACCGAGCAGCGTAACAGGCACCTCCTTGCTGTTACCGTTGGCCAGCGTGATGGTCAGCATCTGATTAACGGGCTGCGTACCGGTATTCGGATCGGCCTTGACCGTCACGGTCAGGCCGCTGACCGTAGCGCTCAGGGGAGCGGTGAGGCCGCTTACGGAGAGTTGGTTGTTACCCTGGTTGATAACAGAAACCGTGAGCGTCTTCTCGCCTCCCGCTGCCTCGAAGGAGAGGCTGGCCGGAGTTACCCCCGTAATCATCGGGGTCGAGCTGTCGCTGAAAGCGGCCACGTCGTCCAGATTGCGCGGAACGAGCTGGGAATTATTCTTATATACGGCAGCCAGACCGGAGATATTACCCGTAGCGGCCTTGTAAGGAACATCGAGGAACACGCTCGGGTTCTTTTCATCGCTCTGCTTGCAGAATACGGTGAAATTGGCTCCATCGGCAGTGAAAGTATGCGAAGAGAGTGCGCTGGCGCTCGCCCAAACACCTGCCTGGGCAACCGACGCATTGGCGATCGTCACGGCCATACCCTGATATTTCGCCAGATCCGCAGCAACGATCGTCGCCGTGGGAATCGAAGTCACCGTACCGGTCTTCTCGACCTTGCACCAAGTCGCTTCCTTAGCGCCCGTCACTTCGTACATACCACTGTAATTTACCACCTTGGCAAGTCCTTTATAAAGGGTTACGCGCACCTTGTCACCCTTGTTCAGACCGAGCGTCGAAGGTTCTACCTGACTGCCGTAGAGCGTGATGCCGTTACCGGCCTCCGTCGCATTCTCGGTAGCGAGGATCAGGTTGTTGAAGGTATAATTGGCACCGGCCACGTCGTTCATCACCACAGCGTCCAGATAGCGATCTGCATTGGCATCCACCGGAGCTTCCGTAGTAGTCATCTGTGCGATCAGCTCGGGAATGGTAATGGCCGTAGCCTCACCCGGATCGGGCGGAACCACACCGCCTTCGAGATCGACCTCCTGACCGCCGTTGCCATTGGTAAACGAAAGATCGTCGATCGAGAATGCGGAATTAGCAGCCTCACCGCCCGTCGTGGTAGTAAAGCGGATCGAAAGCTCCTTCAGCGCCGTTTTCAGCGTAAAATCTGACTTGAACAGAATCCAATAAGGATCGGTTTCGTCGCTGCCGCCGATCTTCTCATATTTCAACTCTTTCCAGGTCGTACCGTTTCCGACCCAAACGTGGAAATACTCGGGTTTGAAAGTATTATCGTAAGTACCATCATTATTTTTCGAATAATTCGCACCGAAAGTAATCCGATAATTGGTTTCGCCCGAAGGCAGCGTAATGTTATCTATGTCGAAATTAGCGGGAGCCGTACCGAAGAAGATCTTGTTCTGGCCCGAAGCTCCGTCATAGCCGCCGCTGTTTTTCTGCGACGAGCGTACCGACATATTCTTGTAAGCATAAGTTACGGACTCGATACCCGTGCCCGTAGCATTCTGCCAAGCATCCGACTGGTCGAGGAACGGCCAGCGATTGTTCGCGTCCTTCGCGGCAAGCGTTTTATCGAAATTGTTGCCGTAAATAACGGTCGCAGGCTTCACTTCGCCCTGAAGTACATTGACATCCTTCTGAATCAATGCGCCGTAGGAGTTGTAAACCTCGAAAGTCACTTTGGCAGACTGACCGATGTTCGAAGCGGGCACCGTAACGGTCACGGCAGCATCGCCCTCGCCTTCGGTAGCCGAAAGGCGCACCCAAGTCTGTTCGTCCTCGACGATAGCACGCCAGGGACGGTTCGTTTCAACGATAAAAGTACCGTTGTACTCATCTGCGGGCTGTCCCTCCGCATCGAACGTCAGGTTCTCCGGCGTGACGTTCAGATAGGGAGCGCCCATGTCGTCATTGTCGTCGGTACATCCCGCGAACACCGCCACGGCGAACACGGTCAATGCACTGAAGAGCAATTTCCAAATGCTACTCTTTTTCATAAACAATTAAATTTTAGAGTGATATAAAAATAGGTTAAAAATAACTTCATCGTCTTGCATATTTACTCAGGCCACTTATTCTTAAACTTTTTGTAAAAATACTATTTTTTCCTGTTTCGACAATAATTCGAACACTATTTTCGTATTACAATCCCGTTAAATCAAATATAACGACACACCGGATTTTTATTTCGTATCAAAAACCCCACCAAACCGTATTCTTTCCCGGCAAAATAAACACAAAAGGCGTGCAGTTTTGACCGCACGCCTTTTTTCCGAGAAATACGTCCGGTCAGCGAATCCGGTCGAGCGACCGCACCAGCTTTTCGTCCCGGAAGATCGCCCGCAAAGCCAGCAAGTCGAAAACCAGGCAGACCAACGGGAAAACGAGCGAAATTTTAAGGGTATGGGAGTAAAATTCACTGTCCGCGAAGTAACGGTTGCAAAGGTAGAAATAGATTCCCATCATCGCCCCGGCACCGATGAGGAGCACCAACTCGACGGCACATAACCGGATCTGCACCAGACGGCGCTTGAAAAGGAAAATCGTCACCAGCGGCACCAGACAGGCGGCAGCCAGAACAACCCCCAGATACACCGTCGGCAGCAACGTGATGCCGGCGGCATCCTTCAGGCCGAAAGCGGTCAGCGTACAAGTGTCCGCCCCAACGGTGAAATCGACCAGCGGCAGCCACAAGGCCAATCCCGTCAGTACGACGACCAGCAACAGATACAGAGTCTGAATACGTTGAATCATATAACTTCTATTTTGTTTATGCGAACCTCTTCGAATCCTGCCGAAAATCGCAGGCTCTGCAAGGTTTATTGATTATCCAATGTTTTTTCGATCAGGTATTTATTACGGTCTGCGGCATTCCGGTCGATCAACTCGCCCAGGAATCCCGCCAGGAATAACTGCACGCCGAGCACGACAGCCAGCAGTGAAAGATAGAAAAGCGGCTGGTCCGTTACGGCCCGCACAGGCAGATCGTGGCACTGTTTATACAACTTGGCACCGATCACCCACGCCGTCGTACAGCCGCCGAAAAGGAACATCAACGTTCCCAGGCTGCCGAAAAAGTACATCGGCGAACGGCCGAAACGCGAGAGAAACGAAACCGTAATGAGGTCCAGATACCCTTTCACCATCCGCTCCATACCGAATTTCGAATGACCGTACTTGCGGGCGCGATGCTCGACGACCTTCTCGCCGATCCGCTTGAATCCGGCCTGTTTGGCCAGAATCGGGATATAACGGTGCATCTCGCCATAGACTTCGATCGCCTTGACCACCCGGCGGCGGTAGGCCTTCAGTCCGCAATTGAAATCATGCAGCCGGATTCCCGAAACGGTGCGGGCCGTCCAGTTGAAAAACTTGCTCGGCCACCGCTTTCCGGCCGGGTCGTGGCGCTTCTTTTTCCAGCCCGACACCAGGTCGTACCCTTCGTCGAGGACCATACGCCGCAGAGCCGGAATCTCATCCGGCGAGTCCTGCAAGTCGGCGTCCATCGTGAAAACCACCTCGCCGCGCGCTTCAGCGAAACCGCAATACAAGGCGGCGGATTTGCCGTAGTTGCGAGCGAACTTGATCCCCCGCACCGCCGCAAACCGCTCGTGCAGATTTTCGATCACGCGCCACGAACCATCGCCGGAACCGTCGTCCACCAGGATTACCTCGTAAGACAAACCCTCGCCGCGAGCCACGCGATCGATCCATTCGACCAGCTCCGGCAAGGACTCCTCCTCGTTATAGAGAGGAACGACGACCGATATGTCGAGCGTAGCATCCATCGTTCTCTTACTCTTCGGATTGAGGACCGAAAGGCCGGGGTGCACGCGCCAGGATGCCGGCCAAAATAAGCCCCAGGACGAGGCCGACGATCAGGTTGCCCCAGATCGAAGCTCCTACGGTAGCCTGAATGGAAGGCTCCGACGCCTCCTGTATGGTTTTCAGCATTTCGGCGAATACGCCCTCCATCGACGCAGGGAACTTTCCCTCCTCAGCGAACCGGATCAATGCGGAAGTGTATCGGTCGATATACTCCGAATATCCGATGAAAACACTGCGGTAAAGGTATTCTACCACCCCCTTGATCATGGCCGACGCCAGGATCAGAGCCAGAATAAAACCCAAGCCGTGGCCGAAAGGAAATCCCTGCTCCTGACCGTACTGCTCGCGGCGACGCTTGGCGAAACGATAAAGCAACACGATATATACGACTGCGGCCAAGACCCATACCAGCCCCATCGTTGAAAACCACCCCGACAACATCAGGGACTGCTCGATAACGAAAGCTACGGACATGACCAGTCCGATGATCGCTCCGTACTTGCAGACCTCGTTCCAGAATTTGAACTTTGTCATTCTTCTTCTATTTTTAGCATACGTTTATTCCCGCAACACGCCTTTGCCTTCCCGCAAAATCTCCGGCTCGCCGCCCGTCAGATCTACGACGGTCGTCGGCACCGCATCGCCGACACCTCCGTCGATCACCAGTTCTACGTCCCGGCCGTACCGCTCGTGGATCAACTCCGGATCGGTCATATATTCGGTTTCCTCGTCATCCAGCACGGAAGAGGTCAGCAGCGGAGCTCCCAACCGCTCGACGATGGCCCGAGGAATCGAATTGTCCGGAATGCGGATCCCGATGGTGCGACGCCGTTCGAGCGCCTTGTGCGGCATACGCGACGATGCATCCAGCAGGAAGGTGAAGGGCCCCGGCAGATTTTGTTTCAGCAACCGGAACTGAGCGTTATCCACCCGGCAATAATCGGCAATCTGCCCGAGCGAATCGAACACGACGGAAAACGTCGTGAGATCCTTCCCCTTGATCCGGCGCAGCCGCTCGACGGCCTTCGCCGAACGGATCGAGCAGCCGAAGGCATAGACGCTGTCGGTCGGATAGATCACCACGCCGTCCCTTTCGAGCAGGTTCACCACCCGGTCGATCTCCTTCTCGGAAGGATTCTCGGTATAGATTTTAACCAACATAGGGAGGGCAAATATAGACAAATTATTTAATATTCCGACGATTCAACTCCGCACTATAAGCCCGGGCATTAGCCAGATGTTCGCCGTACGTGCGGGCGAAACTGTGATAACCGTCGAAAGTCGGGCGGGCACAGAAGAAGAGATAGTCGTGGTTCTCGAAGTTCAGCACCCCATCGATCGCAGCGACCGAAGGCATCGCGATCGGCGACGGCGGCAGCCCCTTGTTCAGGTAGGTGTTATACGGCGAAGGGGTTCTCAAGTGCTTGTGCAGAATCCGGCGAAGCGAAAAATCCTGCAGCGCATATTTGACCGTCGGATCTGCCTGCAGGGGCATCCCTTTCCGCAGGCGGTTGATATAGACTCCCGCCACACGGGGCATTTCGTCGGCCTTGTTGGTCTCTTCGGTGACGATCGAAGCCAGCGTCATCACCTCGTCCCGGCTCAAACCGCTGCGTCGGCGGGCGGCATCCCGCTCCGGAGTCCAGAAACGGTCGTACTCCTTGCGCATGCGGCGCACGAAATCCTCGGGCGAAACCGTCCAATAAAATTCATAAGTATTGGGGATAAAGATCGAAAAGAGCTGCAGGCTGTCGGTCCCGACCTCCCGGGCGAGCTGCGGGTCGGTCAGCGCCCGCATCAGCTCCGCAGAATCGGCATCGAGCTGGCGGGCCAGCCGCGAAGCGAGAAAAGCGCGGGTACGGGCATAGTTGAGCGTAACGCGCACGGGCGTCTGCATCCCCAGTTTGAGCATCCGGGCGATTTCGACGACGTTCATTCCCGGTTCCAGTACGTAGTGCCCCGGTTTGAAGGAGCGCTCCAGCTCCAGACGGCCGGCATACCGGTCAAAAGCCCAGTGATGGTCCGTACGGGGACGCAGAGAGTCGAGCAGCCCCGGGTAGTCCGTGCGGGCGCTTATATAAAGGTCGCTCCGCTCCCGGACGGCATCTCCGAAAAACTGAAAGATGAAAACCAAAGCCACCGTTGCCCCGACTGCAACCGCAGCAATAAACACGACAAGCAATCTTTTTTTCGCCGTCATTCTCTTCATTCATTAACTCTCCCCGCACCGCCCTCCGAGACACATCCAGGCAGCCTTTTCGGCATCCGGCTCTCGAAAAACAGCGACAAAATCGCAGATAGTTCCTTTTTTCTTTGCAAAGATAGCAAAAATTCGTACTTTTGTGCTGGGGTAAGTCTTATACGACCAGCTCCCACAGACTCCCCCAGGTGAGGAATCAAGCAAGGGTATGTGGTCGTAGCGGTGCGATATAAGTAGCTTACCCTTTTTTTGTGTACCCGCCCATTTCCGGCCGACTTCAAAAACCGTCGATACCAATTCAGGGAACAATCATAAGCAATACCGGGAAATACATATTTCCCGGTATTGCTGTATTCCTTTCGTTTCAGCATCGAATCGAGCAACGAAACCTCTGCGGGACAAATATTATAATACGAATAATATTCAGCGCTGCAAATATCCGACTTACTAAAAATCAATTGATTTTCGGCAAAAAACGATCAGTTGTTAGCCAGCGCGATCGCAGCGATCGCCTCCACCACGACCGGACAGCGCAAGGCGATGCAGGCGTCGTGCCGCCCTTTGACGACGAACTCTTCCATCCGTCCCGTCGCAAAATTGAACGTATATTGTTTCTTCGCGATGCTGGAAGTAGGTTTGACAGCGACGCGGAACACCACGGGATTGCCGTTCGAGATACCGCCGTTGATTCCGCCCGCCCCGTTGGTAGCGGTTTTTCCCTCTCCGTTCACAAAACAGTCGTTATGCTCCGAACCTTTCATACGGGCTGCGGCGAATCCGTCGCCGAACTCGATGCCCCGCACCGCCGGAATCGAAAATGCCAGGTGAGCCAATTGCGATTCGAGCGAATCGAAGAACGGCTCGCCCAATCCGACGGGCACCTTGTCGCAGGTACACTCGATGACCCCGCCTACGGAATCCAACTCCCGGAGCGTGCGGTCGATCAGCTCGTCCCAGAGCGTCGGGGCACCCTCGGCGCCCAACTCCCTCCCCGGCTCGCAATTCAGCCGCTCGCGGGGAATACCGCCCAGCTCGGTGATCCGGGCCCGGATTTCGATCGGGCCGATCATCTTCTTGGCCACGACTCCGGCCGCCACCAGCGTCAGCGTCAGCCGCCCCGAAAAATGGCCGCCGCCCCGCAGATCGTTGAAGGCACGGTATTTCCGTTCCGCCACGAAATCGGCATGGCCCGGACGGGGCGTCGCGCGAAAGTCCGAATAGTCGCCCGAACGGGTATTGCTGTTGCGGAATACGATCGTGAGCGGAGCACCCGTAGTGTGCCCGTCGCAGACGCCGCTTACGATCTCCGGCAAATCGCTCTCCTTGCGGGGCGTGCTTCCCTTCGCACCGCTGCGGCGACGGTCGAGATCCGCGAGGAAATCCTCGCGCGAAAGCGGCATGCCCGCAGGCACGCCGTCGAGCACCACGCCGATCAGCGGACCGTGCGACTCCCCGAAAATCGAGAGTCTGAATTTTGTTCCGTATGAATTCATAGCCAATTAAATTTCTTCGAGTTTACTTCAGTCGTCCGGCCCGTTCATCGTTTCCGCGCTTCGCCGCACGGAAAGCGTTCTTTCCGCCGGAACGGAAATACCATCTGCCCGCCCCGCTACTCCTGCCGGGCGAGCAGATCGAGGAACGAAGGAAACGACTTGTCGATGCACTTCACGTCGTCCAGCCGCACCGGCTCCGGCGTGAACAACCCGGCGACGATCAGGCTCATGGCAATCCGGTGGTCGTTGTGCGAACGGACATCTCCTCCATGCAACGGCCCGCCCGTAACGAACATCTCGTCGCCCCGGATGTCGATCCGCGCCCCCAGCGTCCGGAACTCGGCATAGATCGTTTCGGCCCGATTGCTCTCCTTCTGCGTCAGACGTCCGACACCCGCGATACGGCTCGTACCGTCGCAATGGGCAGCCAGCACCGCAAGGATCGGGAACAGATCGGGGCAATGCGTGGCATCGACCTCGAAAGCCTTCAGCCGCCGGCCGGTCGCAGTAACGGAGATGTTCTGCAAATCTCCCGGCATATCGCCCCTTGCGGATGCGTCCGCAGGCGCGACGCTCACATCGGCACCGCACGAACGCAAGATGTCGAGTATCTTTTCATCGGCCTGCAGCGAATCGAGCCGCATATTGCGCAGCGTAATTCCCTCGGTCCGCCCCAGCGACGAAGCGACGGCTCCGGCCACCGCGAAATAGGCGGCAGAACTCCAATCCGCCTCCAGGAAGACGTCCGAAGGACGGTACTCCTGCCTGCCCGGTACCGAAAATACGATTTTCGAAGGCGTCCCGCCACACACCCCGTCGTAAAACGCCTCCCTGTTGAGTCGGACACCGAACCGAGTCAGCGTCCGCAAAGTAAGCTCCAGGTAGGGAATGCTCGACGGCTCGGTTACCGTCAGCACGGTCGCATCCTGCAACAACGGCAAAGTCATCAGGAAACCCGATACGGTCTGCGAACTCTCCCGCCCCGAAAAGGAGATCTCACGACGGGTAATACCGCCCTCGATCCGAAACGGAAGATACCCCTCCTCACGGGCAGAACAATGCACGCCGGCTTCGCGCAGTGCGGCGACCGCCTCGTGCAGATTGCGCTTCAGAATACTGCCATGCCCGGAAATTTCCACCGGGGCACCGCCGTTCAAAGCGGAAATATGGGATGCCAGCGGAGTCAACAGCCGCGTGAGCAGCCCCGATTCGCCGGTTTCGATCTTCGTGCAACGTCCCAAGCGCTCCGCTCCGACACCCTCGATATGCAGCGTCGTACCGTCCGACGCAATCCGGCAGCCCATACCCCGGATGACCTCGACGGCTCCGACTATATCGTTGCAAGGGGCGTAATTGGCGAGCCGGCTCTCTCCCGCAGCCAGCGCAGCAGCCAGCACAGCCCGCTGGGCCACGCTCTTGGAACAAGGAACGGCAACCGTCGTCCGACGGAACTCGCGAAATCCCTCGAAAGGATAATTTTCGGCCGAAAGCAGCCGCTCCATCTCCTCGCGGGTATATTGCCCCGACGCCGTGGCGTTGGATGCTCCAGCTGAAACATAAGTATATGGCGCACCGAGCTTCAGGCAGAGCAGACGGGTGAATTTCCCGGCTTCGCCCATCGAAAAAGCGACCAACTGCGGACGCTCCGCAGCGGCGGCACCCTCGAAAAGCGCTCCGTCGGCTTGCAGGTCATACAAACGCATCGTACGGGCAGCATCCGAAATATTCCAGGCCGTCGTGACGATTTTCACCAGATCGGCCCCCTTCGTGCGACACAGCCGGGCGATCCCCTTCAGCTCGTCGAGGGAGGGAGTTCCCTCGAAATCGTGGAACGAAACGATCAGCCAGCACCCGTACTCGCGGGCAAGCGTACGAACGTATTCCAGATGCTCGTCGGGCGCTTCGATCTCTATATCGACATAACGCGCCCCTCTGCGGATCGCCGCCGCGAGCTGCTCGCGGGCGAACGCCTCGGAAGAGTTCGCAATCCGGCAGGTGGCAATCAGGTTCGGCCGAATCTCCACGAGCCGCTCGACCTCTTCGACCGAAAGACGGCAAAGGTCCGCCCGGAGTTCGGCCATCTCACACGATTCGAGGATCGCCCGGCAATCCCCGAAACTCTTTTCCTGTACGCTAACGCAGATCACGGGCGACCTCCTCCAACTGTTTTAATGGAATCGCACGATCCACCACCTCCCCCACCGCACGAGGCAGGATGAAATGAATGGCATCGCCCTCCACCTTCTTATCTTTTTCCAACGCTTCCAGCAAAACACCGATAGCTACGGGCGACTGGGTGGGAAGCCCGACCTTCTTCAAATCCTCCGCCAGACCGACCGCCAGTCCCGCCGGGGCGAGTCCCAGCCGTTCGGACACCCCGGCAGCCAGCACCAGACCGATCGCCACGGCTTCGCCGTGCATGATCGGACAATTTTTCTCGATGGCGTGAGCGAAGGTATGCCCCAGATTCAGCAAGCGCCGCTCCCCCTTCTCGAAAGCATCCCGCTCCACTACGGCACACTTGTATAACGCCGTTTTGCGAATGATTTCGGTAAGCTCCTCTTGCCCGTACACACATTCGCCCCCGCAACAGGTTCCCGCTTTCCGCAAGTGGGCCTCCATCCGGGCGAAATAATCCACGGCCTTGCGATAGTATTCCGCATCGAACAGGATGAAAGTCTTCAGGACTTCGGCGATTCCGGCCCGGAACTCCCGGGGCGAAAGCGTCCGCAGCGCATCGGTGCAGATATAGATCCATTCAGGCTGGGTGATCGTACCGACCATATTCTTATAGGCATGGAAATTCACGCCGTTCTTACCCCCGATCGAAGCGTCCACCTGCGCCAGCAGCGTCGTAGGTACGAAACCGAACCGAATACCCCGTTTGTAAACCGACGCCGCGAAACCGCAGAGGTCGGTCGTGATGCCGCCGCCCACGCCCACGAGAAACGAGCTCCGGTCGGCTCCCCGATCCAGCAACTGTTCGATAATATATTCTACCGTAGCGAGGGTTTTAACCTTCTCGGAGGTCTGGATCGGAATGAGTTCATACCGTTCGAAAAGGCCGAAAAAGGGCTTCAGGTTGCTGTCGATAACGACGAAAACCCGTCGGCCCTGCGGAATCAGGGCATCCAAACCGCTGAAATCGGATGATATATAAAGATTACTCACGTTTATTCGAATTGTTTGTCCCGACAAATTTAGGAATTTTATGCCCGAAATAAAAAAGCGAAAAAAATTTTGTCATTTTCCGAAAAATGCGATACATTTGTCCCGTTAAATACCCTGGACGGATATTCGACGACAAAAACGATATGCAACACGTTCAGTTTACATACTCCTATTATTATTACCTTTATTCGGGCCGAGTAAAGGCGGGAGTTTGCGTGTTGTAAAGTTCGATCGACAGAATTACGAATTTAGATCATAGCTCCTGCCTTGAGGCGGGAGCTTTTTTGTTTTCAGTATGAAAAAACAGCAACCTGCGGAGCTTGGCGGCTCCGAAGAAACGAAACCGGCAAAACCGACCGTCACCCCGGCCCGCCGGGTGGAAAACGTCGAGGAGTACTACTTCTCCGTGAAACTGAAAGAGGTGGCCCGGATGAACGAATCCGGCACACGTGTCATCAACTTGGGGATCGGCAGCCCGGACCTGCCCCCGTCGGCCGAAACCGTGCAGGTGCTCTGCCAGGCGGCAGCGCGGCCCGACACGCACGGGTACCAACCTTACGTAGGGACAGTCGCGAAATAGGCTTAAAATTATAACAAATTGATTGTCAATGTGAT
>ERZ772882.3647-NODE-3647-length-11941-cov-3.496046_pt1 | contig 11941 bp, 9 predicted proteins | sample MGYA00580576_ERZ772882 | MGnify/ENA primary metagenome ERZ772882 (study PRJEB29015, sample SAMEA2737658) | human gut metagenome | biome: human gut; feature: human-associated habitat; material: faeces | place: China | collected 2012 ... | reverse complement strand
AACGGCGACGATGCCGTCCTGGACAAGCTCGTCGCCGCCTATGAAGCGAAAAAGCCCATCGACGGCCACAGCCCCGGTATCTCGGGCAAGGACCTGCAGGCCTATGCATCGGCCCGGATCCGGACGGACCACGAATGTTTCACCTTGGATGACGTCGAAGCGCGCCTCCAGGCCGGTATATATGTCATGCTGCGCAACGGCTCGGCCTGCCATGACCTGCCCAACCTGGTCAAGGCCGTGACGCCGGCCAACCTGCGCCGGTTTCTGCTCTGCTCGGACGACCTTCATCCCAAGACGATTTTCGAGAAAGGCCACCTCAACGAACACCTGCGCCTCTGCGTCGCCGCCGGCCTGTCGCCGGAAGCGGCCATTACCATGGCGACCCTCAACGCCGCCGACTGCTATCACTTCGACGACCGCGGCGCCCTGGCACCGGGCAAGCGGGCGGACATCGTCCTCTTCGAGGATTTGAAGGACTTCAAGGCCCTGGCGACCTTCATCGGCGGCCGGAAAGTAGCCGAAAAAGGCCGGTACAGCCTGCCCTTTACGCGAGCCGATTACAGCGCCGTCGGCAGTTCCGTCTGCATTGCCGGCTTTTCTGAAGATAAATTGGTCATGCACCTGACATCGGACCAGGTCCGGACCATCGATATCCTGCCGGGAGGCGTCGTCACTGAAAAGGGGCAAGCTTCCATCCGGCGCGACGACTGCGGCGATTTCATCTACGACCCGCAGGCCGATATCGTCAAGGTCGCCGTCGTCGAACGCCATCACGGCACGGGCAACGTCGGCCTGGGCCTGCTGCGCGGTTACGGCCTGAAGCGGGGCGCCGTCGCCGTGTCCATTGCCCACGATTCGCATAACATCATCGTCGCCGGCACGAACAACGGGGACATGGCTGCTGCCGTCAAGGTCCTGGAAACCCAGAAGGGCGGCATGGCCATCGTCCTGGACGGACAGGTCCTGGCAGCCATTCCCCTGCCCATTGCCGGCCTCATGAGCGACCAGCCGGCAGCTGCCGTCGATGCCGCCATGGATGAGCTCTACGCCAAGGCCCATCATATCCTGGGCGTCAGCGATGAGGTCGACGTCATCATGACCCTTTGTTTCATGAGCCTGCCCGTCATTCCCAAACTGAAATTACTGGACACGGGCCTCTTCGATGTCGAAGCCTTCGATTTCGTTCCTGTTGAACTGTAAGGGGGTATTATAATGGATGCCAAGAAAGTCAAATTAGTCGTCGTCGAATCTCATTGCGATCTCTATAAGGAAGGCGATGAAATCGTCTTCGACGGGCCTGTCGTCAATAAAGAAAAGAGCGGTGCCCTCTGCATGACGGCCCTCCAGGCCCTCTATCCCTATGTCTTCGCCGGCCGCCAGGGGGCGCTCTGGCCATCGGACATCCAGTGTCCCGACTGCGACGAAGGCGTCGTCTTCCGCATCGTGGAACAATGATGCAGAACCCTAATAGGGCAGACGTAAAAGGTATTGGCCGATAGCTTGACGACCATGCTATAATAAAAGGTAGAGTATCGTCGTGAGTGGGGAGGAATGTGAAAGTTGATACTTAGCAAAGCCTGTAAGACAAAAATGGCGGCCTTTTTGCTGGCTGTCATGACCCTGGCGCCGGTCCAGGCCATTACACAGGAAGAAATGGTCTACGACCAGGTCAGCAAATATATCCGCGGCAGCGAAGCGGCGGCTATCGCCCAGGATATCTGCGATGCATCCTATATGTATGACGTCGACCCGATCCTGGTCACGGCTGTCTTTACGACAGAAAGCCATTTCGACAATTCTGCCGTTTCCGGTGTCGGCGCCGTCGGCATCGCCCAGCTCATGCCGGCTACGGCGGCCTCGCTCAACGTCAACCCGTACAACCGGCGGGAGAACATCTTTGGCGGCGTCAAATACCTCGGCCAGATGGTCGAACGCTACCGTACGTGGGACAAGCCCTTCGTCTATGCCGAAGCGGCCTATAATGCCGGCCCCGGTGCCGTCGACCGGGCCCGTGGCGTCCCGCATTATACGGAGACCATGAACTACGTCCAGACCGTCGAACAGACGCGGCGGGAAATCTGGCGCCTCGCCGGTCATGAAGCCATGGCCATGCAGCCCTATAAGCGGTCGGCCATGACGACGCAGGGAAAGGAAGCGCCGATTTTCCCGAGCCTGAAGGAATGGCATGAACAGCATAGTCAGAAGGCTGCCCAGGTCCAGGCGAAATCCGTCGGTTCCACCAAACCCGCTCTGGTCCGGACCAAAGCGGCGCGCGTAGCACCGGAACGCCCGCGTCCGTCCTATTGGACGACGTCCCTGCCATGGGGCGAAGGGACCCGTAGAAAATAATATCGAGAAAGGGACCTCGCATCGAGCTTATGCGACTCCCTTTTTTTACGGTCTTATTTATAAATAGAAGGAGAAGTGAGAATGGAAAAAGAATTGATTCACTTGGAGCACGTATCCAAGACCTATGATGGGCACAAGGTATTAGACGGCCTGGACCTGGCGATTTCGGAAAATGAATTTGTCACCCTCCTCGGCCCCAGCGGCTGCGGCAAGACGACGACGCTCCGCCTCATTGCCGGCTTTGAGACGCCTGATGAAGGGCGCATCCTCTTTGAGGGAGCCGATATCACCCAGCTGCCGCCGAACCGGCGCCAGGTCAATACGGTGTTCCAGAATTATTCTCTTTTTTCCCATATGGACGTCGCCGAAAATATCGCCTTCGGTCCGAAAATCCACGGCAAGTCCCGCGACTATATCCGCGACAAGATTCGTTATGCCTTGAAACTGGTCAACCTCGACGGCTATGAACATGCCAACATCGTCGACTTGTCCGGCGGCCAGCAGCAGCGCGTGGCCATCGCCCGGGCCGTCGTCAATGAGCCGCGGGTCCTGCTCCTGGACGAACCGCTGAGCGCTTTGGACCGCAAACTGCGGCGCATTATGCAGCTGGAACTCATCAAGATCAAAGAGGAACTGGGCATTACCTTCGTCTTCGTCACCCACGACCAGGAAGAGGCCCTGAGCATGTCCGACACGGTCGTCGTCATGAACCAGGGCTATATCCAGCAGATCGGTACGCCGGAAAACATCTACAATGAACCGGAAAACGCCTTTGTTGCCGACTTCATCGGGGACAGCAACATCGTCGACGGCCTCAGCTCGTGCGCATTGCCGACTACGACTTCGACTGCGTCGACGTCGGCTTCGGGACCAACCGGCCTGTCGACGTCCAGATCCGGCCGGAAGACATGGAACTGCGGCCGCCTCAGGACGGCGGTTTCAACGGCGTCGTCACCAAGACCATCTTCGAAGGCATGACCTACAACCTCACTATCCAGGCGCGGGGCATCGAATGGCTGGTCAAATCGACGAAGCACTACCAGCCTGGCGACGAAGTCAGCCTCTGGGTAGACCCCTTCAACATCCAGATCATGAATAAACCGGAATCGGAAGACGAAAGGGCGATGGAAAATGATTAATTCAGCAGCAATCCGCAACCTCTTTGCCGCGCCGTTCCTCATCTGGGCGGTTCTGTTCATCTTCTGTCCCGTCGTGGCCATCGCCTGGTACGGCCTGACCGATGCCCAGGGGGCGATGACCTTGGCCAATATCAGCCTCATGACCCACTGGGAATACTTGAAGGCCCTGGAATTGTCCATCGTCCTGGCCCTTATCAGCACGGTCATCTGCCTCATCGTGGCCTATCCGCTATGCCTCATCCTGACTGAGAAGAAGCGGGGGAAGGGCTCGCTCCTGTTCCTGCTCTTCATCCTGCCCATGTGGATGAATTCCCTGCTGACGACCATGGCCTGGCAGACGATTCTGGAAAAGAACGGCATCCTCAACCAGTTCCTGCGCCTCTTGTCCCTGCCCGACATGAGCCTCATAAATACGCCGGCAGCCATCGTCATCGGCATGATTTACAATTTCCTGCCCTATATGGTCCTGCCCCTTTACGTGGCCCTGAGCAAGATCAACGGCAACGTCATCGCCGCTGCCCGCGATTTGGGCGCCAGTTCCTGGCAGACCTTCACCAAGGTCATCCTGCCCTTGTCCCTGCCCGGTGCCATCAGCGGCATCACCATGGTCTTCATTCCGTCGCTGACGACGTTCTTCATCAGCGGCCTCTTAGGGGGCAACAAGATTCTCCTCATCGGCAATATCGTCGAACAGGAATTTACCATGGCCTACGACTGGCACCTGGGCAGCGGCCTGTCGTTGGTGCTCATGGTCTTCATCGTCATCAACATGGCCGTGACGGCTTATTTCGACCGCAGTGAAGGGCAGGTGAAGAAGTGATGGAAAAAGTGAAGAAACTCTACGTCGCCCTGGTCGTCCTCTTCCTCTATGCGCCCATCGGCGTCCTCGTGGCCCAGTCCTTCAACGCCAGCCGCTACCGCGGTCACTGGACGGGTTTTACCCTGCAGTGGTATGGCGAACTCTTCCAGAATGAAGGCATCCTCGACGCCTTGCAGAACACCGTCACTATCGGCCTGTCGTCAGCGGCCATTGCCACCGTCCTGGGCCTCATCACCTGCATGGCCCTGCGCGGCATGGGCCGCAAACCGCGCTCGGTCTTCCTCGGCGTGGCCAGTATGCCTCTGCTCAATGCGGACATCGTCACGGGGATTTCCCTGATGCTCCTCTTTTTGGGCATGGGCCTGCGCCTGGGTTATGGTTCCATCCTCATGGCCCACGTCGTCTTCAACCTGCCCTATGTCATCCTGTGCATCATGCCCCAGTTCCTGTCCCTGGACCGCAGCTGCTATGATGCGGCCCGCGACCTGGGAGCGACGCCGTTCGTGGCTTTCCGCCGCGTCGTCCTGCCGGAATTGCGGCCGAGCCTCCTGGCAGGCTTCATGCTGGCCTTCACCATGTCTGCCGATGACTTCATCATTACTCATTTCACCAAAGGTGCCGGCATCGATACGCTGCCGACGAAAATCTATGCCGAACTGAAATTGGGCATCCATCCGGAAATGTACGCCCTTTCGACGTTAGTCTTCGTCTTCGTCCTGGTCTTCGCCGTCTTGCTCATCGTCAACCGCAAGCGCCTGACCCTGGGACGGAACTGGTAGGAGGTCTGTCATGAAATATATCCGCCTGATCCTGCTCGGCCTTTGCTGCATCCTGGCCTTGAGCGGCTGTGGCTTCTGGGAAAGTGAAGAAGACGGGGACAACGTCGTCTATGTCTACAACTGGGGGGACTATGTCGACCCGGACACGCTCAAGCAGTTCGAAGAAGAAACGGGCATCCGCGTCGTCATGGATGAATTTGATACCAACGAGAGCATGTATCCCCTGGTCGCAGCCGGTGCCGAACGCTATGACGTCATCTGCCCGTCGGACTACATGATCCAGAAGATGATCCACAACGATCTCTTGCAGCCCCTCGATTATTCCCAGCTGCCTAACGCCCGCCAGTACGTCGGCAAGCAGTTCTGGACCCAGTCCGAGTCCTTCGACCCGGGCAACCGCTATGCCGTCCCTTATTGCTGGGGGACGGTCGGCATCGTCTACAACCGGACCATGGTCGATGAACCCGTCGACAGCTGGGCCATCCTCTGGAAAGAGAAGTATAAGAATGATATCATCATGCAGGATTCGCCGCGCGATTCCTTCATGGTCGCCTTGAAGCGCCTGGGTTATTCCCTGAATACGACGGATCCCCAGCAGATCCAAGAAGCCCGGGAGATGCTCATTGCCCAGAAGCCCCTGGTCCAGGCTTATGGCATCGATGACGTCAAGGACAAGCTCGTCTCCGGCGAAGCGGCCATGGGCGTCGTCTTTTCCGGCGAAGCCCTGCGCATGATCCTGGAGAACCGCGACCTGGAATACGTCATCCCCAAAGAAGGGACCAACCTCTGGATCGACTCGTGGGTCATCCCCAAGAACGCCGAACACGTCGAGAATGCCCATAAATTCATCGATTTCATGAGCCGCCCGGACATTGCCCTGAAGAACTTCGAGTACCTGACCTATTCGACGCCCAATACGGCCGTTCCGGATATGGAAGAAGACGAAGACTATAAAGATAACCCTGTCGTCTTCCCGCCGGAAGAAGCTTACGCTGGTCAGGAAACATACAAGTATTTAGGTGAAGAAGGGGATAAACGCTATAACGATGAATGGATACAAGTAAAAGTGTGGTAAGCAAAAGGGACTGTGCATGATGGTCGAAACCATCATGCACAGTCCCTTTTCGTTAGCTGGTAGACACTAGTCGAAGGCTTTGCCTGTGAGCATTTCGTAAGCTTCTTTGTATTTGGCAATGGTCTTGTCGATGACGTCCTGGGGCAGGAGATAATCGCTGTCCGGGTTGGCTTTGAGCCAGTCGCGGACGAATTGCTTGTCATACGACGGCTGGCTCTGGCCGGCTTTGTAGCCTTCGAGGGGCCAGAAGCGGGAGCTGTCCGGTGTAAGCATTTCGTCACCTAAGACGATATTGCCTTTGTCGTCGAGGCCGAATTCGAATTTCGTGTCGGCAATGATGATGCCTTTGGAAAGGGCGTATTCGGCGCATTTTTTATAAAGGGCCAGGGTATAATCGCGGATTTTTTCAGCGTATTCCTTGCCTTTTCCCGGGAAGGTCTTGTCGATGAAAGCGGCTCCTTCTTCGAGGGAGACGTTTTCGTCGTGGTCACCGAGTTCCGCTTTCATGCTCGGCGTGAAGATCGGTTCCGGGAGTTTTTCTGATTCTTTGAGGCCTGCCGGCAATTTGATGCCGCAAACGGTGCCGTCTTTCTGATAGCTTTCCCAGCCGCTGCCCGTGATGTAGCCGCGGACGATGCATTCCATGGGAATCATCGTCAGTTTCTGGCATTTCATACTGTTGCCGACGAACTGTTCCTGCTGGAAAAATTCCGGCATGTCAGCGTTGTCGACGGAAATCATGTGGTTCGGGATGATGTCCGACGTCATATCGAACCAAAACTTGGACATCTGCGTGAGGATGGCGCCTTTTTTGGTGATCTTGTTCTTGAGGATATGGTCGAAAGCGGAAATGCGGTCCGTTGCAACCATGATAATGCTGTCACCTGCGTCATAGACTTCGCGTACTTTACCGGATTTAAAAGGGGTGTATTCTTTCATCTTGTCTGGCCTCCATGATTTAGAACTTATTTTATTATGGTAGAACAGTATTATCATAGCATATTTTGGGGAAAGAAAAAAGGCTTTGTCATCAAAGGACAAAACCTTTTTTCGTAGCTCGTGGCTCGTGGTTCGTGGCTCGTAGGGGACGCCCAGAGGGCGTCCCGCAAATCATGTATGCTTATTGCAAATAATAGGTCAAGTTGACGCTTTGGCTGAGGGTATTGGTGCCGGCTTCGACAGGCGTCGAATCGGCGGCTTCCATCTTGACGGCCCGCAGGCTCATGCCGGCTGCATAGACGCGGTTATACGAGGGGCTTGTGCCGGAAATGTTGATTTCCTTGACGGCGCCGAGCTGGCTGCCAGCGGCTTCCGCTGCGGCCTGGGCAGCGCGCTGACCGTTGTGGACAGCTTCTTTGATCAGGTTTTCTTTGATCTGGTCGGCGTGTTCATTGGTGAAACGTACGTTGTTGATCTGGTTGGCACCGAGACTGCCGGCCTTGTTGATGACCTGCGATACCATGGTCAGGTCGGTCAGTTTGACTTCGAGGTTGTTGCTTACCGTATACGACGTGACTTTCTGGCCTTTCATGTCGTAGTTCGGCGACATATAGAATCCCGTAGTCTTCATGTTTTCGGCCGGGATGCCCATGGCTTTCAGGGCATTGGTCACTTCATTCATGGCCAGGTTGTTCTTGGTCCGGGCCTGCTGGGCGTCGGCATCGGTGTTGGTCGTGCCGATAGTGACATAGGCCGTATCCGGTGCGACTTCCTGCTGGGCATAGCCCGTGACGGTGACGACAGATGGTTCCGGGCCAGCTGCCAGGGACTGCGGGGCAGCGAGTACCAGGGACGACGCCAGCATGGCTGCGACGATCAGGCCTTTCAAGGGTTTATATTTCATAGGTAAGACCTCCTTTTCAATGTGGTTTCATTATACCATATCGGTGAATGTACGTCTATGTAGGATAAATAACGTATTTGTCTATGCCAAATATGACAAAAGTGTTGCATTTTTTTTCGTGGCGTACTATAATAGCCACAGATATATAGAAAAAGCTAGGGGAGCCTTCGGGCTGAGAAAAGTGACGGATTACACTTGACCCTTTACCTGATGCGGATCATGCCGCCGTAGGGAAGCTTTACGGGATTATAAAGCTCACCTGCGGAGGACCGTAGGGCGAGCTTTTTTTATTGCATTGGATTATTTTTTTGTATAGGAAGGATGTTAGTAATGGATTACACAACACAGATGGATGCTGCCCGCAAAGGCATCGTCACGCCGCAGATGAAGATCGTCGCTGAAAAGGAACACATGCCTGTCGAAAAACTCATGGCCCTCGTCGCCAGCGGCAAAGTCGCCATTCCGGCCAACAAAGTCCACACCAGTCTGTCGCCGGAAGCCGTCGGCCAGGACTGCCGCACCAAGATTAACGTCAACCTCGGCGTTTCTCCGGAACACAACAACCATGAAGAAGAATTGCAGAAAGTCCAGAATGCCATCGATATGAAAGCCGAAGCCATCATGGACTTGTCCAACTTCGGCAAGACCCGTGAATTTCGCCGTAAACTGGTCAAGATGTCTACGGCCATGATCGGCACGGTCCCCATGTACGATGCTGTCGGCATGCTGGAAAAGGACCTGAAAGACATTACCGTCGATGAATTTTTCTCCGTCGTCGAACAGCACGCAGAAGACGGCGTCGACTTCATGACCATCCACTGCGGCATGAATCGCAAGACGGCTCAGCGCATCAAAGACAACCCGCGCCTGACCAACGTCGTTTCCCGCGGTGGCTCGCTGCTCTTCGCCTGGATGGAAATGAACAATCAGGAAAACCCGTTCTACGAATACTACGACCGTCTCCTCGACATCTGTGAAAAATATGACGTCACCTTGAGCCTCGGCGACGCTTGTCGTCCGGGCTGTACCCATGACGCTACCGATGCCGCACAGATTGAAGAACTCATTACCCTCGGCGAATTGACCAAACGCGCCTGGGCCCATAACGTCCAGGTCATGATTGAAGGCCCGGGCCACATGGTCCTCAATGAAATCGCAGCCAACATGAAAATTGAAAAACGCCTGTGCCACGGCGCTCCGTTCTACGTCCTCGGGCCCCTGGTCACGGACATTGCACCGGGCTATGACCATATCACCAGTGCCATCGGCGGTGCTATCGCCGCTTCCTGTGGTGCCGACTTCCTCTGCTACGTCACACCGGCTGAACACCTGCGCCTGCCGACCGTCGACGACGTCAAAGAAGGCATCATCGCTGCCCGCATCGCAGCTCACGCTGCCGACCTGGTCAAAGGCATCCCGGGTGCCCAGGAATGGGATGACGCCATGAGTAAAGCCCGCGTCGACGTCGACTTCGACAAGATGATTTCCTTGTCCATCGATCCGGAAAAAGCCCGCCGCTACTACGAATCGAGCAAACCGGAATGTGAAGGCACCTGCACTATGTGCGGCAAGATGTGCCCGGCTCGCACGATGAAACGCATCCTCGCCGGCGAAGACGTTTCTATCCGCTAGGCTCCAGCTAAAATTTACCTCATAGATACTGAAAAAGGCCCGTCGCCATATGACGGGCCTTTTTCAGCTGCAGATCGCAGGTCGCAAAAACATACACGGCCCATGGCCTTGTGCGTAGGGGCCGACCCGGTTAGGGCGGCCCGCTGCGAAGTTCGACCACAGCCTATCCGAGTATAATGGCAGGATTTTTACGAACCACGAGCCACGATTTTTTCCACGAGCCGTGGGTTCCACGAGGCGATGTCGTCAGGTTGAATTTGCCGCTGCGTAGCGGCATCTGAATCCACAACGTGGAAGTCACGGATTTTTCATTTTTTCAAGGCCATTCCTATCGGAAAATAGGCCGCATCTACCATCATGCGAGGTCCCTTTTTTCTAATGTCCAGCAGTTTCGGCTGTCGGCTGGAATGCCTGGGCAGCTTCAGGGTTTTCGTTCATGGCGTCGATGCGGGCGCGGTATTTGCTGTCAGCGGCATAGCGTTTGTTTTTGTAGCGGCCGATGGTCAGGAAGGGAACGATGATGATGGCGATGGCTAAGTAACCGCAATAGCCGTAGCCGTATTTGATGATGTTGGTCAGGCCGGCAACGGAGACGGTCATGGAAGCGATGATGATGAATAAGGTGACGATAGCCGAGCGGGTAACGGTGTTGCGGCTGATTTTCTTCAGGCATTTCGTTTCCGAGAAGCGGGCCGTGAAACCGAAGACCGTCGTGACACCTGTCGAGATGAGGCACAGCAGTAAGAAGGCGCTGTAGGCAATGGTCAGCCAGGACATGCCCATGGCTTTGCAGCTGGTCAGGGTCGGTAAGGGCGATTTGCCGTAGATGCCGGTCCAGCCTAAGAGCATGCAGACAGCTAAGGTCAGGGCGATGGCGTTCATGGCGAAGGAGAACCACATGGACGTGGCACAGTTCTTACGGGTGACTAAGGGCGTGCCGACGACGATCATCGTCGGGATGACGACGCACTGGAAACCGGAATAGGTGAAAGCGTGGAGAATGGCTGTCGGTACTTTGCTGAAGCCGTTCGTGGCGAAATCCTGGGCCATGGCAGCCGTGAAGAACTGCGTCCCTTCAATGGAACCGCCCATGTAGATGCCGACGGAGAAAATCATGATGACCATGGCTAAGATGGCCATGCCCATGTAGGTCGTGGCCCGACGTACCAGGCCGGCACCGAAGATGGTCAGGAAGAAGATGATCGTGCCGACGATGCTGATACCGGCGTAATAATTGAGGCCCGTCTGGGCATTGATGGCCGAGGCGGCGCCAGAAATCGTAGCCGATACGGCCATTAAGACCATGATATAGAAGAAGGCTTCGAAGAGGTATTCAATGCCTTTGAAGGGGCTGTATAAGTTCTGGAATAATTGACGGTAGCTCGTGAGGTGACGGGAATTGTACATGTTCATGGCTTCCTTGATGGTCAGCGTGAACAGCAGCATGGTGATGATAGCCGTAATCGGGCCGAGCCAGCCGAGGCTGACGAAATAGACGTTTTCCTGGTTGCCCGTAGCGAAACCGCCGCCGGCGTGAGAACTGAATAAGACGGCACCGACGGAAAAACACATGCTCAGTGAAGCGGCTTTGATCGATGAAATATTAGCCATAAGATTTTCCTCCTTTTAAAACCATGGAGAGAAACGAAAACGCCCTTCGTCTCTCTGCCTGAAGCATTGAAGAGACGAAAGGCGTCATATAATCCTTCCGCGGTACCACTCTGTTTCATCCTTTGCGGATGCCCTCTCGGATACGGCTCATGGCGATATCCACGCTCTGTAACGGGAGTTCCCGTATCGGCCTACTTTATTCAGCCTTTCCGCTCGGCAATGAGTTCGGTCTAGTCCCTGTACTGCCTCACACCAGCCGGCAGCTCTCTGGAAACGATAGACTCAGACGTACTATTTTGCGTCATCGCGTTTGTGACGTTTATCAGTTGATGGTGCTATGATAGCATCATCACTTAATAAAGTCAAGGATAGAACATAATATTTTTTGAAATAATTCCAATAAACGTTTAAGTTTAAGGTTTAACCTGATTCTGCAAGAAGTCTCCCACCTCTTTAGGCGGTGAGATGAATTGCAGGTTTTTCTGAGGGCTCGATGCCATCAGAAAAACAATAGCTTCACAAGTTGATTTGCAGTATAATCAGTAGTAAGAGTGAAAGTATATAGAAAGTCAAGGCAGGTGATGATAGTGAATAAGGCATACCGATACAGAATCTATCCGACAACGGCACAGAAAATGATGTTTGCCAAGACCTTTGGGTGTGTCCGATTCATCTACAACAAGATGCTGAGTG
>ERZ772882.3644-NODE-3644-length-11946-cov-3.030275_pt1 | contig 11946 bp, 10 predicted proteins | sample MGYA00580576_ERZ772882 | MGnify/ENA primary metagenome ERZ772882 (study PRJEB29015, sample SAMEA2737658) | human gut metagenome | biome: human gut; feature: human-associated habitat; material: faeces | place: China | collected 2012 ... | reverse complement strand
TCCCGACGTTGTGTTACGCGACTTGATTCATATTTTTCATCCGGAGCTTGTATCCGATTCACTTTATTATTACAGGCGTCTGAAATGAAACAACCCCGCAAACATACTGCACTTTTATTTATCGCGCTAGGCATAATCGCCCTGCTATTGCTAGTCATAGATATGGCAACCGGAGACACGTATATCCCTGTCTCCAAGGTATGGGCTGTGCTCACCGGAGGCGAATGTGATGAAATGACACGCAACATTCTTCTTTCTATCCGGTTCATACGGGTAATAGTGGCGGCACTGATAGGCGTGGCACTCTCCGTAAGCGGTTTGCAGATGCAGACAGTTTTCCAAAATCCATTGGCGGATCCCTATTTGCTGGGAGTAAGTTCCGGTGCAGGATTAGGGGTTGCCTTGTTTATATTGGGAGCTCCACTGCTCGGCTGGTCTGAATTTCCACTGCTCCAGTCATTGGGCATCGTCGGTTCCAGTTGGATAGGAACGGCTGTCATTTTACTGGGAGTAGCCGTTATCAGCCGGAAAGTAAAAAATATCCTCGGTGTATTGATTATGGGAGTCATGATAGGTTATGTGGCAGGCGCCATTATCCAGATACTGCAATATCTGAGTTCTGCCGAACAATTAAAAATGTTCACGCTTTGGTCAATGGGTTCTCTCGGACACATCACCACCACCCAACTGGGAATCATGACACCGATGTTATGCCTGGGACTGCTCATTTCCATAGTCTGCATCAAACCTTTGAACCTGTTGCTTCTTGGAGAAAACTATGCACGGACAATGGGAATGAATATCAAACGTTCACGTACACTCATCTTCATCTCCACCGCGCTGCTGACAGGAACGGTGACCGCATTCTGCGGCCCGGTAGGTTTTATCGGGCTGGCAGTGCCGCATGTCACACGGTTGCTGTTCAACAACGCCGACCACCGGATACTTGTCCCCGCCACTATGCTGACGGGACTTATCAGCATGCTTCTTTGCGACATCATCGCCAAGAAATTCCTGCTTCCGGTGAACTGTATCACCGCCTTGCTCGGTGTTCCGGTCATTTTATGGGTAATAGCTAAAAACTTGCATGGATTCAAATGATTGAACTTAAGGAACTGACATTAGGATACGGACAGCGCACGCTGTTGAAAACGGTAAACGCCCGAATCACAGGCGGACAACTCGTTGCACTGCTAGGACGCAACGGAACAGGAAAAAGTACTCTCCTGCGTGCCATAATGGGACTGGAAAGTCCTCAATCGGGAGAAATCAATCTGCAAGGAAAAGACATTGCTTCACTGAAACCGGAAAAATTAGCTCTGAGCATTAGTTTCGTAACCACCGACAAAGTACGCATTGCCAATCTTCGCTGCAAAGATGTGGTAGCGTTGGGGCGCGCTCCCTACACAAACTGGCTCGGTCAGCTTCAACCGGAAGACCGGAAAATAGTAGATAATGCCATTCAGTTGGTCGGCATGTCCGGTTATGCAGAAAAGACAATGGATAAGATGTCCGACGGCGAATGCCAGCGAATTATGATTGCCCGTGCGCTTGCGCAGGACACCCCGGTTATCCTGCTCGACGAGCCGACTGCCTTTCTTGACTTGCCCAATCGTTATGAACTCTGCTTGCTACTGAAAAAGCTGGCACAAGAAGAAGGCAAATGTATCTTATTCTCCACACATGACCTTGACATCGCATTGTCGCTTTGTGACTCTATCATGCTGATAGATAACCCATATATGTACACTTTGCCCACTTCGGAAATGATAACCAGCGGACATATAGAAAGACTTTTCCGTAATGAATCAGTGACATTCGACGCTCAGGAGATGAGGGTGCGCATCAAATCAGTATAGTCTCAAACTTTTCTTTATATCAAAATAATTGCTACCTTTGTTCCTATAAACAGAACATAAATAGAAAATGGTTACAAGAGCCTAACTGTTTTACAATACAGGATATAAAAATAGGCACTTTTGTTTTGTATACAAAACAAAATAACAGAAAGAAACAACAACTCATATACAAACGATTAAAGCCATGAATGAAAAAATCAATTACAAGGATGTGCCCAAAACTTTTCTATACTGCAACAACAAACAATGTCCGCGTCGTAACAAATGTCTCCGTTATCAAGCTACATTATCTATTCCGCAAGAAATCCCTTATTACACGGCAGTCAATCCACTTCACATAGCAGGAAACGAAAACAAATGTGATTATTTCAAGCCATTCTGCACTTCACACTTTGCTTCCGGTATAGATCATTTGCTAGACAATATATCATATTCTATTGCTGTTGCCATACGTAGAGAACTGTATACGTTAATGGGGCGTAATATGTATTACCGTATCCGCAACAAAGAACGCTTGCTGCATCCTTGCGAGCAAGAACAGATTGCGGCTATCTTTTTGAAACATGGTATTAAGACTAAACCCGAATTTGACCAGTATATTGATAAATACGACTGGTAAATCGCTGTTCCGGAATGTTCTGACAAAGGGTTATTCTCACCATAGTGAGAATAAATACTCATCACTATGAGAAAAAGTTCTCACCGTGATGAGAAAAATTTCTCATCACGGTGAGAATACTTTGAGAAAAACACTATCATTTTTTGAAGGAAGCAATTAGTCGGTCGGATGCAGTTGCCCCGCCGCTTTCAGATAAGCAATATAATTCACATACAGTTGGAAATGAGCGTCTACACGTGTCTGGTAAGCCTGTTGCCAGAGCATTTGCGCTTCCAAATAATCCGAGAGAGTTTCCAGTCCGACCTCATACTGTTTGCCGCTGACTTTCATATTTTCTTCCGCCTGTTCCAGTGAACGATCGGAAAGTTCCGTTTCAAGACGCGCCTCATCCAAGTTATTGGCTGCCTGCATTAATTCCAGCAACATCTTTTCACTGGCATTTTCTTGTTCAAGACGGGTTTGTTCGAGTTTCGCTTTGGCGGATTTTACCTTATTGGTACGTTCACCAAAATGAAACAGGGGGACGGAGACATTCAAAAAGACGGAGAAAGCTCCTTTTTTCATAAATGTTTCGTCGTTGATTTCCAGCCCGTGAAGATAGTCGTAGCTGCCTCTGACGCCGATACGAGGGAGCAATTCACTACGGTTCAGCTTCACTTCCTGCTCAGCGATAGCAACTTGTTTGTTCAGTATTCCATATTCCGGACGGGCGGTAATATCGGAAACCTGGATTTTCCACTCCTGTTCCACTTCGGGGAAGTCATCGGAAATATCAATTTGCGTTGTCAAGGGACGTCCGATGTAATGGCAAAGATTCATGGAAGCAAGGCGAAGGGCATTGTCTGCCTTACGCAAAGAAAGTTCGCTGTCGTTGAGCTTCACTTGCACTTTCAATACGTCATTCTGAGGTTTCATGCCATGTTGGTGGGCACTTTTCACGTTCCGGGACAGTTCCGTCAATAAAGCGTGATATTTCTCGGCCACTTTCTTCATTTCTTTGGCTTTCACTAGTTGGACGTAAGCTTTGTCCGTATTCAGAAGAACTTCCGAGGTAGTCAGCGCTTCGTTCAGGTGAGCCATCTCTTTACCCAGCAAAGACATTTTATAGGCCGCACGAATTTTGCCGCCCATATAGAGAGGCTGCTCCATTTGTATGCCGCCGGAATAAACGGTTCCTACTTTATAATCCAGGTTCAACCCGGGGAAATAGGCGAAACCGCTGGATACCAGTTCTCCCGTAGTGGGGTTGGGCATGAAAACAGGGAGATTACCGCCCGGAATGCCGAGACTTCCATCGGCAGTGCTGTAAATCCCTGTTCCGTTGGCGGTAAAGTTCGGGAAAAAATTGGCTTTATAGCTGAGGGACATCAACCGCGCTGCTTCTGTCTGCCGGTCGGCAGCAGCCATTTCCTTGTTGTATTTCAACGCCATTTCGCGGCATTGTTTCAGGCTTAGTTTCTCTTGTGCGGAAAGAGAAAGCGTTGTGCCGAACAATATGCCCGCTATTATTCCAATGGCTGAAAGAATCTCTTTTTTCATTTGTCTGTCTTTTTTATATGAAAGAATAGTGCATACAAAATAGGAATAAACAATAAAGTAATCAGCGTACCGAACAACAGTCCGCCCATAATGGAAGCCGCCAATGAGCCGAACATGGCATCCGGCAACAATGGAATCATTCCCAGAATGGTAGTGAGCGATGCCATCATCACAGGACGGAGACGGCTCTGCGAACTATCTATCAGTGCCGTTACCGGTTCCACTCCCTGACTGATTTGCAGGGTAATTTCATCCATCAGCACAATACCGTTTTTGATAATCATACCGATAAGTCCCAGTGTACCGACGATAGCAACAAAGTTGAACGTCTTTCCGGTCAGCAGCATTACAGCTACCACACCGACAAATACCAAAGGAATCGTGCAGAAGATGATAACCGGCTTCCGATAATCCTTGAACAGCATAATCAAGATAGAAATCATCAGGATGATAGCAAACGGGAAGTTCTTGAACAAATACTGCATGGATTTCGTGCTGGCATTTCTTTCGCCTTGCCATTGCAGCTTGTAGCCGTCGGGAAGCGGAATCCGTTCAATCTGCCCGGCAATAGACTGCCGGGCTTTCTCCGTTTCCACGCCCGGAACAGGGGAACATTGCACGCGCTGGCTACGTTGCCCGTTATAGCGGGGGACAACCGGGTCTTCCCATTTCACGTCTATCCGCTTGCTGATTTGTTTCAGCGGAGTAGTTCCCATTAAAGTTTCCACAAGTTCCTCTTTAGAGAGTGTTCCCGTTTTCAGCTTCATCATCATCTCCTGTGTCAACAAGCCGTTGAGGGAAGGAAGGGAAGAAAATATCTGCGTGTTATCCAGATTCTCAATAGGTTTTCCATGTTCGTCAAGACAGCGCAAGTAGATGTTATCCTTATGAATTCCTTCGTAGAAAGAACCAATCGGGATACCACTCGTAGCCGTGAGCAGGGAAAGACTCACGTCATTTCGGCTCAGTCCGATAGCACGTGCCGTAGGCTGATCGTATTCAATCGTCAGGACGGGAACCTGCGGTTCCCAGTCGGTGGTAATCAGACAGACGTCCGGGCAATTTTCCATGATTTTCCGGGCACTGTCTGCCAGTTGATGTAGCACGGCAGGGTCGGGCCCGGTAAATTGCGCTTCGATAGGATATTTCTTGAACATCAGGTTATAGCGGTTCAGCTTCACATAAGCATCCGGATAATGGGAAGAAAGATACTGTTGAATCTCTGCCATGTTGTCGACCAGTGCATCGGGCGAAGTAAAGTCGATTATCAGTTCACCGTAAGATAAAGAAGGGTTGGCTATATTACGTACCAAGTTGTAACGGGCAGGCGTCCCGCCGATAGAAGTGGTGACGTGCGTGATTTCAGGACGTTTCTTCAAGTAAGCCTCTATCTCTTCCAAGTCGCGTGCCACCCGTGTGGAATTAATGCCTTCGGGAAGTTTATATTCCATGTATAGCTGGTCGTAGACCATATCCGGGAAGAAACCCTGCTTCATAAACCGGTAACTAAACCCCGAAAGTACCACCAAGGCAATCATGGCAAAGACAAAGCTCCAGCGATGTGCCAGGCTGAATCTCAATAATGAACGCAGCACTGCATATATTTTTCCTTCGTACACCCGCTTTCCGGTAGTGGCAGTAGCTGCGGATACGTCCGGATGCAGAATCCGGTTCGCCATTAACGGGACGTGCACCAAGGCGAGTACCCAACTAAGCAGCAGGGAGACCGCCAACACAATAAACAAATCGCGCGTGTAGACTCCTGCCGTATCGGGAGACATGAATATAGGAAGGAAAGCGATAATAGCAATCAGGGTAGCGCCGAGCAGAGGCATTGCCGTCTGCCGCCCGATAGCGGTCATGGCTTCCATGCGGCTCTTTCCGGCTTTCAAATCGACCAGAATACCGTCTATAATGACAATCGCATTATCCACCAACATTCCCATGGCAAGTACAAAGGATGCCAAAGATACACGCTGCATCGTGCCGTCCATAAAATACAAAAACAGGAAAGTGCCGAACACTGTCACTACCAGACTGATACCGATAATCACCCCGCTCTTGAATCCCATTGCAATCATCAGGATGACAACTACAATAATCACGGATTCTATCAGATTCAGGATAAATGTCCCCAAAGAACTTCCGACACGTTCGGGCTGATAGAATACCTTGTGGCATTCCATTCCTGCCGGCAGGCGTTCGGCTTTCAGTTGTTCAAGTTTCTGCTCCACCCGTTTGCCGACTTTGATAATATCGGCATCGGGAGAGGCGGCAACCATGATTCCCATGGCACGCTGACGATCATAGAACAATTCGTTGCGGGTGGGGTCTTCATAGTCTTTTTCAATGCGGGCGATGTCACTCAGACGCAGCTGGTCGGCATCGTGTCCCTGAATCAGCATACGTCCGATGTCTTCCACCGTCTTGAATTTATCGCTGACCGTGACCCGGATACGGCTGTCACCGTTGTCGTAATAGCCGGTATAGGTTGTTTTATTCTGTCCGTTCAGGGTGGCAAGCACTTCGGCAGGTTTCACACCCAAGTTGGCCATTCGGTCTTGCAATAGGGAGATGTTGATACATTCCGGACGGTTGCCGTATAAATCGACGCGTTCCACACCGTCCAATTCGCTGACTTCACGTTTGATTAATTCGGAATAGTCGGAGAGTTCCCTGTCAGAAAGTCCGTCGCCCGTCAAGGCAAAAAACATTCCGTAGACATTACCGAAATCATCTTTCACGATAGAAGGGCTGGCACCTTCAGGAAGTTCCGCCTGTGCGTTCGCCACCTTACGGCGCAGCAAGTCCCAGCACTGTTCCACGTCGGTTTCCTTGACAGTCGTTTTCAGTTCTACCTGAATCAGGGAGAGGTCGTTGTAGGAATAGCTTTCCACATTATCTATATTCCCCATAGAACGGATATTCTTTTCGAGTACATCCGTCACTTCCAGTTCCACCTGATGCGCGGATGCACCGGGATAGGTAGTAACCACCATGGCGAGCTTTACCGTTATTTCTGGGTCTTCCAGTTTACTCATCTCGTAGCTGGAATAAGCTCCGCCCACAATCAGTACAGCAATCAGGAAGTAGATTAACTTCTTGTTTTCAAATGCCCATTTACTAATATCAATCATAGCAGTCCTCCCACATTCGTTTCGGCAGCCGGAAGAAGAGGTTCCACCTGTTGCCCATCTTTCACATGATGCACTCCCGAGACAACAATCAAGTCACCCGGTTTCACTTCGTCCGAAACTATAAGGCATCTGCCGTCACTAAGCAAGCGAGTAACGGTCACATCGCAACGACGAATCGTTTTATCGGACGGATTATAAAGAAAGACACCCGTATTCCCGTTCTGACGGAGAATCGCTCCGCCGGGAACGGACAGGTTACGCATTTCCCCTTCGGCACATTCGATAGTGACCATTGTATTCATCCCCGGAGAAGGAACCGCCTGCTTGTCTCCGCTTTTCAATTGAAGGCGCATGGTATAGAGCTGGTTGGCATTCGCTTTGGGAGTGACGCTAATCAAATCCAGCACATATCTCTGCTGCGGATATACATCGAATGTGCAATAATAGCGGGTAAACTGCCGGCGACGGATATATTCCACTGCCGGAAGATTAATCTCCACTTCCGGCGTTCCCTCGCTGATTACGGAAACGACAGGCATTCCGGCAGCCACCGTCTCATGGGAGTCGAAAAGGCGTTTCTGTACATATCCGCTGAAAGGGGCATACAGGCGGGTATATTCCAACTGGTCCTTAGCATGGTTGTATTTGGCGGTAATCTGCCTCAGTCCGTACACGGCTTTGTCGTTTGCGTCGGGAGTGGTTACATTTTCCTTATAAAGAGCCATTACGCGCTCCGCTTCCGCCTTGACACGCTGGTATTCGGCTTCCGCCGCATCCAGTTGTATCTGATAATCTGTAGGATCAAGTTCGGCAAGCAGTTGTCCTGCCTGTACGCGGGCGCCGTCCTTTACATATATCTTCTGTATCGTGCCGCTCACTCTGAATGCGAGGCTGATGTCTTGTGCCGCTTTTACTTTTCCGGGATATTGCAGGCTGGTTTGTCCGCCGGCGGAGACAACCGTATCTGTTTTTACGGTCTGGTATTCTCGCGTGTCTTTAGCTCCGTTGCTACAGGATAACAGCGAGTAGAGTGAGATGCTTGTTAAAATCCAATAAATTCGTTTCATAATTCAAGGTATATTAGTTTTGTGACAAAATTACTCAGTCTCTTCTATATATAAAAGGTTTATAAGCATTATAAAATGTTCTGTTTATGCCCTCTCTTTGTAAAAAACGGACATTTTCCTGTCTATTGTGTTCTCTGGTATTCGGCAGGAGTCATGCCTGTTATCCGTTTGAAGAACTTCGAGAAAAAGGAAGGGTTGGGAAAGTTCAGCTCGTCCGATATTTGGAATATCAACAGATTGCTGTGTTTCAGCAATACTTTCGCTTCAAGAATAACGGATTGGTTGATCCATTGCATTACCGTCTGTCCGCTTGCCTCACGTATAACGGTGCTTAGGTAATGAGGGGTCAGGCATAGCTTGCCGGCATAGAAGTCGACGGAACGTTCCTGCTTGCTATGCTCGTTTACGAGAGCTATGAAGCGCCGGAATATTTCTTCCTGGCGCGAAAGGCGCAGCGGGGTGGCGGTACGCGTTTGCTCGTAAGTATACTTGAGATTGTAAAGCAGGGAAATGATGAGATGCTGTACGGTTTCGCGGCGGTAGGGCGAGGAATGGAGTATATTCCACAGCAGGGTAAAGAACATCTCCGTCTGTGCCCACTCTTTCTCGTTAAATGACAGCACAATGCCATTTCCCGTGTAAGTTTCCGACAAGATAGAACCGGGCAGGGCAGGCAGGAAATTGCGTGCGGGCATTATGATTTGAAAATCATAGTCGGGACTGATTTCCAGCAGTTCTATCAGGGCATTGTCGGGGATAATTATGATTTTGCGGGCGGATGCTTCGTATTCGATGAGGTTGATGGAGATTCGCCCTGTTCCTTGCAGGACACGGATAATCCGTCCTTCTTTGGTACGGTAGGGTTGTCCGGTATGGAACAATTTGCTTCCCATTTGCGTAAAACTGATGACCATCCCCAAGTCATCGTTTATGAAGCGGTACTCAAGATGATTGATGATGTCCGGTTTATGACGGATGTCATCGAATGCAACGCTTATCGGTCTGCTTTTCTCCATATCTATAAACAGTAAGTAATTCAGTGGCAAAGATAATAAAGTATCCATATCGTTTGTCTTTTTCGGTAAAAAGTCGTACTATCGGAACATCATTGCCGACAAATGGATTGTAAACATACTAAGCTGTGCGTCTATCTTTGCATTGTGCTAAATAAAATAAGAAACAGATATGGATGTAAAACAAGCAATTCTCTCTTTAGCCTTTCTTCTTACGGCTGCATTGGCTCATGCACAACTGACCTTGGACGAGTGCCGACGTCAGGCGCAGGCCAATTATCCGTTGGTGCGCCGGTACGGACTGATAGAAAAGGCATGTGAATATGATCTTTCCAATGCTGGAAAGGGCTATCTGCCCCGGTTCTCATTGTCGGGAAAGGCCACGTATCAGAGTGATATAACCCGGCTGCCCGTCGAGATACCGGGTATTGATGTAGAGACAGCTCCCAAAGACCAGTATCAGGTGATGCTCGAATTGCAGCAAACCATTTGGGACGGCGGGGATATCCGCAACCGGAAACGTCTGACACGTGCGGCATCGGATGTGGACATGGAAAAGCAGCATGTAGATATGTACGCATTGAACGACCGTATCAACCAGCTGTTTTTCGGTATCCTGCTGCTGGACGAACAACTGAAGCAGAACCGGCTTTTGCAGGATGATTTGGGACGGACGCACAAGCAGGTGTCTGACTATATGGCAAACGGTATAGCTACCCAAAGCGATTTGGATGCCGTCAGTGTGGAGCAGTTGAATGCCGGACAGCACCGCATCGAACTGGAAACATCGCGTCAGGCATACGTAAACATGCTTTCCGCTTTTATAGGAAAAGAAATCCCTGCCGGAACTGTTTTTCAGAAGCCTGCACCGGAAAGTGCCGTCAGTGTGGCGGGCGGGATAAATAACCGTCCCGAACTCCGCCTTTTCGAGGCTCAGACAGAACAGCTCAGCGTGCAGGAAGCTACACTGAATGCAAGGGTAATGCCCCGTTTCGGGCTTTTTTGCAGGGTGCCTACGGCAATCCGGGGCTGAATATGCTGAAAGATGAATTCAGTGCATACTATATGGCAGGTGTACGCATGTCGTGGAATTTCGGCAGCCTCTATACCCTGAAGAACGACCGCCGCAGGATAGACAACAGCCGCCGGCAGATAGAAACAAGCAGAGACGTGTTTCTGTTCAATACCCGTTTGCAGGCCACACAGCAGGATGCGGGCGTATTGTCCATGCGCAGGCAAATGGCGGATGATGATGAAATTATCCGCTTGCGTGGGAATATCCGTCGTGCAGCCGAGGCCAAAGTGGAGAACGGAACGCTGACCGTTACCGACCTGCTTCGCGAGATAACCAATGAGAATCTGGCACGCCGGACCAAGGCATTGCATGAAGTGCAACTGTTGATGAATATCTGGCAGTTGAAATACACTTTGAATAATTGAGATTTTAGAATTGATGGTAACAATAAAATCCTATGATATGAAATCATTTACATTATTTCCAGTATTGTTCTTTCTTGTCGCTTGCAGCAGCGGTACACCCGAATATGATGCTACGGGAACTTTCGAGGCTACCGATGTCGTAGTCTCTGCCGAAGCGTCCGGAAAGATACTCGGTCTGGATGTGGAAGAAGGTACTGTTTTGAAAGCCGGGCAGGAAGCCGGTATTATCGACACAGTTCAGCTTTATCTGAAAAAACTCCAGTTGGAAGCCGGTGTTAAGTCCGTGGAAGGGCAACGCCCCGATATTCTGAAACAGGTGGCGGCAACCAAAGAACAAATCGTTCAGGCGCAACGCGAACGCGACCGTGTAGCCAATCTGCTTCGTGTAGGTGCAGCCAATCAGAAGCAGTTGGATGATGCCGAATCACTGCTTAAGGTACTCCGCAAACAACTTGCCGCACAAAACTCTACGTTGCAGAACAGCGACCAGAGTCTGACCTGGCAGAGTTCGTCGGTCGGTATTCAGGTTGCCCAGGTTGAAGACCAGTTAAAGAAATGCCACATCGTTGCTCCGCTGACCGGAACTGTCCTTGCCAAATATGCAGAAGCGGGAGAGCTGGCCGCACCGGGTACTCCGTTGTTCAAGATGGCTGATATGGAACAGATTTATCTGCGTGCCTATATCACTTCCGAGCAACTGTCCGAGGTGAAGCTGGGGCAGAAAGTGACTGTATATGCCGATTACGGTAAAGATGTCCGGACTGCATATCCGGGAGTCGTCACCTGGATTTCGGACAGTTCAGAGTTTACTCCCAAAACGATTCTTACGAAAGATGAACGTGCCAATCTGGTATATGCCGTTAAAGTGGCCGTGAAGAATGACGGTATGTTGAAAATCGGAATGTATGGGGGAGTGGATTTATAATTCGTCATTCGATACCGTCATGGATTTTGCAGTAACTGTCGATAATGTTTTTAAACGCTACGGCCAGGTGGAAGCCTTGCAAGGCGTTTCACTGTCCGTCCGTCCGGGTGAACTTTTCGGAATCATCGGCCCTGACGGTGCGGGGAAAACGTCTCTGTTCCGTATTCTTGCTACCTTGCTGCTTGCCGATGAAGGCAAGGCTACGGTATGCGGGCTGGATATGGTGAAGGATTATAAGGCTATCCGCCAACGGGTAGGGTATATGCCCGGACGCTTTTCTCTCTATCAGGACCTGACGGTAGAGGAGAACCTGAGTTTCTTCGCTACGGTTTTTCATACTACCATCG
>ERZ772882.3642-NODE-3642-length-11952-cov-2.643524_pt1 | contig 11952 bp, 13 predicted proteins | sample MGYA00580576_ERZ772882 | MGnify/ENA primary metagenome ERZ772882 (study PRJEB29015, sample SAMEA2737658) | human gut metagenome | biome: human gut; feature: human-associated habitat; material: faeces | place: China | collected 2012 ... | reverse complement strand
GCAGGCGGATGTGTTCGTCTACAACGGCGGGGAGAGCGAGTACTGGGTGGAGGAGATCCTGGATTCCGCCGGGGAAGAGATCCCCTACACTCTGCGGCTTATGGACTATGCCCAGCCGCTGGAGGAGGAACTGGCGGAGGGGATGCAGGGAGCGGGCCACGACGACCATCATGACCACGACGACCATCATGACCACGATGACGGCCATGAGGACGAGGTGGAGTACGACGAGCACATCTGGACGTCGCCACGCATCGCCATGGGGCTGTGCCGGGCCATTGCCGGGACGCTGCAGGAGGCCGATCCGGAACACGCACAGAACTACGCCCGGCGGCTGGAGACGTATCTGGCAGAGCTGTCGGAGCTGGATCAGGCCTTCACGGAGGTGGTGGCCGACGGCAATCGGCACATGGTGGTGTTCGGGGATCGGTTCCCGCTGCTGTACTTCTGTAAGACCTACGGGCTGGAGTACCGGGCGGCCTTCCACGGCTGCGCCGGGGATACGGAGCCGTCGCTGGCTACCCTGAAATATCTCATTGATAAGGTGCAGGAGGAGGGCATCCCGGTGGTGTATACCATTGAGCTCAGCAGCCGGAAGGTGGCGCAGGCCATTGCCGAGACCACCGGGGCCAAGGTGCTGACCTTCCAGTCCTGCCAGACCGTGTCCCGGCAGGACTTCGACGCCGGGGCCACCTACCTGTCGCTGATGCGGCAGAATGTCGCTGCACTGAAGGAGGGACTTGCCTGATGGATAAGGAAACGCTGCTGTCCTGCCGGGACGTGTCGCTGGGCTACGAGGGACACACCGTGTGGGAACATCTGACCTTCTCGGTACATTCGGGGGAATACCTGTGTATCGTGGGGGAAAACGGCTCCGGCAAGTCCACGCTTCTCAAGAGCCTGCTGGGGCTGCTGCCGCCGCTGAAGGGGGTCATCCGGCGAAGCGACACCGCAGGGGCGGTGGGCTATCTGCCCCAGCAGACCCAGGCTCAGCGGGATTTTCCCGCCACCGTCAGCGAGGTAGTGCTGTCGGGCTTTCTCAGCGCCCGTGGACGGCGGTTCTTCTACTCCGCCGCCGAGAAGTCGCAGGCGCTGATGCACATGGGCAAGCTGGGGATATTGGAATTGAAGGATCGGTGCTACCGGGAGCTGTCCGGCGGCCAGCAGCAGCGGGTGCTGCTGGCACGGGCGCTGTGCGCCGCCCGGCGGCTGCTGATCCTGGACGAGCCGGTGACGGGGTTGGACCCTGCCGCCGCACAGGACCTGTACCGGACGCTGGCCTATCTCAACAAAAATGAGGGGCTGGCCATCGTCATGGTGACCCACGACCTGCAGAGCGCCCTGCAATACGCCGACACCGTGCTCTATGCCGGGCAGGGCAAGTGGTTCCACGGCACGACGGCGGAATATCTCGCCTCCCCCTACGGGCGGCGGTTCGGAGGTGAGCGGACATGACGCTGCTGCTGGAGATGTTTACCTATCCCTTTATCGTCCGGGCCTTTGCCGCCGGGGTGCTGCTGTCGCTGTGTGCGGCGCTGCTGGGGGTGCCGCTGGTGCTCAAGCGGTACTCCATGATCGGGGACGGGCTGAGCCATGTGTCCTTCGGGGCGCTGTCCGTGGCGCTGGCCTGCGGCTGGGCGCCGCTGCCGGTGTCCATCCCGGTGGTCATCGTGGCGGCGCTGGGGCTGCTGCGAATGACGGAGCGCAGCCGCATGGGAGCCGACGCCGCCATTGCGGTGGTGTCCGCTTCTTCGCTGGCGGTGGGCGTCATCGTTACCAGCCTCACCACCGGCATGACTACAGACGTGGACAGCTATATGTTCGGCTCCATTCTGGCCATGACGCAGGCGGATGTGGTACTCAGCGCCCTGCTGTGCGTGGGGGTGCTGGTGCTGTTTGTGCTGTTTTACCACCGGCTCTTTGCCATTACCTTTGACGAGAACTTCTCCCGTGCCACCGGGGTGAAGGTGGGGCTGTACAACACCCTGCGGTACTGACGGCTTTGACCATCGTGCTGGGGATGCGGATGATGGGCGCTATGCTCATCTCCAGTCTGGTGATCTTTCCGGCGCTGTCGGCCATGCGGGTGAGAAAAAGCTTCCGGGGCGTGGTGGTGCTGGCGGGGGTGCTGTCGGTGCTGGGCTTCTGCGTGGGACTCACCGGTTCGTATCTGCTGAGCACCCCGGTGGGGGCCTCAGTGGTGGTGGTAGACCTGCTGATCTTCCTGTTGTGCTGCGGTGTGCGGCGGGTGCGGGGCTGAGACTTAAAACGCTTTGGGCGGGACGCTGCGGACTGCGGCGTCCCGCTTTCCCGTTGGGGAGAGGAAAAATACCGGCTGAAAAAGCCGGTTTCGACGGAAAATCCCCGGAAAAGCTCTTGCAATCGCTGAAAAATCGTGCTATACTTACTGCATAGTAAGGTGGTATTGACTGGGAGTGGACGATTCGTCCGCTCTTTTTGTTGGTCATTTTTGTATCCTTAAAATACGGCGGACAGGAGGTTCCTATGGCAAAGAAGATCACCGAGCTGGTGGCGGAGGTAGCGGCGCCTGTGGCGCAGGAGCAGGGCTGCACCCTGTGGGACGTGGAGTATGTCCGTGAGGCAGGGCAGTGGTACCTGCGGCTGTACCTGGACAAGGAAGGCGGCGTGGACATCCTGGACTGCGAGGCTGTGAGCCACAAGGTCAGCGACCTGCTGGATGAGCTGGACCCCATCGAGGCAAGCTATATCTTCGAGGTGTCCTCCGCCGGAGCGGAGCGGCCTTTGAAGCGGCCCTCGGACTTTCAGCAGTTCATGGGCAGCCCCGTGCTGCTGAAAACCTATAAGCCCGTCAACGGCCGCAAGGAGTTCGCCGGGAGGCTGGCGGGCTACGACAACGGAGCCGTGGAGCTGGATATGGGCACGGCGCAGCCCCTGCGGTTTGAAAAGCAGGACATTGCGCTGGTGCGCCTGCGTGTGGAATTTTAAGCAACGACAGAAAGAATAGGAGTTACGATCATGAAATGCGATGAGATCTTTGCCGCACTGGCAATGCTGGAAAAGGAGCGGGGCATCCCTCAGGACTTTATGATGAACAAGATCGTTCAGGCCCTGACCACCGCTTATAAGCGGGACCACGAGGGTGTGGAGAACGTGGTGGTGGAGGTCAACGAGGAGAAGCGTGACCTGAAGATGTTCGTGCAGAAGGAGATCGTGGAGGAGGTGGAGAACCCCGGCTCCCAGATCTCTCTGGAGGAGGCCCGGCGCATCTCTGCCAAGTATGAACTGGGCGGTATGGTGCGCTTCCCGGTGGAGAACGTGGAGTTCGGCCGCATTGCCGCCGGTAACGGCAAGCAGGTCATCATTCAGGGCCTGCGGGAGGCTGAGCACGGCATGATCTATGACGAGTGGGGCTCCAAGCAGCATGAGATCCTCACCGGCACTGTGTCCCGCATCGATCCCCGCAGCGGCAACGTCTATCTCCGCATCGGCACCGGCAACGAGGCCACCGAGGGCATCCTGAGCCTGAACGAGCAGGTCAGCACCGAGACCTACACCGAGGGACAGCTGGTGAAGGTGTATCTGGTGGAGGTGCGCCGTGGCACCCGTGGCCCGCAGGTCATGGTGTCCCGGACCCATCCGGGCCTTGTCAAGCGGCTGTTTGAGCTGGAGGTGCCGGAGATCTTCGACGGCACGGTGGAGATCCGCTCCATCGCCCGTGAGGCCGGCAGCCGCACCAAGATGGCGGTGTGGTCCGCCGACGAGAACGTGGATCCCATCGGCGCCTGCGTCGGCCCCCGTGGTCAGCGTGTGGCTGCCATTGTGGAGGAACTCCACGGCGAGAAGATCGACATCATCAAGTACTCCGAGGATCCCGCCGAGTTCATCGCCGCTGCGCTGGCTCCCTCCGATGTGGAGGAGGTGCGTCTGGCGGACGAGGGCAAGGTGTGCCGGGTCATCGTTCCCGACGACCAGCTGAGTCTGGCCATCGGCAAGGAGGGGCAGAACGCCCGTCTGGCTGCCCGGCTCACCGGGTATAAGATCGACATCAAGCCCGTGTCCCGGGCGGATGAATAAGTTCGTATCCTGAGAGGAGGCCCGTCATGCAGAAGGTGAAGAAGATCCCCCAGCGCCAGTGCGTGGGGTGCCGTACCAAGCGGGATAAAAAGGATCTGCTGCGGATCGTCAAGACCCCGGAGGGGGAGATCGTGCTGGATGCCACCGGCAAAAAGTCCGGACGGGGCGTGTACGTCTGTCCCGACCCGGAGTGTCTGCGGAAGGCCCGCAAGTCCCGTGGGCTGGAGCGTGCGCTGGAGACGACCATCCCGGCGGAGGTATACGATGGGCTGGAGGCCCGGATGGGGGAGTAATGGAGCATATTTTATCAATGATCGGCCTTGCCAAAAAGGCGGGCCGTGTGGAGATCGGTGAGGAGCCGGTGGGCTCTGCCGCCCGCAGCAGGCACGCACGGGTCATTCTGGTGGCGTCGGATGCGGCGGCCGGCTCTGTGCGCCGGGCGTATGCCTTTGCACAGACGGGGGCCTGCCTGTGTCTGACCATCCCCGCCGACAAGGACGCTCTGGGCCGTGCGCTGGGCCGCAGCAGCTGCGCCATGGTGGCTGTCACAGACGTGGGCTTTGCCGACGCCATCGTGAAAAAGCTGGCAGTCATGGATCCGGAGCACTATGAGCAGGCATCCCAGCGGCTGCAGATCAAGGCCCGGCGGGCCATGGAGCGGCGGGAGGAGCAGGCCCGGCACGAGAAGAACCTGCGCCGGGGCAAGAAGCGCACGGCTTCCCCGGAGCCGCCGCAGCCGGTGCAGGAGCCGCCCCGTGAGGCGGCGAAGGAAAAGCCCCGGCGTCCGGCCCGTCCGGGCCGCAGGCGCCCCGCTGCTCCGCAGCAGCGGTTTGCCGGTTCCCGGCCGGTGAAAAAGGGCAAGGGCTCCGGCAGGGATCGGAAAAAATCGTAAGTTTTGTGCTCCGGCACATTTCGTAATCACAAAGATGGAGGTGGCTTTATTTGGGTAGCGTAGGAAACAAATATAGAGTGCATGAGGTGGCGAAGGACTTCGGAGTCCCCACCAAGCAGATCACGGAGATCTTGACCAAGTACGCCGAAACGCCCAAGAACCATATGCAGGTCTTGGAGGATCGGGAGCTGTCTCTGATCTTTGAGTATCTGACCCAGCACAATCAGGTATCCGGGATTCAGGTGATCTTCGCCGAGGGGGCCAAGCCTGCCGAGAAGAAGCAGCAGCCTGCCGCCAAGCCCGCCGAGAAGAAGCCGGAGGGCAAGGGGGAGGGCCGTTCTGCCAAGCAGGAGACCAAGCCCGTCTCCCGTGTGCCTCAGACCAAGGTGGTGGACACCCGCAAGGCCACGGCAGTGAATCTGGATAAGTACGACGAGAAGCTGCAGGACATGGCGGAGGGCCGCACCGGCGGCGGCCGTCGGGCCCAGCAGCAGACCCAGGGCAAGGAGAAGTTCCGCAACGGCGGCAAGCGCCGGGACAACGGTTTTTCCAATAAACGCAAGCAGGAGGAGGCGGATCGTCTGCGCCGCCTGCGGCTGGAGGTCATCAAAAAGACCCCCGTTACCGTGCAGATCCCCGATGAGATCAGCGTGGGCGAGCTGGCCAGCCGCATGAAAAAGACCGGCGCAGAGGTAGTCAAGTGCCTGATGAAAAACGGCGTCATGGCCTCCCTGAGCCAGCTCATTGACTTCGATACCGCCGCCATCATCGCCGAGGAGATGGGCTGCAAGGTGGAGAAGGAGGTAGTGGTCACCATCGAGGAGAAGCTCATCGACGACCACAAGGACAACGAGAAGGATCTGGTACCCCGTGCCCCCGTGGTGGTGGTCATGGGTCATGTGGACCACGGCAAGACCAGTCTGCTGGACTATATCCGCAACGCCCATGTGGCCAGCGGCGAGGCCGGCGGTATCACCCAGCACATCGGTGCCTATCAGGTGCAGATCAAGGGCAAGCCCATCACCTTCCTGGATACCCCCGGCCACGAGGCATTTACCTCCATGCGAGCCAGAGGCGCCATGGTGACGGATATCGCCATTCTGGTGGTGGCCGCCGAGGACGGTATCATGCCCCAGACGGTGGAGTCCATCAACCACGCCAAGGCTGCCGGGATCCCCATTATCGTGGCCATCAACAAGATGGATAAGCCGGAGGCCAATCCCGAGCGCATCAAGCAGCAGCTCACCGAGTACGGGCTGGTGTGTGAGGAGTGGGGCGGCGACACCATTGTCTGCCCCATCTCCGCCAAGACCGGTATGGGCGTGGACAATCTGCTGGAGATGCTGACGCTGACCGCCGAGGTGGGTGAGCTGAAGGCCAACCCCAACCGTGCCGCTCAGGGTACGGTCATCGAGGCCCGTCTGGACAAGGGTCGTGGCCCTGTGGCCACGCTGCTGGTGCAGAACGGCACGCTGAAGCAGGGCGATATCATCATCGCCGGTACCTCCGTGGGCCGTGTCCGGGCCATGGTCAGCGACAAGGGCCAGAAGATCACCTCCGCCGGCCCCTCCGTGCCTGTGGAGATCACCGGTCTCAGCGAGGCACCTACCGCCGGCGCCACCTTCAACGCCGTGGCCGATGAGAAGCTGGCCCGTGAGCTGGTGGAGCAGCGCAAGGCCGAGGAGAAGGCCAAGGCCAACGCCCCTGTCACCAAGGTCTCGCTGGAGGATCTGTTCAGCCAGATCCAGGCCGGTGAGATGAAGAACCTGAACCTGATCGTCAAGGCCGATGTTCAGGGCAGCGTGGAGGCGGTGAAGGCATCCCTGGAGAAGCTCAGCAACGACGAGGTGCGTGTCCGTGTCATCCACGGCGGTGTGGGCGCCATCAACGAGTCCGATGTGATGCTGGCCTCTACGTCGCAGGCCATCATCGTGGGCTTCAACGTCCGCCCCGACAACGCCGCCCGTGACTCCGCCGCCCGTGCCAACGTGGATATGCGGATGTACCGTGTCATCTACGACGCCATCAACGAGATCGAGGCCGCTATGAAGGGTATGCTGGCGCCCAAGTTCCGTGAGGTGCTGCTGGGCCATGCCGAGGTGCGCCAGACCTACAAGGTCTCCGGCGTTGGCACCGTGGCAGGCTGCTACGTGCAGGACGGTAAGCTCCAGCGCAAGGACTGTCAGGTCCGGCTGGTCCGGGACGGCATCGTTATCCACGAGGGTGTGCTGGCCTCCCTGCAGCGCTTCAAGGATCAGGCCAAGGAGGTTCTGGCCGGGTACGAGTGCGGCCTGACCATCGAGAAGTTCAACGACATCAAGGAAGGCGATATTGTGGAAGCCTTCACCATGGAGGAAATTCCCCAGTAAAGGGGGGAGTGGCCCGTGGAGAGAGGTGTTCGGCAAGCACCGGCCTTTCTACGGACAGTTCGCAGATGACCGTGGGAAGCCGTGATACCACACAGGAACCGCCGCCGGATGCGCTCTGACTCCGATTTTCCCCGCAACAGACAAACACAAGACCCAGAGGGCGGGCGCTTCGCCCGCCCTCTTTTCCACATCCAACGAAAGGAGAACCGTCTATGTCATCCAACCGCATCGGCCGCATCAACGACGAGATCCAGAAGGAGCTCTCCGCCCTGCTGCGGACCGTCAAGGACCCCCGTGTGACGGATTGTATGCTGACCATTACCCATGTGGACACCACCAGCGATCTGCGCTATGCCCGCATCTATGTCAGCGCCCTGAACTGCCCGGACGAGAAGGGGCTTTTGAAGGGCCTGAAGTCCGCCGCAGGCTATCTGCGCCATGAGCTGGGCAGCCGCATCGATCTGCGCTATACCCCGGAGCTGCAATTTTTTGTGGACGACTCCATCGCCTATGGCGCACACATTCTGGATATGCTGAACCATGTCAAGCCCGCCGATCCCCGGAACGCCGATATCGTGCTGCCGGAGGATCGGGAGGACTGAGGAGGTGTCTGTTATGACCACTGCGGAAGCCGCCGCCTGTCTGGCGGCTATGGATCAGGTGCTGATCCTCACCCATGTCCGCCCCGACGGCGACACCATCGGCTCCGCCGCCGCCCTGTGCTGCGGCTTGCGGGCGCTGGGCAAAACGGCGTATCTGCTGCCCAACCCGGAGCTGACGGCCACCTACGCCCCCTATGCCGCCCCCTATCTGGCGGAGGCGGATTTTGCACCGGCGTATGTGGTCTCCGTGGACATTGCGGCGCTGTCGCTGCTGCCGGAGAACGCCCGGCCCTATCAGGACCGCATTGCTCTGGCCATCGACCACCACCCCTCTCAGGAATTTTTCGCCCGTGAGACGTGTCTGGAGGCGGACAGCGCCGCCTGCGGCGAGATCGTGTACGATATCCTCCGGCAGCTGACGTCCCTGACACCGGAGATGGCTCTGCCGCTGTATGTGGCCATCTCCACGGACACCGGCTGCTTCGTATACTCCAACACCACCCCCCGCAGCCACCGCATCGCAGCCCAGCTGATGGACTGCGGCATCGATGTGGCCCCGGTCAACAAGGCGCTGTTCCGCACCAAGAGCGCCGTGCGTCTGGCTATGGAGGCCCGGATGGTGGCGGATATGGAGCGCTGCGACGCCGGGCGGGTGGTGGTGATGCAGATCCCCCTGTCCCTGCGGCAGGAGCTGCACGCCACCGACGCCGACATCGAGGAGCTAAGCGCTCTGGCGGCGCAGGTGGAGGGGACCGACTGCGGCGTGACCCTGCGGGAACTGCGCCCCGGTACGGTGAAGCTGTCCCTGCGGACCGGCCCCCGTGTCAACGCCACGGAGGTCTGCCGCCTGTTGGGCGGCGGAGGCCATGCCGCAGCGGCGGGAGCCACCGTCAGCGGCACCATGGCTCAGGCGAAGTCCGCCGTGCTGGCGGCTATCGCTCAGGTCATCGGCCCGCTGGCCCCCTGAAAAGGAGCGACTATGGCCAACGGGATCATCATCATCGACAAGCCCGCCGATTGGACCAGCATGGACGTCTGCGCCAAGCTGCGGGGAATACTGAAAACCAAAAAGGTGGGCCACGCCGGGACACTGGATCCCATGGCCACCGGCGTGCTGCCGGTGTTTGTGGGACAGGCCACCCGTGGTGTCAGCTTCGCCGAATCCGGGGACAAGGAGTATCTGGCCGTCCTGCGGCTGGGCCTTGTCACCGATACGCAGGACACCTCCGGGCAGGTGCTGCACCGGACGGAGGCGCTGCCGGACCGGGTGGCACTGGAGGCGGTGCTGCCACGGTTCACCGGAGAAATTTCCCAGCTGCCGCCTATGTACTCCGCCATCAAGATCGGCGGCAAGAAGCTCTATGAGCTGGCCCGGCAGGGGAAGGAGGTGGAGCGCCGTCCCCGGCCCGTCACCATCCATGCACTGGAGCTGGTGGAGCAGACGGCCTCCGGCGACTACGTCCTGCGGGTGCGATGCTCCAAGGGCACCTATGTCCGCACCCTGTGCCACGACATCGGGCAGGCGCTGGGCTGCGGCGGCTGTATGGCCGCCCTGCGGCGCACCATGGCGGCGGGCTTTACCCTGTCCGACGCCGTGACGCTGGAGCAGGTGCAGGCTGAGGGCGAGGCCCTGCTGCGGCCGGTGGACTCCCTGTTCCGGGATCGTCCGGCCTATGTGCTGCCTACCCCACGGGCTGTGGCCCGCTGCCGCAACGGCAATCCCGTCTCCGTGACGGAGCCGCTGCCGGCGGGGGAGTACCGGGTCTATGACCCGGAGGGCGATTTTCTGTGCCTGAGCCGTCTGGAGGGCGGCGTGCTGACCTCCATCAAAAACTTTTTCGGAGCGTGAATGAATTTGGAACGTACTGTCATCGCCCTGGGCTTTTTCGACGGCGTCCACCGGGGCCACGGCGCTCTGCTGCAAAAAACGGTGCAGCGGGCCGGGGAGCTGGGGGCGATCCCCGCCGTCTTTACCTTTGACCGTCCCCCGAAGGAGGTGGTCACCGGACGCCCCATGCCCCTCATCAACTCCCCGGAGGACCGGGCCGATCTGGCCCGGCGCATCTATGGCATTCAGCAGGTGATCCTGGCCCCCTTTGACGAGGCCATGATGACCATGCCGTGGCAGGATTTTATCACGGAGCTGCTGGTAAAGCGCCATGGGGCCGTGCATCTGGTGGCGGGCCACGACTACCACTTCGGCTACAAGAATCAGGGCGATCCCCGGCTTTTGCAGGAGAAGTGCCGGGAGCTGGGGATAGGCTGCGACATCATCCCCAAGGTGGAGCTGGAGGGCGTTACCGTCAGCTCTACATACATCCGCACGCTGGTGGAGGCCGGGGACGTGGAGCGGGCGGCGCTGTTCCTGGGCCACCGCCACTGCCTGACCCAGACCGTGGTCCACGGCCACCGGCTGGGCCGCACGCTGGGCATCCCCACGGTGAACCTCACCTTTCCGCCCCATGTGCTGGCGCCCCGCCGGGGCGTGTACATCACACGGGTCTATCTGCCGGACGGCACGTCGCTGGCGGGGGTCACCAACGTAGGCACCCGCCCCACCGTCTCTGAAGGCACTGCTGTGTCCGTGGAGACCTTTCTGCTGGATTTTGACGGCGATCTCTACGGGAAGCGCATCCGGGTGGAGTTCTGCCAACGCCTGCGGGATGAGCAGAAATTTGATTCGCTGGAGGCGCTGAAGGCACAGATCCGGGAGAATATCCGACAGACCCGTGACTATTTTGCCGCCGAGAGTACCCGTGGGTGAGGAGAAGGGCTTACATATTTGCAAACGAGAAGGGAAGTCCTGCGGGGCTTCCCTTTTTTTGGCGGTGGGAGTGTTTTTTCAAATGTTTGATTGCCCCCGGCGGGTAACTTTTCCCATGAGCTGGAAAAGCAGGCAAAAGAGCCTGCAAGAAAACCATAGCGCACAGTGCCGGTGTGTGCTATAATGGCCCAAACGGATCAAAAGGAGGACACCGCCATGCAGCATGAGATCACCGCCAGCGCACCGCTTTTGGACGAAAAGGGCAATCTCCGGGAGCCGGGCTACGCCAAGCGCCTGCTGCCCATCTATCGCCGGGCGGACATCAAGGCTCCGGCCGCCCGCATCAAGGAGTGGGACTACTACCTTGTGGCCAACGACCACTTTGCCGTGGCGCTGACCATTGCCGACAACGGCTACATGGGGCTGGACTCCGTCTCCTTTCTGCAATTTGATGAGGGGTGGCAGATGACCCGCAGCCCCATGCGGGCCTTTCCCATGGGCCGGACGGGCCTGCCGGAGACCTCCGCCGCCGGAGACACCGCCAGCAGCGGCAAGCGCCATGCGCTGGTGTTCCGCCATGTCCCCGGCGGTCGGGAGCTGACCTTCCGCATGGAGGACTTCCTGAACCGGGACACCATCGAGGGCCACCTGCTGCTGACGCAGGAGCCGGAGGAGTCCATGGTCATCTGCACGCCCTTTGACAAGCCCGGCCACTTCTACTACAACCAGAAGATCAACTGTATGCGGGCTGCCGGGACGGTGCGCATCGGGGGGCAGACATACACCTTTGACCCCGCCGACTCCTTCGGCGTGCTGGACTGGGGACGGGGCGTGTGGACATATCACAACACATGGTACTGGGGCAGCGCCTCCGGGCAGGTGGATGGCGTTCCCTTCGGCTGGAACATCGGCTATGGCTTCGGGGATACCTCTGCCGCCAGCGAGAATATGCTGTTCTACGATGGCAAGGCTCACAAGCTGGGGCAGGTGACCTTCCACATTCCCATGGCGGGGAAGCGGGAGGACTATCTGGCCCCGTGGCGCTTTACCTCCGACGACGGGCGGTTCGAGATGGACTTTGCACCCATTCTGGATCGGGCTGCCTGCACGGATGTGAAGCTCATCAAATCCGACCAGCATCAGGTGTTCGGGCGCTTCACCGGCACGGCCCTGCTGGACGACGGCACGCCTGTCCGGGTGAAGGACTTTCTGGGCTTTGCCGAAAAGGTGGAGAACAAGTGGTAAACGCCATAAAGGAGCGCCCCGGCC
>ERZ772882.3625-NODE-3625-length-12011-cov-3.789645_pt1 | contig 12011 bp, 12 predicted proteins | sample MGYA00580576_ERZ772882 | MGnify/ENA primary metagenome ERZ772882 (study PRJEB29015, sample SAMEA2737658) | human gut metagenome | biome: human gut; feature: human-associated habitat; material: faeces | place: China | collected 2012 ... | reverse complement strand
AAAGTTCTTTATTTTGGCCAGACTCATCATCTGGGTAACAGGGCGCTTTGCCGGGCAGACGAAGGAGCAGCTGCCGCAGTTGAAGCAGTAGTCTGCATGCAGCTTGCCCAGCTCCTGCACATCGCGAGCGGCGTAGGCCTGATTGACCTCCACGGGCTCCAGACCCATGGGGCAGTACTCCACGCAGCGGCCGCAGCGGATGCAGGGGTTGACCGGTGCGGGCTGTGCAGCGGCCTTGCTCAGCAGGATCAGACCGGAAGTGGTCTTGGTGGTGGGGTAGGAAAGGTTCTCCACAGCGGGGCCCATCATGGCACCGCCGGCAACCACCTTGCCCAGCTCGCCCTTGACACCCACATAGTCCAGAATGTCCTGATAAGCGGTGCCCACGGGCACAACAACGTTCTGGGGCTTTGCGCAGGCATCGCCGTCCACGGTGATGGTACGCTGGACCACCGGCATACCGGTAGCCAGATACTTGCCCAGCGTGGAAACACTGGTCACGTTCATCACGATGGCGCCTGCATCGGCGGGCAGACCGCCGTGGGGCACCTCGCGGCCGAGGCACTTCTCGATCAGGATCAGCTCTGCGCCGGTGCCGTAGACACTGGGCAGGGGCTTGACCTCAATAGCGCTGTCGTCCTTGGTCTTTTTGCACAGCAGGTCGATGCACTCGGGCTTGTTGTTCTCAATACCAATGATGCACTTGGGAATGCCGGTGTACTTCAGCACAGCCTTGATGCCGCGGATGATATCATCGCTGCACTCCAGCATCTCCTGCGTATCGCTGGTCAGCCACACCTCACACTCGGAGGCGTTGATCAGTAAAGTATCCACCGACTGCTTGGGCTGCAGTTTCACATCGGTGGGGAAGCCTGCGCCGCCCAGACCGACCAGACCGCACTCACGCACGGCAGCAAGGAAGCTGGCCTTATCGGTAACTTCCGGTGCCTTGACAGCCGGGTCTACGGTCTGCTTGCCATCGGTCTTGATGACAACAGAATCGCACATACGGCCATTGGACAGACGGAAGGGCTCCACTGCAGCCACCGTACCGGAAACGCTGGAGTGGATATTTGCGGAGACAAAGCCGCCCGCCTCACCGATCTTGGTGCCGACGAACACTTCATCGCCTTTTTTCACCAGTGCCTTGGCGGGTGCGCCAATGTGCTGGCTCATAAGGATGCGTACCTGCGCGGGCAGAGGCATCGGGATAGGTTTGCTTGCAGCAGTTGCCTTGTCATGCGGCGTATGCGCGCCAAGCGCCGCACGTTTCAGCTTGTTCAACATGGATTTCAAATCCCCCATTCTGCTTGAATTGCCATCCCCTCGCCCATGCAGGCGCACTGGTACAGGGACAGCAGCTGCTTAACACACTTATTGTATCATTTTGGCGCGGGAAGTCAACGACATCACGGCTCAAATGATGAATTTTCCTGAACTTTCTTATTCGTTTTCGCCGATTAGTTTTAACTAACTACCGTATTTTTCTTTTTGTTCTCCCCTACGGAAATCAATTTTCCTTTAAAGGCTTCCCCCGGAAGGGACAGATGCTCCCCGCGCCGGGGAGAAATGTCACCGCAGGTGACAAAGAGGGGAACAGCTGTCACCGCAGGTGACTGATGAGGGCGCAGGGCAGCAGCATTTTGCCTTAAATCTCCCCTTCTGCCGTTTGCCTTTGCTGCGGGAATATGCTATACTATACCTAACATGACAGGCGGAACGTCCCCCGCTCCGCTCCCGAACTTCACAAGGAGGCACCAAACCATGAAAGTTCTCAAAGCTCTGCTCGCCGTCCTCACCACACTGGCTGTCGCCCTGACCGCCATTCTGCTGTTCTGGCAGGATAAAAGCGCCCCGCGCTATATCAAGATCTACGAAAACGAGCAGTAATTATTTCTTGCAAAACAGCACCCCGGCCAAGCGGTAAAACCGCCCGGCCGGGGTGTTTTTGCATGATCCGGCAGAGCCGGATCATTATGATTTATTTATTCACCAAAGTGATTGCAAGCAGAATCGTACCGTTGCTTTCGCCCTTGTTTGCGCTGATTATGCCAAGATAGTCATAATCTTCTTTCACAAGCCAATCCCAATTTGAGCCCTTCAAAGATTTCTCAAAGTTTTCCTTATTAAACTCGCCGCTTATCGCCTTATGCAAGAATTGGATGTGCTTACCGTCAACCACGATATTGCCCACTACAGCTTGAGCCTCACGTCCAGCCTTGTTTACCATCTCGCCCGTCACACCGGGAGTCTTTGCGGAAAGATCCGCCATCAGACAGGCCGTCTCTTCATAAGCCTTCTCGGCATCTTTCAGACGCACCTCTATTTTTTTCTTCCCGCGTGCCTCACGCTCCGCATTGATCATTGTGAAGAGCGTCTTTTCCATATCCGCATTGATTGCCGCCTCGTTGGACACACCCCCGCCGCAAGCGGTGAGCATGGTCAGTGCCAGCACCGCAGCCAGCGTAAGCGCAACCAGTTTTTTGATACATTTCATAGGTTTTGCCCTCCTGTAAATAATAAATACCCCGGCAGACCACACAGTCTACCATAAAAGCAGTGTAAACCCACTGGCGGCGGCTGTCAATGCACGAACCACACAAAAACGCCGCCGACTTTTCGTCAGCGGCGTTTGCGCGCACTCAGTAGGTCATCACGACCACCATAATGGGGTATTTATCCCTCGTCGCAGGGTCGGTGTTCTGCACAACGCCCACGCCCACAAGGGTAGCTTCCGTGCTCGTGACCAGTGCCGGTTTCCATTTGCCGGTGTCCTTTACCCAGCCGCGGATCACGCTCTCTGTGTGGTACGCACCGTAGCCGCCTACGCCCACCAGCTTTTTGCCTTTTACCGTCAACTTGCTGATGGCGTTCCAGTCCTTCGCGTACTGCTCGCTCTTCATCGGGTCGCTGCCGTACTTGCCAAGCAGACCGTCCAGCTGCAATTTTGCCATTTCTTCAGCCTTGTCGCAGGCCTCGGCATCCATGGTCAGCGGGGTGTTATTGCCGTAGTCCTTGCGCACCGCATTCAGTGTGTCCACCACTGCGGCCACCTTCTGCGCCTCGGTCTTTTCGTCGGTGGGGTCTTTGCCGGTCTCGCTGCTGCCGGGCTTGTCCGGCGCATCCGGCGCGGAAGGGCCGGAGGGCCCACAGGCTGCCAGAAGCAGCAGCGCCATTGCAGCTGCAAGGACCGCTGCCGTCCATCGTTTCCAAAGCTTCATCTGTGGTTCCTCGCTTTCTTCTTATGGGAGCGCGTCGCTCCCCAGTTTCATCTTACCCTCTGCTGCGGCGCGCTGTCAATGGGCAGATGCGCCAAACTTTGCCAGAAAGTTTCGGCAAAGCGTGCAAAAGCAGGAACATTTTAAAATAGCTTCCGCGTGCGCTCCAGCCATATTCAGTGGAAAATTTATTTTTTATTCGCAATTCCGGAAAATCTGCGGATTTTCCAGAATTGCCTTTTCACGGGGTTCTGCACGCAAAAAGGCTGCCGCACAGCCTGTGTGCGGCAGCCCGGGGTGCAGATCAAAGGGGATTTGCAGGGGTCGTAGTCGGCGTGTAGGTGATCAGGATCAGGGTATAGCTCTTATCGCCGATCTTGTGCGTAGCTGCGCCGATCTCGACCTTATTGTCACCGGGATTGAACGTGCCGGGGTCCACAAACCGGTAGAGGCCCGCGGCATTCGCCATCCACTGCATCTTCAGGAATTCGCCCATCACGCCGCTGCTCTTGATCTGACTGTCGACATCGATCGGGTTGAACATGCAGGGCGTTTTTTCGAGGTCAATTTTGGCTGCCTTTATAACAGCAGGATCCAGCAGCAGTTCCTTGGCATCCTTGCCGTTGTTTGCCTCCTGCGCGGCGGCCGTATCGGCGGCTGCCAGCAGCGCTGCTGCCATTTCATCTGCCTTTTTGGTGTGGGTCACAGTTTCGTTTACGTCTGTTAAATTATCGATCGTTATTTTCAGCAGCTCGTCCTGCATGGCGTAGCTATTGCCGCCGCCGCAGCCTACCATCGTTAATGCCAGTGCAGCGGCCAGCACGGCGGCTGCCAATTTTTTGAACAGTTTCATCGTTTCCTCCTTGCCGCAGCCTGCAATAAGTCTGCCGGGGCAGCTGCTGCAGACCGCATCTTGTAACTATACCGTTCCGGTCTTGGGGCATCCGTAAGGGCTGTCACAGCCCGGACGCTCTTATTTCATGAGCATAAGCACCCAGTTCTCGCCGTCAAGCGTGCCGATGGCAAGACCAAACTCAAATTTTCTTCCGATGTGAGGATCGCCGATTGTAAGATCAGCATCCCGCCGAAGCTGATCTGCAAGACTAAAAGGCTTAAACTGATTCATGGTATCGCTGATGTAACTCGGAACGTACACCAAGGAGACTTTATAAGCATCCTTTTCCGGGTCAATGCCGAACTTTTGCAGGAACGTCTCATCATCCAGCAGCTCCTGCAGATTCGGCCACTCTGCGCCTTCGCCCAAAGCAGCGATCTCGTTATTATACTCTGTCAGCAGCTTTGCCGCCAAGGCATCCAGGTCCTTGCTGTTCGTGGCCTGCTCGTTACGCATAACAGCATCATCCGAGACAGCATTCTTGACCTGCTGGGCAAGGCCTGTCTTGGAGCCGCCGCAGCCCACCATCATCAGTGCCAGAGCCGCCACCAGTACGGCAGCTGCCAGTTTCTTGAACAATTTCATGCTTCATGCCTCCTTCTTCGTCAGACACTATCCTATGCGGCCCGGACGTTTTCCAAGCCTGCTTTCTTTCATTTTACCGTCACATTTGCAATACTGTCAATGCACAGAAGCCCTAAAGTTTTTCCAGCAAATTTCAGCAATTCGCGCAAAAAAGGCTGCCGCACAGTCTGTGCGGCAGCCTTTCAGTCTTAGTAATCGTTTTCGCAGCCAAGCAGGAATTTCATGTAGGCAAAGGTGCGCTCCCGCCCGATGTCCCGCACCATGCACAGCAGCTTTTCCAGCAGTGCCCGGGTCTCCGGGTGCATCAGGTAGTGGTTCTTGCTGCGCTCGTAGTATTCCCAGGGGGAAGCATCGGTGTACTTGTCGCCCAGATAGATCTGGCTTGCCGCCACCCGGTCGCACACCATCTCGCAGACGTACCGCAGGGGGATCTTCATGCCGGTCAGGCCGGTCTTGGTGGTGCTGTAATCGATCCAGTATTCCAGATGATGCTTGTTGCGCCCCTTGTGGTGCAGCCACGCCGAGGTGTAGCCCTTGGCTGCGCGCTCGGCCTCGTTGGGGCTGTGGTCGCCCTGATAATAGATGCACCCGGGGATGAACTCGGTGGGGCTGTACTTGCTCAGGTCGTGGGCAAGGCCCTGCTCATACAACCCGCATTCAAAGCAGTATTTCATCACCAGCAGCTTGTGCCGGGTGATGGTCTCGAAATGGCCTTTGATGTTCATGCTGTTATTCCCTCCACTGCACCGTGATGCGTCCCTCTTTCAGCCCGCGCAGATCATCGCTTTCGGAAAAATCCTCCCGGTCCATGGTCAGATTGGGGTTGTAGTAGGGGTCGTGCAGGATGTTCGCCTTGCCGTGCACATCGTACAGACGCTGCTGCTCGGCGGCAAAGCGCCGTGCCTTTACCGGGTCTTTTTCGTCCCCGCCGCGGCTCTTGCTCTCGTAATGGGTCAGCTGGGCGTAGGGCGTCCACGCAATGCGGTAGCCCGCATCCCGCACCCGCAGGCAGAAGTCCACATCGTTGAAGGCCACCGCAAAGGCTTCGTCCAGCCCCTTTACCTCGTCCCACACGCTGGTCTTTACCAGCAGGCAGGCACCGGTGACGGCGGAAAAGTCCTGCACCGTTGCAGAGCGGAACATGTAGCCGCTGCCGCCGGCCTTTTTGTACTTGTGGCTGTGCCCCGCGTAGCCCCCCAGCCCGGTGATGACGCCCGCGTGCTGGATGGTCTCGTCCGGGTAAAAGAGCATGGCACCGCACACTGCCGCCCCGCCGGGGTGGGCGCATTGGCGCAGAAGTTCGGTGAGCCAGTCGCCGCCTCGCACCTCCACATCGTTGTTCAGCAGCAGCAGATACTCGCCGGTGGCGTACTTGCGGCCAAAGTTGTTGATGCCGGAAAAGTTGAAGCCCTTTTTCGGGTAGGTGACCACCCGCAGGCCGTCGTAGCGCTGCTGCGCCTTTTTATAGTAGGCAAAGGTGGCGGGGTCGGTGGAGTTGTTCTCCACCACGATCACCTCAAAGTGCTCCCATTCGGTCTTTGTCCAGATGCTGTGCAGGCACTTTTCCAGATCCTCGGTGTGGTCCTTGTTGGGAATAAGGATGCTTACCTTCGGTTCGCCCACGATGTCCCACTTCACCCGGTAGGTGCTGGGGAACAAGCCGTCCTCCACCGTGCCGGTGCGCCCGGTGCGGGTCAGGTGGTCTGCCAGCGCCTTTTTGGCTGCTGCCGCAACATAAGGCTTGGCATCTGCACCGCCGGAGGTAGACCCCGCGTGCACCCGCCAGTAGTAGAGCACCTGCGGCACATGGGCAGCACCGCCGGTCTTTTCCAACAGCCGCAGGAACAGATCATGATCCTGACTGCCGTCGCATTCCGGGCGTTCGCCGCCCAGCTGCTCCCACAGCGCTTTTTGGAACACCGCCAGATGGCAGATGTAGTTGCAGCACAGCAGGTAGTCCGGGGCGTAGTCTGGCTTGAAGTGCGCCACCATGGGGCGGCGGATGCTCTTGGTGAACAGTGCTTCATCGCTGTACAGAAAACCGTCCGGTTCGCCGCGCTGCCGCAGCTGCAAGATGGCCTTGCCCATGGTGTACAGGGCATGGGGTGCCAGAATGTCGTCGTGGTCAGCCAGCGCCAGATACTCCCCTGTTGCCAGCTGCGCGGCGGCATTGGTGTTGGCTGCAATGCCCTGATTTTCGATCTTTTTATATACGATTCGTTGATTTTTTTGCTGATATTCCTTTACGATGCGCTCCACGTCCCCGTGAGCGGCGTCCGAAGCATCGGCAAGGCAGAGCTGCCCGTTGGGCGCGGTCTGCCCCACAAAGGAATCCAGAAATTCCCGCAGGTATTTTTCCGGGGTATTGTACAGCGGGGTCAGCACCGAGATGGTGGGCAGACCGCAGTCTGCCGCCGTTTTGCCTGCCATCTCTGCACGCTGGGCTTCCAGCACCTTTTTGGCGGGCAGGTAGCGTGCACGCTTGCCGAAACAGCGGCGCTTGACAAAGCCCGCGCCGCGTTTGACCATGGTGGGCAAGCCCTCGTCCTTTGTCAGCTGCACGGCGTAGCCGACCAGCTCCTTGGCGCGTTTCAACCGTACATTCATATCAGACCTCGCCGCGCTGGGTCGCCTTGTAGGCGGCGCAGACTGTCTGGGTGTCCCCGTTCATTTTCAGGTGGCCGTGGCTCAGCCATGCCACCTTGGTGCACATCCGCTCGATCTGCTCGATGGAGTGGGACACCAGAATGACCGTGGTGCCGCCTGCCATCAGCTCCTGCATCCGCTTTTCGCACTTTTGCTGGAACAGGAAATCGCCCACCGACAGCACCTCGTCCGCAATGAGGATATCGGGCTTGGTGATGGTGGCAATGGCAAAGCCGATGCGCGCCACCATGCCGGAGGAGTAGTTTTTCAGCGGCACATCCAGAAAGTTTTCCAGCTCGCTGAATTCCACGATCTCGTCAAATTTTTCGTCCAGATACTTGGGCGAGAAGCCCAGCACCGTGCCGTTGAGGTAGATATTCTCGCGGGCGGTCAGATCCATATCAAAGCCCGCACCCAGCTCAATGAGCGGGGCGATGGTGCCGTTTACGGTCACCTTGCCCTTGCTGGGCTTGTACACCCCGGCAATGGTCTTGAGCAGGGTGGATTTGCCCGAGCCGTTCAAGCCCACAAGGCCGTAAAAATCGCCGGGCATAATGTCCAGACTGACGTCCTTCAGGGCGTAGAACTCGTCGTATTGCAGCCGCCCCTGCACCATGGCCAGAAAATATTCCTTCAGGCTCTCATGCTTTTCCTTGGAAAGGTTGAAGCACATGGAAACATTGTCCACTTTGATGATCGGTTCCATTGTTCACCCTCCTTAAATGTGCAGCACAAAGCGATCCTGTGTTTTGCGGAACACCTGCAGCCCCACTACCATGGACACTACCGCGCATACACCGCAGACAAGGAACATATTCCAATCCAGCGGGATGCCCCACATCACCGTGCGGCGGAAGCCCGTGATATACCAGTACATGGGGTTCAGCTTGATGATCTGCTGCATATTGAAGCCGCCGATGGAAAAGGTCATCTGGGTGGGGTCGTAGAAGATGGCGGAGAAATACAGCAGCGCGGTGACGAACACGCTCCAGATATGCATGATATCCCGGAAGAACACCGTAGCCGCCGCTAAGAACATACTGACCCCGAGACTGAAGAAGAACAGAGTCACCAGCGGGTACAGCGCCTCAAAAATGGTCAGGTGGAAAGGCGCACCGGTAAAGATCATGACCAGCAGCAGTGCCACAAAGCTGAAGATGCAGTTCACCATGGCAAAGCAGCACTTTTCCAGCGGGAAGATATACTTGGGGATATACACCTTTTTCAGCAGCGGGGCGGCGCTGAGCACGCTGCTCATGCTGGTGGAGGTAGCCTCGTTGAAGAAGTTGAACAGCAGCTGACCGCACATCAGAAAGACGGCAAAGTTGTCGATGCCGCTGCCCCGCATATCCATCAGACTGCTGAACACCGCCCAGTACACAAGGCACATGAGCAGCGGGTTCAGCACGCTCCACACCACGCCCAGCACGCTGCGGCGGTACTTCAGCTTGAAATCACGGCTTACAAGGTTCCACAGCAGATAGCGGTAGCGCCAGAAGCCGTTCCACATTGCTTTGAGTTTTGCCACGGGCGATCACCACTTTTCAAAATACTCGAACTTCTGGGCGGCAAAGGGCTCGTGCAGCTTGTCCTTTGCGCTGGTCTTGTGCTCGCAGCCGCAGTCCGGCCACTGCACGTTCACGGTGGGGTCATCGTAGGGGATGCCGCCCTCGCTGGTGGGGTCGTACACATCGGTGCACTTGTAGCAGAACTCTGCCACATCGCTCAGCACCAGAAAACCGTGGGCAAAGCCCTCCGGGATATAGAACATCTTCTTGTTGTCCTCGGAAAGGGTCACGCCCACCCACTTACCAAAGGTAGCGCTATGCGGGCGGCAGTCCACGGCTACGTCATACACCTCGCCCTTGGTCACGCGCACCAGCTTGCCCTGCGTGTGGTTCTTCTGGAAGTGCAGCCCACGCAGCACGCCCCGGGTGGAGCGGCTCTGGTTGTCCTGCACAAATTCCTTGTCGATGCCAGCCTCTGCAAACTGATCCTTCTGGTAGGTCTCCATAAAATAACCGCGGTCGTCGCCGAACACCTGCGGCTCAATGACCACCACGCCGGGGATCTCGGTCTGCGTAAAAATAAACTTACCCATGATATTGTACCTCTCTTTTTTTCTGAAAGTTTTTTCTTTATCTGGAAAAGTCTGGTTTAAAACAGGCTTTTACGCTTTGTTGCGGCGCTTTGCCGTTTTGCGGCGTTTTGTCAGGCGTGCATGCACCCGCAGCACCAACACCGTGACCACCGCCGCACCCACGGTGCAGCCCACTGAGATGCCCGCCAGCAGCCATGCGCTGCTGCCCGGCTCCACGTCCCTGGCGGCTTCCAGCGTTGTGCCGGTGCTCTGCTCCAGCAGCTCCGCCAGACCGGTGATCTCGGCTTTTACCCGCACGCTGGTGCTCTCCTGCTTTGTGCCGCCGTTCAGGGTGTACACCGCATACACGGCAGGCTCTGCGCCCAGCAGATACTGCTCCGGCAGCTCCAAGTCCACGGTCACGTCCTGCGCGGATAAGCCCTCGGCCAGCAGCAGCTTCACCCCGGGGTCGGTCAACGGTGCCAAGGCTCTGCCCGCCGCCCGCCACTGCCAGCTGTGCGGTAACCGTGCCGCCGGGCAGCTGGGTGTAGTTTCTATAGGTGGCAAAGGCGTAGTCCAGCAGGGTGCGCATATCGTTATATTTATCGGTGCTCAGCTGGCTTTGCATGGTCACGCAGATCAGGCGCACCCCGTCCTGCTCTGCCAGACAGGCATAGCTGTACCGGGCGGTGTTGGTGTAGCCCAGCTTAGAGCCCAGCACGCTGTCGATGTGGTAGCGGCTGGAGCCGATGCGGATCTTATCCTGCTGGGAGAAGTAACGGGTCACCGGCTGAATGTTGGTGGACTGCATGGTGTACATCTGGTTGCGGGTGAACACCTCCTCAAACCCGGGCTGCTGCAGCGCCCAGCGCAGGATCTGCGCCATATCATAGCAGCTGGTGTAGTGGTCCTCATCGCTGATGCCGTGGGGGTTTGAAAAGTGGGTGTGGGCAAGGCCAAGCTCCTCCACCTGTGCATTCATGGCCGCCACGCCGTCCGCGATGGTGCCGCCGCCAAAATACTCTGCCAGCAGGTTGGCACCATCGTTGGCGCTTGCCATCTGGGTGGCGTACAGCGCATCCACCAAGGGGACTTCTTCCCCTTCCAGCAGAGCGATATGGCTGGAATCCGTGCCCGCCAGTGAATAGACATCCTCGTGGGTCACGGTCAGCTTTACGTCATCCCAGTCTCCCTGCGCCTTTTCGCAGGCAAGGCCAAGGGTCATCACTTTGGTAATGGAGGCGGGGTGCAGTTCCTCGTCCATATTCTGCTGCGCCAGCACAAGGCCGGTATCCGCATCCACGATGCAGTATGCCCGGGTATTGGCCAGCGCCGGGCCGGCTGCTGCCGCGCCGGGCACCAGTACAGCACCTATCAAAAGCAGCACAGTGCACAGTGCTGCGGTAAATTTTTTCATCTGGTATACTCCGCTTGTCAGTTTTATGCCAGTAAGACATCATTTGGAGTATACCACATTTTTTCCCCGCTGAAAAGAGATTTACGCATTCCTTTGCCCCAGCAGCACCGGCTGCAGCTGCTCGCCCCGCAAAGCGGCGTCCACGGCGGCGGGCAGCAGGGCAAGGTCGGCCTTCAGGCTCTGGGGCTTGGCAAAGGGGTCGTCCTGCCCGTAGGGCACAAAGTAATAGTGCTTGCGCTGGCATAGCCGTGCTATGTTTTCCCCGGAAGCGCCAAGGCCGTCGTTGGTGGAAACTGCCAGCACCACCGGGCTGCCCACCCGCAGCATGCTTTTGGCAGCAAGGGTCACCGGCGTATCCGAAAGCCCCGCCGCCAGCCGCGCCAGCGTTGCGCCGGTGCAGGGGGCGACCACCAGTGCCTGTGCCAGCCGCCGGGGTCCCAGCGGCTCCACCGCCTGCAAGGTGTCCAGCACCGTTTGCCCGGTAACGGCCTGCAACCGCTGCCGCCAGCTTTCCCCCGTGCCAAACCGGGTATCCAGCTGTGCGGCAAAGCTCATAACGGGCAGCAGCGTCCAGCCCTGTGCCGTCAGCGCCTGTGCCGCGCCCAAGGCATCCTCCAGCGTGCAAAAGCTGCCGCACACCGCAAAGGCAAGACAACCCTTTTTCTCTGTGGTCATACCCTTCCCTCCCGCTCCTGCAATATGGTCTGCACCGTGCGCGCCAGTGCCTCCCCAGCCGTTTCCGGTGCCCAGACCGTCGGCAGGCTCAGCGCGTGCAGCGCCGTGTGCCCCAGCCGCCGGGCAGCGACAAAGTCTGTGCCGCCGGGCTTTGAGGCCAGATCCACGATCAGGCACCCCTTCGGCAGCGCTGCCATCACTGCCGCCGTCAGCACCGGCGCGGGGATGGTGTTCACCACCGTATCAAAGGCGGCAGCCGCTGCGGCAAGCTCTGTCAGCGGCACCGCCCGCAGCCCAAGCTCCTCCGCCATCGCTCGCTGCACCGGGCGGCGTGCCGCCACGGTCACCCGCGCACCCAGCGCCGCCAGACGCACCGCCAGCGCCCGTCCCACCGGGCCAAAGCCCAGCAGCAGAAGGTTTGTGCCCCACAGGGTACGGGTGCGCTGCTGCAGCAGGATGCCGATGCAGCCCTCTGCCGTGGGGATGGCGTTGTAC
>ERZ772882.3607-NODE-3607-length-12051-cov-11.919390_pt1 | contig 12051 bp, 8 predicted proteins | sample MGYA00580576_ERZ772882 | MGnify/ENA primary metagenome ERZ772882 (study PRJEB29015, sample SAMEA2737658) | human gut metagenome | biome: human gut; feature: human-associated habitat; material: faeces | place: China | collected 2012 ... | reverse complement strand
TCAAAATCTTTTTCGCTAAACATAATCTTTCGAGTTTTAAGTTTAGCACGAAGGTATGGGAAAGAACCATGCTAGTCAATACGCCAATTTTGGAAGCTTACCCCTAATTCACTGTCTTTAAAGTTTGGGGTACTTTTTATTCGAGATACAATCTGTTGTGCTGCTTTAGATGAAACTGGATTTTTTTTCAATCAGAGATTTCTGTAAATCCGACCGTTCAAAAAGACACTCTATAATGCGGTTGTCATTTATTGTCCAATCTTCGATGAACGTCGTTTTTTCATATTCTGGTAGATTATTAACCAAGTATCCATATTCAAAGTCACCACTAGTTGAAGGCAATAAATCTGCAAAAAATATAAAGTTTGGGCACTTGCAAAAAAAAGCACAATTAATCATTATATCTAAGTTGTCTGTAATAACTCCAAAATCACAACTTCTTTTTAAATAAAATAGTAAATCAGCATTATCGGAAAATTCTGAGATGATATTATCAAAAGTTGCAATATAAATATTGGAATATATCTCAGGAATATCCCCTCCATTCAAATATTGCTTCCATTCTTTTTCTGCATCTATAACCAAGTCATAAATCTGTTTGTTTTTAAAGGCACTTTGAAAATTATCAGGGTGAAGATGCATTAAATAATGGATGGAACGCCATAATAAGGATACTGAGAAATAAAATAATTCATTTCTCATCTTTATTGGCTGAATGATTGTTTTTTGTTTATTATGATAATAATCAAACACGTTTTCTTTAAACCATTTTTCTTGTTTTGAAAATAATAGTTCTGCCTTATTTCCCAAAAGAGGAATTTTAATACCGTCTTTATGCTCTAATTTAGGATTATAAGTAGAACGAAAATAGCAGCCTCCTTTTTTCTTTAAATCAGCATAAAAGAATTTTGGTATGATATGTGAGGCTTTTAAATCAGTTACTTCTCCTGTTAGTGCACAAAATTTATTCATGTCTATTGATTTATATATTTTTCAATGTATAGCTTTTATAATACTGTTAGTAACAATATGTGTTGTAACTGGTTAAGTATATTTTGCTTCTAAAATACTTCTTTCTCTTGGAATTGTTATAGAAGCTTCAAAATTTATATTGGGATAAAATTTTATAGGAGAATATTTATCTTCTTCCCCCAATGGAATATTTTTAATGAAATTATATTTTGTAATAAGTTTATCATTTATATTGTTGGCATTATACTCCCATTCAGCCCCTAAATCACTTATTGTATCATAGAATAATAACTTTTCTTCTGTATTAGACATCTGACATCTTAAAATCTTTATATATTCATATTTCTCCATATAATGTAAAAACCGTTGCTTATTCACATATTTTACGCACTGAAATAGTGTTCTAAAATAATTACCACTTTCATGTTGAAATCCTGTGTAATATTTGTTGTCATTATTTATAATATTTGAATATTCAATAGGACCATGATATATTGCTATATTGTTACTGCCATTTATCCTTAAACGAAAACTTTTTAAAATATCATTTATGACATCTTCATTATATTTTTTCAGATACCTATTTTTCAAAAGATTGTATCCATATTTCTTTACGCCAAAGAAAACAATCAAAAAACTAATATTAATAATGGTACGCTCTTTTAACAACTCTTTCCATTTATTTTTGTCTTTATTGAATTCATTAATATCAGCGTATACAGTATCAATTTCTGCACCACTAATAATCTCATCTACAATTACTATAGCCTCTTCAATCTGTTTAACAAAGAACTCCATAAACTCAATAGACAAATCCTGATTAGGATTTTTATTGAGCAGTGAATTAGCTTTTTCTCTATTAAATTTTATCAATTCAAAATATTTGCTTTCAAAATTTTGAATTTGAAACTGCCTTCCTTGTTCTTTCAGAGTCTGATATAAATAATAAATACTTATAAAGGCTGCTATGCCACCCAGAAATGAACCATATTTATCCAAATAATCTGCATCAAATAACCAACTTAAACCAGTTTGAATAATCAAAGTTATTGCAGCATAAATTAATAGTAATATGGTTATGCCTAAAATAATATATTCTATTCGTTTACAGTTCCTGAAAATTAATTTCATGAGCATTAGCTTGAATTATAGTTAATTGTGATTTTCTCTTTGCCGAATGACCTTGGATACTCATAGACATATAAGAATTAGAAGAAAATCCATACAATTTTTCCATCTTCTTTATTACGTTGTCTACATTTGTATCAATAATAAATATAGGTTTAGATATACATTCATGTAATATACTATTAAAGTGCTCATCAGATTTATTGAATGAATAACCTACAATAATAATTTTGTCAGCTTCTTTCATTTTTTGCTCTGCTTTATACCATGTTTGAATAAAGGTCTTAGAAAGCACAGGTTTAATTTTTATTGGTGGCAAAAACTCAGGAATAGAATACTTTATATTATCCTCCTCAAAGTTTATATTGGGAGTTAATTGGTTTTCAATAAATGAAATAATATCTAATGAGCAATATTCTTGATCTTCAATTTTTATTTCTGTTTTATTCTGAATATCTACATAATTCATCAAATTACCATGAAAATATAATGCAGGATAGTCATTTCCTTTTGTAAAGAAATATGCAAATGAAGAGTAGTTAAAAGTAACAATCTGCCAATCTCCCGGAATCTTAGAATATACGGGAAACTCATGCATTCGTTCACTATATGTTGTATATATATCATTTTCCTTCTTTTTTAAATATACCCACAACATCCATGATATATAAATGTAATTTTTTATAGATGCTGGCTTGTCTATATAAAAACCGATAAAATAATTCATCAACAAATCTTCAATATCTAATAAATTATGATATACGTGTTTTAATATAGGATGATTAGGCTCTTGCATACTTCTTTCCAAAATCTGTCTCATAACACTTTTAAAGGTGTCAGTATATACTAATTTTGAAAAATCGATAATTGATTCATCTGTAACGGCAAAGTTTTCTCCAAAAACCTCTTCAATTAATTCAGCAGTTTCTTGATCCAATGTAGCCCCTGTTTTCATTGATTCTACCTTATTCATAATAGCAACAATCAATTGACCCATTTTTTGGTTTTCAGGACTCAATGTGTTATCATTAGTAAGAACAGTTTGTACCCCTTCTTTAATTTTAGTAATTTCTCTACCAAAATCTTGTACAAATCTTTCTATTGTATCTTTTATAAGTTTGTCAAAATGAAATCTTAATGATGGAATAATATTACGTAGCTTCTCATCTATTTCTCGTCCATCATTTTTTATAAAATCATTAATTTGAGGAATAAGTTCATTTGTCAATGGCATTTCGATACCAGATGTTGCATCTACTCCAGCTCCTAAAACTATAACTGTCATATTTGATATTTTAAATTTCTTGCAAAGATAATGATAATAAACAACTTATAAGAAAATCAGGAAGGAAAACGAGGAAAATCATTCCCTACTATGGAAATACTATGGATTGTACCTGCGTAGAGTTGCGCACCTTTGCAGCGTAACCAATACGGAAGGATATGGAAATAATAACGATGGACAATGAGGTCGTGAAGACGATGATGGAGAAGATAGACCGCATAGCGGACTATGTTTTCAAGAAAGACAACGTGCCGAAGGAAGAAGCGGAAATCCTGCTGACGAGCGAGGAGGCGGCGGACCTGCTGAAAATCAGCACGAGGACACTGCAACGGATGCGAAAGGACAAGACTATTCCCTACATGATGGTGAGAAGCAAGTGCCGGTACAGACTGACGGATCTGGAGGAATGCGTAAGACGGAAAATTGTACACTGCAATCCCAAGACGCTGGAGGAGTTCAAGCATAACTACCTGATGACCAGAAAGGAGGCGGATGATGGAAGGGATTGGTAAGGAAATGTTCGAGGAATGGATGAAGCGCCTCATGGAACGGATTGACCGGCTGGACAGCATCATATCGGTACTGATAAACAAGGAAGCGGCGGGCGTGAAGTACATGGACGGAGAACGGCTGTATGACAATCAGGACCTGTGCGAGATGCTGAGAACGAGCAAACGGTCGCTACAGCGGTTCCGCAGCGAATACGGACTGCGTTACCAGAAAATCAGCCGCAAGACCTACTACAAGGAATCGGACGTGCTGGAGTTTATCAGCCGGAACATGGAAGAGGTGACGCTGGACGGCAAAAAGGTGCTGAAGGTGAAGGAAGGAACGGGAAAGAAAGCTCCGGGCAAAACGGCGAAAGGGAAAAAAGGAGGCAGAAGGAATACCGGGACTGACAAGCACACGTGAAACGGAGGCGAAAAGAAAAATCAGTAATGGATGGTGACCGGATGTAAACGGAAAGCTGAGGGTGAGAATGATGCAAACCGGGACTGACAAGCATACGTGAAACGGATGCGAAAAGAGAAACCGGAAGTGGATGGTGAACCGGATGTAAACGGAAAGCTGAGGGCGAGCCTGATGCAAACCGGGACTGAAAGGTGAACGGGAAACCGGAACGAAAAGAGAAACAGACTTGCACGGGAATACCGGCGGGACTATCATCAAACAATAAAAAAAATCAATCAATGGAACAGAAAAAGAAAAAGCAAGAGGATGTACTGGTCGTCCGCGACGAGAAGACGGGCGAAATCAGTGTGGTTGCCGGACTGGATGCCAGGGGCTATCCCAAGAGGGCACAGGCAAAGGCGGAACACTCGCAGGAGTTTTTGCGCTTTGACCGCCACGGGGATGCGATAGACAATTTCATGAGAAATTTCTACCGCCAGTGTAAGGAGCCGACACGATTCGGTTTCTACAGGGTGGCAGCGGACACGGTGGAAGCTCTGCTTCCGGTTATCAAGGACCTGCTGAAAGACCCTGTGGCGAACGCTGACCTGCTCGCACCGCACAAAGTGGATACATCGGCGTACCAGCAGGCTGAGGAACAGCAGGCTACTGAGGAGGCGAAAAAAGAAAATTCCGAAACGGAGGCTGAAGAACAGCAGGTTGCGGAGGAGGTGAAAAGAGAAAATTCCGAAACGGAGGCTGAAGAACAGCAGGCTGCGGAGGAGGTGAAAAGAGAAAATGCCGAAACGGAGACTGAGGAACAGCAGACTACGGAGGAGGTGAAAAGAGAAAATGCCGAAACGGAGACTGAGGGACAGCAGACTACGGAAGAGGTGAAAAGAGAAAATGCTGAAACGGAGGCTGAGGAACAGCAGGCTGCGGAGGAGGTGAAAAGAGAAAATGCTGAAACGGAGGCTGAAGAACAGCAGGCTGCGGAGGAGGCGAAAAGAGAAAATACGGAAGAAAACAATGTGGAACAGAAAACGGACGAGAAAATGGAAGAAATGAAACAGAAAAATCAGGAACAGCAGCCGCAGGCGACGGAAACGCAGACGGCACAGGGACAGCAGCCCGCACAGGAAGGGCAAGCGCAGGCAAAACCGGAGAAACCGAACCTGATTGCGGACAGCGATGTGGACTGGAAGGAACTGGAACAGTTCGGCGTGAAAAAGGAAAACCTGTCTGAAAAGGACATGAAAGCCCTGATGAACTACGGGAAGACAAGGCTGGTGACGGTGGAACCGGTGCTGGGCGGAGAACGCTACGAGCTGCAGGCCCGACTCTCGTTGCAGAAAGCGGAAGACGGAAAGCTGAAACTTACCCCCCACTTCGTACGCCATGAGCCGAGACTCGACGTGCCATACAACGGCTATACATTCACGGACGAGGACAAGCAGGCACTGAAACAGACGGGTAACCTGGGCAAGCTGGTGAACGTTGCCGATACGAAGACCGGAGAGATGCGCCTGGCGTACGTCAGCATCGACCGACTGACGAATGAGATAGTGGACGTACCGACGAACAAGGTGCGCATCCCGAACCGGATCGGACTGACGGAACTGTCGAAGGCGGAACAGGAAATCCTGCGTGCGGGGCTGGCACTGCCCAAGGAGGTGACACTGAAGGGCGGGCGCAAGTTTGAAGCCGTGTTGCAAGTGAGTGCGGAGAAACGCGACGTGGAGTTTGTGCCGGAATATCTGTGGCAGGGGCAATCGCAGAGACGTGGAAACGGACAGGAGAAGAAACAGCAGAGCCCGGAAGCCCCGGATGCTCCCGGACAGCAGCAGAAGGAAGCCGGGAGTCAGGAGAACGGACAACGGCGCAACCGCTCGTGGACGAATGAGGACGGAAGCATACGTCCGATAGGCAAATGGAAGGACGACAAATTCACGGAACAGCAGAAGGCGGACTATGTGGCGGGCAAGGTCGTGGTGCTCGCCAACGCGAAGGATGACAAGGGACAGCCCTGCACAAAATACCTGAAGTTCGACCGTGAGAAAGGCAGACCGCTGACCTATTCGGAAAACCCTGACCTGGCACAGACCGTTGCCCCGTCGAACGAGAGCCGCACACAGCTTGCGGTGAACAACGAGGGTAAGACGAACGAGGCTACCAGACATGTGAAGGAGCCGCTTCAGCAGGGACAGACCGCACCGAAGGACGACGCCCAGAAACAACAGCAGGAAAAACCGAAGAAAAGCAAAGGCATGAAGGTATCCTGAGTGCCACCACTAAATCCATTACAAGAGAATAAACAACGGATTGAAACGGGGCCTCATGCGCCATGTACCGCATATCCCACGGATAACCGGCGTACCCCGTTCCACTCCACAAGGAACAAAAGTATCAATGATTAAAACAGAAAATGTATGATTACCATATTGGCAGAAAAACCGAGCGTGGCACGTGAGATAGCACGCATCGCCGGAGCAACAAGAAAGGAAGAAGGATTTTATACAGGAAACGGATACCATGTGACATGGGCACTGGGGCATCTGGTACAACCCGCCCTGCCTGAGGGCTACGGCTTCAAGGGATTCAGCAGGGACAGCCTGCCGGTGATACCGGAGGAGTTCATGCTGATACCCCGCCAGGTAAAGACGGACAAGGGCTACAAGGCGGACGCGGCAGCGGTGAAACAGATAAAAGTGATTACGAAACTGTGGAACGAGAGCGACGGCATCATCGTGGCAACAGACTGCGCACGCGAAGGGGAACTGATATTCAGATACCTGTATGCCTATACGGGCTGTACGCTGCCCTTCCGCCGCCTGTGGATAAGCTCGCTTACGGACACCGCCATCCGCAAGGGATTGAAGGAACTGAAGGACGGGCATGAATATGACGACCTGTATCTGGCGGCAAAGGCACGCAGCGAGGCGGACTGGCTGGTGGGCATCAACGGCACGCAGGCACTGACCGTAGCCGCCGGACGGGGCACATATTCGGTAGGACGCGTACAGACACCCACGCTGGGTATGGTCTGCAAGAGGTACTGGGAGAACAGACGCTTTACACCGGAACCGGTACACCAGCTGCATTTCTCGGTGACACCGGCGGGTACGGATACGGTAGTGAAGTTCTCCTCGGTAAAGAAATGGCAGGACAAGGAAGAGGCGGCTGCATCATACAATGAGGTAAAGGCGAAGATGTGCGCCACCGTCACTAAGGTGGAAAAGAAGGAGAAGGTGGAGAACCCGCCGCTGCTGTACGACCTGACCACACTGCAGAAGGAGGCGAACACGAAACACGGATTCACGGCGGAACAGACGCTGGAGCTGGTACAGAAGCTCTATGAAGCGAAGCTCGTCACCTATCCGAGAACATCGAGCCGCCATATTCCGGAAGATGTGTTTGCTGAAATACCGCTGCTGTTTGAACGGCTGGCAGGACACTCCGCCCTTGCGGAGAAAATCAGGGAACTGGGAGAACTGAACCGCCGTTGTGTGGATGCCTCGAAAGTGACTGACCACCATGCCCTGCTGGTGACACCCAACCGCCCGCTTGCCCTGTACAAGAACGAGCAGATTATCTACGACATGATTGCCGGACGCATGGTAGAGGCATTTTCGGAGGAATGTGTGAAGGATACGGCTACCGTAGTAGCGGAGATGGTGCCGGACGCAGGCGAAAGATGCGAGGGCCTGACATTTGAGGCGAAAGGCTGCATCGTGCGCAAGGCAGGCTGGCGCGGCGTGTACGGAGAGTACGGCGAGGACAGCGGCAATACGGCATTGCCGGACTGGGCGGAAGGCGACACACTGGTGATGGCAGGATGCTCGATGAGTTCGGGCATGACCCGACCGAAACCGCTGCATACGGAAAGTTCGCTGCTGGCAGCGATGGAGACCGCCGGACGCGACGATGTGGAGGATGAGGAGGCACGCCAGGCCCTGAAGGATTGCGGTATCGGCACACCCGCCACACGTGCCGCAATCATCGAAACGCTGCTCAGAAGGGAATACATGGTGCGTGTGAAGAAATCGCTGGTGCCGACGGAGAAAGGGCTTGCCCTGTATTCCATTGTCAAGGAAATGGACATCGCCAATGTGGAGATGACCGGACGCTGGGAAGCGGAACTGGCAAAGATAGAACAGGGAAAGACACCGCATGAGGCTTTTATGAGGGACATAGAAAGCTATACCCGCAAGATTACCACGGACTTGCTTGCGTGTGACCGCATTTTCGGGCACAAGGCATCGGGCTGTACCTGCCCCAAATGCGGCACGGGCACGATGCAGTTCTACGGCAAGGTTGTGCGCTGCGACAATCCGGAGTGCCTGCTGCCCGTGTTTCGCCAGATAGCGGGCAAGACACTCACCGACGAGGAAATGACCGGTCTGCTGACGGAAGGAAAGACGGCGATGCTCGGCGGGTTCAAGAGCAAGCAGGGCAAGCCCTTCAGCGCTGCGGTGACTTTTGATGCGGAGTTCAACACGAAGCTGGTGTTTGCGGAGAGCAAAGGCGAAAGAAAAGGTACGAAAACAAAAGGAAGAAGAAAATAATGAGTAATTTTGCCACTGATTCATGTCATAATCTGTTTCAACCTGGTTGTACTTTTTATTTACATGGATTTAGTGGTGGCACCCGGAGGGATACCGGGTGCCTTTTTCCTTTTCATTTCCATAATCATTTATCCACTAAATCCATCATAAAATGAAACAGAACAAGAAAACCGCTCCGGCGGAGCTGTCCTACTACGGGCTGTATCTGCTGGACTATCTGAGAAAATATCATCCGGACAAAGTATCAGACACCCCATTCATTACAGGAAGGGAGGAAGCCGCCTCGGAAACATTCGAGAAGGAAAGGACGGCAGGAAGTACGGTGGAAGCCGCACAGGAGGAGGCCATGCGCGTCCTGCTCGAAGGGCTGCACTTCTCCCCCTACGCACTGCTGCTTGAGGTGGTGGAAAACGAGTTTTCCGAAGAGGTGCAGGAACAGGAACGCGAGGCGTTCTGCCGGGAGATATTCCCGCACCTGAAAAACCTGTTTGCCGGCTATCCCACAACGGACGATACATTCGCCCTGTCGTCCGAACACGACCTGCTCTATACGGAGCTGACGGGTGCGATAATGCTTTATCTGGAGGCTTATGGCGTTTAACAAGAAGCAGAGGCTCAGGGAAAACATCGAGGCGATACGGACGGCATTCACACTGGAGAAGGAACAGCGCACGCCCACCGCACGGGAACGGGCGCTGCTGGAGAGGTACTGCGGCTTCGGGGGACTGAAGTGCATACTGAATCCCGCCAGGGAACTGACGGATGCCGTACACTGGGCGAAATCAGACCTCGAACTGTTTGCCCCGACGGTGGAGCTGCACCGTCTGATACGTGAGAACAGCCGGGACGAAACGGAGTACAGGCGGTATGTGGACTCGCTGAAGGCATCGGTGCTGACGGCATTCTATACGCCGCAGGCCATTGCGGACACCATAGCAGACGTGCTGCACGACCGCAAGGTACGCCCAAGGCTGGTGCTGGAGCCGTCGGCGGGTATGGGCGCGTTCATCAGCCCGGTATTGTCGAACAATCCGCAGGCGGAGGTGATGGCATTTGAGAAAGACCTGCTGACGGGCAAGATGCTCGGACACCTGTACCCGCAGCAGAAGATACGCACGGAGGGTTTCGAGAAAATAGAAAAGCCGTTTCTGAACCATTTTGACCTTGCCATCTCCAATATCCCTTTCGGGGATTTCGGAGTGTTCGATGCGGAGTTCAGCCGCAGCGCATCCTTCGGCAGACGTTCGGCACAGAAAGCCATCCATGACTATTTTTTTCTGAAAGGTCTGGATGCGGTGCGTGACGGCGGCATCGTGGCGTTCGTCGCCTCGCAGGGGGTACTGAACAGTTCGAGGGTTTCCGTCAGGAACGAGATGTTCAACAAGGCGAATCTGGTATCGGCAATACGACTGCCCAACAACCTGTTTACCGACAATGCGGGCACGGAAGCCGGCAGCGACCTGATCATCCTGCAAAAAGACCTGCAAAAGAAGGGACTGACACAGGAGGAACGGGTACTGACCATCATACAGACGGAACATAACGGCGGACTGACGGAGAACGCCTATTTTGCCTACCACACGGAACGTATCGTACATACCGATGCGAAGAGGGGTACCGACCCGTACGGAAAACCGGCGATGGTATATACGCACAGCGGAGGTGTGGAGGGTATTGCCATGGACCTGTACAGGATGCTGTCGGAAGACCTGTCGGCACGGCTGGACATGGAACGCTACAACGGCATGGGGCATGAAAGAGAGGATGTGCGGCAGAACATTGCCGTACAGACCGAGGGTATTGAGGCGAAAAGAGAAAACTCCGCTTCGGCTGCGAGAGAACTGGAGGAGGTGAAAAGAGAAAATACCCATCCGGTTGAGGGTGAACGGGCGGAGGTGAAAAGAGAGAACTCCGCTTCGGCTGCGGGTGAGCTGGAGGAGGCGAAAAGAGAAAATATCCATCCGGTTGAGGGTGAGCGGACAGAGGTGAAAAGAGAAAACTCCACCTCTGTTGCTGGTATAGCGGACGGGACAAAACGGGAAGAAAACAGTGTGCAGCCGAAAGCGCAAGCAATGACCGGCATGTCGCAGGAAGCGCAAAGCAGGCAGACGGGAGGAACGGTAATGGACCTGTATGACCTGTTCGGCTATACGCAGGAGGAAAGACGGATGGCTGAACAGGGCCTGAAACCGGACAGGAAGAAAGGCGGAAAGTACAAAGGGAAGAAACCCGTGCAGCCGACACTGTTCTCCCTGCCAGTGGAGAATACGGGAAGGACAACGGACAAGGGAAATGCGGAAGCGGTTGCCGGCATCAGCCCGGAAGAGGCACGCGAAATGGACGAAATCATACGCGGCGGAACGGATGCGCCGACGGCTGCCGAAACGGAGGCGGCTCTCCCGACAACGGAAAAGACGGAACCCGGCACCGCAACGGAAGAATCCTATGACCCGGAAGATGAAGTGTACCGCACTCTGGACTGGGAAACGAACCCGCCCATCAACGGATTCTATGAAATGATGATGGACCTCACGCCGGAACGACGTGCGGAGCTGCGCCGGCTGGGAAAGACGAAGATGGAAGCCAACACCGCCAGACAAGCGGCCGGAACAACGGAGGCGAAAAGAGAAAAAGCCGATGCGGGGAAAACGGCGGAAACGCAGGATACGACTGCTACGGTAGTCTATCCGGTGGAAAACGGATTCGAGGCGGAAAGGAAGCGCCGGATTGCGGAGGTGGAAGAAGCCATGCGCAGGGAGGAAGCCGCCCTGACACCGGAAGAGCGGCAGCGCAAACGGGAGGAGGAAATGATGCCGCGCCCGTTCAAGGGCATACTGGAGCCGCACCTGAAGGACGGCTCGCTGGCATGGGAATACACGGCAGGCGTACGGTTCCAGGTGGGCGTGCTGAAGGATGTCACCCGCTACGGTGCCACATTCCAGCCGCTGGACATGGACGGGATGCAGGCACAGAAGGCACAGCTATACATAGACCTGCGCAACACCTACGAGCGGCTCTATGCCTACGAAGCGGAGAAGCACGAGGAGAACGAAATGCTGCGCCGCCACCTGAACACCTACTATGACGAGTTCGTGATGCGGTACGGTTGCCTGAACGCCAAGCAGAACGTGAAGCTGCTGATGATGGACGCTTCGGGGCGCAACATGCTGGCACTGGAACGCAGCGAGGGCGGCACGATGGTGAAGGCGG
>ERZ772882.3591-NODE-3591-length-12091-cov-5.691260_pt1 | contig 12091 bp, 9 predicted proteins | sample MGYA00580576_ERZ772882 | MGnify/ENA primary metagenome ERZ772882 (study PRJEB29015, sample SAMEA2737658) | human gut metagenome | biome: human gut; feature: human-associated habitat; material: faeces | place: China | collected 2012 ... | reverse complement strand
ATTAAAGTAAGTATCTTTGCCTCCAATTATGAGACGAATCTTACTATTATATATAATCTTTTCCGTTATAGGTTTGACAACTGTCCATGCACAGTTCGATAATGGTCGCCAGAGAGTGGACGAGAACGGATACGACCAATACGGTAACCAGGTGGACCCTGCCATGATTCCGGACAGACTGGATAGTGCAAATGTAGAAGTACAGGGTTTACCTCCGAAATTATATATGTGGCGCATTAATAATCAATTGGGCAACCGGACTATCATCCCGGCGGATACTGCTTATCACCACTTCCAAAATTCAAATCTTACCGAAGGACTTACCGGACATTATAATTATCTGGCCAATATGGGTTCTCCCCGTATGTCACGCATCTTCTTTGAACGTCGTGATCCGGAACCGACTATCTTTATGGAGCCTTTCTCCAGTTTCTTTATTCGTCCTACGGAGTTCAATTTCACCAATAGTAACGTACCTTATACCAATCTGACGTATCATAAAGCCGGTAATAAAATAAACGGAGAAGAACGCTTTAAGTCTTATTTCTCTGTCAATGTAAACAAGAAGCTGGCTTTCGGCTTTAATATAGACTACCTGTACGGACGAGGATATTATAATAACCAAAATACGGCTTATTTCAATGCGGCAATTTTCGGTAGTTATATCGGCGACCGCTATCAGATGCAAGCTATTTACAGCAACAATTACCTCAAAACAAATGAAAACGGAGGTATTGAGGACGACCGATACATCACTGCTCCTGAAGAGATGGCACAAGGGCAAAGGGAATATGAATCAACCAATATTCCCACTGTATTAAGTGCAACGACCAACCGTAATCATGACTTTTATGTATTCCTGACCCAACGTTACAATCTGGGATTCAGCCGCGACATACCGCAGGCCGAAAATGATACGACTCCCGCCAAACAAGAATTTGTGCCGGTCACTAGTTTTATACATACCATTCAGGTAGAGCGTGCACGTCATAGCTTCAACTCGGATGATGACATGCGTGAAAAGAACTATTATCAAAACACCTATTTGGAACCGGATAATCCGATTGCCAGAGACAGTACGACCTATATGGGTATCAAGAATACCATAGGTATTGCTCTACTCGAAGGATTCAACAAATATGCTAAAGCCGGACTCACGGCATTTGCTTCCTATAAAATCAGCAAGTATACTCTTATGAATATGGAGGGGAATCCGTTGCCCGACAAATACAATGAAAATGAAATATTTGTTGGAGGCGAATTATCCAAACGTGAAGGAAATGTACTTCATTACCATGCCATTGGTGAAGTGGGACTCGCCGGAAAAGCAATCGGACAATTCAATGTGAAAGGAGATATCGACCTTAACTTTCCGTTATGGAAAGACACTGTGAGCCTTATAGCCCGTGGTGAAGTCAGCAATAAACTTGCGCCTTTCTATATGCGTCATTATCATTCCAAACACTTCATGTGGGACAATGATATGGACAAAGAATTTCGTACCCGTATTGAAGGAGAATTAAGTATTGCACGTTGGAGAACACGTTTGAAGGCAGGAGTTGAAAACATAAAGAACTACACTTATTTCAACCAACAAGCAGTTCCGGAACAGAAAAGCGGAAGTATACAGGTGTTGTCAGCAAGTCTTAATCAGGACTTCAAATTGGGAATCTTCCATTTAGATAATGAAGTAACCTGGCAAAAGTCCAGCGACCAGACCGTATTACCTTTGCCTGATCTTTCGCTGTATCACAATTTCTATATGCAGTTCAAGCTGGCAAAGAAAGTGCTTAGTGTACAATTGGGTGCCGACGTGCGTTATTTCAGTAAATACAATGCACCCGCTTATATGCCGGCTATCCAAAACTTCTATTTACAACCGGAGAATGACCAGGTAGAGATAGGAGGTTATCCGATCGTGAATGTATACGCAAACTTACATCTAAAGCGTACACGTTTCTATGTAATGATGTATCACGTGAATCAAGGTATGAGCAGCCCGAATTACTTCTTGTCTCCTCACTACCCTATCAATCCGCGTGTACTGAAATTCGGTCTTTCATGGAATTTCTATGATTAACAAAATCTATACGGCTTATGGTAACACGCCCCAAATTGAGACTGTCCCGATATTTAGTGCCCGTAATCATTGTATTGGCAATCATCTTTTCTATCCGCCAATGCGGTAATCAGGAAAAGCCGTCAGGACACCCACGTGATTATGCAGCCATTGCCAAAGAAGGTATATTGCGTGTAGCGACTGAATATAACTCGATCAGTTTCTACGTGGACGGCGATACCGTTTCCGGTTTTCATTACGAACTGATACAGGCTTTTGCCCATGACAAGGGATTAAAGACCGAAATAACACCCCTGATGAGTTTCGAAGAACGGCTGGAAGGATTAAGCGAGGGACGTTACGACGTAATTGCCTGCGGTATATTAGCCACCAGCGAACTGAAAGACTCTCTGCTCCTCACCTCTCCCATCACGCTCAACAAGCAAGTGCTCGTGCAACGGAAAGAAAACGGAGAAAACGACTCACTCCATATCCGTAGCCAGCTGGACTTGGCCGGGCGGACACTTCACGTAGTAAAAGGGTCTCCTTCTATTCTGCGTATTCAGAATCTAGGTAATGAAATCGGCGATACCATTTATATCAAAGAAATAGAGAAATACGGTTCCGAACAATTAATCTCAATGGTAGCTCATGGGGATATCGACTATGCCGTTTGTGACGAAAGCATCGCACGCGCGGCCGCCGATTCCATCCCGCAGATAGATATAAATACAGCTATCAGCTTTACACAATTCTACTCATGGGCAGTCAGCAAACAATCACCCGCTTTACTCGATAGTTTGAATACATGGCTGGATAAATTCCAAAAGGAGAAAGAATACCAGAAGATTTATAAAAAGTACTATGATAAAGAATAACCTTATCATTTTACAGTTCAGAAGAAAACAATCAAAAACAGAATGTAAGATAGATATATTCATGTCTATTTCCAGAAATAAACTCCCAAAGACTTGACTTTCGCTTTTGAATGTCGTATCTTTACAGAGTTAATGATAAAGTAGTTTCAATTAAACTACACGCAAAGGAGGGAATCGCGATTCTCTCCTTTCTTTTTATCCAGCCGGGAAAAACCTCTCCCCGCCCCAGCTTTTCCTTGCGCTTTGCCCGGTGGTTATGGTTCTTCAGCCGGAGGATCAGCAGTGTTCACCTTGCTTCTTACCGAAATGAAGTATATATCCGCCTCAAACAGACGTTCTGTTTGCCTGAAACAGAGCCTTTGTTCCGATAAAATAGAGCTTCTGTTGAAACAAAACACAATGTCTGTTTTCTAACTGTCCCTGCTAAGTTAATAATCAATAAAGTTGCTCTTGACAAAAAATAGCTTTATCTTTGGGGTTTGTTAGAACAGACACAATAGGTATATTATATTATGAGTGAAAAGATTATCAAATGGGGCTTCATTGGTTGCGGAGAAGTAACCAAGACGAAAAGCGGTCCCGCTTTCCAGAAAGTAGAACATTCGGAAGTCGTAGCCGTGATGAGTCGTGACGGCGCGAAAGCGAAAGCGTATGCCAAAGAGAGAGGAATCAAGAAATGGTATGACGATGCACAGGAGCTGATAGATGATCCGGAAGTAAACGCTATCTATATCGCCACTCCTCCTTCTTCACACGCTACGTATGCCATTATGTCCATGAAAGCGGGTAAACCGGCCTATATTGAGAAGCCAATGGCGGTGACGTATGAAGAATGTACCCGAATCAACCGCATATCCAATGAAACGGGGGTTCCCTGTTTCGTAGCATACTACCGACGTTATCTTCCCTATTTCCAGAAAGTAAAGGAATTAGTAGAGAACGGAACGATCGGCAACGTTATCAATGTACAGATTCGTTTTGCCCAGCCGCCACGCGATCTGGATTACAATCGTGATAATCTTCCCTGGCGTGTGCAGGCTGATATTGCCGGAGGCGGCTACTTCTACGACCTTGCTCCGCATCAGATTGATTTGTTGCAGGATATGTTCGGTTGCATCCTCGAAGCAAGCGGTTACAAGAGTAATCGCGGCGGGCTTTATCCTGCCGAAGATACATTAAGCGCCTGTTTCCAATTTGACAACGGACTGGTGGGTAGTGGTTCCTGGTGCTTCGTAGCCCATGATTCTGCCCGCGAAGACCGCATAGAGATTATCGGCGACAAAGGAATGATTTGCTTCTCTGTCTTTACTTACGAACCTATCGGACTGCATACCGAGAAAGGACGGGAAGAAATCTGTATCGGCAACCCGGAACACGTGCAACAGCCTCTTATCCAAGCAGTAGTAGACCACTTATTGGGTAAGTCGGTTTGCTCTTGCGACGGCGAAAGCGCAACGTTGACTAACTGGGTAATGGACAAGATCTTAGGTAAGCTATAACCCTAAAAAAAGCAAAAAAAGTTCCTTCTTTTTCCGGATTCTGCCGGTATTGTTAAAAAATTAATAGGGACATTCCATTGTATATTGTTAGTTTTTTCTATCTTTGTAGAAAGAAGCAAAGAAAAAATGAAACTAACAATATATTTTTTGTGCCATGACTAAAGAAGCTTTAATGAGAAAAGCGATCGAGCTTTCAAAAGAAAATGTTGAAAATGGTGGAGGTCCTTTCGGTGCTGTGATTGCCACGAAAGACGGAGAAATAGTTGCAACAGGAGTTAATCGTGTCACTGCATCTTGTGATCCTACGGCTCACGCCGAGGTAAGCGCCATACGTGCCGCAGCTGCCAAACTCGGAACATTTGATCTTAGCGGATACGAAATCTATACTTCCTGCGAACCTTGCCCCATGTGCCTGGGTGCTATTTATTGGGCACGCCTGGATAAGATGTACTATGGAAACAACAAGACCGATGCCAAAAACATCGGCTTCGACGACTCTTTTATCTATGACGAACTGCAACTGAAACCTGAAGACAGAAAGCTGCCTTCCGAAATCCTACTACATAATGAAGCCCTTACTGCCTTCAAAGCCTGGGTGGCCAAAGAAGACAGAGTAGAATATTAGAAAACCTCTCACTATTATTAACCTATTAATTACCCTCAAATGAAAAGAAAAAGCCTTTTATTTGTTATGGCATCAGTATGCCTGTTCAGTTGTCAACAGCAAGAAGAACTGCAAGACCCCAGTAATGGAGTGATCGACTTTTCTACTTCTATTGACCAAAGTATCAACAATGCTCTTACCCGTAACAGCAGTAGTCTGACACTTCCGTTAAAAAGCAATTTCGCTGCCGGGGATGTTATCTCCATGTCCGTTGCCGAGCAGGATTATCATCCGTTTGCCATAGGCATGGATAGCCAAACCTGGAACGAAGCAGGCACCGATTCGGAAACGGTTACTTTCTATGCTCATTATCCTGAATTGACCGACGAAGCTGCTACTACCAGATCATTGAGCAGCCGCTATCGTGAAATCAAGGGTGGCTTAGAATATTTGTTCGGTACAGCCCAAGCCAACAAAGGTTCTAAGAATGTTGCTCTTGCATTCAAGAGAATGACAACGCCCGTCGTTCTGCTCGACGAGAACAACCAGCCGTACGAAGGTAGAGCAATCGTTAAACTGTTCTTGAAGAACAAAGGTGTGCAAGACCTGTTCAGCGGTAAAATCGAAGCTGACCCCAATGCAAAACCGGAATACATTGATATCCGGAAAGTATCTGAAGGTATCTTGACTAACTTGATTCCACAGCTCATCAAAGCCGGCGAGAAAATAGGAACGGTTATCCTGGAGGACGGTAAAGAAGAACCTATCATCGCAGAGGAGGACATTACCATAGAAGCCGGAACTCCTGTTGCGGTAAAAATGTACGCAAGACGCGGAATCATTGACGAACGAACTCCACTATTCAGATAAGACTAAAGAATAAAAAGTGATACTAATAAAAATCCCCGGAACCGCTGTAGACACTCAGCATTCCAGGGATTTTTTACACACAAAAGTTATTATTGAAATTGAAAACTGTCTTTTTTAGGTTAGAAACGCATACCTACGGTAAATAACACTTGACTGCGTGTATTCGTAACTTTCGTTGCTTCCGGTGAACCAATGACTGTATTACCATCTTCATCTGTAAATCCATTCACAAACGGATAGAAATTTTCTTTATATGTAGAGTATTTATAAGCCAAATCAGCATAAAACATTGATCCGCGATAACCAATACCCAATGTATAATTACTCATTGATTTAGAATTGGCAAAGTCTGTATCTGTCTGAATAGAGTTAATAGCCAAATCTTTGAAAGCATCTTGATGGAAAGCCGCAGTACTATAATTATATCCTGCCCTAAAAGCAAACTGTGGAATCACCTTATACTCTAGACCAAGACGGACTGTACTAACCCCTTTCAACATAGACGTCGTACTATTCTCAAATTCATAAGCAGAAGAATTACCTTCAGTATCTTTAAACTTCATGGAAGAATAATCTTGATACTCATACTCTGCTCCTAAAGCCAAGCTCTTGCCTACCGTATATCCCAAACTTACATTATAAGTCCAAGGAGTCTGAAAATCGAAAGGAAGGATCATATCCCCTTTTCCCGGAAGATTATCCCATGATTTCACGTCATATCCCTTTATTTCTCCAGTTACAACATCCATCACATCCGATATAACTTGTGCACTCGTTTTATAATCCAAACTATAGAATATTGGCGTATGTATAGCTAATCCAACCCGAAAAGGCGAATATTCAAAAGGACGAATAATAGCTCCAAACTTCACATCAAAGCCAGACCCCTTTATTCTATTCCAACTCTGCAAATTGTATTTTTCATCGTTTCCATAATCCTCACCATAAAAAGTATATTTATTATAATCCACGGAGTAGGCACCTAGCGTCAATCCCAAATATACCCGATCATTGAAATTAAATGATACATTAAAATCATATTGATCAATTCCTCCGCGTTCTTCTGAATGAAAATTTGCATATCCATTATCCAACATTCCTTCAAAATGTCCAGGAGAGATATAAAGAGGATTACCATTTATATCCTTATACTGTACCTCCTTCCCTTGTTCATCCTTATAGGTATAAGGAATATTGTTTACCCCTCCTGTTTTGTCATGTATTGTAATATCTCTAATCAGCCCAGCATCAGCTCCAAGAATAGAAAGCCACCCAATACCATTATCCGTATAAGGCGAATCTCCCCATTTTTCAATGCCAGCTGCTTGAGATGCCATTAGATAGGTTTGGGAGTAAAGCCCCAAATTACCTTCCATGCGCATGTTGTTATTAAATGATTTCGCTTTATGATAGTTAAAACCGAAATTCACAAAACGCAGCGGAGTTTCATTACCAATCTTCGAAGAAAACACAAACCCGATGTTATTAAAATCTCCTTTAGTTAAATCGGAATTAAACTTTTTCCCCAAATACTGGCTTTCATTCCCATAAAGAGAAAGCCCAAATGAAGTCATTACATCATTACTGCGATAAAGGCCAATACCTGCCGGATTAGTCCCCATCGTAGATATGTCTCCTCCAAGAGCTCCCATAGCTCCACCCATACCCACAAATCGAGCAGTTCCATTTAAATCTTTTCCTGTTAATTTGGCACCATCATATATCGTTTGTGCCATTCCCCAAGGCGCTATCATCAACATCCCTAGAGCAATTAAAACACTTATCTTTTTCATTCTTGTAAAACCGTTTAATTAATACTTATCTTCTGGCACTGCCACTACGAGAGGAGCCTCCACCTGATGATGACCTAGAAGAACCACCACTCGAATAACTGCCCCGAGAACTACTACCACCTGACGAAGCTGGAGAATAACTACGTGAAGAAGAACGAGAAGTACCATAGGAAGAAGAACGGGTATTACTATTACTCGCTGGAGAATAACTACGCGGTGCTTCTGAACTACCACGACTATAAGTTGATCTTGCACTACTGCTCCTAGTAGTGGTTCCGGATGAACGCGAATAACCAGAAGAACCAGTCGAACGGGAAGATGAAGAACTTCCGCTACTTCTAGTACTACTTGGACGAGAATAAGTAGCACTGCTACGACTACTTGAGCCACTGCGTTCACCTGAAGTCCGTGTACCCACTACACGCCTGGAAGTAGTTCCCCTGCTATAAGTAGAACCAGAAGAACGAACAGAGCTACCTTCTGAACGAACTGCAGAGCCTCCCCGAACAGAAGAACCACTGGAACGAACGGCACTCGAACCATAACGACGAATAGTAGAAGGATTCCTGTAACTGCTTTGTCCGGAAGAACGACGGTTTGTATAGGTAGGACCTGTCCAACGACCGCTTCCACCTCCGCCCCAGCCCCAGCTAGGACCACCATGCCAGTGGTGATGATGTCCCCAATATCCGCCGCCATACCAGCCACCCCAGTAGCCTCCGCCCCAATAACCGGGGTAATATCCCCAAGAGTAATAAGGACGATTCCATCCCCAGCCATAGTTCCATCCCCAGCCGTAAGAGCCATAACGCCAATCCCACCAGAGTGGATTACTGAATGTCGGGAACGCATAAGCATACATACCGTCGGTATATACATTCCAGTCCCATGGATTCAGACCATAAACTACATCCCAGTAAAGCGGGCTGCTGATACTGATGGCATAGCGTGGATTGCGGAAACGGATAATGCGCGTGGCATATTCATAATCATCTTCCGAACCGTCAAAACCGTTCACCCATTCTCCATCCAGGCCATCGTCTTCTTTTTCGTCTATATAAAGCGTATCATTCTCTTGCGAGAAGTCATAGTCTTTAGAGTCATACCGACGATTGTACTCGTCTACATCACGAATATTCCCTTTACGGTCTTTCACTACAATGGTCGTATTGCCCGGCGACGCATAAACCGTAGTCGGAGCATTTGTCTTTACTACAACCGCATCGGCAGCCGGAGTTTTTTTCTTCTCCGTCTTTTCCTCTTTTTTCTTGGAAGGAACGTAGTAAAGGTCGTCATCTACACTTTGAGCTGAAAGTGCCCACGGAAGACACAATGCAAAAAGCGATAAAAAAACAATCTTTTTCATATTTATTTGGTTTATGGGTTTACAATTCCATACTTTTTCACACCACAAAGATAACGCAGGGATTTACTCTATACAGAAGATTTTCCCCAAAGATTTATAGGGATTTCCCTAAATGCACCTATCTTTGTATCCAAAACAAATATACGCAGAAATAGGATTTTCTCTTATACCTGCCTTTTGCATTTAACAAACAATTATATTCCAATGAAATATTTAGAATTTACATTTCATACCACTCCCTGCACGGAAATTGTCAACGATGTCTTATCGGCAGTGCTGGGTGAAGCCGGTTTTGAGAGTTTTGTAGAGCAAACAGACGGGATTGCCGCCTACATTCAAAAAGATTTATACAATGAAACTGTCCTCAAAGAAGCTCTTGCCGATTTTCCCTTACCTGATACACAGGTAGAATATGCTTACCAAGAAGCGGAAGACAAAGACTGGAATGAAGAATGGGAAAAGAATTTCTTCCAGCCCATTATCATTGGCGACCGCTGTGTCATCCACAGCACATTCCATCGCGACATCCCTCAAGCTGAATACGATATAGTCATCAACCCTCAAATGGCATTCGGTACAGGACACCACGAAACGACCAGTCTCATTATCGGTGAATTGCTGGATAACGATCTCCAAGGCAAATCTTTGCTTGATATGGGATGCGGAACATCCATTCTCGCCATATTGGCACGTATGCGCGGTGCTGCGCCCTGTACAGCCGTCGATATAGATGAATGGTGCGTACGCAACTCTCTTGAAAACATAGAGCTAAATGGAGTAGACCGTATATCCGTTTTTCAAGGAGACGCTTCTCTATTGAAAGACCAAGAACCTTTTGATGTAATCATAGCCAACATCAACCGTAACATCCTGCTGAACGACATGAAACGATATGTAAGTTGCATGCATCCGGGGTCGGAACTATATATGAGCGGTTTTTATGTAGATGATATTCCTGTAATACAGGCCGAAGCGGAGCATAACGGACTGCGCTTCGTACATCATAAGGAAAAAAACCGTTGGGCCGCAGTAAAGTTTGTATTATGACACAACGATAAAAGGAAGAAAACGGAAAGCAAGCTATTGCAGGGTCATACCAACCAATTCTTCCAACGTGCCGTTAAAAACATTCAGATCGACTTCTTCTTCAATGCCGGGGACATTACCTACATCGGTATGTTGCCAAAAATGCCATTTGCCCTCGTACTTCACGGAATCAACGTAATAATGGGCTATCCAGTAAGGATAAGCGTTGAATATGGAGTCGTTGAGATAACGTTTCTTAAATTTATAGGAAGTGTAAAGAATCGGTTTTACGCCGTAATGCGCCTCTACTCTGTCGAGCCAGGTTTTAACGGCAGATTTCAGTTCCAGAGGAGATCTCTTACCCGTAGTTTCCACATCAAGAACGGGGGGAAGGTCTCCTTTTGACAAGTGTACTGTACTAATAAAAAAGTCAGCCTGCTTATGCGCATCTGTCTTGGGTAGGAAATAATGATAAGCTCCTCGGATAAAACCGTATTTCCGTGCCTGACTGAAATTTTCTACAAAAGTTTCATCGCCATAATCGCCCCCTTCGGTAGCTTTCATAAAGATAAAATGTATGGGAAATTTCGCTTCTTTATTATGAAGGAGCTTATCCCAATCTATAATACCCTGATAGTGGGAAATATCAATGCCATGCACCTCATAGTTGCAAGGCATGCATACGCCGTAGCCTTTTAAACCGTAACAAGGTTTCCAACGATAAGCATAAGGACGGATAAAGAACCAATAGAATCCTGCTGAAAATACCGCTATTATACAAAATGCCAATAAATTACGCAACCATACAGGCATGGGACGAGACACCGTCTGCTTCTTTTTTCGAGAAGAAGTACGACGGGATACAGGTTTGCGCCGGGAAACTGTACTGTTTTTAGAAGGCATTCAAGTATATTGAAGTAACAAATATCTATCAAAAATAAAACACAAACTACACAGATTACACAAATTCGGATTTGCGCAACTCTTGTGTAATTTGTGTTCTACATAGCCAATTACTGCAAATGCAGCAATTGGCTATAAGATTTTATCTACCTTGTTCCAGTTGCAAAGTCTTGGTAGGCTGGTCGCAAACTTCGGCAGGACCGAAGTATTGGATAGGACCCGGATAAACATAGTCTGTTTCCACAGCCCAACGCTCACGCTGAGCGGCAAATGCCTTGAAAGGAGCACCGTCCAGTCTTACCAAAGCTTTCTGGATAACCGGTTTCATTTCGCCGTGACGACGTTCCATATTCATCATCATTGTAATAGGTACACCACCTGCAATCCACTCTTCGGCAGGAGCTGTAGTATTACGTACGGAAGACATGTAACCGGTCTTACCGTTAGCAATCAGCGCAGATGCCGCATAACCCAAAGAGTAGCAGTAGTCGGCATCGAAATTAGACGGAGCAGCGCAACGTCCTTCATAACCGAAGAAGTGATGCTGTGCAGCGAACTTACCTACATATTTGCCTTCTTCTTTCCACTGAGCCAATTTGGCAGCTACCATTTCGGACAACAGTTTCTCCGTTTCAATGAGAGATACCTGTACGTTTCCGTGCGGGTCGCGGTCCAATGACAACTGACGCGCTACACCTTCGGGAAGACTGGCATAGATAGCGGCATTTTCCGGAGAAAGTTTGCGGATGATATAGTCGCGTTGGTGTGATTTCTTAATCTGAGAGAATTCCTCTGCATTGGCAGCCAGGAAATCATTCAACTCAGCGATAAGACGTTTCATAGCGGGGATGAACTCAACCAAGCCCTCGGGGATAAGAACCGTACCGAAGTTATTGCCCTGTGCGGCACGATTAGCCACCACCTGAGCGATACCTGTTACGATATCATCCAAAGACATATCCTTAGCTTCAACTTCTTCGGAGATAATACAGATATTAGGCTGTACCTGCAATGCACATTCCAAAGCGATATGAGAAGCGGAACGTCCCATCAATTTGATGAAATGCCAGTACTTACGTGCCGAGTTACAGTC
>ERZ772882.3586-NODE-3586-length-12098-cov-18.719588_pt1 | contig 12098 bp, 7 predicted proteins | sample MGYA00580576_ERZ772882 | MGnify/ENA primary metagenome ERZ772882 (study PRJEB29015, sample SAMEA2737658) | human gut metagenome | biome: human gut; feature: human-associated habitat; material: faeces | place: China | collected 2012 ... | reverse complement strand
TGGTCGGTCTGGGCGGTGCCCTGTGTGTCTGGGGCGGCATCAACCTGTTGGAGGGTTATGGACAGGATAACCCCGGCAGCAAGAGCCAGGGCGTGAAGCAGCTGGTCGCGGGCGGCGGCGTTGCCCTGATTGGCGTGACCCTTGTCCCGCTGCTGTCCGGGCTGCTGGGCTAAGTCCTGCATCGCTGCCCACAATTTTCCGAACAACTAACACTTAAAATCCTACTCCGTGCTCTCCCTCTCACATGGGAGGGCGCGGGAAAGGAGGTATCTTTGCTTGATTAGTGAGATCATCGAGAAATGGATAAAAGGCATTTTGATAGATGGCATCACGGGCAACCTCTCCGGCCTGTTCGATAACGTGAACGCCAAGGTGGGCGAAATCGCTTCGGATGTCGGCTCTACCCCGCAGGCATGGAACAGCGGCATTTTCAATATGCTGCGCAGTCTTTCCGAAACGGTAGTACTGCCCATTGCAGCGGCCATCCTTGCCCTTGTGATGTGCCATGAGCTTATCCAGATGATTACCGAAAAGAACAATATGCACGACTTCGATACTTCCATGTTCTTCCGCTGGATTTTCAAGTCTGCCTTTGCCATCCTCATAGTCAGCAACACATGGAATATCGTTATGGGTGTGTTCGATGCCACCCAGAGCGTTGTCAACCAAAGTTCCGGCGTTATCATTGGCAAAACATCCATCCACTTTGACCGCCTGATACCCGGACTGGAATTTCAGCTGGAAAGCATGACCATCGGCAGTCTGCTCAGCCTGTGGTTCCAGACCCTTGTGGTGGGCCTGACCATGAACATCCTGTCCATCTGCATCTTCCTTGTGACCTATGGCCGTATGATTGAAATTTATGTGGTCACGGCGTTAGGCCCCATCCCGCTGGCGACCATGGGCAGCAGCGAGTGGCGCAGCACCGGGCAGAACTATTTGAAATCGCTTTTGGCGTTAGGCTTCCAAGCGTTCCTGATTATGATTGTCGTGGGCATCTATGCGGTGCTGATACGCAACATTTCAGGTGCAGCGGACATTGCCGGGGCCATCTGGGGCTGCATGGGCTACACCGTGCTACTCTGTTTCTGTCTGTTCAAGACCGGCAGCATCAGCAAGTCGGTGTTTGGTGCCCACTAAGGCCGAGAAAGGAAAAACGTATGGCGTATGTGACCGTTCCCAAAGATTTGACCCATGTAAAATCCAAAGTCTTATTCGGGCTGACCAAGCGGCAGCTGGTCTGCTTCGGCGGCGCGCTCCTCACGGGCGGACCGCTTTATTTTTTGGCCCGGAACTATCTTTCCAACAGTGCAGCGGCCCTGCTGATGATTTTTGCCATGCTGCCGGGGCTGCTGTTCGCTCTGTTCGAGCGGCACGGCCAGCCCCTTGAAGTAGTGATTCAGCAAATGATTCAGTGCTGCTTTATCCGTCCCAAGGAAAGGCCCTATCAGACCAACAATGCTTACGCCGCCCTTGTGCGGCAATACCAAATGGAACAGGAGGTAAAGGCCATTGTCCAGAAAAACGATACCCCGCGAAACCGAAAAGCCCAAAAAGCTCACCCGCGCCCAGAAAAAAGAAATTGATGCCGTTCTCCGCAAGTACAAGGGTGACGGCAAGCCCCGCACGGCACAGGCCACCATCCCGTATGAGGCCATCTACCCGGACGGTGTGTGCCGCATTGACCGACGTACGTTCTCCAAGTGCATTGCCTTTGAGGACATCAGCTATCAGCTGGCCCAGCCGGAAACGAGGACCGCCATCTTTGAACACCTGTGCGACCTGTACAACTATGTGGATGCCTCCATCCATGTGCAGCTTTCGTTTCTCAATCGCAAGGTTGACCCGGTGCAGTACGCAAAAAGTTTTGAGATCGCACCGCAGGGGGATGATTTTGACGACATCCGCGCCGAGTACACCGCCATCCTGCAAAAGCAGCTTGCCAGCGGAAACAACGGCATTGTCAAAACCAAGTACCTGACCTTCACCATCGAGGCAGACAATCTAAAAACCGCACGGGCGCGGCTGACCCGCATTGGTCTTGACCTGCTGGGCTATTTCAAGACCATGGGCTGCGTGGCGCACGTTATGGACGGGCAGGAGCGTTTGGAAGTTCTGCACGGCATCTTCCACCCGGACGGCGAACCGTTCCGCTTTGAATGGGACTGGCTGGCACCCTCCGGCCTGTCTACCAAGGATTTTGTGGCTCCATCCTCCCTCTGCTTCGGCACGGCCAAGACTTTTGGCATGGGCGGCAAGTATGGAGCCGTGAGCTTTTTACAAATCCTTGCGCCGGAACTTTCGGACGAAATGCTGGCCGACTTCCTCAAAACGGAAAGCGGAATTCTCGTCAATCTCCATGTGCAGGCCATCGACCAGACCGAGGCCATCAAAACCATCAAGCGGAAGATCACAGACCTTGACGCCATGAAGATTCAGGAGCAGAAAAAAGCTGTTCGTTCCGGGTACGACATGGATATACTGCCCAGCGACCTTGCCACCTACGGCGAGGATGCCAAAAAGCTGCTGAATAAATTGCAGACCCGGAACGAGCGGCTTTTCATGCTGACCTTTTTAGTGCTGAACGTGGCCGACACCAAGCAAAAGCTGGGCAACGATGTGTTCCAAGCGGCGGGCGTGGCGCAGAAGTACAACTGCTCTCTTGTCCGGCTGGACTACCAGCAGGAACAGGGCCTTGTATCCAGCCTTCCGCTGGGTATCAACCAGATAAAGATTCAGCGCAGCCTTACCACCTCCAACGTGGCGGTGTTCGTGCCCTTTGTCACGCAGGAGCTTTTCCAGAGCGGTGCGGCCATGTACTACGGAATCAACGCAAAATCCCACAACATGATCATGCTGGACCGCAAGCAGGCCCGGTGTCCCAACGGCTTGAAGCTGGGCACGCCCGGCAGCGGCAAATCCATGAGCTGCAAGTCTGAAATCGTCAGTGTGTTTTTAACGACTGCTGACGATATTTTTATTTCAGACCCAGAGGCCGAGTATTATCCGCTGGTCAAGCGGCTGCATGGGCAGGTCATCAAACTTTCGCCCACCAGCAAGGACTACGTGAATCCTCTGGACATCAACCTGAATTATTCCGAAGATGACAGCCCGCTGGCCTTGAAGTCGGATTTTGTGCTGTCGTTCTGTGAGCTGGTCATGGGCGGCAAAACAGGTCTGGAAGCGATTGAACGCACCGTGATAGACCGTGCCGTGAAAGCCATCTACCGCCCCTATCTGGCGAATCCCTGCCCGGAGAATATGCCGATTTTGTCTGACCTCCACCAAGCCCTGCTCGACCAGCACTTGCCGGAAGCGGACCGGGTAGCGCAGGCATTGGACTTGTATGTGTCCGGCTCGCTGAATGTGTTTAATCACAAAACGAATGTGGACATCCATAATCGGCTTGTGGCCTTTGACATCAAAGAACTGGGCAAGCAGTTAAAAAAACTGGGGATGCTCATTATCCAAGACCAGATATGGGGCCGCGTTACCCAGAACCGTAGCCAAGGCCGGGCCACATGGTATTTTGCGGACGAGTTCCACTTGCTCTTGAAAGAGGAACAGACCGCCGCATACAGTGCCGAGATTTGGAAACGCTTCCGCAAATGGGGCGGCGTACCCACAGGCGCCACCCAGAATGTGAAGGACCTTCTTTCTTCCCCGGAGATCGAGAACATTCTGGAAAACAGCGACTTCATCACGCTGCTGAATCAGGCATCCGGCGACCGCAAAATCCTTTCGGAACGGCTGAACCTCTCCGCAGACCAGCAGAAGTACATTGACAATTCGGAACCGGGCGAAGGACTGCTGATTTTTGAAAATGTGGTGCTTCCGTTTTCCAACCCCATCCCGAAAAACACACAGCTCTATAAGATCATGACCACCCGGCTCAGCGAGGTGGTGGAGCTATGAGCTTAACACATTTCAGCTTGTTTTCCGGCATCGGCGGCATCGACCTTGCCGCGGAAGCAGCGGGGTTTACCTCTGTCTGTCAATGCGAGTGGGCGGCATTTCCCGCCGCTGTGCTGGCAAGCCACTGGCCGGAAGTGCCCCGTTTTCAGGACATCACCACTGTAACAAAGGAGGCTTTCTTTGAAAAAACAGGACTTCGCACCGTCACCCTCATTTCAGGTGGCTTCCCGTGCCAGCCGTTCTCCACCGCAGGGCGGCAGCGCGGCTTCCACGATGAACGCTACCTGTGGCCCGAAATGCTGCGGGTCATCCGGGAATTGCAGCCCCGTTGGGTGCTTGGAGAAAATGTTGCTGGCTTCCTCCGTATGGGGCTCGACAAAACGCTCATTGACTTGGAGCAGGCAGGTTACGATGTTCGGGTTTTCGTATTACCTGCTGCTGCCGTTGGCGCGTGGCACGAGCGGAAACGAGTATTCATCATCGGCTCCGCTGCTTCCCACACCCCTTGCCAGCGACACCGGGGATGTAGGCAAGGGGTTGGACATCCAAATCTCTGCGAACGGCAGCTATCGCAAGATGAACAAGGATGGCAAAGCGTGGACGGCGCGGCTTTCCCATGTGGTCTACCGGATGACCCCCACCACGCTGGAAAAGCCCTACCTCAACCCGGACTGGGTAGAGTGGCTGATGGGTTTCCCGCGCAAATGGACGGACATTCCATTTGGGCCGAAGAACCCGCCGACATCCCGCGCCTGACCGAAGATGTGCCGAACCGCAGCAAGCGGATGAAAACACTGGGCAATGCAGTTTCGCCGCCGCAGGTGTTCCCGATTCTCAAATACATTGCAGACATCGAAACGGGCCGCTGTCCGATGGGAGGTGAAGAACTTTGAAAGAATTGCAGGCAAAAGCCAAAGTCACCCAGACCATGACCCGTGACGGTCTGGTGATGGAAAATCAGGCTGACGGCACTGTGGAGAATGTTTCCAGCCGGGAGGCGGAACAGGACTACTCCACGGATGCCGAGGGCAAGGCCGAAAAAATTCTGGAACGGGCCGAGGACATCAAGGACGGGCATAAAAATAAAAAGAAAGCGAAAAAGGCAGCAGAAACAGCGGCCACCGCCAAAAGTGAAGATGGCCTGCACGGTTCCGCCGCCCGTCTGGAACTGACCGAGGAAGAACGGACAGACCCGGCATTGCAGCCGTTTATTCAAAAAGCGGAAGCAAAGGCTGACAAGCTGGATTCAGCCCGCGCCGCTCTGCCGAAAAAGCGCGTCCCAGTCAAGAAAAAAGTTTACGATGCTGTCAGCGGCAAGGCAAAATCCACCCTGCGTTTTGAGCAGCAGGACAAAGGCCCACCCAGCCTGAGACCAAACCCGGCCAGCCGCCCGCTATCGGAAGCGTTGCTGTTCGCTCACGGAAAAATCCACGAGGTCGAACACGAAAATGTGGGTGTGGAGGGTGGCCACAAGGGTGAAGAACTGGTGGAGCATCAGACCGCCAAGGTCATCCGCAGCGGCATCCGGCACCACAAGATGAAGCCCTACAAGGCCGTGGAAAAGGCAGAGCGTCAGCTCATGTCTGCCAATGCAGAATACTTTTACCAGAAATCTTTGCGGGACAATCCGCAGATCGCGCAGTCCGCCAGCAATCCCATTTCCCGGATGTGGCAGAAACAGCGTATCAAGCAACAGTACGCCAAAGCTGCACGGCAGGCCGGACAAGCCGCCGCACAGGGTGCAGCCACTACCGCAGAAAATGGTTTCCGGGTAACAAAGCTGGCAGCCGAAGGCGGCGAACGGGTGGCCGAATTTGCTGCCCAGAACTGGAAAACCATTCTGATCGTGGCGGTGTTCGGTCTGCTGGCTCTGCTCCTGATAACGGGGTTGCAGTCCTGCACCGTGATGGCGGGCACTGCCGGGACCGGCGTGACGGCATCCTCTTACTTTTCCAAGGACAAGGATATGCTGGATGCCGAAAAAGCCTACGCCAAGCTGGAACAAAAACTGCAACGGTATCTGGACACCTACGAGGCCACCCACAACTACGATGAATACCATTTTTATCTGGACGAAATCGAGCATGACCCCTATGTGCTGATCTCGATTTTGTCCGCGCTCCATGATGGCGTTTTTACATTGGCCGAGGTGCAGGGCGAACTTGAAATGCTCTTTGAAAAGCAGTACATCCTGACCGAGACCGTGACCATGCAGATACGTTACCGTACAAAAATGATGGTCATTATTGGCCCGTATGGTGTGCCGCAAGTTATCACCTACCAAGAACCGTATGAATACTACATCTGCACGGTCAAGCTGAAGAACAAGGATTTATCCCACCTGCCCGTGGAAGTACTGACCGAAGAACAGCTTAGTGCCTATTCGCTCTATATGCGCACGCTGGGCAACCGGCCGGATTTGTTTGGCAAAGCGCAATACCCCAATGCGTCCACCATCAAGCAGCCCACCTACTACGATATTTCCCCGGAAGCACTAAAGGATGATAGGTTTACCGCCGTGATGGAGGAAGCAACCAAGTACATCGGCTACCCGTATGTGTGGGGCGGCAGTTCGCCCAGCACCAGCTTTGATTGCAGCGGCTACATTTCGTGGGTGCTGAATCACTCCGGCTGGAACGTGGGCCGCCAGACCGCACAGGGCCTTTACAACTTCTGTACTCCTGTTTCGACGGCGCAGGTCAAACCGGGTGACCTTGTGTTTTTCAAGGGAACCTACGATACCCCCGGCGTGAGCCATTGCGGTATCTATGTAGGCAATTCCATCATGCTGCACTGCGGCGACCCTATCTCCTACACAAACCTCAACTCAAAATATTGGCAGGAACATTTTTACAGCTATGGGCGTTTACCGTGACGCCAGAAAGGATTTTGTATGGCAAAAAGACTTTCCCGTATTGAGCGCGACATCGAACGGCTCAAAGAAAAAATCAGCGAATATCAGCAGCAGTTGAAAGAACTGGAAGCTGCAAAGACCGAACAGGAAAATTTGCAGATCATTCAGTTGGTGCGCAGCATGAACATGAAGCCGGACGAGTTTGCGGCCTTCCTGCGCAGCGGTGCGCTGAACGCTGCGCCCACCGTTACCCCGTACCACAAACAGGAGGATGCCGCCGATGAAACCTGATAACTGGAACCGTTTCGCTGCCGGACTGCTGGCCATCCTGCTCTGCCTCTGCTCCTTTTCCATGCCCGCTTTTGCAAGCGGCACTGACCCCGCCCCGGAACCTCTGCCGGAAATCGTGGACGAGGAACCGACTACGGGCGGCATGGAGCCGGAGGGTGTGCCCATCACGCCCAAGGGCAATGCAACACTGGTGGATGATTTTTACGGTGACAAGCAGCTTATCACCGTGACCACCAAAGCCGGGAATTATTTTTACATTCTGATCGACCGCGCCAATGAGGACAAGGAAACCTCTGTCCACTTCCTAAACCAAGTGGACGATGCCGACTTGCTGGCCCTGCTGGATGAAGAACCGCCGGACACCGAGTTCTGCACCTGCACCGTGAAATGTGAAGCCGGGGAAGTGAACGAAAACTGCCCGCTTTGCGAAAAGAGTCTGCGGAACTGCACGGCCCCGGAAGCGGTGAAAACTGACACTGAAACGCCGCAGGAAAAACCTAAGTCCAGCATAGGCAGTCTGATGATCCTGCTGGTGCTGGCTTTGGCTGGCGGTGGCGCGGCACTCTACTATTTCAAGTTCCGCAAACCGAAAGCCGATACCACCGGGCACGATGATCTGGACGAATACGATTTTGGCGAGGACGAAGATGCAGACGAGGAACCGGCTGAAATCGAAATTCATTCAGAGGACGGACAGGAGGATGAAACATGAGTTTTCAGCTGGTGATTGCCGAAAAGCCCAGTGTGGCCCGCAGCATTGCCGCCGTGATCGGGGCCGCTGAAAAGCAAAACGACTATTGGCAGGGTAGCGGGTATCTGGTCAGCTGGTGCATCGGGCATCTGGTGTCCTTTGCCGAGGCGGGCCAGTACAATGAAAAATACTGCAAGTGGAAGTATGAAGATTTGCCCATCCTGCCCCAGCCGTGGCAGTTCATTGTCCCGGACGAAAAGAAACAGCAGTTTGAAATTGTGCGCTCTCTGCTCAACCGCCCGGATGTGGACAGTGTGACCGCCGCGACCGATGCAGGCCGGGAAGGAGAACTGATTTTCCGTTTCGTCTACCAAATGGCCGGTTGCACAAAACCTGTGAAGCGGCTCTGGATTTCCAGCATGGAGGATGCCGCTATCCGGGAGGGCTTTGCAAACCTGCGCCCGGATTCGGATTATGATGCTCTGTATCAATCGGCCCTCTGCCGTGCAAAGGCGGATTGGCTGGTGGGCATCAATGCAACACGGCTGTTTTCGGTGCTGTACCACAAGACCCTAACCGTGGGCCGGGTGCAGACCCCGACACTGAAAATGCTGGTGGACCGGGATGCAAAAATCCTGCGCTTCCAGAAAGAAAAGTATTACACGGTCGGCATCCATTCCGGCAGCCTGAAAGCAGACAGTGGGCGCATTGCGGATGCAGAAACCGCAATTTCTCTCAAAGAAAAATGCACAGGTGCAAATGCAGTCTGCGCGTCCATTCGGCGGGAGAAAAAGACGGAACAGCCGCCCAAGCTCTATGACCTGACCACCTTGCAGCGGGAGGCAAACCGCCTGTTCGGTTTCACGTCAAAGCAGACCCTTGATTATGCCCAGCAGCTTTACGAAAAGAAACTGCTGACCTATCCCCGCACCGACAGCCAGTATCTGACCGAGGATATGGGCCAGACAGCACAACATCTTGTGTCTGCCCTGCTGGGGCTGCTGCCCTTTGCCCAAGGGCTTGACTTGACCCCGGAAGTGGGCCGGATTCTGAACAGCAAAAAGGTATCGGACCACCACGCCATCATTCCCACGTCCGAATTTGTAAAACAGGGCTTCGCTGGTCTTGCCGAGAGTGAATGCAAGCTGATGAACCTTGTCTGCTCCAAACTGCTCTGTGCGGTGGCCGCACCCCACGAGTACGAAACCGTGACTGCGGTATTTTCCTGTGCAGGAAATGAGTTCACCGCCAAGGGAAAGACGGTGCTTGTCCCCGGATGGAAAGAGACCGACCAGCGATTCCACTCCACCCTGAAAACAGACGGTGATGAAGAAACGGAAGCCCTGAACACCCTGCCGGAACTGGCCGAGGGGCAGAGTTTTTCTGCGGTGGCTGACATTTCGGAACATTTCACGTCCCCGCCGAAAGCCTACACCGAAGATACGCTCCTGTCAGCAATGGAACGGGCCGGGACCGAGGATATGCCGGAGGACGCAGAGCGCAAGGGGCTGGGCACTCCGGCCACCCGTGCCGCGATTCTGGAAAAACTGGTGCAAATGGGCTTTGTGCAGCGCAAGGGCAAGCAACTGGTGCCCACCAAGGACGGCATCAATCTGGCGGTGGTTCTGCCGGAAAGTTTGACCTCTCCCACTCTGACTGCTGAATGGGAAAATCGCCTGACCGAGATTGCCAAAGGCAGCGCAGACCCAGACGAGTTCATGGCTGAAATTGAAACGCAGGTGCGCCAGCTGGTCAAGACCTATTCCTGCATCAGTGCAGATAAGCAAAACCTGTTCCAGTCGAAACGGGTCATCATCGGCAAGTGTCCCCGGTGCGGTGAAAACGTCTATGAGGGTAAAAAGAATTTTTATTGCGGAAACCGTGGCTGTCAGTTCGTGATGTGGAAAAATGACCGCTTCTTTGAGCAGCGCAAAAAGGCGTTCACACCGAAGATCGCCGCCGCTCTGCTCAAAAACGGTAAGGCAAAGGTCAAGGGCCTCTATTCCGAAAAGACAGGCAAAACCTATGATGCAACGGTGCTTCTGGCAGATACGGGAGGCAAGTACGTCAATTACCGGGTAGAGCGCAAAGAGTAAGGCAAAAATACGAGGGCCGGTTATGGTAAGGTGAAGCATTCATTTTGCCATAACCGGCTCTCTCTATCCGTAGGATAGCAAAAAAAGGAGTGTGACCAAATGAGCGAATTATTTTCCATCCAGCTGCAAAATCGGCAGCAGCAAGGCAGGGATGGCGTCTGGCTGAACCTGCCCACTACAACCGAACAGGTACAAGCGGCCCTGCGGCAAATCGGCATTTCGTCCGATAATCCGCAGGGCCTTTTCATTTCCGGCTATTTTGCCGAGGAAGAAAAGCGTTTTGCCATCCCCTACAACATGGTGCTGGCATCCAATGTGGACGAACTGAACTTTCTGGCATCACGACTGGAAACACTCTCTACCGGGGAACGCGCAGAACTGAACGCCGCCTTACAAGCCCCGCAGAGTGAGCTTTTCAGCATCGGGAGAATCACAGACTTTCCCGAAAACGTGGACTATTATGTACATCTGCCGGAAGTACACGGGCCTGCCCAGCTGGGCGACTACTATCTGAACCGTTCCGGCATGGTGGATATGCCGGAGGAATGGAAAGGCGGAATCGACACGGCACAGTTTGGCCGGTATGTGGCTCAGCAGGAACAGGGTGCCTTCACCCAGTACGGCTATCTTGTCAAAAGTGGGGACACATGGCAGAAAGTCCACGAGGGCCAGCCCGTGACGGAGGAATACCGGGTGCTGTCCTTTCCCGCGCCGGAAGTTCTGCGGGATGCGGCCAACATCCCGCCGCCTGTTCAGCCTGAAACGGAACCGCAGAAAGTTATTCCCATTATCCTGAACGGCAAAGACAGCGTAGAGCGGATGAAAGAAATCACGGACCGGCTGGAAACAGGGATTCAGCAGTTGTTCGACAGCGACCGCTACAAAGCCTATCTCACCACGATGGCGAAATTCCACAATTACAGCTTCAACAACACCTTGCTGATCGCCATGCAGGGCGGGCAGCTGGTGGCCGGCTTCAACAAGTGGAAAGACACGTTCCACCGCACCGTAAAGAAAGGCGAAAAAGGTATCAAAATCCTTGCCCCTGCGCCGTATAAGGTGAAGCAGAAGATGGAAAAGCTGGACGAACAGGGCAAGCCGATTCTGGACAAGGACGGCAAGCCGCTGACGGAAGAAAAGACGGTGCAGATTCCGGCTTTCAAGGTGGTGTCCGTGTTCGATGTCAGCCAGACCGAGGGCGAACCGCTGCCCTCTATCGCAGTGGATGAACTGTCCGGCAGCGTGCAGGACTACCAAGATTTTTTCAAGGCATTGGAGCAGTCATCCCCGGTGCCCATCGGGTTTGAGGACATCGAGGGCGGGGCGCACGGTTATTTCCACCTGCTTGACAACCGCATTGCCATCCAAGAGGGCATGAGCCAGTTACAGACCATCAAGACAGCCATCCATGAAATCGCCCATGCAAAGCTGCACACCATCGACCCGAACACCCCGGAACAGAGCAACTGCCCGGACAGCCGCACCCGCGAGGTGCAGGCCGAAAGCGTAGCTTATGCAGTCTGCCAGCACTACGGGCTGGACACATCCGAGTATTCCTTTGGTTATGTGGCCGGGTGGAGTTCCGGCCGGGAACTGGCCGAACTGAAAGCCTCTCTGGAAATTATCCGCAGCGCAGCCCATGAGCTGATCTCCGCACTGGACGAACATCTGGCAGAACTGCGCCAGCAGCGGGAAGTAGACCTTTCCGCTGCACAGGAGGCCGCATTTGCATTGGATAACGGCAGTACCCTGTTCATCCAGACCTGTGATTCCGGCTGTGACTACACCCTGTACGGCCCGGACAATAAAGCTCTGGACGGCGGGCAGTTGGACGTGCCCAGTCTGACCCTGCCAGATGCCGGGCAGGAAGCACTTAATCTGCTGGGGCAGACAGCCGCAGTGTCGGAAGTCCTGTTGGGCGATAAGCTGGCGGCGTTCCAAGAGGCCGCAGAAAAGGCCAACGAAATTCCCGAACCTGTTAAAATTCCAGACCCCGCCGCAGAGCCCACGGTTACGATTTTGTGGAGTGAAAGTGACAAGCTGCAGGACGGCGAAGCCATGCCGCTGTCCGTGGCGAATCGTGTTTTTGAAGAACTGGACACCGCCCAGCACACGGACCGGGAAAAGGACGGCTACACGGGCGGCTGGTACGACAAGACCGCATTCCGTATTGATTTTATCCTGAACGGCCAGCCGGACAACTACGAGGGGCGGCAGGATTTCGGTGACGGAGAGGGCTCTTTGGTTCAGC
>ERZ772882.3582-NODE-3582-length-12116-cov-7.906973_pt1 | contig 12116 bp, 13 predicted proteins | sample MGYA00580576_ERZ772882 | MGnify/ENA primary metagenome ERZ772882 (study PRJEB29015, sample SAMEA2737658) | human gut metagenome | biome: human gut; feature: human-associated habitat; material: faeces | place: China | collected 2012 ... | reverse complement strand
TTTTATGAACCCTTATACAAGTGCGCCCTAAAATCTACTTTATTTTTCACTCTTCTTTTCCTTACCGGTGGTCTTGATCCGGGCGATCAGATCTGCCTCTGTCGCGCTGACTTCCTCCTGTACCGGGAAGAGAATGCCGCACTGGTTCTGGCTGTTGTTCTCCTCCGCATTGGTTGCATTGCCGTAGCCTGCATCATCCGTGCCCCAGGACTTGCTGTTCTTCTTATTGTTGCCCTTCCCCTTACCGTTGCCGTTTCCATTACCGTTATTGCCGGAATTTCCGTTTCCATTATTTCCACTGCCGGAGTTGTCCTTGTTGTTCCCGTTGCCGTTGCCGGAATTACCCTTCCAGTCATCATCGGTATGGAGATTGTAGTTCAATAAGAATACCCGGTTGCCGTCACCGTCATAAGCCGCAGCAAGGAGCAGTTCATCCCCGTCATGCACTGCCGCCAGACGATTCTCTACGGAGTATTCATAAGTCCTGTTCACCTTGTCCGTGCCGATCCGCCCGGTCTCACTGATCCGGTTGCCATCTGCATCATAGGTGTAGGCAAGGCTGGTAGTCTTCTTGCCATTGTAGAGCTTTTCAGAGATCAGCTGGTTACTCTCATTATACTCATATCTGTGCCACTCCACAACCGTTTCGTTCAGGGTTTTCTCCATATAGGTACGGTTACCCATAAGGTCATACTCGAACGTATAGACACGTAGGTGCTGTAATTGTCCTCAAAAAAACGCACCCTTTCGCAACATTCTGTTACTAAGAGTGCGTTACATCAGTATAATATTTTGTCAAGTGTCTATTAATTAACAGCATGGATTCTTAATTGCTTTGCAACAGCCATGATGGTTAATTAACAGACAAATATTAAGTTATTAGGACTTTGAGAACATGATAATTCACTTTTTAACAACAACTTCTTGATTTACTTCATACTCAACTTTTTCCAATTTAATGCTATCTGCATCGATCTGCGTTAAATCTGCTGTAATAATCTCTAATTCATCTATAACTCCATTAACAACATGTAACAAAAATACAATTGGTGCTGTTGAAGTTTGAAACGCTCTCATCTCTACAGGAACTCTAACACGATATGGATACGGTTCAATTTCTCCTTCAATTTTAAATTTTAAAGAAATAAAGGCGTACTCTTGCTTATAAATAATTTTTGCTTTTGAGAACTGTTTAAGCAAAATATCTCTGCCGCGAAATTCAACATCCATTAATCTATTAATCCATTGTTGCTCTTTTATATATATATTTCGATAGATTTCAATCCCTCCCATTTTCATTATTATATTACTGCAACGGATAATAAGTTCCTACGTTAATAATTCCCTCAGCAACACCATAAGAAGTATACTCTATGGTAATCCCGTCTACGATAATTCGCCCCTTATGAAACTGCCCTGTTCTCAAATTCAATGTAGAAACTTCTGTTGCCAATGCTTGATTTACTGCATCAACATTTAGATCAGTTTCTTCTAGATGTCTACCTCCATGCCCAAAGTTTACAGTTTTGCCATTTTCTTTAATTGTTGAAGTTATTCCGCCACCTCCACTTGGTGCCGCATATTCTCCTGCACTAGTATTTCTACCATTCTTGACATAAACTCTTTACCCTTATAATAATCCAAGCCGATGCCACTCTTCCGGAAAATGCGTACACTTCCCAAAGCTGACTATCACATCTGCTTAAAATTCTACTACATATTTGCCATTATTTCACTACTTTTCGCCAGCATTTTCCACTACTGGCATACGGTACTCCGTACCGTTCTTTAACATCCCATAAATAACACTGATTAACCGTCTGGAAATGCAAATCAGTGCCTGTTGGCTGGTTTTTCCTTCTGCTTTACGTTTCTCATAGTATGCTCGTACTACAGGATTTCTCGGTGTACCCTTAGAAGATATCTGCACCATCTGAATCGCAAGGAAATAAATGGTTGCCTGCAATCGTCTGTTACCTTGCTTGGTGGCTACATCCTTACCCTTACCGCTGGATGATAAATGAAGTGGTGCAATTCCGGCAAACTGTGCCAGTTTATTGGCATTACTAAAGCGTTTGATATCACCGATTTCAGCAAGAATCTTCACTGCTGTGATAACATTTACACCGGGAATGGTTGTAAGTGTGCAGCCCAGCATCTTATACATCTGTTCCAGCATCTTGTCTACTTCCGTAAGCTGGCTATCATAGTGCTGTAAATCACTGACAATACTAAGTGTCACCATATCTCTGGCATCTTGATAAGCATTGTTTTTAACCTTATCACTGGCTACTGCATCCAAGATTTTCTCACAGGTTTTAGTGGAGCATTTGTTATGACTGACAGGAACAAGTTCTGCTCGCAAATCTTCCACAGACTTACCCTTCAAATACTTTCTGGATGGGTAATGCTCCCAGAAATACAGTGCTGTGGGTCTACTGATGTCATTGAAAAACTGCTTGTATGACGGATAGGCAATACACAACTGCTCATGCAATTGGTTGACTAATCTCGTCCTTTGCTTCATGATATTATCCCTACGATGCACCAACTGACCAAGTGACCAGTACGCATCATTGGGGCAGGCATCCGGAAGTTTGTCCAGCATATTTAGTGTCGCCAGAGCAATGGCTTTGGCATCGTCACTATCGCTCTTACGGTACATAGCACCTCGATGCTTTGCCTGTCGATGTGAGATAGCGGTGTTTACATCCTTAACCAGATACCCCTTGTCAATTAGCCAGACCGCTAAGGCTCTGCCGTAACCGTAGGCGTTCTCAAGACCATAAACTACTTCTTTTCCATCGGTATTACACTTCTTTACTTTAGTAACCAGCTTAGGAAAAGCGGCTGGTCTGTTTGGGAAAGTAATCTCTCCCAGCTTTTGATTGTAGCAGTCAATCATAACTGCTGTGTGGGTTTCTTTATGTAAATCGATACCCACATAAATAAAATTTTCTTTAACCATAGAATCAACCCCAATCTCAATGTTTGGCAAAATAGTGGCAATCTCAACTGTTAAGCATCTTTCTCGGAATTACGCATCTTTTCAGCTACCGAGTGTGCAAGAGTGGTATAGCCTATCCATTTCTGGTCAGGCACAAAGTATTCCATACAGGAACACCGCTGACTTTCATGGAGATGGATACATCCTACAGAACGCAGGAAACGAAGTAGAAGAAATCTCCTTCGTGGTGTGTGATGTTAACTCTGAAAAAGAACAGTTACAAGTCAATTTTTTGATTTGGGAGCAGATTTTTTCATATGAACCACTAAAATGAGCAGAATTAGCTTTATGCCATAGACCAAAAAACAGAGAAAAACAGTAATAATGCACAAATATAATTTTCAGACAAGCAAGCCAACTTTCTCTTGCCCTTGTGAGAGCCTGTGTTGCCCCTGTGTGCGATTTTAAGAGCGAAGTCGAGGTAGTTACCCATAATGGAAGATTAAAGGCTTGTTGGGGAAGTGTGAACGAAGTTACTTTTAGAAAATATAAGAAAAATATTAGGGTCGAAATGTGTGCAGGTTAAAGGGCTTATGCCGTCCTTCGGCGGCATAAGCCGAGAAACACCCACCGGCAGAGCCGTTGGGTGAAATGTGGTATGGCATAACTTTCTCTGCTGTTCAAAAATTTCTTATGCTTTAGAACAGTTTTGTAGGGATTACCATGTAACGGAAAAATAGGAGATGCACCATAGCTCATAGTAGCTACGAAACATCTCCTATTATGTGTTTTTGTTTAGGTATTAAGGGAATATTTCATCCCCTCTTACACCCCCTGGTGAGTGCCATTGTAACATGGATGTTTAGGAGGCGTCAAGGAAAATGTTACAAAATTGTTACGTTTGCAAACCCAACTAAACAAATTCTATGTTTTCGCCTAAAACCTCTAAAAGAATTATTTCATTCCACGAATCGTAAAAGATTGTGCTTTTGACCTCTGCTATTTCATCAATTGTGCCATCACCGTTTACAATATCTTCTTTCAATTCTTCTAACAGTATAGAATTTGTTTGAATTAGTATATCTCCTATCTCTCTACCTATAGAATTTTTTTCTTTGAAGGCATAATAGTCCGAAAAAATAATTTGCTTAATTTTTTGATCCCAGGTTTTGATATATATAATCAAGCAAGACTCTTTTATGCAAATATCATATATTGTATTATCCATGTTACTTATGCTATTTATCCAATCCATTATTTGTTACCTCTCTTATTCTGGGAAGGTCTCTCCCGGTATGAATCCAGATCCTGCTCCAGGTGTATATCCTTCAGGATACCATTTCTTTACATTATTTTTGTTATTCCAACTTTTTGTAGGATCAACCTTATATTCCACATGATAATGAACACCATGATGTCTTGGATTATAGGTTTCGCCTGGCAATAACGGATGTTGTTCTGCCCTTATCCTAATATTATCGCTCGTTTGAATAGTCTGACTTGTTGTACCATTAGCTTTTGTTGCTTTATTTCTCGGTATTTCTGGTAACAAGTCATCTGGGTTTTCTGGAAATACATTTTTAGGGTTACTACCACTCTCAAGAGCCTCACGCATCGTAGCATCATAATTTGCAAAAATACTTCTTAACTTATTCTGTATTGCTGCCGTTATTCCATCAAGGAATTCTCCTATGACAACACCTGTTACAAAATCTGCCACCATCTGTCTTGGATCAAGAGCATATGCCCTCTTTTCCTCCCGTGACATGCTATCGTCAAAAACTGCATATAAATATCTTTCACCTGCCGATACCACCGTATCTACAACACCTTCAACCAAACGATGTGCTCCCGGAAATTTTGCTCCAAATGCCCCTGTTATAAAACCACTGACAGCTGATATTCCTACATCCCGAAAAGCTTCTTTCGCACTTCGGACATTTCCAGTCGAAATCTCCTCTCCTGCTTTCATCGCTGTCGTAGATAATGCGCCAATACCCGCACCTATAAACGCCCCGGCTAAAATACTTCCAGCTCCAAACGTTGCTATACTAATTGCGGCACCAATGGCACATACTGCAACTACTCCAAGACCGATTGCAAGGTTTCTCGTAAATCCATCCCAGTCAAATTCACCCTCCTTAGGTGCATCATCATAGGGCGGATACCCAGTATACTTACTGGCTGATATTCCTGCCAGCCTGCCCAGCATATCCACACTGCCGTTCACACAAAGGCTGGATGCCCCTTCTGCGTACAATGCCATGATATCCGACATTCCCTGCATGGCAATCCCTGTCATGCTCTCCAGCCGGATTCCTTCTTTTGCCATCAGAACAAGCCCGCCATTGCTTTCTATGGTAGTCCCCGTTTCATCCTCAAATGTAATCTTTCCCGTTTCACCGCCATCCAATCCCATTCGCTGCGGATACAGATCCATTCCTTTTCCGTGCTCTGACCGGAAACTTTTTTTCTCGGGACTTCCCGTCCCCTCACAGGTGCTTCCATTAGTACGGATACACCCTGTCGCTATTCCCTGCGCCTCATCTCCATTTCCTATATATAATGATGTTTTTGTTCCCTTCTGCGGCATACAGTACATCAGGTTTCCCGTCGCCGGGGCAAATCCATAACGGTTCCCGCCCGCCGCAGTCTTGTCAATGTCAAATGCTACTTCTACCTGCTCTCCCTGCGTTCCGACAATGGATCCGACAAATGACATTCCCGTATAGTCCGGGTTATCCTCCCATGGAACCCACGTATAACTGTTTCCCGCAAGGCGGTATGTAAAGATGACCTCCCCTCAATATTATCTCGTTGTTTCATTAATAAATCTCGTTGGAAATATATATATACTTTCTAAATCAGAATTCTGATCAAGTCCACAAATTATATTATCACTTACTTCTATTACAATCTCATTTTCCCCCGTTTCCTTCCCAATTTGAATTATTCCTCTTTCTTTATCATATTTTATAGGTGCCTTTTCAAAATATTTCTGTGTCTGAGGTATTTTTTTTATCAAATCATATACTTCATCTTGTTTACATGTTGATAAATCAAAATTATGTAATAAATAGTCACCCTTTTTACATTCAGGAAGATTGACATTTCCTTCTGAAGCCTGAACTAATGGGAAAAATCCCTGTATGCAAAGTAGTTTTCCCGTTTGTATTTCAAAAACCAATTCCAACGTGTCTATAGCTAACGAAAAATTAGGAACTCTAATATCCTGATTTTCATAATACAAAGTATGTATTGCGAAATCATATATCATTTCTTTCATGCGCAATTTATTCCTTTCGGGCATTCCTGCGTTACATCCGTGGAATGTAATAATCAAATCTTCTGCAGAGGTCATCGACGATTTCTTCCAGGTTTTCTCTTGCCTCATTCAGGAGATTTACATCCTGTGGGAAAGAGATCTTCTGCGGGGCACAGGTTGCATCAAGAATCACTGTTCCGCTGTTCTCGCCGGAATCTTTTTCATCTGTATCCGGATGGCTTCCATCACCCGGTGTTGGATCATCCGGTGTGTTGTATGCAATGATCATCTCATTGATTTCACTGAGAACGTCATCTGTAAGGCGCTTACGGAACTCAACAAGAAGTGATAGTACAAAGGGAGCCTCTGTCTGGTACCCCGGAAGCCCTATGAAGTACTGAAAATACGGATTTTCCATGATCTCCTCAACCAGTTCCCGGTCCGAAAAACCAAGCTGTTTCTGGATCAGAAGAGAGCCAAGTGCCATACGGAGAGGTTTTGCTGGCATTACGGTTTTACTCGGAAACAGTTTTGCATACTTTTCCTCAATAGTGTCCCTCGGAATCGTTTCCGATTTCTTAACCCAGCGGTTTTCCGGATCCATCTTGAACCCGACGGGCTGATTGAAATCTGCAAGTCCAAGCTGACGATATCGTTCGAATTTATACATGAGTTTTCCTCCAAATGCAAGGTTTTTATAGCAATTTATATATTTTCCCTGCATTCATTATACTACTCTTGAGTGGAAAACTCAGTATTTTCAAGGGATTTGTGTGGATTTTTTGTTATTGAGCAACCATTAATTAATAGTTTTCTTTAAAAAATCCATATTATCCTCAATGATATACTCATCATTCAGTTTATTCTTTAGAAGATTGATTACCAAAAGCAATTCTCTGAAAAAATTTTCTCTCTTTTCAGCCTCTTTAAATCCAATATATTTGAATTCTTTTCCATCATCCAAATACAAACTATCATATATTTTTTGAATATTTAAAAATTTAGGGTCTATATCACTATCTCCTATTAAATATGGTGGCAAATCATTCTCTATCAATTCATTATTTTCACCATAAATCCACACAGGGAAACATCCATATTCAAATTTGATTTTTATTACTTTCATACACATTCCTCTCTACTTTGGATTAGCACCAACTATAAATCCATTATTACCTACTGTAATAGCAACTTTATGAATTTCTCCGTTATATGTAAATTCATATATAGGTCTTCCAGTACCTCTTCCCTGATATCCAACGATTTTTCCATTTTCTAGTGCATTCATTACATAATCAGGAATTTGCTCTTGCGTTATTCCTTTATTTAGAAAATCGTCAGCATGCTCAGTAATAATGTGATTTAATCCCGCAGTATCTGTTCCATTTTCCAACCACACTAATTTCCCATCCGCAGTCTTTGTTATTGCAACGATATCCTCTGGATTATACTTTACTCCACTATTAGCTAATTCGTCTAATAGATTAGAGTTTAAACCACTCTCAGCAGCCTTACTGTCTGCTTCTTTAGCTTCTTTCCCTTTGTCTGCATCCTTCTTAAAAGCTGTAATGCCATAATGTATGGTATTAACACCGTCAACAACTGTAACGACACCTTCTGCTGTCACAGCTATAGTTACCGGCTCAGCTGCTATTCCTATTCCGGTTGCAAGTGCTGCTGCAGATCCACTTCCTCCCGAAATAGTAGTAATCAGTCCATAGACAAATTCCACTCCACCAACTACTGTGATAACAACATCTCCGGTACATCTTCCTGCATAGTATGCCGTCTTGTTCGTTGCATCCTTGGATAAGGCTTCTATCAATGTCTCCGTCAGGTTAACGTAATTATTGTATGCACGTTCGTTGAATCTGTACTGTCCGCCGTACAGTTCCTCCATTGCCATACCCGGCATATATGCAGCAGTAGGTTTATCTATAATCACCTTTGCTGCGGATCCCAGTACTCCGTTTACAAAAGATTCCACTGCTATTGCCTGTTCGGATTTTTGATTACTGAGTATCGGATATTCCCGAAGGATTCTATCAACATCATTCTCAGTACTGTTTCCACTCGGATCCGTATAATTCAGATAGCTGCGCACGCAGTAATTATACCGGTTGAGCGTCAGTGGCTCTGTCAGGCTGCCCAGGCAGCTGTCCTCGGTGAGGAAGACCGCTGTTACCACACAGTAATACCTTGCTCTCAGATACTGGCTCTCGATATTCGGATTGTAGGACTCTCCGTTGTAGGTGTATTCGTTCTCATACTGCGGAGCACCGAAGGTGATCTCTCCGGTGACGCTGTAACGGTAGGACTGGTAGACCTGTCCCTCTTCATTGGTGATGCCGGAGACACTTCCTCTGGCATCGTAGAGATAATATCCGGTGCTGCCATTATTTCCCGAGTTTTCCTTTCATTCATCACCTATGCAGGGATATTTTACCTCGCCTCATCCAAATGCAGAAAAGGATAAAGCATACAGCATACATTTTTTCCAGTAATCCCCCAGCATCACCTGTCTGTGGTACCGTCACCATGTGATCCTTACTGTACACGATTTCCACCGGTTTGCTTGCATAGTCTGTTTCCTTCTCTCCGTTCACATTCTCTGCAATCAGATAAACATGATAATCGGTTCCGCATTCCTTATTCCTGTATTCCTCTGGAATCGAAAATACTGCTTTACCGTCCTGATCCACATTCGGAATATAAATTGCTTCCCCGGCATCATAATAACCGTCCGCTGTAAGGATGTCTTTCTTTGTGAACAGAACCGATACCCATGTTGCATTATCAATGTCCGCCCCTGTAAGTCTATAGGGTACTGTCACCTGCTCTTCTGACTGTGCATTTGTACTTTGCTCTGGCCGGATTTTCATAGCCGGATCGATCAATGTCAGTTTATATGCAGCCCCTGTCTGCCCGGCAGTTCCTTCCACAATAGAAACCATAAGAATATCCGACAGTCTGACATTTAGTACAGGACTTACTCCACAGTATTCATTAACAAAGAGACAACCTACTGCCTTACTTGCTATAACACCTGCACCCATACCTTCATTTTCCGGTAACGTAGGATATTCTTCTTCGGAACGCAGCCACCATTCCCACATGGTTGGTTTTTGTATGCAAATTTTTCCCCGGTTGTCTGCCCCCCACTGCTCATTACTATATCCATAACTTTCGTTTCGGACTTCTCTTGCATCCAGCAAAAATATTTTATCTCCCGAAAGTGCTGTCCATCTCTGAGGTTGAAAGTCGCAGGCATCCCCATCACTTTCTGCTACATTTTCTTTTACGCTGTTTGCAATAGCAGCCTGCTCCTGTAATGAAAAAGATGATGTCAGAAAATCATTGTTCAAATATTCCCGCAAAATACTATTGTTCCATTTGCTGTCATCCACGGCATAATTCAATTCATGGAATATCATTCCCTTGTCACCGTCTGGCAGAAAGACGTTATCACAGTCTAACAGCATTGTCTTTACCGTACTGTCATTCCCGCTAAAATCTGTAGTGCATTTGGAGAGCACACGATATTTCACAGGCTCTTTCTTCCCGTCATTGTCCATATCGTACTCCCCAAAATACACATAATTCCCCTGCCATGCTTCATCGATTATAGGTTTTGATGGATTTTCAATTCCATAATTTCCTATCCCTGTGATTTCCTTCGCCATAGGTTCGTCCAACACACGCCCTTTTGCCTGTACAGTAATACTCAAAAAAGCAATCATTCCCAATATGCAATTCACAATAATTAATTCTTGAATGATTAATAATAGTTTTCGCATATACTGCTTTCCCCTCAATATTTCATTTCACTACTCCAACTATTGTGTATTCACCATTTTTATTGCCTGAGGAATTTTTTCCTACCTTATCCCACGTATATATTTTCGGTTATTGTATTGAGTTTCATTATCAAAATAACACAATATTACATCATAGTTGCATCATTTTCCGAATAAAAAGAATCAGCTGACATTTTATTGTCCGCCGATTCTTTCTATATTTTGCTCTACAATTCTTTCTTTGATAGCAGCTTTTCTCTGCTTTGTCACTGCCAAAGGACACCTCTGGTAATGCAGCATTCGGAACACCGAAATAATATTCTCTTGATATCTAATTTTTAAGCAATTAGTATAATTTTTATCTATTTCTGTTCATTGTACCAGTTTTCCATCTCTCTCTTTTCCCTATTGTTCATATCTTCATGTTGCCACAACCAGAAAAAGTTAGATAAAAAATTGAATAATTGATGATTTTTCCCGGCATAGATAACGCAAGCTTCCCGATCCGAATCATTTTCTCTTTTGCCACCATACCTTTTAATCATTTCCGTTTCCAACACTGTCACATATCCTACTAATCTCTCCTCTATTTCCTCTAAAGGATCCTTGCGTACATTCTCCACCCATGCAGCAACTTTTTCCCATAGCTCTAGAATATCACATTCTTCCGGGCATAATTCTTTCCTGTATTTTTGCTCCAGTTCATCGTAATGCTCCAACATTAGCAAATAATGTTTTCTGTTCGGAAGCCTGTTCTTATAATCCGTCACTATTTTTTCAAAGATCCTGTCTCCGTTCAATTCTAAAATATCTCTATAATCATACAGTATGTCCCGAAACAGTTTCTCTTTTTCTTCTTCCGTTTTTCCTATCCAGCCATAATCCCAGTCCATCATGCTTGTCCTCGCAGATGGCAGTGTATCAATAAACTGCTCTGCCTGTACATCGTATGCACGCCCATAGACTCCTATGTGCATATGAAGTCTTCCATTTGCATCAGCAATATTTATCTCCAATAAAGCCTCATCGATTTTCTTTCGATAAGACCAATCTCCCCGCTCATACTTTTCTAATGTGAAACCATTTTTGTCCATATATGGATTTATAATCTCTTTTACTATTTTCCTTTTATTCATTGCATTATATCCCCTATATCCTCTCCATAATAGTTTCTAAAATTTTTTCAGTCTTTAATGATATATGCCCTATACTATGGAATTTGGAATGCCCTCATAGCCCTTTGAATATACAAGCATATTATCTAATATATCCTCTGGCATCACCCAAAATGGAAGTACACTTTGCGTAACTCTATCAATGAGCGTTTCTCCAACCCATTCTAACATCATCGCATCTGTAAGTACATTTAGCACCTTGGTTAATGTATCTCCTGGCTCGCACCACCACACTTCTTTCTTTTCATCTGCCTGCTTAATTACAGCCGTTACATATTTAGGCCTTTTCGTCTGACTCAGGCTATAGTATATCATTCCTGGCATACTTGGATCTGTATAATAGGTTGCATAGTTATATTGCGTATCTACTATTGGCAATACTATTTTATTCGGATTAAATGTATGTCCTTGATCATCTACAGGTAAATAAGCATCCTTCATTGCTTTAATATATCCCTGCCTCTGTTCAATTCCACCTCCCAACTTTTTCTCTGAATAGGGTTTTATCTCATATACTTCGTATACACCATCTGGCCTTCTTAATACAATATCTGCATACCCTATTCCCGTTTTACTATTTGCATAACCAGTCACCCTATATTCTGTATATGGATGATATCCAATCTGGTAGTCATACTCGGACTTAAAATATTCTTGTAATACTTTATGTGCAATAATTCCTTGCCAAGTAGTATAGTGATCATTTCCGCTGGGATCCGTATAATTCAGATAGCTGCTCACGCAGTAATTATACCTGTTAAGTGTCAGCGGTTCTGTCTGGCTGCCGAGGTAGCTGTCTTCGGTGAGGAAGGTCGCCGTTACCACGCAGTAGTACCTTGCCCTCAGATACTGGCTCTCGATATTCGGATTGTAGGATTCTCCGTTGTAGGTGTATTCGTTCTCATACTGCGGAGCACCGAAGGTGATCTCTC
>ERZ772882.3578-NODE-3578-length-12123-cov-9.792178_pt1 | contig 12123 bp, 8 predicted proteins | sample MGYA00580576_ERZ772882 | MGnify/ENA primary metagenome ERZ772882 (study PRJEB29015, sample SAMEA2737658) | human gut metagenome | biome: human gut; feature: human-associated habitat; material: faeces | place: China | collected 2012 ... | reverse complement strand
AGCGAGCGGGGCCGCTGACAGCTTCCCCCGAGGGGGGGAAGCCACTCTACCAAAAAACAGGCCGCCCGCCCGGGCAGCCTGTCGCAAAGCTTATTTTTCGACCATCATATCCGCGGCCTTGTACAGATCGCCGCAGCTCATGCAGACGACGAGGTCGCCCTTTTTGGCGTTCTGCCTGACCCAGGCGGCGGCACCCTCGAGGCCGTCCACCACGACACTGCCGGGCAGCTTGGCGGCCAGATCCTCGCTCCTGACACTGCCGTCGTCCTTCTCGCGGCCGCCCATGATGGGCAGCAGCACGACCTGATCGGCGGCACGCAGCACCTTGGCGAAGTCGTCCATCAGCATCTTGGTGCGGCTGTAGGTGAACGGCTGATGTACAGCAATGACGCGGTCATAGCCCATCTCCTTGGCCGTCGCCAGCGTGGCGGCCAGCTCGGTGGGATGGTGGGCGTAGTCATCGACGATGACCGCGCCGTTGCACTCGCCCTTGATCTCAAAGCGGCGGCCCGTGCCGTGGAACTGCTCGGCTGCGCGGACGGCGTCCTCGGGCTTGAGGCCCAGCGGGCGCACGCAGCAGCACATGGCCAGCGCATTGTAAATGTTGTGGTAGCCGGGCACGCCCAGCTTGATGTGGGCGAAGTGCTCACCGAGTTCGAGGACATCGAATTCAAAGAAGCCGGGTTTGTACTCGCCGATGTTGACGGCGCGGAAACGGGCCTCCTCCTCGATGCCGAAGCTCAGGACCGGACGGTCAATGGAGTTCACGACGTCCATCGTGTTCTTGTCGTCCATGTTAAAGACGACGGTGCGGGACAGAAGCGCAAACTTCTGGAACGCCAGCTTGAGCTTGCCCATCGTGCCGTAATATTCCAGATGATCGTTGTCAATGTTCAGGATGACGCCCACCGCGCAGGTCAGATGCAGGAAGGTCTCGTGGTACTCACAGGCTTCGATGACAACGCTCTGGCCGCTGCCGGCCTTGCCGTAGCCGCCGATCAGGGGCAGCTTGCCGCCGATGACCGCCGCCGGGTCCCTGCCCGCCAGCTCCAGCATTGTGGTGATCATGCCGGTGGTCGTCGTCTTTCCGTGGGTGCCGGCCACGCCGATGCTCTGGGCATGGGTACGGCTGATGTAGCCCAGCATGACGCTGCGCTCAACGGCTTTGATGCCGCGGGCGCGGGCGGCCTGCAGCTCGGGGTTATCGTCATGGATGGCGGCGCTGTAGACCACAAGATCCGCGTTGCCGACGTTGGCAGCGTCATGCCCGATGCAGACGCGCACGCCGAGGGCACGCTCGGCCTCGGTGTTTTTGGTTTCCTCGACGTCAGAGCCGGTGATGGCATAGCCGCGGCTGTGCAGAATCTGGATCAGCGGATAGGTGCCGGAGCCGCCGCAGCCGATGAAGTGGATCGTGCGGACGCCTTCGAGCAGCTTGGGGTCATACATACTAAAAACCATAACAGTGGTCACCTCAAAATTTATCCGCTGCCGTAGGGGATGGCACGCGGTATACTTAACTATATTACGGAGTAATTATACTATTTTTCTGCAACAAAATAAACACTTTTTTTGAAATTGCAGCCTGACCGACCAATTTTTGGGTAAAAGGCACAAATTCAGGGAGCCAAAACACAGCAATACGTCGAGGGTGCCGCTTGCGCCGCGGCCTTGGCGGCACAAAAAACTTTTTACGGTACGATAAACGCCGCCCTTGCTCTGTGATTTTTCTGGCTTTTTCCGGCGCCGCCTGTTATAATGAAGAAAACCGCAGGAGGGATGCAGAATGGCAAAGCTGATTTGGGGCATTGACCCGCTGGCCGTGTCACGGCTGGGACGCACGGCGAAAAAGCCGCCGTTCACGAAAAAGGAGCTGGCGCGCATCGGCATTCCGGCGCACAAGATCCCCCGCGTGCAGGAGGAGCTGGCGCGATTGACGGCAGATAAGCCCCTGACCCGGGAGGAATTGGGGAGACTGGCGGAGGAAATCAGCTGGCTTTTGCTGTGAGCTTGCCTTCCCCCTCGGGGGAAGGTGGCCGAGGCCCCGCCCGAGGCCGGATGAGGGCGAAGTCGCCGCCATTGCTCCATAAACTGGCAGCCTCGGCAAGGTTTGCCCTCATCAGTCAGCGGGCGGGGCCGCTGACAGCTTCCCCCTCGGGGGAAGCCTTTTTTCGCAAACTGCCCTTGTTCCCTCCCGCAACCTATGCTATAATAAGCGTATCGTGCCAAATTCATCCGGCGCGGTGGGAAAAACGCTTTGTGTGGCAGCCAGCCATGCGGAAGGAGTAACGTAATGAAGAACAGTGAAAAGACCCTTGACATGATCGTGAACCTGTGCAAAAACCGCGGGTTCATCTATCCGGGCAGCGAAATCTACGGCGGCCTGGCCAACAGCTGGGACTACGGCCCTCTGGGTGTCGAGTTCAAAAACAACGTCAAAAAGGCATGGATGAAGAAATTCGTGCAGGAAAGCCCCTACAACGTCGGGCTGGACGCTGCCATCCTGATGAACCCCCAGACCTGGGTGACCACCGGCCACGTGTCCAGCTTCTCGGACCCGCTGCTGGACTGCCGCGCCTGCAAGAGCCGCCACCGCGCGGACAAGCTCATCTCCGAGTGTGAGCAGGGCAAGGGCGTGGACGTCGATGCCATGACTTTTGACGAGATGGACGAGTTCATCGCCACCCACCCCGAGGTCGTCTGCCCCGTCTGCGGCAAGCATGACTTCACCCCCATCCGCAAGTTCAACCTGATGTTCAAGACCGCCATCGGCGTGACCGAGGATTCCTCCTCCACCTGCTACCTGCGCCCCGAGACCGCGCAGGGCATCTTCGTCAACTTTGCGAACATCCAGCGCACGACCCGCCGCAAGCTGCCCTTCGGCGTCTGCCAGGTCGGCAAGGCGTTCCGCAACGAGATCACCCCGGGCAACTTCACCTTCCGTACCCGCGAGTTTGAGCAGATGGAGTGCGAGTTCTTCTGCAAGCCCAACACCGACCTGGAGTGGTTCGCCTACTGGAAGGACTACTGCAAGAACTGGCTGCTGAGCCTTGGCATCAAGGAGGAAAATCTGCGCCTGCGCGACCACGAGCCCGCCGAGCTGGCCTTCTACAGCCGCGCCACCACCGACATCGAGTACGCCTTCCCGTTCACCGACTGGGGCGAGCTGTGGGGCATTGCAGACCGCACCAACTACGACCTGAGCCGCCATCAGGAGGCGTCCGGCAAGAGCCTCGAATACTTCGACCCCGAGACGAACGAGCATTACATCCCCTACGTCATCGAGCCGTCTCTGGGCTGTGACCGTGTGGCGCTGGCCTTCCTGTGCGAGGCCTACGACGAGCAGCACCTCGTGGACGCCAAGGGCAAGGAGGATGTGCGCACCGTGCTGCACCTGCACCCCTATCTGGCACCGTTCAAGTGCGCCGTGCTGCCCCTGTCCAAGAAGCTGGGCGACAAAGCGATGGAGATCCGCAACGAGCTGGCTAAGGACTTCATGGTCGACTACGACGATGCCGGTTCCATCGGCAAGCGCTACCGCCGTCAGGACGAGATCGGCACCCCGCTGTGCATCACCGTGGACTTCCAGACTGTCGGCGACGACAAGGTCGAGGCCGACGGCTGCGTGACCGTCCGTGACCGCGACACGATGGAGCAGATCCGTATGCCCATCAGCGAGCTGCGCGACTACGTGGCCAAGAAGGTTGCGTTCTGATTTAGCAGCGTTATAAAGTAAAAAACCTGCCTGCACTGATTGTGCAGGCAGGTTTTTTTGTTTGTGGAAAACGGTAAACAGCCGGATGTGAGAACCGAACCGGTTTACCCTACTTTCTCCACCGTCACACTGTTGACGGTGACATTGGCGTCGTCCAGCGTGTGGACGGCGGTGCGCCAGTAGTGGAGCATCTCGGTGGCCGTAAACTCAAAGGTCATTTCGTTCGGGTCGATGCCGGTGAAGTCGATGTCCAGCTTGTAGGTTTCCTGATTGATGAGGCCGTACCGGGCGTAAATATAGCTGTGGTCAAAGCCGCTGCCGGTCAGCGTCACACGGTAGCGCCCGGGGAACAGCGTCCACTCCTCGGTCATCATCTCACCGTTCATGCCCAGAACAATGCCATCCGCCGCCAGAAAGAGCGGGTCAACATCCGACTTCGTCAAATCCATCGTGTGGGCGGGCACTTCGGGCGCAGGCTCCTCCTTGATGCCGTCGATGGGCTCGACGCTGCCGATCAGGATGCCATCCAGCCGGTAATAGTGCAGGCCGTAACTGTTCCGCGCCAGCTCGTCCTCGTCGATGAAGGCATAGAGCGTGTCAGTGGAAAGCTCGTTCAGCTCGCCCGGCAGCGTGACCGCCGCAAGGTTGCCGTCCATGTGCGCCATGTAGAAGCTATTGGAGGTCCAGCCGTGGTCGGCGGCAAAGTCGACCAGATCCCAGAACTCGTCATGCTCAAAGTCAAATGTGGCAAAGGCCAGATGGCTGTACTTGCCGCTGGCGGCGATCTGCTCCCACACAGGGTCGGTCAGCAGGGTCTTATTCTCGTAGCGGAAGCCGTAGTAGTGATAGTCCGTCCAGCGGTTGAACAGCTCCGACCGCTGGCCACAGCCCTGCGCCACGGCGCAGACTGCCAGCATCAGGGCGGGCGCGACACCGTTATCCCAAAAGCGCAGCACCAACCCGCAGCCAACGGCAGCCAGCAGCATACCTGCCAACCACGCCAGCCGCGCGCAGGAGGAAAACATCGCCCAGAAGTTCATCAGAAACTGCGGGATGGGCACGGTGAACAGCGTTTTTCCGTTCACCGTGATGGCGGTTCCGCCCGCGGCAATCAAATCCAGCACCAGCACCACAGCGCCGGCAATGAGCCAGTCGCGGTGGGCGGCAAAGAATTTTTCCGCCTTGCGGGCGTTGCAGACTATGCCGAACATCGCCAGCACCACGGCCAGCGATGTTCCGACGCCTGCATAAACATTCTGCTCCCAGCTTTGCGCCAGCCACGGCACAAACAGGCCGAAGTAATCCGCGCCGCTGAGGTAGCCATTGGAGTAGCCTGCAAAGTTGACGGCGAACGCGCCAAGCAAAACCAGCTCGGCCAGCGCGGTCACGCAAAATGCAGCAACAGGCAACATTGCCGCCGCAAAGCCTCGCTTTTGCAGGGCGCGGCGCACCGCGTATCCCACAAGCACAAGACCGACCATCGGCAGATAATAGAGGTGGATGCCTGCGCACAGCAGCCCCACGCCGCCCCAGATAAGGCAGGCGCGGCGGGTCGTGGGCATAAGCTCATCACTGCGCAGCCAAAGGTAGAGTGCCAGCAGCACAAGCCAGTTGGCGGCCAGCGCCGTGTGGGCAAACATGCGGATCGTAAGCGCCGGAAACAGCACGAGCACGCCCGCGCCCAGCACGCTGCCCCACAGCTTGGCGGTCTGGCCGGGGCTCATGATGATGGCGATAGCGGCCTTGCTCTTGTCGTCCCGGCCAAATGTGGGCTGCACGCCCGCAATGCGGGCAATGACCGCCTGCGCCAGGCCGCCCTGCAGGGCATAGCAGAGCAGCCCCCACCAGCCGAAATACTGGAACCGCGTGGGCAGAATCCCGCCCAGCAGCTTAAAGAACAGCGCCGCCAGCGGCAGAGAGTCCGTGAACAGCACACTGGTGCGGAACGGGTAGACCGCGTTGTAATTCGCGCCGATGTAGGGCAGATGCACCGGGCTGCGGCGGAAAAGCTCCCACCCCAGATAGTGCTGGATCGGGTCGGGGCTGAGGCTGTTCAGGATCCAGTCAACGCTCGTCGGGTCAAGCACCCGCACGCCGTAAACAGCCAGAAAGACCAGCACCCCCAGCAGTGCGCCGGTCAGCGGCCAGCGGTATTTTTTCAATGCTTTCATCTGACTTTCAGCGGACAAAGGTCGTGGACAGCGTGGTGGACCAGCTCTCGCCCTTCTTCAGGATCGCGGCGCAGGGGCGCTGCTCCCAGTCGATGGGGCCGTTTTCCTCGCCGGGCAGGCTGTGCCACGGCTCAATGCAGATAAAGTGCAGCGGCTTCTTGGGCGCGGACCAGATCAGGGTGTAAGGGAAGTCGGAGACATCGCAGATGACGCTGCGGCCCGTGTCCTTTTCGATGACAGAAACATGCGCACTGCGCAGGTTGACCATGGCGTGGCTGTCGTTGTCAAACAGGTCGTCGGTCAGTTGGATAGCCTCGACGTTGCGGGCCAGGTAGTAGCTCTGGCCGTTGAGCAGACCGTTGGACTGAGCACTGACGCAGAGCGGCGACTCGACGCCGTCAAACCGGATCTCGTAGTCCTCGGTGACGTGGCGGTCATCGAAGGGCAGCGCAAAAGCCGGATGGTAGCCGATGCCGAAGCAGAGCTTGTCCTCGACGGGGTTCTCGACGGTCAGCGTGTGGTGGACGGTCTCCCCTTCCAGCGTGAAGGTGGAGCGCAGCACAAAGGCATACGGCCACTTGGGCAGCGTCTCGGCGTTCGCGTGCAGCTCAAACTCCAGCAGATTGTCGGCGTGATGGGTCATCGTGTGCTCGACATCGCGGGCAAAGCCGTGCTGACCGCCTGCGTACTCCACACCCTTGGCCAGCATTTTGCCGCCGGTCAGCTTGCCTGTGTACGGAAAAAGAATCGGCGCATGACGTTTCCAGACCGCAGGGTCGGCCTGCCAGAGCAGCTCGGCCCCGGTGGGCTTATGGATGACACTGACCGGCTCGGCACCGTGGGAGTCGACAGTCAGGCGCAGGATGTCGTTTTCAATACTGTATTGCATGGGGAGTCCTCCTTTTTAAATATACAAATTGTATAGTATACAGACTGGAGATGCTAAAAAGCCTTCCCCCGCGGGGGAAGGTGCTGAACAAAGTGAAGCGGATGAGGGGCAAGTGTGCCGCAGCGACTCGTGAACGGGTGGTGTTGGGAGGCCTGGCCCTCATCAGTCAGCGGGCGGGGCCGCTGACAGCTTCCCCCGAGGGGGAAGCCTTTTTTTGTATCAAAGCGGCAGCAGCTGCAGCAGCATACCCGTCGCAGCGCCGACGGCCCAGAGCAGGCCGGTCATGAAAAGATTCTGCTTCCAGCTGGGGTTGACGCGCCAGAGCACAGCCAGGCCGACGCCCGCACCGGCGGTCAGGCCGGCGAACAGGCTGCCGAAGCTGATGGCTCCCTGCACGTAGAGCTGGGCCAGCAGCACGCTGACCGCGCAGTTGGGCACCAGGCCGACCAGCGCCGTCAGCATCGGCTGGAAGATGCCCATGCCGGACAGCGCCGCCGTGATGGGCTCCTCGCCGAAGCCCTCAAACAGCAGACTGATGATAAAGCTGAACAGCAGGATGAACACGAAGATTTCCAGCGTGTGGCGCAGTGCCGCCATAAAAATGCTGCTCGATTCCTCATGTTCCTCGTGGCAGTCGACGTCATCGGCATGGCCCTCGTAGCCGCCGTAGAGGGAGTGCGGCAGAACGTGGCGCAGCGGGATGTCCAGCAGCCAGCCGCCCACGATGGCAAACGCCACCTTGCAGGCCAGCAGCAGCACGAGCGTGACCCACTGGGACGGCTCCGCCGCCAGCAGCGGGATGGCCTCGTCGCTGGTCGCGATGAACACCGCCAGCAGCGTACCGGGCGTGATGACCCGGCTTGCGTACAGGTTGGAGGCCACCGCACTGAAGCCGCACTGCGGCACACAGCCCAGCAGCGCACCGGGGATGAACCCCCAGCGCCCGCCGCCTGCGAGGGCCCCCTCGATGCTCTCACCGTGATGGCGTTCGAGCCACTCGATCAGCAGGTAGGCCAGATACAAAAACGGCAGCATTTTCACGCCGTCGATCAATGCGTCCAGAAGTGCGTCTAAAAACAATTCCATGAATACCTCTCTATATAAATGGGTCACTGAAAGCTGCGCAGCAGGCGGACCGCCGGGCGCACAGCCTTATCCGGAATGCGGGCGCGGAACCGCGCCACCGTGCGGGACGAGAACGGCACCGCGTCGGTGAAGCTCTCGAACCCCAAAAAATATTGCAGGTAGGGGCTTTCCTGCACCAGCGCCACGACCTCGCGGTCCGACGCCGCATAGTGCAGCTGGATGATCCGGCAGCCCAGCGCCACGCGGGCGGGCAGCGCCACCTTGCCGCCGGGGGCAAACAGCGCACTGTAGGCTTTTTCAAAGCCATCCCAGTCGATGGCGTCAGCCAGCCGCACCCAGCGGTTGGCGTTGCACAGCTCGCCGTGGTAGGGCGGCAGATAGTCGTAGATCGACATCTGTTTTTCGCGTGCACGGTACATTGGGGATCCCCTTTCCTAACATCATTCTGTGCTGCCTTAACGCTGCATCAGCGGGAAGAACAGCGTAATGACCAGCCAAGCGGCCTGATACAGCACAATGCCGATCAGCGGCAGCGCGACAATGCCGCCGGTCAGCGTCATCAGCACACCCACCGCGGTGCTGGCCAGCACCGAGAGGGTCAGCGCGTAGGAGGCGTACTTCTCGCCCTGGGCGGCCCCTGCGGCAGCGACCAGGCCGCCGACCAGACTGCGGAAGCTGCCAAGATGCAGCATACTGCCCTCACTCTCGGGCAGCCAGGCCACCGCCGGGGCAACAGCCTCGTGCTCGGTGCCGGACAGCACCTTGACCGAGCCGGTGGGCAGGCCGTAGGCAGTCTCCAGCAGGCGGACATCACAGTTGAAGTCGTCGCAGTCCACAACAAGGTACATTCCCGTGCGGTGCACAAGCTCCAGATCCGCGGCGATCTTGGGGTCGCTCTGGTACGCAATGCGGAACATGGCGTACAGCTTGCCCGCCACCGCCATATACACGATGCGGCGCTGGTTCAGCGTGTAGTGCTGCTCATACTCCTGGCTGGGCACCTTGATGCCGTAGTCCATCATCATGGCGCGGTTGCCCAGGATCACGCGCTCCTTGCGGATCCAGCCCATATAGCCCTTGCCGGGCACAGCCTGACGATCCGTGACCTTTTCCAGCAGGCTCTTGCTGGCGACCATGCCGGTAAAGAGCTTGTTCAGCGTCGAGTCCGTATCGGCCAGCATCGAGGCCGCATAGATAATGGCAGTGTCAATGTGCTCCATCTTGACGGGATGGATGTCCCGCAGCGTGACGCACCCCTCCGGGAAGAGCTGGCGCGACGTGGCCTGCACAACATTGATGCGGCCCAGCTGACGGATGTCCCGCCAGCCGGGGATGACCGCGCCGACCTTGTAGGCGCGCTGCTGCATCATGCGGGCCGGTACCGCCGACATCAGCGTACCGGCCAGCGGCGCGGCCAGGCAGAACAGGCTGGTCATGGCCGTGGCCGCCGTGGCTGCGCTTTTGGACGTGATAAGCGTGAACAGGAAGGCTGCCAGACCGCAGCCGCCCAGCAGCCAGACAAACTGCTGCTGGTTCTTATCGCTGGTGCCGTGGGCGGCACTGTTGGTCAGAAAGCTGCGGAAGATCTGGGTCGGGCGGGTGACGAGCACGCAGGGATGCGGCTCGGACAGCCCCTGCGAGATCGCGCGCAGGGCTCCGGCGTCCTTCAGGCGGTAGGCAACGGCGTAGCCATCCTGCCCGCTGACACTCTCAAAGGCATCGCAGACCGTGGCCGCGTTCAGGGCGTGGCCCGCCGCATTCATGCAGAGCATCAGCGCTGCCGGACCGGCCAGCATCAGCGTGCCGTCGGTGTAACCGCCGGTGGCCAGAACGGCCAGGCACTGCACCGCAGCACCCAGCGCCGGTAAAATCGAAAGGCTGTCCGGCGAGGGGGTCTTGCCCAGTCCCCTGAAGCCGTCCAGAAAAGTCCGCCAGTTGACGGCGCAGCTGACCAGCAGCAGCACGAGCAGCGCCGCCGGGTAGACCATGGGGTCGTTCAGGGCGGCGGGGCGCACCGGCAGCAGTGCCAGCACGATCATGACAAGAGACATCGCACCCGAGACGATGCAGGCAATGCCCGCCCGGGCACGCTTTTTCGCCAGCAGAGCGCGGATCGCCGGGGCGTCCTCGGCACGCTCATACTCGCGGCTGTGGGGCACGGGGATCTCCGCTGTGTCAAACGGGGAGGCGGCGTTGTCCTCTGTCTCGTCGTCGGCGCGGCCCGTCAGGCGGGCAGCGGCCTTTTTGACCTCTGCCGCCGTCGGGATGCGGGCGCGGGTGCGGGTGGCTGCGGGGTCATCCGCCAGCGAGTCCGTCAGCCGCGCCGCAGCGCTGTCATAATCGCGCGTATCCCCTGCCGGCTGCTGCGTGTTGATGGCCGCGGCGATGCCGTTGACAAAGGAGGCCGTATCCGGCGCAGCGGAGGCCTGTTGGTTCAGGTTCTGGGTGTAGCCGCTGTGGGCGGGCTGCGCCGGGGCCGGGTCCAGCCTTTGGGTAAAGCCGGTGTGGGCAGGCGCGGGGGCCTGACTGCCCGCGTTGACCGGACTGCCGGGCGCAGGTGCGGCGGGCATATCGATGCGCTGCGTAAAGCCGCTGTGCGCCGGGGCGGACGGGGCCGTCCCGGAGGCACTGTTTTGGGTATAGCCGGAATGCTCCGGGGCCGTCGGCGTCAGGTGGATGTTCCCGGTCAGCGTGTTGACCAGCGTGTCCACGTCGTCCCACTGGCGGGGCACGGGCCACTGGCCGGTGCCGTCGTGCTTCGCCCAGGAGGGCTCATCAACGGCAGCCGACTCGTCATAGGCATCCGTCGCGGGGGACGTCTGCACGGGCGCAGCGGGCTGCACCGGCGCGGGAGCCGGGCGGCGCTGCGGGCGCACGGCGTTGTAGGCGGCCATAAAGTCCTGCGTGCTGTCCACGGGGACGGCGTCCAGCCCGCCGATCTGCATCGTGTAGCCGGTGGACGTCTGGCCGCGGGGCGTCTCGATGGGCTCGCCCACAGGCTCCCCGCTGCGCTGCGGCACAGGCTGCGGCGGCGGGGCCTTCTGGATCTTCTGGCCGGGGGTGAACTCCACGGTGTTCTTCTTTTTGCGGTAGATCGTGCCGGTCATGCCGGAGGGCGACGGCGCGGACGGGTGGTTTTTGGCATAGCCCACCGTGCCCTGGATGATCTCCACGGTATGGCCGCTCTCCTCCGCGGCGCGGCGGGCCGGGCGGGTGTACTTGCTGCGCCAGACCTCCTGCGTGGAGGTTTCCTCCTGTGCAGGCGGCACGGGCGGCTCCGGCTGCACAGGCACAGCTGCCGCAGAGGGCGTCTGCACAGGCTGCTGCGGAGGCACGGCAGCTCCCGGGCGGTACGGGGAAGGCTCCTCGGCGCGCTCCTCGGGGATCATCAGCTCCTCGGTCTCCTCCTCGCGGTCAAACAGGTTGCCGAAGAAGCCGTGCTTTTTCGCAGAGCGGGCGGGCTGGGCCGGAGTCGGCTCAAGCTCGGCATCGGGGTAGTACTCCTCCTCGGGCTTCTCCTGCCCGACGGCTCTGCCGCCGCCCATCGTGACGTTGATAGGCTCAAAGGCACCCGTATCCTCGGCGTGCTTTAAGCCGAACAGGCTGCGTTTCTTCTTGCCGGGCTCGTGCAGGCGTCCGTTTTCATCGGGCACGACGGCCACCGAGGTTCTGAAGAATCGCTTGAACTCGTTCTTGCCCTGGTCCAGCGACTCGGCATCGCCGCCGGGGGCCATCTTACCGAGAAAGCCCTTGATGATGCCGGTGCCGGTGGTGTCCCCGCTGAAGGTCTGCGTGCCGGTCTTGTCCACCGTCGGCAGCGGCTGCTCCGGCGGGCGGGTCGTCCGTGCTTCGGGCTGCACCGGCTGCGGGTCAGGCTGCTGCACCGGGGTATACGGGCGCGGCTGTGCCGGGGCGGGCGCAGGCTGCGACACCGGCTTTTGCAGCAGGTCGTCCAGCGCGTCTCCCTCCGGGAAGGAGAGTTTGTCCTCGGGCAGCGGCTCGTCAGGCAGCGATAAAATACCGACGCTGCGCAGGATCTCATCGACCTGGTGGTCGGTGACGCTGTCCCGCAGACCGGCCTGCGCCTGCTCCATATTCAGTTCTTCCAGGATCCGGTCAACCGAATCATTGGTACGTTTGCTTGGCATGTTGATTCCTCTTTAGTAAAAGGACGGCTTTCCTGCCCCGCTCTCCGGGGGCCAGGTGGAATTTAGGCAATACCGCATAATTCTAAGTGCCGATACGGCGAGCGAGGTGCGGCA
>ERZ772882.3570-NODE-3570-length-12148-cov-12.672207_pt1 | contig 12148 bp, 15 predicted proteins | sample MGYA00580576_ERZ772882 | MGnify/ENA primary metagenome ERZ772882 (study PRJEB29015, sample SAMEA2737658) | human gut metagenome | biome: human gut; feature: human-associated habitat; material: faeces | place: China | collected 2012 ... | reverse complement strand
CCGCCTCATGCTCGGCAAGGTATTTCCGGCTGTACTTGGCGGCCTTGTACCCATCGAACGCAGGGCGGGTCTTGGCGTACTGCACCACGGCGGCCATCAAATCGGACACACGGGAAAGCTCGGCCTCGGTCTGCTGAATGTCCCCGGCCAGCGTGTGAAACCGCTCCGTGGCGGCGTCGGTCTTTGCGGCCAAATCGTCATATTCAAATAGCCGGTGCTCTTTCAGATATTGCAGCGCGGCAGCCATCTGTTTGAGGTTATACACCTTGGCCCAGCGTTCATAGGCGGGGCCTTTGCCCTGACGCATCCGCTCCTGAATGTCGATCAGCAGATTGACACGGCGGGGGGCGGGCGCTCTCCTCGCTGGGGTCTTGCGTGTGGGGGCCTTGCCGTCAATGACGGCCTGCACGTCCTCGGGGCCGTAGCCGTCCCCCAGCGTGGCCGCCCGGAAACGGGCCGCCCGCTGTTGCCCTGGCACAAGGAATGAGATCGCGCCGCCGCGCCCGCGCTTGACCTGTATGCCTGCCGTTTCCATGCGCCGGAGAAAATCTGCGAAGTCCTTGGGACGCTCCGTCAGGGCCGCGTCAATGGCAAGGCGGATCTGTTCTTTCTGTGAGAGCTTTTGATTTTCCCCCAGCCATTGACCGTAGTGCAGATACCGCCCCTTGCTGTGGAGCTTGGGATTTGCAATCACGGACAGATCGTGCTCCAGACATACCCGGTCAGACAGCCGCCGCAGGGCGAACGAGGAGCCGATGAAGTTGCGAAACTTCCGGGAGCGGTCATAGGCGGTGGAATTGTAGTAGATGTGATTATGAATGTGCTCTTTGTCTATATGGGTACAGACGAAGAATTGATACTTGCCCTTTGTCCAGCGCATCGCCGTTTCATAGCCGATGCGGTTGGCCTCCTCCGCCGTCACCTCACCGTGAGGGAACGCCTGCCGGATCTGGTAGCACAGCGCCCCGTGTCCGGCCCTGCGGTCGGTTTCGCCCTGATACTGATTTTTGACCAGCATGAACTCGGCGTGTGCCGTGGCCGGATCGCAGAGGTAGGAGGAAACGGCCCCCAGCTTCTCCGGGTTCAGGCCATAGTCAAAGCGGTCTTTCAGGCTTTGCAGGGCCGTCCGCTTATCGGCCCGCTTGTGGGATTTGAGGTAGGTTGTGGCCGTAGGCATCCCTCCTTTCCATACGACAAACGGCGGATGGGATCAGCCGCCGTTTTCTGCATCTTCTGGCTACCGTGACCAGAACTCAGCCTGTGATGAAGCCCCGCAGGGAACCGTTCAGCTCGTCCAGCTTGGCAAGCAGCCATCCGGCCAGCGCGGGCAGGCCAAAGGGCGAAATGGCAAACGCCATCAGAAGCCCCGCGATCCCTGTGGAAATGTCTTTCTCCACAAACAGCATCAGGACACTCAGCAGCCCCAGCACCGACGCGAGGATGGAGAGCAAACCAGCGGAAAGACTCAGCAGGAACGAGAGCACGGCCACAAGCAGGGTCAGCACCAGCACAAAGGGAGCGGCAAGAATTTTGAATATGATCCGCATAGGGGGTTCCTCCTTTTTCCTGTATATGTCTATTATAACTCTGAAAAAATCGGCACTCAAGGATGTCCCGGCCCTCCGCACTTCTGGTCACGATGACCAGAGGTGCGGACAGCCGGGGAACGGCGCTGGGCCGTTCCCCCCTGTGTCACATTGTTACAATGGCGGAGAGCTGGGCCAGCAGATCAGACAGCGGCCCCCACAGGTCGGCATAGTCCTTTTGCAGACGCTTCAGCTCGTCCGGGTACAGGCCGCCGTAGCTGTTGGCATGGATGGCCGCCTGATTGAGATTGTTTGCACAGCGCCGCTGGAGGGACACAAGATCCTTGACGGGTTCAAGGTCAACGTGGAGCACATAGCCGCCCAGCGCCATTTTTCGGATATAGGCGCTCATGTTGCGGATGCCCGCCTCGGCCATGCGCTCCCGAATGACCTCCAGCTCGTCAGGCCGTACCCACACATAGATGGGGACGCTGCGGACGCGCTTTTTTGTCAACGCTCCTCACGCTCCCGGCTGCGGCGCTTGGGCGGGTGTTCCCGCACCTTGTCCAGCGGCTTATCCTCTGGGGGCGGCGCAGGCAGATTGTTGATGATGCCGTCGATCTGATTATAATTCTGCTCCATCGAAAGCTCGGCGTTCTTGTTGGGATTGCGTTCCTGCTCCATGAATGTCCTCCTATCTCTCGCCCCGGTCAGGGGCATTTTTCTTTGGGGCGGATTGCCCCCGGTCAGCCTCGGCCTGTTTTGCGGCGGTTTTCATCTGTTCCCGAATGGAACGGGGTCTGTCGGGATTGTCGGGCGCAGGCCGCAGCTCATAGTCGGACGCCTGCCGTTTCGTCAATGGCCGTGTGTAGGTCAAATGCCCCCACGCCAGAAATGATCCATTTTCAACCGGGACGCGCTGATCGTAGTTGACGATCTCATCCGGGGCGTTGCGGTGCGGCTTGGGGAATGTCCCAATGTCCACAGGGTGCTGGGTGGAATAATACTTGTAAAGGCCGGGAGCCTCGGTCTGCTTGACACCGACATTGTAAAGGCGCTGGTACTCCTGTACCCGCGCCGTAAAGTCCTGTTCCAGAGCGGCGCGGTCGCTGCCGTAATGCCCCCATTCATACTGCCGCTGGCCGTCCTTGTCATCATAGCAAGCCCATGTGACATAGGGCGAGGGCGCAGCGGGGTTATGCCCCAGCGCAAAGCCCCTGCCGTTTTCCAGCATGACGGCCTTGATGATCTCATAGCCTTGGTTTTTGTCCATATAACCTCCTCACCGTGATACATCTTTCTCCGCCCGTTTCGCAAAGGGCTGAAGCTGATAGGGGCTTTGGCCGTCCTCCGGGCGCAGAAAGTCCAGCCTTGCGGCGGCGCGAATGGCGTTCTGGTTGAGCTGCCGCTGCCATGCCCCTTGGCTGGGTGCCCATTTGAAGCCCTCGCTTTTGAGCGCCTGCCGGGTATCAGCATCCGGCTTTTCCGCAAAAAGAAGCTGCAAGCGATTTTCCGCCTCGTTGACATTGGCCTCACCGCCGGGGAAAGTCCAGCCCACAAACTCCGCCTTGTGGCTCAGCTCCTCGATGCGCTGGCGCACACGGCGGATGTTGGCGTTATTGTTGGTAAGCAGATACGCTGGAAACGGAACGGGGTCTTTGCGCCAGTCTTGGGACATGGACGCCGTGACCTTTTCCACCTGCTCCGCCGTCAGTTCAGGGCAGCCCTCCAGCGTCTTATGCTTGCGGTAGTAGGCATTGACCGCTTTCATCATGGCCTGCTGGGACTCCATCCCCTCCAGCTTCTTTGTGAGCTTTTCCACGGCAAGGTCATCGTCGGCGCTGATCCCGCTCCGGCCTGTGGAACGGATCTTGTCCAGCAGCTTTTCAATTTCCGCATATTCGCCGTAGTTCCGATCCCGGGCGGCGTTCTGCTTGACCTTTTTCGCCACGGGGAAATTGCCGCCCCCGGTGATCAGAATGGACGGTACGCGGGCGTCAATGGCGTTGCGCTCATTGAGGTTTTCCGCCAGCCTGCGGGCGTAGCGGTCAACAAGGGCATCGATCTTATCATGGTACATGGGATCGACCTGCGCCTTTTGTTTCTCTGCCAGCGCATAGGCTTCATCCACCATCTGCTGATAGCCAGCGGTGGCCGAGCCGGGGGCATAATCGGAATAGCTGTTCATCTCCTTTGCCCGCTTTGCTACCGCCTCGCTGATCTCATAATATTTAGGCATAAGTCCTCCTTTCAGCCGAGACTTCGGGACAAAATGTCCCAAAGTCCTGTTGCTTTGATGTGGAAAGTATTTCTGCGAAAACAGGGGCGGACGGGAAAACATACCGCCCACCCCGAAAGTGCCCCGGAAAAGCCTTGTAAATGCAGGCATTTTTCGGGGCTATTTTTCCACGCACTACCTCCGTTTGCGGCGCATATACGCCCGCTTCTGCTCCCGTAAGGCAGCCGCGGCGCAGGCCGGGGAGCAATACCGCTGCCGCCCATCCGGGAGGAAAGCCCTGCCGCACACCGGGCAAGGCCGGGTTTCCGTGATGCGCTCCACGGTCAGCGACCTTTCCAGTACAGGATCAAGGGGCAGCACCGCCGCGCGGAAATAGCGGCAATAAGCGCCCGTCCAGCACTTGCCCAGCATATAGCAGGGACAGTCCAGCGGCAGGCAGCCATAGTCTTTATCGTAGTTGGCGCACCACCGCTTCACAAGGGAGTGGATCGCCGCCTTTTCCTGCCGGGTCAGTTCACGGCTCATGTTTGCCCCCTGTCTTGGGCTTGAGCTGTTCCCGGTAGCAGAACACGCAACCGATCCCGCGCCAGTAGGGGCAGCCGTCGCAGCGGGAGCCTTTGGGCGGCAGGTTGGGCGGAGCACCCTTAAAGTAGCTTTTTTCTTTCATAAAGTCCTCATAGGGGCTGTTGGTAAATCTCATTCCTCTCCCTCACTTTCCGTTTCGTCCTCCCAAGGCGGGGTATCGTCGTAATCGTCGCCGTAGTCCTCCGCAGCGTCGGCGGCCTGCTGCTTCTTGGGACGATAGATTTTGAAATACCAGCCCGCCGCGCCGCCGATGACCGCCACGGCCAGCACCAGCAGGAGCGTCCCGCCGCTGTTCTTGGGCTGCTCCGGCTCGGGGTCAGGCTCCGGCTCTACCGTGGGCGCAGGCTCGGGAGCCTTGCCCTGGCACTCGCCCATATTCACGGCGCAGACGGTGCAATCTGTGTTGATAGCACCCACGGCGCATTTGTCCGCGCAGGCACACTCCGGCAGCTCACCGCCCGCAGCCTGCATCGCCGCCAGCAGGTCGGCCTCGTCCACCATGTTCAGGAAATAGGTCTGGTACTGTTCGCCGTCCTCGTCGGTGGGCTTGTCATAGTCAATGACGATGTAAAAGGTGTTGCCGCCGCCGGTCTGCACCGTGATGAACTGCTTGTTGGTGGCCTTATCATAGAGCAGGTCACGGGTCACAAGGTTTCCGTCCTCGGTGAAGCCCTCGCCGGGGTCAACGGTTTCGGCGGGCAGCGCCTCCACCGGGGCAAGACCGTCCCATTCCTCACCGCCCCCAGCGTAGGCCGTGACCGCCATGCCGCACATCAAAACAGCGGCGCAGAGCGCCGCCGCCAGCTTCTTCATCCACTTGTTCATTCACTGTCCTCCTTATCCGCAGACTTTGGGACATTCTGTCCCAAAGTGCCGCCGCTCTTGATGGTTTGGAGCAGCACGGGCAGGTCGGTGAGCGAAACGCTCATGCCGCGCACGATCTCCACGATCTCACTGTTCTCGGCCTCCATCTTTTTCTGTTCCAGCTCCTTGAGCCGTGCCTGCTGCTCGTTGATCTTGGCCGTGACCTTTTCGATCTCAGCCTGAATTTTTGCGCTTTTGGAGATAGCCATAAAAACCTCCTGTCAAAACAATTTTCCGTAGGCGTAGAAATGGGATTGCCAGTAACTCGTGTTGAGGTTGGCATAGCTGATGGGGTCGCCGCAATGAAGCATCCAGCCATCGCCCACATAAATGCCCACATGGGAGATCCCCGGCGTGTCATAAGTCCCCGTGAAGAATACCAAGTCACCGGGTTTGGGGCTGCTCGTCCGGGTGGAGATGTTGTATAGCCCCTGTGCCCCCAGCCGTCCGAAGTCCCAGCCGCATTGGTTGTAGACATAGCTGACGAAGCCGGAGCAGTCGAAAGAGGTACTCGGACTGCTGCCGCCCCACACATAGGGGTATCCCACATACTTCTCCGCCTCTTTCAGAATGGCGGCAAAGGTTTCATCGGCAAGGTAGTCCTCCGGGATCTCATGCGCCGGGGGCTTGTTGGTGTACTTTCCCACATAGGGCGAGGACGGGAACAGGTCGGGGCGGTTGCCCAGCGTCGCCATGTAGAGGGCGTACCGGGACAGGGTTTCCTCGCCCATGATGTAAACGGGCAGATGGGAGAGATTGAAGTTTTCCAGCGTCACGGTGCAGATGTAATAATCGTAATACACCCGATAGGTGTCGCTGTGGGTGTTGCCGTCCTCGTCCGTCCAAGTGTCTGTTTCCAAGTAATACCGCTGTTCCACCACCACATCCTCGGTCAAAATGTATTGGCGGTCAAAGAGCATTTGGAGCGTCCCCCGCACCTCGTCCAGCGTCCACTCACCCTCATGGAGCGCACAGACGATGGACAGCAGCACATAGGGATCGTGTTCAATGGTGTCGAGGTCAAAGTGATACTCGTCATAATCGTGGGTGCGGGTGTAGGTGTCGAGGCAGCGTTGCAGCTCGTCCTCCAAAGCGCAGTAGGCGGCCTCCGCTCCCAGCAGGTCAGCGTCCTCGGCGGCATAGGTGGATGCGCCGATGGCTCCGGCCACGCCGTTGCCCACCGTCACCAGCGAGGACATACACGATTGCAGCACCACCAGCAGAAGAAACGCCGCCAGCAGCAGGAGCAGCCCGCCGGGGTGTTCCTTGATGTAGGCGGACACCTTTTCCGTCAGCTTCCCCGTGACGGACGCCGTACCCTCGGCGGCCTTGGCGGTCTGTCTGGCAGCCTCCCGCGCCTGCTTTGCGTACTGGCGCTTGATCTTCTGCTTTTGCAGATACCGGGACACCGCGCCGCTCTCCTGCATTTCCGGGTGTTCCTCCACGGTCTTGCGGTAGTAATAGTCCGCCGTAGCCTTAATGTGCTTGCTCTCGGCACGCTCCACCGCCTTTGCCGGGTGTTCCCGGATGGCCTTGCGGAGCTTGCGCCTGCCGAAGCGGTACACGGACTCTGCCGCCAGCTCGGAACGGTGCGCACCCTCCGTGCCAACATTTTCATGCTCGACCTCATAGAGCTTGCCATGCACAAAGCCGTGGACACCGTGTCCGGTGGTATGGGCAAGGCGCTTGACCGCACCGGGCTTTTTCGGCGGCTTCTGCTTTGCCAGCTTCTCCCGGGCGGCGTCCAGCTTCTCACCCCGGCGCTCCATCCGCAGCTTGGACGCCGCCGTCTGCTCCTGTCGGCTTTTTCTGCGGAACTTGGACTTCGGGACATTTTGTCCCGAAGTGGGGTTACTCGTCTGTTCGCTCATGGGCAAGATCCTCCGGGCGGGTCGTCAGCAGGTCATAGATCTCCCCACGGGGGAAACGGTCTACAAACGGGATGGTGACATTTCCATAGAACAGCAAGCCCTCGCCGGAATTGGAGTGCGTGATGTAGGAGAGCTGATGCTCGGAAATACCGAGCTGCTTTGCCAAGATCGCACGGTCACTCTGCGCCTGCGACAGCAACACCATGAAATCGGTGTTGTCCAGAATGTTCTCAATCTCCCGGCTGGCCAGCAGGTCTTTCACATTCTGCGTCAGCGCCGAGGGGACACAGCCCTTTTTGCGGAGCATTTTCCAGACCGCCACAAAGTAGCTGGCCGTCAGCGGATCACGGAGCAGGATATGGAACTCGTCAAAGTAGCACCAAGTTGCCACGCCCTCGGCATGGTTGGCGTTCACCGCCGCCGTGACAAATTCGTTGGTGGTGTGCATGGCGATCTTGCGTAGGTTTTCACCCAAGCCCTTTAGGACGATGCAGACCACACGGGAATTGAGGTCAACATTTGTCGGATGGTTGAAAAGGTTGAGAGAGCCTGTGCAGTAAAGCTCCAGCGCCGTCGCCACCCGCCGCGCCTCCGGCTCGGGCTGGTGCAGCAGCTCCTCATACAGATCTTGCAGCAGCGGCGTTTTTGCCGTTTCCAGCCCCAGCGCCATTTCCCGGTACACCAGCCGCACACAGCGGTCAATGACGGTTTTCTCGATGGGCTGCAAGCCCTCCTTGCCGCCTACGATCAGCTCACACAATGACAGCAGAAAATCCGCCTTCATGGAAAGCGGACTGTCCTCGTCATTGATATTCATTTGCAAGTCCATAGGCGAAATGTGATGCGGGCTGTCCGGGGCGATCTCAATGACCTGCCCGCCCAAGCGCCGCACCAGCGGGGCATATTCGCCCATCGGGTCAACCACGATGATGCGGTCATTGGTAGCGAGAAACACATTGATCAGCTCCCGCTTGGCGGCGAAGCTCTTGCCGCTGCCCGTAGAGCCGAGGTACATTCCGTTGGCGGATTTGAGCTTTTTGCGGTCAGCCATGATGACATTGTTGGAAAGGGCGTTCATGCCGTAGTAAAGCGCCTGCCCGTCCATGCGAAGCTCCCGGGTCATAAAGGGAATAAAGATGGCCGTGGAGCTGGTGGTCATGCCCCGCTGGATCTCAATGCCGTTATAGCCCAGCGCCAGCGAGGACACAAAGCCCTGCTCCTGCTGCCAGTCCAGACGGCGCAGAGCGCAGTTGTATTTCTGTGCGATGCCGCTCACCGTGAACACATCGTTTTCCAGCCGCTGCCGGGTGGGAGCGAGGTTTACCACCGTAAAGGTCAGCAGGAACATTCGCTCGTTACGGCTTTGCAGGTCGGAGAGCAGCTCGGCGGCGTCCTTGGAAAAGGTAATGAGGTCGGGCGGCAAAATCTCCATATCATACCCGGAACGGACAGCCTTTTTCTGTTCCTCCGCCTTCATGCGGCCTATGTCAGAGATCTTTCCCTTGATCGTCTTAATGGCCTTGAGCTGGTCTACCGTCTGAATGTGCATGGTGACGGTCAGCTCGGCGTCCAGCTCCAAAATCTCCGCCAGCAGCTTATCCGAAAGCTCCGACGCCATGATCTGCAAATAGGACGCCGCGCCCCACATCTGGCCGACACGGAAAGTCCGGCTCTGCCGAAAGTCGAAACTGTCCGGGGCGATGTAGTCCTTTGTTCCCATGCCCGTCTTGGGAATATCTTTCCACGCAAAGCGGAACGGCTCACGCCCGCCGGGGTGCATCTGCCCGTGCAGCACCGCCAGCCGATCCCGGCCATCCAGCGGGCGGGACTGGACGCCCAGCCGTTTCAGGTTGCCCATGACATCCGCCTCCACGCGCCCCAGCCGTGGACGCGCCTCTGCTACGCCCTCGGCGGGCAGACCAAAGGTAATGTACTTGTACCGCTCAATACCGTTGTTGCTCTTGGCGATCTGGCCTTTGAGCATTTCCACATACTCACCCCGGATGCTGTTGAAGTCATCCTCCTGCGCCGGGATATTCACTTTGTAGCGGTTGGCATTGCGGCTGCGGCGGTTGACAAAGGAAAGCTGGAACGGTAGAGAGCTGTCAAAATAATTCAGGCACGCGCTCCACCCGCTGATAATGGCGGACTGATCCTCCGTGGATGCCACGGCATAATTGATGTCCTCATATTCCAGCGTCTTTGTGTAAAGCCCGCCGGGGAGCTGGCAGATCCCGTCCGGGTGCATGGCGATATAGGGAATGGTCTGCTGGGCGGACAGCGCCCGGTGCTTATTTCCTTTTTTTTGCTTTTTTGCTTTGCTCAATAGGCTCCTCCTTTCGCGCAAATGGGGCATAGATATTTTCCGTTCGGTACGGTCGGATGCCGGGGCGGGTAAACTTGACCCGGATGATATTGCGGATCACCTTTTCAAAGGGCAAACCGTCCTTTTCGTACATCGCCAGCAGGAACGCCGGGAGCATGATCGCCAGCATAGCGAACAGCGCCCCGGTGTTGCCGATAGCCTGCCGGGTCAAAAGGTAGGTGGGAACGCCGATAGCCGCCCCAATGCCGAAGCAAATGAGCTGCCGCTTGGTGAGGTTGAACGCGATCTTTGTCTTGATTTTGGAAAGGTCGTTCGGGACATTCACATAGGGCATGGATCACACTCCTTTCTACACTTCGGGACAATTTGTCCCAAAGTCCGGGATCGTCGGCTCTACCTCGTTGCCCCACACATCCCAGCCGGGCGAGGTCTGCCGTGCGAACAGCTCCACACGGGGCAGATCGCCCATGAGGGCAACGATCTTATCACGGGTTTCGTCCGGCTTTTTGCTGTGGGCTTCGATGGGCGAAATGATAAACTGGTGAATGTCGGCGGCCTGCCGCTTGGGGTGTCCTTTGGTCGCCAGCAGACAGATCTCGGCGTTGGCCCGCGTCCAGAAGCCCAGCCCATAAAACCAACTGTCCGCCTTACGGTTTTTCTTCAGCCAGACGAACGCAACGGATTTATAGGTGAAGCCCCACGCGCGGATAAGCCGCAGAGCCTCCGGGAGCTGGGGAAAGGTCGCCCACATGAAAAGGACGCTGTCCTTGGCCGCAAGCTCGGCCACAGGCAGCGCACACAATTCATCAATGCTCATGGTGGGGTAGTGATTTTCCGCCGCGCCCTGTACCTTCTTTGCCGAGTAGCGCCACGGCGGGTCGGCGTAAATGATGGGGTATTTTTCGATAGCTATTCTCCTTTCCCGCCCCCGGCCATAGCCAGCCGCGCCTGCTCGATGCGCTGGGCGGCGATGGTGTAGATGGAGGGGGCATTTTCAAAGCAGATGAAGCGGCGGCTTGTGTTCATGGCGGCAACGGCAGTCGTGCCGCTGCCCGCGCAGATGTCCGCCACCACCTCTCCTTCGTCGGTATAGGTCTTGATGAAATACTCGCACAGCTCCACGGGCTTTTGCGTGGGATGGATGCCGCCCGTCACCGTCGGCACGAACAGTACATTTCCCGGATAACGCCGCCCGTCGCTGGACTCTGAGCCTGTCCGTTCAAACTTGCCATAGTTTGTACTGCACCCGCTGCGGGGATTGGTCTTGCGGTACGGCTCCCCGTAGGTGAATTGCGGATGGTACACCGGGGACTTCTGATAGAACACCAGAATGTTCTCGGACTTTTTCAGCGGCGCACGGTTGGCATTGAGAAAGCCTGTTGCCCGGGATTTGTACCACACCCACTCATAGCGGAGCATGGCGAGGTTGGACGCGCCCAGCATTTTGTCAAAGGGGCATTGAGCGAAAAACAGGATGGCTCCGTTAGGCTTCACCGCCCAGCGCACCGCCTCCCACAGCTCCGGGAGCGGCAGCGGCACATCCCAAAAGTTCCGGGTCGTGCCGTAGGGCGGATCGGTCAAGAGCATATCCACGCTATGTTTTGGCAGAGAGCGCAAGCCCTCGATCCCGTCCATGAGGTGCAGCGCATCCAGCTTTGGGACATTTTGTCCCAAGGTCATATTCATCCCTCCTTAATGTGCGCTGAACACGCTGCGGGCGATGGAGCCAGTCTTGAACAGGCAGAAGCAGAGCAGCACGGAATAGCCCATGCAGCCCCATATCGCGCCGATGGGGTCGCCGCCCGTGGCGATGCCCTGTATCAGCACCGCATAGATGGCAACGCAGACGAGAATCAATAGCCCTTGAAAGCCCACGGCAAACAGGGACTTCAAATAGTTCTGCCCGGTATTGCCCAGCTCCCGGTTAGAGAGCGTGGCAACGGGGATGGGGGCTAAGCTGGTCAGCAGGTATATTTCGATCATGCGGCCATAGACGATGACGAAAATTACGATGTTGATCGCCCACATGGTCACATGAATGAGCAGGGATTGCAGCCACAGCCCCAGCAGAGAGCCAAGCCCCAGCGTTTCCAGCGTGGCCTCCAAGTCGGCAAGCATGGCCTCCGAAATGTCCGTTGAGCCTTGCACAATCCCGGCTGCCCGGGCAATCACGCTTTGGGACACATCGAACACGGCCATGACGATATTGAAAGTGTTGGACAAAATCAAAATGGCGCAGGCCGTTTTGAAAATCCACTTGAAGAAGATCCAGTAGTCCAGATCGTGCAGGTTGTTCTTCTCGATAATGAGCTGGATCAGCTCATAGGTGGCAACAAAGGTGAGGATCAGACCGGCGATCGGCAGTATCACCGTTTCAGAAAGCTGCCGGATCAGGGAGAACACCCCGGCGTTCCATGCCGCCGGGGTGGTTCCCACTTGCACCGCAATCTCTCCGACACGGGTATTGACCGTATCAAAAAGCCCCGTGAGGTTGCCCATGATGCCCTCGATCAGCAGCTCTTTTAGCCAGTCTGTCAGCCAGTCGGTGAGAAATCCCATGATTTACGCCCTTAAAACAGGGTGGACAGCAGAGGGATCAGAGTGGTGCCCAGCACGATGATGCCGCCGCCCGCCATGAGCTGTTTCATGCCCTGGGACTTTACTGATGTGCGATAAAGAAGCAATAGAAGTGTAAAAAATTTTGCCGTTCCTATCCGGCACTTGCGCATTGTGTCGG
>ERZ772882.3565-NODE-3565-length-12152-cov-3.692816_pt1 | contig 12152 bp, 9 predicted proteins | sample MGYA00580576_ERZ772882 | MGnify/ENA primary metagenome ERZ772882 (study PRJEB29015, sample SAMEA2737658) | human gut metagenome | biome: human gut; feature: human-associated habitat; material: faeces | place: China | collected 2012 ... | reverse complement strand
TAGTACCTATGCAGTTCCGACTTACAAGCTCCCGACTTTAGTCGGGAGTAGTTGACAGCTTGGTCCAGGTGTTCCTGACTGCGGCAGTTGAAGGCAATCACAGCGCCAGCACGGGCTAACGCTTTGGCAATGGCAAAACCGATGCCGTAAGAACCGCCCGTGACGAGGGCGACATTACTTTTCAAAGAAAACATATTGCTTAAATAATCCATGATAAAACCTCCTAAAAGGGGAATTATTGATTGCCTTTATTTTAGCAAAATTGGGTAGATTTGCATATTTGAGGCAATATGTCGAGATAGTATTCAAAGTTTCTTGGGATTGTTATTTTATTTTTTTAAAATATTAGACGATATGTGTTGCAAATCAGGAACGCCTATTGTGTAAGGCCAATCAATAAATTTGTACTCACAACTCAAAAAGGGGTTGTCGCACGAAGGTATATGCCATTTGCTAGCCACAATCACTAACCACTTAAAAGGAGCTACCCTGATGAGGCAGCCCCTTTTTTGCTATGCGATTATTTTGCCAAACTGTGAGATGCTTTGATGCGGTGAGTGATATAGGTGCTCAGCAGGACGCCGATGATGGCAAAGACGGTCATGACGGTGAAGACAATCTGGTAGCCGGTGATGCCCTGATGGCTATCGAGGATGGAACCGTAGACGGCGTACATGAAGGCGCCGGGCAGATAGCCGATAAAGGAAGCCATGGACATGGCAGAGCCTGTGATTTCGCGGGGGACGTCGACTTCATCCATAGGGGCGAAGAAGACGGCACGCATGCTGTAGACGCAGGCGCTGATGGCTAGGGAGACGATGATGCCGGTCCAGATGCCGAAGGTTTGGTAGGGCATCCAAGTGAAGGTGATGAGGACGACGGCTGTGATCAGATAGCCGATGCGCAGGTATTTGGTCGGCGAATGGAAGAGTTTGTCTGATAACAGTCCGCCGATCGGGCCGCCGACCATTTTCAGGCCGTACTGGTTGATAATGCCGTAGACGCCGATGAGGGCTGCCGGCAAGGCATAGGCTTCTTTCAGGAAGGGGATGAAGTAGGTAATGCCGCAGTAGACGCTGTAAACGAAGAAGACGTTGAACGATACGAGCCAGATATTCTTGTTTTTAATGGCTTGCATCGCCCCTTGCCAGGCTTTTTGGTTGGCACTGAGTTCTTCACCGTGGGCATTGATAACGGGCTGGGCTTCGTCCGGTTCCAGCAGGAAATACATGATGACGCCGATAACACCGGGGACGATGGCATAGAATAAGATAGCTGCCCGCAAACCGAAGGCCGTACTGCCTAGGGCGGAGAAAATCCCTAAAGCACAGGAGGCGATGATGGTATCGACGAGGCCGCGGCCGGCTTCCATGATGCCGAACATACGACCTTGTTCTTCCTTATTGCCTAAGAGGCGGACAGTCTTGAGCATGGTCGGCCAGTAGAGCATGTCGGCACAGACTGCGAGAAGACAGTAGATTAGCAGGAAGATGGGATACGACGGAAAGGTCGATAACCATAAACCACAAAGACAGATGCCAATCAAGGCCAGGGGAATCATGATTTTTTTAGAAATACGGTCAGTTAAATAAATGGAAGCCAGAAATCCGAAAGTGGAAATCAACCCGGCGATGCTCATGGCTGTACCAATCTGAGTATGGGACAGCCCCATGAATTCCTGCATAGGGACGTAAAAGGCATCTTTTAAGAAACCGAGTTTATAAATGGTTCCGGCACCGAGCATTAAGATACCGAAGGAAATCCATTTTTTGTCTAACCCGCTGTGGTTTTGTGCACTCATTGCTTGATCACTCCTTGTGATGATTTGGGAATTGGTTGAGGTAAAACGGGGCTAACAGATTTGACAGGCTTAGTATACGGGCTAAAATGTGGCATGTCAAGTCAAAATGTGTAATTAATATGTAAATACTTGGCAAAATATGGCAAAGTATTGCAAAAGAAAAACGGCTGTGGTACAATAGCCGCAGCAAACAGATTTGACACGAATAAAGGAGCGGATGTACATGCTATCCGAACAGCGGTATCACATCATTTTAGACCTATTGGAAAAAAATGCCATTGTAAAGACTCATGCCTTATGTCAGGAAATGGGGACGACGCGGGAAACAATCCGCCGGGACTTGATGACCCTGGAAGAAAAGGGCCTGCTCAAGCGGATTCGCGGCGGTGCCATGAAACCCGGCGCTTCTGAAAGCGATGCCAATAGCTACACTTCGTTCGACCATCGCCGGACGAGTCACTTGCAATATAAGGAATGTGTCGTCCAGGAAGCGCTAAAGACCATTCATGACGGCCAGGTAATTGCCCTTGATTCAGGGACGACGGATCTGATGCTGGCGAAAGCCTTAGTTGGGGCCGGCCACTCGCTGACGGTCGTAACTAATTCTCTGGCTATTGCCAATGAACTAGCTGGCGCCAAGGGCATTGAGCTCATCGTAACGGGCGGTGTCTACCGGGCTGATGAAGAGGCTTTTGTATCGGGATTTGCTAATCTCATTTTTCCGAAAATCCACATCGATACTTTTTATTTGACAACCTGTGGCATTTCCGTGGAAGCCGGCATTACGTATCAACGGATGGATGAAATCTCAGTACAGACTCAGATGATGGAAGCTGCCGATCATACGATTGTCATTGCTGATAGTTCTAAATTAGGCGTTAATTCTCTGGTCCGCATGTGCGGTATTGAAAAAATTTCTGCTCTTATTACTGATTACGGAGTATCGCCGACAGAAGTCGGTAAGTTTGAAGATGCCGGTGTCCGCGTCATGGTGGCACCGAAAAGGAGCGACGCAATTCATGAACAAGCAGATGGAACATAAGGAAAAAGCCAGCGTATTATTGATATCCATTGATGCGCTGAAACCGGAATTTGTGTTTGAACAGGACAAAGTAGGAGTCCATCTTCCCTTTTTAACATCCCAGTTCGTAGACAAGGGCTGTGTAGCACCCGATGGAATGAAGAGTGTCTTCCCGCCGTTCACTTATCCATGCCATCAGAGCATGATTACCGGGACTAATCCCGTAACGCACGGCATTGTCAACAATGCCATCTTTGACCCAATGAACGAACATAACGGGGCTTGGCACTGGTTCGCCAACTGCAAGGTACTGACCTTGTGGGAAGCGGCTCGCCAAGCGGGATACGTGACGGCCAGTGCGGCTTTTCCGACGTCTGTAGGGGCTAAAGGTGATTATATTGCCCCAGAATTCTGGTGGGATGGGTCTGAATTGGATAGCCTCTTCATTGATGCTGTTTCCCATCCCCAGGGACTGGTATCGGAAATAGAAGCCGATATCGGCCGTTATGCCGGCGGCCTCGATTTATCTGATGCCGGAGATATCCAGCGCTATCGGGCGGCTGATTGGCTGTTGACGCATAAGCTGGCCCCGTCGCAGAAGCCCTTTTTCCTGACAGCCTACTTTGCAAGTTTCGATGAAAGCGCCCATGAACACGGCGTTTATAGTAAAGAAGCGGCCCAGAGCTTGGAAAAGATCGATGCTATGGCAGGAAAATTAGTAGCTACAGCCGAAGCTGTGAGTGGTGGCAATTTGATTGTCTGCGTCGTTTCGGACCATGGAACCTTGAATAATACGCATAATATTTGCCCTAATGTCGTTTTCCATCAGGAAGGGCTGATTCAAACGGACGATAAAGACGCTATTATCGATTGGAAAGTATTCAGCCAACGGGCTGGCGGCATCGCAGAAGTCCGCCTGGCTGTTGACGACGATAGTCTGCGCCATCATGTGGCCCGGTTGTTGGAAAACTTGAAGGCCAATCCAGCTATGGGAATCCTAGATGTGTTAACAGGGGAACAGGCCCGGCAGCGCGGTGGTTTTCCCGATGCAGATTTCGTCCTTATTTCCCGCAAGGGCTATGAAATCCGGGATGACTGGAGCGGCGCATATCTGCGGACAACAGTGACTCAGAAAGCCCAGCACGGCTACAATGAAGAATTCCCGGAAATGCGGGCATCCTTTCTGATTGCCGGACCGGGTATCGAAAAAGGGACGGTCACGGATGTACACCTTATTGATGTAGCTCCGACTTTGGCGGCGTTGATGGGCTTTGTCCTCCCTGATGCTGAAGGACGTGATGTATTGGCGAAATAGTGAGGGTGAGGTACCATGGCAGAAATTGAGCTCGTCATCGGAAATATAGCCAATATTCTTTGGGGTGATTGGCTATTGTTTGCCCTGCTCGGTTTGGGCATACTCTACACGTTTATGACTGGCGGCATTCAGATTCGCTGCCTGTTCCTGCTTCGCCGCGGCATTTTCCGCAAGTCCCACCTCAAGAAACAAGGCGAAGAAGGATGTTCCTCTTGGCAGTCGCTATGCGGCTCCTTGGCTAGCTGCGTTGGTAGCGGAAATATCGTCGGGGTCTCGACGGCTATCTTGTCTGGCGGTGATGGAGCCTTGTTCTGGATGTGGTTCGCTGCTTTTTTCGGCATGGCCACGAAATTTGGTGAAATTGTCCTCGGCATGTGCTATCATGGCCATGACCGCAAGGGAAATATCACCGGCGGTTCCATGTACTATATCGCCCAAGGCCTTGGTTGGCGCCACGCCGGTGCCGCCGTGGCCATCCTATTGTTCATCCAGAACTGTGGGGCCACGCTCATCCAGTCGAATACCATTGCCCAGGTCATGAAGGAAGCCTTCTGGTTGCCTGTCGGGGTAACGGCGGTCTTTGTTGCAGCTCTGATGTTTTTCATCATTAGCGGCGGTTTCCGGCGGCTTATCCAGATTTCTCAGCGAGTCGTACCCTTGATGGCCGGTCTCTACCTCATCAGTGGTCTTATCGTGCTCATTGCCAATATCGATGCTGTGCCGCAAATGTTCCAGCAGATTTTTGAACATGCCTTTACCTGGCAGGCCGGGACTGGTGCCGCTATGGGATATACCATGAAGGAAGCTATGCGTTATGGCGTGGCCCGCGGTTTATATTCTAATGAAGCTGGCGAAGGCTCAGCGCCAGTCTTCCATTCGTCGGCCCGGGTCGATCACCCGGTGCGGCAGGGCTTTTACGGAATTGTGGAAGTCTTTGTCGATACCTTCCTCATTTGTAGTACGACAGGTATCGTCATACTGCTGACCCAGGCCAATGGCATTAACAACAATGCCGCGACGCTGACGGCGACGGCCTTTGACTCCGTCCTGCCGGGGATGCGTTATGTCATGTATTTTAGCCTCATCCTCTTTGCCGGGACATCGATCATGAATCAATGGTATTTCGGCCACGTCAGCTTGACCTTCTTGAAGAAAGAAGAATGGGATAGCCTGTACCGCTACTTATTTCCCATACTTATCGTCATTGGCAGTTTGGGGACCATCCATCTGGTCTGGTCTATTCAGGATATCGCCTTAGGGTTACTAATCATCCCTAATATCTTTGCCTTAGTCGTACTGTCGCGGAAAGTACGCGCATTGACGAAAGAATTTTTAGACCCTGACAACGGGTATATTCACAGATAAATAAAAGGAGAATGATTCATCATGCGTAAGGAACTTGAAACTTATATCAATCAGATTCCGGCCGTTGCCAAGGCCGCTCATTTGGAAGAAACGTTCTGGCTCAACCCTAAGAAGACCGACCAAGCTCATTGGAACATTACGGCTGTGTCGCCGGCAGACATCCAAGATGCGTCGGACCGCCTGCATCGTTTTGCCCCGTATTTGGAAACGGTTTTCCCTGAACTGAAACCGACTCATGGCATCATTGAATCGGAATTGCGGCCTACGCCGGGAATGAAACGGTTCCTAAACAATACGTACCAGGCCGGCATTACGGGCCAGCTGTTCCTGAAGATGGACAGCGACCTGCCCGTTTCGGGTTCCGTCAAGGCCCGCGGCGGTATTTATGAAGTACTGAAACATGCAGAAGACTTGGCCATCCAATCAGGGAAACTGAAGACGAGCGATAACTACGCTGTTTTGGCAGAACCGGAATTCCGTGATTTCTTCAGCCAGTATACAGTTCAGGTTGGCAGTACTGGGAATCTAGGTATGAGCATCGGTATCATGAGCGCGAAAATTGGCTTCAAAGTCATCGTTCACATGTCAGCCGATGCTAAACAGTGGAAGAAAGACCTGCTCCGCAGCCGCGGCGTTACGGTCATCGAATATGCCGATAATTATTGTGCTGCCGTCGACCAGGGCCGCAAGAACTCCGATGCCGACCCGATGAGCTATTTCGTTGACGATGAAAATTCCAAGAACCTTTTCCTGGGCTATAGTGTCGCTGGCCAGCGATTGAAAAAACAGCTGCAGGATATGAAAGTGGCCGTTGATGCAAACCATCCCTTGTTCGTCTACATCCCCTGCGGTATCGGTGGGGCTCCCGGTGGTGTCACGTATGGCTTGAAGGAAGTTTTTGGCGACCATGTACACTGCTTCTTTACTGAACCGACCCATGCTTGCTGCATGCTTTTGGGCATGGCAACAGGCCTTCATGACGGCGTATCTGTCGAAGATTTTGGCATCGATGGCCGTACCGAAGCCGATGGCCTGGCCGTAGGCCGCCCGTCTGCCTTTGTCGGTCGCGTCGTCGAACCGCTTATTTCGGGCATTGCTACCATTCAGGATAAGACGTTGTATGATTTGATGAGAGGGTTGCTCAGCCATGAAAATATCTTTATCGAACCTAGTTCGTGTGCAGCCTTTGCGGCATTCTTGCAGTCTTCCGTCTTGCAGCAGTACGTTAAACAGCAGGGATTGGAAAAAGTTATGCCTCAGGCTACGCATATTGCATGGGCTACGGGTGGCAGTATGGTCCCGGATGACGTCCGCAAAGCATACCTCACTATGGGGCTCTAAGGTGAAAGCAGAAAAGGCACATCGTGTTTTGGTACTAGACATAGATGGTACGACAGTGACATCGGAAAAGAAAGTCGATTTGCAGACAAAACACGCCCTGCTCCAATTACAGGAACAGGGCGTGCAGCTTATCCTGGCATCAGGACGGCCGCCAGAAGGCGTCTATCCCATCGCCAAGATACTGGGGTTCGACCGTTTCGGCGGTTATATCATCGCCTTTAACGGTGCTTCCGTCATCGAGTATAAGACTCGGAAATGTTTGTATGAACAGTGCTTGTCTGCTGATACGCTTCGGTCTCTATGGCATGACGCTTGCCGGCACGGACTGGGCATCATGACCTACGGCAAGGGCCGGATCATTACCGGGACCTGCCCCGATACGTATATGTTGGGGGAATCAGAATGGAGCCAGCTGCCTATCGTATGGCATCGTGATTTCCTGCGCCATGCACCAAAGAAAATCCACCAGTGTCTGCTGACGGGGCCGTCTGACTTGCTCCAGTCTCTCAATCCTCTCTTATCCCAACTCTATCTGGGGAGAGCTGAAGTCTATCATTCGGAACCGTTGTGCCTGGAAGTGACTCCGTGCCGCGTCGACAAATCCTTTGGCTTGAAGAAACTCTTCCATTTCCTAGGTATTTCTCCGGCAGACGTCATTTGCTGTGGCGACAGTTATAATGATATTGGTATGCTGCGTTATGCTGGGACGGGCGTTGCTATGGCCAACGCGCCGGAAAATGTTAAATCCTTTGCCGACTATGTGACAAACCATTCCAACGACGAACAAGGCATCGTAGAAGTAGCCCGGCGTTTCTTCCCATCGCATCTTCGTTGACATCCTTCTTGGATAAGGGTATCATGTAGGGACAGATTGAATAAATGCGTTATAGGAGGGGATAGCGATGTTTGGCTTAGGCGCACCGGAATTACTGCTCATTTTAATTATTGCCCTGGTCGTGTTTGGACCGGGAAAACTGCCGACGATCGGCCGGGCTTTGGGTAAAAGTCTCCGTGAATTCAAGGAAGCTGTCAATACGGATGAAACAAAGGAAATAGCAGACAAGACGGAAAAAGCAGGTGAGAAATCGACAAACCACTAGTTGACTTATAACTTGGAGTTTGTAGAGAAAGATTTCAAATTTAAAGCCATCTGCTAACCCCGAACCACTAGCTACTAACAACTTAAAAGGTCCTGTCGAATAACGGCAGGACCTTTTTTTGGCGGGGAAGTGTGGGAATCGAACCCACCTGAGAAGCTCTTAACCCCTCATGCTGGTTTTGAAGACCAGAGGGAACACCAGAACCCGTCCTCCCCCAGGACAGGTTTATTATATCACGGTCAGCCGGGCTCTTGCAAAAATGTTTCGGTCTTTGTTACACTAGAGGCGATGAATCCATTAATCAACAGAAAGGGGTATCTACATGATTGAATTACAGTTGAAGCCGACGATTTACTCTTATGATACATGCCGGGAGTTTGTGGAAGATTTGCAGGTTGGGGCGGATGATTTGATTATTACCAATCAGTACATCTTTGACCCGAATTTTAAGGACTTGGGCCTTACGTGCCACGTCTTGTTCCAGGAAAAGTATGGTATGGGTGAACCGTCTGATGAAATGGCCGAAGCCATTTATAAAGATATGCCGAAAGATGTGAAGCGCATCATCGGTATCGGCGGCGGTACGGTCATGGATTTGTGCAAGTTGTTCGTCTTGAAGCAGGTCAGCCCGGTCTTCGATTTATTCGATGGCAAGATTCCTGTGGAAAAAGAAAAGGAACTCATCCTCATCCCGACGACATGCGGGACGGGCAGCGAAGTCACCAATGTATCGGTCATGGCCCTGGTCAGCCGCAATACGAAGAAGGGCCTTGCCGACAACGCCCTGTATGCCGACAAGGCTGTCCTCATTTCGCAGCTCTTGAAGACCCTGCCGTTCAAGGTCTTTGCGACCAGCTCCATCGACGCCCTGGTTCACGCTGTCGAATCGGCCTTGTCTCCGGATTCCAGCGCCAGCTTCCGCGTCTTCAGCTATAACGCCATTGAGCTCATCCTCAAAGGGTATTTGCAGATCCGCGACCACGGTCCGGAAGCGCGTATCCCGCTTATGAAGGATTTCCTCTTGGCGAGCAATTGGGCAGGTATCGCTTTCAGTGTCCCCGGGTGTGCTGCCGTCCACGCTATGAGTTATCCTCTTGGTGCAAAATATCACGTGCCTCACGGTGAATCGAACTACGCCATGTTCACCGGCGTCATGAACTGCTATATGTCCATTAAATCGGATGGAGAAATCGCTAAATTGAACCGCTTCATCGCCGATATTCTGGGTTGTGAACCGGAAAATGTCTATGGAGAACTGGAAAAACTGCTCAACGTCATCCTGCCTAAGAAAGCGCTTCATGAATACGGCGTCCAAGAAGAGGAACTGACGGAATTTGCTAAGTCGGTCATCGAAAATCAGCAGCGTCTCATGAAGCACAGTTTTGTGCCCCTCGATTACGATAAGGTGTACGGCATTTATAAGAAGCTGTATTAGTGGCTCGTGGCTCGTCGTAGGAGCCGCACGTGGGCGGTCCGTCCCGGGCCATGCGGGAATCCCGGAGAGCCATTAGCCGCTAGCTGCTGCCTGCTAAAAAAAGCGCTGTCGCATCGCGACAGCGCTTTTTTTGTAAGGGTTCGTGGCTCACGGCCCGTTGGCTCTCCTATCAGGAGAGCTGTCGGAGAAGGTGACTGAGGGGTTCAACCTCTCCGGCCCTGCGGGCCACCTCTCCTATCAGGAGAGGCTTACCTGCGGTCTGCGGTTTTACCATTAGAACCAGACGGCCTGGTCGCCGGCTTTTACGTTGCCTTCGGCTGCCAGGTGTACTTCTTTGCCTTCTTCGAGGTCGGTGAAGATGCACAGGCAGGCGTCGGACGGGGCGTTGGCTTTGATGTATTCGTCGTCGAATTCCATCAGTTTATCGCCTTTCTTGACGTCTTGTCCATTTTCGACGAAGACTTTGAAGCCCTTGCCATCGAGCTTGACCGTATCGATGCCGATGTGCAGGAGATATTCTACGCCGTCGGCAGTGGTCATGCCCATGGCGTGTTTGGTATCGAAGACGAAAGTGACTGTTCCGTCTTCTGGCGCATAGACGGTGCCGTCTGTTGGAGTGACGAAGAAGCCGTCGCCAGTCATCTTGCTGGCAAAAGCTTCGTCCGGGGCTTCCGTAATGGGATGGAGACTGCCAGTAAAAGGCGAATTGAAATAACGTTTTTCTGCGGCTGTTTCCGTTTCAGCCGGTGTTTCCGGAGCTTTCGGTACTTCTTCTGCCGGAGCCGGTTCAGCAGCCGGGGCAGCTTCGATGGGGCCGTCTGCCGGGTTGGTTGCCAGATAGCTTTCCAGGTTGGCTTTGATGACGGCGACTTGCGGGCCATAGACGACCTGGACACCCTGGCCTTTCTTGATGACGCCGACAGCACCGGTCGCTTTCAAGGCGGCATCGTTGACTAAGGCCGAATCGGCTACGGAGCAGCGCAGGCGCGTAGCACAGCAGTCGACGGAGGTGATGTTCCGGGTACCGCCGAGGGCGCGGGTGATGGCCTGGCTGGCGACGTCGGTAGTAGCTTCGCCGTCGCCGGCTTTGCCAGCGGCATCGCGGGCTTTGACGTCGGCTTTGGTGTAGAGTTTCGTTTCTACGTCATCGTCTTCACGGCCCGGTGTCTTGAGGTCGAACTTCTTGATGAGGAAGGTGAAGATGAAGTAGTAGAGGAAGAAATAGATGATGCCGACCGGGATGATGTACATCCAGTTGGTCTTGGCTTCCCCTTGCAGGATGCCGAAGATGAACAAGTCCAGGAGGCCGCCAGAGAAGGTCAGGCCGACGGCGATGTTCAGCATGTGGGCAATCATGTAAGCCGCACCGGCCAGGATGACCTGGACGTAGAAAAGCATCGGAGCGACGAAGAGGAAGGAAAATTCAATCGGTTCCGTGATTCCTGTGAACATGGAAGTCAGGGCTGCCGACAAGAGCAGGCCACCGGCGACTTTCCGTTTTTCCGGTTTAGCCGTGCGGTACATGGCCAGGGCAGCGCCGGGCAGGCCGAAGATCATGAAGATAAATTCACCCGAGAAATACCGGGTGGCATCGGCACTGAAGTGGGTGACGTTAGGCGATGCGAGCTGGGCGAAGAAGATGTTCTGGCCGCCCTGGACGAGGTTGCCGTCAATCATCATAGAACCGCCGACGCCGGTTTGCCAGAAGGGCAGATAGAAGACGTGGTGCAGGCCGAAGGGAATGAGGGCCCGCTTGATGATGCCGAAAATCAGGGTGCCGATATAGCCCGTGCCGGTGACGAGGCCGCCGAGGGCGAAGATGCCGTTTTGTACGACAGGCCATACGAAGCACATGGCGATGCCGACGAACATGTAGACGACGGTGGAAACAATCGGGATGAAGCGGGAGCCGCCGAAGAAGGACAAGGCGTTGGGCAGGACGATTTTATGATAGCGGTTGTGGAGCCAGGCGACGCCCAGGCCGACGATGATGCCGCCGAATACGCCTTCCTGCAGGGACAAGATGCCGCAGACATCGGCAATCGTACCTTCGAGAACACCGTCGGCAATAGAGCCGTCCGGCAGGATTTGTCCCGACAATTTCAATACGGCGTTCGTAGAGGCGTGCATGACAAAGAAGGAAATCATAGCCGCTAAGGCTGCGACTTCCTTTTCTTGCTTCGCCATGCCGATGGCGACGCCGACGGCAAAGATGATCGGCAGGTTGCCGAAGATGACGTTGCCGGCGCTGCTCATGACGGTGAGCAGCGAGTGCAGGAGCGTGCCGTCGCCGAGGGCGCCTTCCAGGCCGTAGGTCTGAATGGTCGTTGCGTTCGTGAAGGACGCGCCGATGCCGAGGAGCAGACCGGCAATAGGCAGGATGGCGACCGGCAGCATGAAGCTTCGGCCGATGGCCTGCAGCACGCTGAAAACTTGGTCTTTCATACGGATTCCTCCTTGGAATAGGGATATAAAAAATGACAGAAATATCTACGCGGCCGTGTGGCTGCGAGGATGACAATATCGTGTTTATTGTATCATATTCCATGAAACCTTTTCTATATGCTGAAGATATTTCGGCACGAGAAAACAGCAGCGACTCTGCGGGAATCGCTGCTGTTTTCTTTTTATATGTTAGAGAGGTATGAATGAACTTGAAAAGAGATGGTTATGCCTGCGCGGCGGCCTGGCCCAGCGCGGCGCATTCTTCGGCGTTGTCCGGCGTTTCATTGACGATGGCCGTGCCGATGACGACAGCGCCGGCGTCTTCCGTG
>ERZ772882.3549-NODE-3549-length-12197-cov-10.943996_pt1 | contig 12197 bp, 10 predicted proteins | sample MGYA00580576_ERZ772882 | MGnify/ENA primary metagenome ERZ772882 (study PRJEB29015, sample SAMEA2737658) | human gut metagenome | biome: human gut; feature: human-associated habitat; material: faeces | place: China | collected 2012 ... | reverse complement strand
AAAAAAACACGCTCCGACATTCGACGGATCGTGCTTCAAAATCGCTCCTCATCTGTCGAAGGACGAATGCGGGACTATCACTTCCGCACTCAGCATACGCCGGATTTGGCACCTTGCTTCGCAGGTTGCCGTGGCTTCATCGGGCCGATCCCTCCGCCACTCTTGATAAGGTATGAACTTGTAAGAGAACTCTACAATTTCTTATGATAGCAAGAAGAGATTGTTTTGTCAACCCCTGATACACAGATTTTATCGAAATGTCCGGGAAAAACCGACGAAAAGGGGAGGAGCGGGGAGAAAAATACGGAAAAGGATTGCCTGTTTCGGGGAATGATAGTATAATAGTACGCAGCACACCCAAAAAAATTTACTTGAGGTATGAAAATGAAAACTGAGGAAAAGCTGAACATGACCATGCTCTGCGACTTTTATGAGTTGACCATGGGCAACGGGTACTTTGAAAGCGGCTATAAGGATCGTATCACCTACTTCGATGTCTTTTTCCGCCGGGTGCCGGACGACGGCGGCTTTGCCATCGCCGCAGGTCTGGAGCAGCTGATCGACTATATCGAAAATTTGCACTTCTCTCCGGAAGACATCGCCTATCTGCGGGGCCGGAACCTTTTCAGCGAGGAATTTCTGTCCTATCTGGAGGACTTCCATTTCACCGGCGACATCTACGCCATGCCGGAGGGAACCCCGGTGTTTCCCCGTGAGCCCATGGTCATCGTCCGGGCCAAGGCCATCGAGGCCCAGCTCATCGAGACCTTCACGCTGCTGACCATCAACCACCAGAGCCTGATCGCCACCAAGGCCAACCGCATCGCCCGTGCCGCCCGTGGCCGCACGGTGCTGGAGTTCGGCTCCCGCCGGGCGCAGGGGGCGGATGCCGCTATCATCGGCGCCCGTGCCGCCTACATCGGCGGTGTCGCCGGTACGGCCTGCACCATCTCTGACCAGATCTACGGCGTTCCCGCCGGCGGCACCATGGCCCATGCGTGGGTGCAGATGTTCGATTCGGAGTATGACGCCTTCAAGACCTACTGCCAGATCTATCCCCACAACGCCACGCTGCTGGTGGATACCTACAATACCCTGAAGTCCGGTGTCCCCAACGCCATCCGGGCCTTTAACGAGGTGCTTAAGCCCATGGGCATCACCAAGTGCGGCATCCGACTGGATTCCGGCGACATGGCCTATCTGACCCGGAAGGCCCGGAAGATGCTGGACGAGGCGGGCTGGACGGAGTGCCAGATCTCCGTATCCAACTCTCTGGATGAGTACCTGATCCAGGATCTGCTGCTGCAGGATGCCAAGATCGACCTCTTCGGCGTGGGCGAGCGGATGATTACCGCCAAGTCCGAGCCGGTGTTCGGCGGCGTGTATAAGCTGGCCGCCGTGGAGGATCAACAGGGGAACATCACCCCCAAGATCAAGATCAGCGAGAACGTGGAGAAGATCACCATTCCCCACTTCAAGAAGGTCTACCGGTTCTACGGCAACGACACCGGCAAGGCCATCGCCGACTACATCACCGTCTATGACGAGACGTTGGACGACACCAAGGATCTGGAGATTTTCGACCCCAGCGCCACCTGGAAGAAAAAGACGGTGTATAACTTCACCGCCCGGCCTCTGCTGGTGCCGGTGTTTCTGGGGGGCAAGCGGGTGTACGACAGCCCCAGCCTGCCAGAAATTCAGGCCTACTGCCGCCAGCAGGTGGACACCCTGTGGGACGAGGTGAAGCGCTTCGACAATCCTCACAGCTACTATGTGGATCTGTCCGACAGGCTGTGGAACATCCAGCAGGATCTGCTCCGCAATCGAAAATAAGCAAAAAAGCAGAGCTGTCCACTTTGGCGGACAGCTCTGCGTGGTATCCCAAAGGGAACAGGAGGTGACCCGTTGAAAACGCATCAGGTACAACAGAAAACGGAACGTCGTATCTCGGCGGCGCTGCGGCTGGTTTTCGTGGCGGCGCTGCTGCTGGGGCAGATCGCTTTGGCATTCTTTCTCAGCACGGAGCTGCGCCAGCGGGCTGCCATCATCTACACGGTGCTGGAGCTGGCGGCCTTCGGCTACGCCGTGCGGATCTATAACCGCACCGACGGCGCCAGCTATAAGTTCGGCTGGATCTTCCTCGTTCTGACGGTGCCGGTGGTGGGACTCATTCTATACTTTCTCTGGAACGGTGACCGGCAGCAAAAGCGGCTGGACCTGAAAAAGCTGCCCATGCCGGAGGAGCCGGAAGCCCAACAGGCCGCCCACCGCATCCAGATGGAGAAGCTGCGGCGAAAATTCCCCCAGTGGGAGCGGCTCAGTGTCTATCTAAGCCGTCAAGGATATCTCCTTTACGGTGATACGGAGACAACGTATCTGCCCACCGGCGAGGCATTTTTACAGGATATGCTGGAGAAGCTGGAGCAGGCGGAGCATTTCATCTTTCTGGAGTTCTTCATCATTGCACAGGGACAGATATGGGACCGCATGGAGGAGATCTTCCGCCGGAAGGCGGCGGAAGGTGTGGAGGTCAAGATTATCTTCGATGACTTCGGCAGCATGATGCGCTTTCCCGCCGGACAGATCGAGGCCCTGCGGGAGAGCGGGGTAGAGGTACAGGTCTTTAACCCGGTCCACCACTACGTCAACCGCCTGTACTTCAACTATCGGGATCATCGGAAGATCGTCTGCATCGACGGCAGCACGGCCTACACCGGCGGAGCCAACGTGGCAGACGAATACGCCAACCTTACCGTCCGTTTCGGCTATTGGAAGGACTGCGGCATCCGGCTGGACGGCCACGGCGCATGGGGCCTGACACGGGAGTTCCTCCATATGTGGCAGCGCAACGGCGGACAGCTGATGCAGGAGCGGGACTACTACCGCCCCCACGACCACCGGGAGGCGGCGGGCTTCTGCCAGCCCTTTGTGGACGGGCCGGACAACAACCCCATCTCCACGGCGGAGGACGTGTTCCTGCACCTCATCAACAACGCCCGCCGCTCCGTCCATATCACCACGCCGTATCTGGCCATTGATGAGCCCATGCGGCAGGCCCTGTGCTCTGCCGGGGACAGCGGCGTGGATGTGCGGCTGCTGCTGCCGGGAATACCGGACCACAAGTTCGCCTATCTGGCGGCCCAGAGCCACTACGGTGAGCTGCTGGTGCATCGTGTGAAAATTTACATCTACGAGCCGGGTCTGCTCCACGGCAAGACCGTGCTGTCAGACGGCGAGGCGGCCTTTGTGGGGTCTGTGAATATGGACTACCGCAGCTTCCAGCTGCACTTTGAGTGCGGTACGGTACTCTACGGCGTACCGGCCATTGAGGGGCTGGCGGAGGATATCCAGCGTATCACGGACTGTTCCCGCCGGGTGACGTATCAGGAGTGGAAGAGCCGCCCGTGGTACCGCAAGCTTTTGAGTACCCTGCTGCGGCTGTTTGAGATGTGGATGTGAGTAACATACAGCCCCGGACGCCGAAGCGTCCGGGGCTGTGTTTCTTCTGGTTGCCGTGCAGGACAGGGGATGCTTACAAATTAGGCAAAAGTCCGGCATCATGGAGCTTTTGCAGGCTCATGAGGACCCCCAGCTTGGCGTGATACCACGTCAGGCCACCCTGAAAATACACAGCGTAGGGGGGACGGATGGGGCCGTCGGCGGAGAGCTCGATGGAGGCCCCCTGCACGAAGGCTCCGGCGGCCATGATAACGTCGCTGTCGTAGCCGGGCATGGCCCACGGCTCCGGGGTCACATAGCTGTCCACCGGTGCGGCGGCCTGAATGCCCTTGCAGAAGGCACACATAGCCTCCCGGCTGCCCAGCTCCACCGCCTGAATGATATCCCGGCGCACCTCCCGGCTGCCGGGGACCACACGGAAGCCCAGCGCTTCATAGCATCCCGCTGTAAAGATAGCGCCCTTTACAGAGGAGGCCACCACTGTGGGAGCCAGAAACAGCCCCTGATAGAAACTGGTGAGCAGACCCAGATTGGCGCCCACCTCCTTGCCGAGGCCCGGTGCGCTGAGCCGGTAGGCGCAGCGATCGATGAGATCCTGACCGGCGGCGACAGCCTGGATTCCAACATCCAGCTCGTGTTCAACAACGCGCGCCTCGGCGCGGCGGCGGCTGTGGAGCTCAGCAAGCTCGAAAAGTGAGATATTTTGTCATCTATCTCGCCGCGATCAATCTAATTACTTTCTGCGTCTACGGCGCAGACAAGCGCCGCGCCAAAATTCAGGGCGCGCGGCGCGTACCGGAAAAGACCTTATTTGCACTCGCGCTGCTGCTCGGCAGCGCGGGTGCTCTTTTCGCAATGAGGGTCTTTCACCACAAAACGCGGCACTGGTACTTCAAGTTCGGCATTCCGGCGATCTTACTCGCGCAGATCGCTCTGGGGGTGTTCGTGTATGTGCGGTTTTTCGCGGCGTAAAAAATTTTTGGGAAATTTTCGGTTTTCGTGAAACAAAACAGACGTTTCTTGCGTCTAATTAAGGAAGCAAAGGGAAACTGGGCGAAGAGGGAAGATAAAGAATTTATGAATTTTCCATTTTCCTGTTCCCTTATTCCCCGCGGCATGGTAAAATGCCATGTATGAGAAAGGCTCTGTGCGCGCGGAGCCGACAACAACAAACACGAAAGGATGAAGATCACATGAAAAAATTTCTCTCCTTGCTATTGGCTATGACCATGGTCATGAGCCTCATCGTCCTGCCCGCAAGGGCGGAGGGGGAATTGCAAGGTACCGCCAGTGGTACGTTGAACATTAAGAACAATACAGAAGTAATTACCTCTCTTACTGTTGCAAAGTCCTCCAGTGTTACTCTTTCGGCTGATATTACTACTCCTGCTCTGAAATACAATGATCAGGACGTTACTTCCCCGACCACCACGTATAAGTGGAGCAGTAGCGATCCCAACATTGTTTCAGTAAACGAAAACACCGGTGCTTTGACGCTTACAAAAGGCGGAGACGCAACAATTACTTGTACGGCAACTCTGAGTGGTAGTACAACCGTTGAAAGTGAGAGTGCGACTGTGCAGGGCACCCTTTCTAATTCAGTCCCTGTCACCGTGGTTGATTGCACCGATGGTGTTGCGTCCTTCACGGTCAACGGAAAGCAGTATTCTGTCAGTAGTGGTTCTATAGATGTTTATAAGGTTGGTGATGCCGCACTTACCAAAGAAAGCTTCACGAATATCCAGTATAGAACAAACTATACAGGAAATACCGGCGAAATTTCCTATACATCGAATAACAACAGTGGCACTTTAAGCGTTCCTGTTAAATATAATGATTCCTTAACTGGCACAACTTCTATCTCCATCACCGAGAAAAAGGTCGATGCGCCGACGGTTACGGTCACTTCTCCGTCCGCTGCCCCGTACTATGCCGGGCGGAACATCACCTTCACCGCAACCAGCACCAATGCACCTTCTGGTGCTCAGTATATTTGGACGTACAAGAAGGACAATGGCACTGAAACGACTTTGTCCACGACGACCCAAAACACTCTTACAACTAATGCATTTACCACTGCGGGCAGTTATGTTGTGTCCTGCAAGATTAAGTTCGGCACTGCTGAAACGTCTGCTGCATCGGCATCGGCTGTCGCGGTTTCTGCTGACCCCTATGTTCCTACCCGTGACGCAAGAGACTATCCCTATTCGTTCACTTTGACCCGCAGCAGCGCCGTTGGTAGTATCCAGACGAAGACTCTCTACTCTCCGTATCTTCAGAATAAAGACACCGCTTCTGATAAAATAACGAGCGGCTTTAACGTCACTTGGAGTTCCAGCAATCAGAATGTTGCGACGGTTTCCGGCGGCGTTGTGAGCGCCGGCTCAACTACCGGCACAGCGACAATCAGCGCAGTCATTACCTACAACGGCAAGACTTATCCTGCTGTGACCTACACGGTCAACAACTATGCGCTTTCTGCCGACCTGACCCGTCAGGTGTACTACGGCAACCCTGTCACCTACAGCTACAGCGACCTCATCGAAGCAGCTAACAAGGCGCTGAGCGGCAGCTATGGCTACGGCTCCTACTACGGCACGGTCACCACGATCGTCAGCGCATCCGCGCCCGTTAGCCTCAGTAATCTCGGCACGTTCACCGGCAGCATCAGCAATAACTCCGGTTATATTTATGCAACAGCTTCTTACAGTGGCCGCGGCAAGGCTCCTATCACCGCAACGGTCAAGACCTCTACGAATCAGACCGTTACCGTCACCCTGAACATCCCTGTGGTCCCCATCCCGAGGACCTTTGATTCTCTGACGGCCGAGCCGGTCACGACCAATTACACCACCTCGATCAACAACTATCGCATCACCTTCCCCTCGACCTACAGCACCTACTACGTGGTCCAGAAGAACGGCACGACCGCGCCCGACTACGCGACCGTTAGCCTCGGCAACCCGTACAGCGCGGGAAGCCAGTACACCCTGTCCAGCGCGGATTTCGGCACGAACGGCACCTGCACGCTGTATGTCATCGCCACCAACAACTACACCTACGGCAGCAGCTACGGAATGTACTACTCCGGCGCGATCACCGTTTCTCAGACCAACTACAACATCAACTACAACGGTGTAGCGGGCGAGACCGTCCAGTTCGCGCAGAGCGACTTCAACGACTTCATGAACAAGGTCGCTGAGGCCCGCGGCGACGCCAGCAAGGCCAAGTCCTATCCCTATGTCACCTTCGATTATGTGACCTTCTCCCTGCCCACCACCGCGCAGGGCACGCTGTACTATGGCGGCACCGCCATGTCCACCAGCAATTCCTCCGGCGCATTCAACCGCAATACCAAGGTCACCAACCTCGATAGCGTGACGTTCGTCCCCAACGACAAGACCACCGCGAAGACCATCACGCTGAACTTCACCCTGTACGCGACCCGCTATTCCAGCTCCTCCACGAGCCGCGGCACGACCGTGAGCTACTCCGGCAGCGTCGTCGTCAACCTCGTGCGCGAGGACATCAAGTACACCGTCTCTCAGGGCGACAGCGTCCGCTTCGACGAGAGCGACTTCCTCAGCTACCTGCACTCCACCAAGGGCTACAGCAGCAACTACACCATCGACTACGTGACCTTTGACCAGAGCGCCGTCTCTGCCGTCAACGAGGGCTCGCTCTACACCTACTACAGCGGCTACAACTACGGCGGCTCCGTCAAGACGACTGACAAGTTCTACTACAGCGCCACCGCCAGCCAAAATGCGCTCAGCGACGTCGCGTTCCTCGCCAGCCGCTACGCCAAGACCGGCGAGACCGTCTACATCCCGTTCACCATCTACGCCCGCTACGGCACGACCGGCACCGGCACCCGCCAGCTCACCGGCACCGTGGCCATCAAGATCGGCCAGACGATGAACTTCATCGACGTCAAGACCACCGACTACTTCTACAACTCCGTCAAGTGGGCCGTCGGCAAGAACATCACCAACGGCACGTCCAGCACCACCTTCTCCCCGTACAAGTCCTGCACCCGCGCCGAGATCGTGACGTTCCTGTGGCGCGCCGCCGGCAGCCCGGAGCCGACCACCACCCGCAACCCGTTCCGTGATGTCAACGCCGTCACGCACTCGAGCTACTACAAGGCCATCCTGTGGGCCAGCCAGAAGGGCATCACCTCCGGCACCAGCGCCACGGCGTTCTCCCCCGATCAGGTCTGCACCCGTGCCCAGATCGTGACCTTCCTGTACCGCTACGCGGGCCAGCCCAGCGGCTACTACTCCAACCCGTTCAAGGATGTGGGCGCCACGAGCGAGGCGAGCTATTACAACGCCATCCTCTGGGCCGTCGGTAAGGGTATCACCTCCGGCACCAGCGCCACGACGTTCTCCCCGTATGCTTCCTGCAACCGCGCCGAGGCCGTGACGTTCCTGTATCGTTACACCAACGGACTATAAAACCTAAAAAATGCGTCCAGCGAAAGCTGGACGCATTTTTTATTTCTTGCAGGCTGCTGCGCGCATAATTTGCCCGCCGATGGCGGGCAAATTCCACACTTGCGGCCTGAGAAGTATTTTCCGCCACGCGCACGCCCCAGGGCGGCTTCTCTTGCCGCTTTGCGGCAATTCACCTTCGGTCGCGGCGGAAAATGATTTGAATTTATTTCGCCGCGGAGCGGCGAAACTCTGCGAGGCGTTGTTGGGGGCACGGCCCCCCCTTGCCCCCTGTAAGACGACTGACGGGGGCGGGCGGTTTGCGTTTACTCTTTTCCATTCTGTAAACTTTTGTTCAAACGCCTTTACGGGGGTCGAAAAAGCGTGTAGAATGGCAGCATCAAGATTTTAGGAGTGTTTTTTGTGAACAAATTCCGCGATGCCCTTTACCGCTTTATGTATGGCCGCAACGGCGTAGATGCGCTGAACTGGGCGCTCGTGATTCTTGAGCTGACCGTGAGCATTCTGAGCTCGATCATCCGCGTGCAGGGCGTTTCCCAAGCGCTGTACTTTGTGTCGATGGTGCTGATGTTCATCGTGCTCATCCGCATTTTTTCGCGCAATCTCGCGCGCCGTCAGGCCGAAAACGCGAAGTTTCTGACCTGGTGGACGCCGAAGGCGAACGCCATTCGCGGCGCGAAGGCACGCCGCGCCGACAAGGCGCACAAATACGTCCGCTGCTCCTGCGGCGCGTACTGCCGTGTGCCGAAAAACATCGGCAAGGTCGAGCTCACATGCCCGAAGTGCGGCAAGAAAAGAGTCGTAAAAACGTGAAAGAAAAAATCCGTCCCGCGGGACGGATTTTTTTGTAAGAAAACCGGTTTTCCGCCGTCCTATAGACAGAAAGGGGGTGAGGGCGCTGACGAATTTTGAAGAGGTGTACGCCGTGTACTTCGACGATGTGTACCGGTATCTTCTCTCGCTGTCCGGGAGCGAGAGCGTCGCCGAGGAGTTGACGAGCGAGACGTTTTTCCGTGCGATGGATGCCCTCGACCGCTTTCGGGGCGAGTGCAGCGTGCGCGTCTGGCTCTGCCAGATCGCGAAGAATCTGTATTATTCGCAGCTGCGGCGCGAAAAGTGCCTCGCCCCGCTCGAAGACTGCCAGATCGCCGAGGAGAGCCACGAGGAGGAGTTAGAAGATCACAGCGAGGCCGCGCGCATCCAGGAATTGCTGCACGCGCTCAGAGAGCCGTACAAGGAGGTCTTCATGTGGCGCGTGTACGGTGAGAAGAGCTTCCGCGACATCGGCGCGCTCTTCGGCAAGACGGAAAACTGGGCATGCGTGACGTATCACCGCGCCAAGCGCATGATCCGCGAGGGATTGGAGGACGACTGAAATGGACAAAACTTGCAGCATCGTGCAGGACCTTCTGCCGCTCTATGAGGAAGACATGCTGCGCGAGCAGACGAAGGAATTTGTGGACGGGCATTTAGCGCAGTGCGCGGCCTGCCGCGCCGAGCTCGACGCGCTGAAGGCGGACGTGAAGCCCGCGCCCGTCAGCGCGCAGCCGCTGCGCGACTTGAAGCGGCAGCTTCGACGCAAGAAGCTGACCGCCGTGCTGCTGGCCGTCACGCTCGCGCTGACGCTGGCGACGGCGGGGTTCGCGTACCTCACCGCGCCGCAGTATTTGCCGTACAGCGAGACAGAGTGGGCGATCTCGCGCTCGCCCAGCGCGCTCGCGGACGACGGCTCGGCAGCGGATGGGCTTTCTGATCTCAGCGGCGCGGAGAGCATCTCCGTCAGCCTGCTTGTGCCGGTCTCCGGCGCAGAGGTCACGAACACGCAGGACCCCAACAGCGGCAAAACCATCTACTTCATCACCGCATGGCGCACGCCGCTCGACACATGGCGCGGCGCATTCGACAAAACCGGGGGCGCCCCGAACACACACAGCGCAAATGATCGCACACAGCGCGAGGCGGACGCACTGCAAGGCGTGCTCGCCAAGGCGGAGTCCGCGCGCACGCTCTTCACGCTCGACGCCGCGAATTGCACGGCAGTCTGCTATTCTCAGAACAACGGGCAGGACGATGTACTGCTCTGCGGCAGCATGAACGGCGGCATCGTTTCGCTGCCGAGGCTGGCGTTGGGCTATTACGCTTTGCTATCGTTAGCACTCCTTATTACGCTGGGTATTGCATTTTTCGTCTGCCGCAGGAAGAAAACGGGCAAAGCGCTCGGCTATCTGACGCTGATTCCCGCGAGCTATCTTGCCGGTCATCTACTCGTCAAGGGTTTCACGACGACGAGCTACCAGATGCAGCGCGACTTCTCGCTCATTATCCTCGCCGCCGCGCTGATCTACGCCGCGGTCATGCTGGCGATCAACCTCTGGCGGCAGAAGCGGGAGAAGGTGTAAAAGAGGAAGAGACGCATTCGCGTCTCTTCCTCTTTTGCAATCAAATTCGAATGCTCAAGGCCCTTTGAGCAAAGCCGTGATAGTCCGCAAATGCGCTTTGCAGGCCGTCGATCCCCTGCGTTTCCCATCGGTCTGCCAGATACAGCATACCGCACATACAGGCAAACTTTTCATAGTACGATCCGCAGACCGCCTCTTCAAGAAACTGCTTTTGCCTGTCTGGATCCGTCTCCATAAGCGCGAGGCGCAGTTTGGCACGGCTTGCTGCTGCGGCCTCGGTAAGCTGCGGTGTATGCCAGTCCACACAGTCGATTTCTGTCGCCTGATAGGAGAGAAGATGGGCGAATCCCTCATGAAATGTGTAAGCATCCAATCTTGTCAAATAGTCTGTACTTTCCAATGCGGCATCTGCCGCCGGATAGCGGTGTCCAATCAAGAGATGCGTAATCTCATGCGTCAGCAGATTCCGAATGATGCTGTCGAGCTGGTCGAGCTCCGCATAATTGCACCAACGGATGAGGTCAAAGATGAGATGTGCCTGCCCGTCGGGCGAGTGTGCCGCAACGGCGTCGTAAGGCTCGGGATAACCGACGATCAAATCAAGTGTCGGCTGTACCGCCTCCCAATCGGGGAAAAGCGCGTCCCAAATCGGGCGGTTGACGGGGACAAAGTGCGCAGCCGCTTCACAGATGCGGCGTTCGAGCTTGCGCACAGTCTCTCGGAGAGCAAGATCCTCAGGCGGCGGAGTAAATGCATTCCTGCCAAGATCTGACGAAACCGAGGTGTGTTCAAAGAGCCATGAAGCACGAAAAGCGTCGACGCAGCTGCTCTCGATATATGCCTGTGCGATCGAACTGTCAATCAGCATTTTCAGTCCCTCTCTTTACGAAAAACCTCTTTTGCCGTAACAGACAAAAGAGGTTATCCTTGGCGCAGCGGGAGGGATTCGAACCCTCGTGAGGTTTCCCTCAAACTGATTTCGAGTCAGCCCCGTTATGACCACTTCGATACCGCTGCATATTCAGTTCGCTGTTATCAGCCAAACTATTATGCCATAACTTTTTGCGTCTTGCAAGGTCTTTTTTCGCATTCGGGGCATATTCTGTGCGTATGAAGACTGTCTATTTATCGGTACGCCTGAAAAATTACGAAAATGCGCTCGCGCTGGTCGGTGCGCCGCTCGCCGAAACGCCGGAGAACGCGGACGTTTTGCTGCTGCCCGGCGGGGGCGACATGCACCCGCGCTTTTACGGTCAAGCACTGAACGGCTCGGAAGATCTCGACGAAGCACGCGACGCGCGTGAGCTCACGCTGATTGACAACTTCCTGTGTGCGGGAAAGCCTGTCATCGGCATCTGCCGCGGGCTGCAAGTCCTCAACGTCTATTTTGGCGGCACGCTGCGTCAGCACATCGAGGGCCACAGTCAAATTGACGGCGTTGACCGGCTGCATGTCATCAACACCGCGCCGGGCCTTCTGCGCGAGCTGTACGGCACGCGCTGCACGGTCAACAGTGCACACCATCAGGCCGTCTGGCGGCTGGGGATGGGGCTTCAGGTCTTCGCCTGCGCGGAGGACGGCACGGTCGAGGCCGTCGGCCACAGGACGCTCCCCGTCTTTGCCGTGCAGTGGCATCCTGAGCGGCTGTGCGGCGCGTTCACGCGGCCGGAAAGTGCTGACGGTGCAAGGCTTTTGTGCGCTCTACTCAGATAACGTAAAAAAGTGCAGAAAAATTCTGAAAAAACGTTGACAAAACGGGACACTGATGCTATTATAACAGAGCTGACGATTTTTGCGGAGGGCGCATGCAGGTGTAGCACAATGGCTAGGGCACCAGCCTTCCAAGCTGGGGATGCGGGTTCGATTCCCGTCACCTGCTCCA
>ERZ772882.3544-NODE-3544-length-12210-cov-4.796133_pt1 | contig 12210 bp, 8 predicted proteins | sample MGYA00580576_ERZ772882 | MGnify/ENA primary metagenome ERZ772882 (study PRJEB29015, sample SAMEA2737658) | human gut metagenome | biome: human gut; feature: human-associated habitat; material: faeces | place: China | collected 2012 ... | reverse complement strand
GGACGAAAAGGCACTGATGGAGCGGTTTATCTGCGAGGTCGTTTCGCTGATCCGTGTCCATAAGATTTTCAGTGACACATTGGAGAAGGAAACAGAATGAGCGGTACGGCACCAGGCTTGGCCTGATACCGTACTGCTTTTCGTTTATCCCATGATGCCGATTTTATTGCTGTTCTCGTACATGTCCTCGGCGTATTCAACATGGTTGGGGCCTTGACTTTCTATCCAGCCGAAGCCCGGCACATAGACCATGTTGTACGGAGAGCTGTCAGATGATGCCGAGGCAGACCCCGGTTCTTGCGGTGGTGTGGCATTCTGTTCAGGGGAAGCCTGTACTTCACCCGACGGAGTCGCTTGAATAGGCGATGACCCCAGTGCAGTGGCAGCTTCTTTGACTGGCTCCGGTTGCGTTACATCCGACTTTTCTTCCTCTGGCATTATGATTTCTTCAATTTCTGGCAACTCCGGAACTTCGGGCTGTGCGGCGATTACGGCGGGCGAAGTAGGCGACGCAGATGTTTCCACGGCTGGCTCGTTCTGCAGCCACACGGCGGCACACAGGGCCAGACAGGCGGCGGATGCGGCTACAGTAGTGATTAGCTTCTTCATTTTGCTTCTTCCTTTCTGGACATGGAAAGAGCGCCCAATCTTTTCGCCGTACAGCGAGAGACTGAGCGCTCTTTTTCATGTTGATTCAGTTCCATAGAGAGCCGCCACGCCAGCTCAAATCCAGAGATAAAGCTGTCGATGGATGTGTCCTCCACAATGCGGTCTTTGGCGTCGATGATCTGCAGCACCAGCCGCCGTTCCGGCTTTTCCAACACTTCAATGAGTGCCTGATGGCATTCCTCGATTTCCTTCTTCTGTGCTGGGAGCTCTGGCGGAGTATAGAAGCAATCGTACAGGTCCTTGAGTAATGTTTTCATGTGTTGCACCTCCTGGTAGCAACACACCATACCACAGAACGAGGAGAATAGCCAACAAAATATTTAAAAAATCACTCGTAAAGAAAAAAGCGTTTAGATTCGCGATAACTTTAATTCATGCAATCGAAACAACTCGCGAAAAAGCGAAATATGTTGAAAACAGATGTGGTTCGTAGTAGTATAATTTTATAAATCCTTCTTATTCGGGGTGAAACCATGAAAGTAACTTACAAAAAATTATGGGTCCTTTGCGCTGAACGAGAGATGAGCAAAGCTGAGCTACGCAAGCGTGCAGGACTTTCTTCTGCTACATTTACTAAGCTCCGAAAAAATCAAGAAGTGAATCTATCTATCCTCCTTAAAATTGCCACTGTTATGGATTGCAATGCGGGAGAAATGATGGATTTTATCAAAGATGACACTCCTGTGGAGAGTACAGAACCATAAAGGGAGTACGGGTGACTAAATATGCCGTTAACGCATGTATGTGTATGGGATTCTAAAACTGGATATCGTCGTGTCACGGTCGAAGAAGCATGCGAAATGTACCCTTATGGTGCGTCAGCACGAAGCGGCCATTTTGTATGTGAATTATGCGCACAAAATGTTTTACTTACCGCCCCTGGTATGAATGTTCAACACTTCCGTCATGATCCGGCCTCTCCCAATAAAGAATGCGACGAACGCCAAGCCTCTTTTGATCCAAACTACGGTCGATCGCTACGAGCACTTAACAGCCATATAATGCCTTTGCGTCTTGTTGTAACAGGATCGATATTTTCTCTACAATTAGGGTTCTTCTACCCTCCAGACAACAAGGCACACTGCGACAAAATTAAGATAGCCGGAGATTCACACCAAGTTTATGAGTACTCGTTTGAGCGAATTGAGCGGATTGGAACAACATACTTAAGCGTCGGCTCTATTCCGAGCCAGATTTACGGGGTCGAGTATGTAAATGCTAACACAGAGCTAAAACGCTTCTGGTCTAACAAAATAACAGGAATTAATACGACAGGATCTTTCTTTGATGGCCGAACTGGGCAGATTCTCCAATCCGGAGGAAAAGCTTATTCCGGGAATTCCTATTATTTATTACAACGATGTCCACTGTATTCCTACCATACAGATATTGAGGCAACAGAAGTAGCAAGAAATCAAGCGAGTCCTTTCACTACTTGGTATCTGTACAAGATTCGTATCAAGAAGTTTTCAGCTTACTCTGCGAAGTTTTTCCTAAAATACGCGATTTTCCTGACCGAAAAACCGACGAAATTCTATCCTATATGGCCGGCATACATCAATGATCCGTATTTTATATACCACAACTCACCTGAGTTCTACTTCTATTTATGTGGTGATGATGCCGAACTGAAATCATATCCCGCAACAGCGAATGTGCTGGGTATTCAGGATGGAAAACTGTATAAGCTCTACACTCGAGAAAGAGAACAGTTAATTTCACTCGGAAAATCGGGAGCATTGGGCTTCTCCTATTTGGTAAAGCAACCCCTGCGCAAAAAGGCGCCGTTACCAGCAATAATCATATCTGACCATTCTGGCAACACGCTAAATGAAGAGAGCTATGCAAAACTTCCTAAATTAAAGTGCATATCAGTTTCTTGCCCGTATGATGGGAAGGCTGTGGTTCAAAGAAACGGTAAGACCGAATATATCTACAAGCTTTCTGGCGAGGAGCATTTAACAATCGACGAACTATCATTTGGCACAGAGATACATTTTTATCAAGGCTGCGACTACATTCGCTCCATTCGTTTTGAGCAGGAAACCGTCAACATGGATGTTATGTTGCTGGATGCTGTACTTGTCAAAAAATTGAGTTCTTGCTCTGGCCCGATGATTCCTGTAACGCATGCAGTTGGAAGTTTTGTCAGTAAATTCTCGAAATATCCCCAAACGCAAAAATGGCTCTGCATGGCTTTGCGGCGAGGCGAAATTTCACGTACAGCTTTAAATTTGCTCAGGAAAACCATTCAAAATAATCCTGGGAGGGATAATGATGATTGACAATGAAGTTTCCTTCACATCACTGTGCTACATTACTGTAGATTACGAAGGGCGTATATGGCTGAACCGTTTAGCAGATGTGGAAGATGATATTTTACATACACCATTCAAGTCAGAACGGACGGATAACTATTTTGAAAACAGAGATAGACTGTACCGCAACGATGGGCCTACTGCGCTTGGAACGGTCGGTATTTGGGAGTGGACAGCAATTCCTAATAGGGATAACCCAACAATTGACTATGTCCAGTCGCACTATGTCAAAGACTACTCGCCGGTACGTGTAGTAGTTCTTATGGCAAAGTCTTTAGACGAAGTGGTTGAACAACTTCAGAATGGAACTGCTCGTACACAAGCTTACTTTTGCGATACACTTTTTTGCTATGAACCTAAATGGGGGCAGTTCGCAGGCGTACTGTGTCGTGCAAATGAGTTCAACATTTCGGATCGATGTGCAAAACTTTCGGAAACTGTCTATTCCCTGCCAAGCTACACAATTTCCTCCGGGGATATCTATAATTGGGATGATCGTAACCTAAGATTTCTAAAAACACTTCAGGCGGGAGAGCCTTCTGGATACGTTTCAATAGGAAATACAAACGAGGTTATTCGCACGCTCATTCTTGAACGCACCACATGGCCTTTGTTTAAGGAGTGTATTGGTGCCACCAAGGCTGAATGGAAACATTGCAAACTTCTTCTTGAGAAGATTTGCGGTGAATCTTTGTACGACGCGATTGTTCAAAAACTAAATTGTACTCTGGACCAAGCAAAACAGGCAGTTGATGATTTTGTTAATCGAGCAGATGTACTGATTAAGGTCGGCGATATCGATGTTAATGTGTTGGCTGAAATTGCAAAGAATCACGATGAATTAAGAGAATTATGCGAAAAAGCCGTATCCGTGGAATGGCATAATTCTCATGCTGCTGAAATTGCCAAAGCTGAGGCAGAAGTTTCAGAAATGGAAGAAACAATATCCATTGCAAAAAAGCAGCACAGTAAAATACTTGCAGAAATTGCTACAAAACAAGGTGAACTGGATCAGTTACTTGCAGAGATAGCGCAATATGAATCGATTGGAAAAGAAACGCTGGTCGCAGTGCGCCAGAAAATTGCTGACGCGCAAAAAGATATGGCAGGATTCATTGCTGATATTTCTGTTTTTCTGCCTCAGTCAAATGCAACCTTGCCGTATGGGAATCCCCCTGCCTCATGGCAATACAGCGGTACCAGTGGCCAATATTCTGATGAGGATATTGAACTCGCAGAAAGCTGGCGCAATGAATATGATGCAATCTATCAGAATTTGTCATGTGCGTTGGGCATTGAACCAGACTTCTGCTCAATGCTCACTGCTTTTCTGTATGCAACCCATATCAACAATGTGCCAACTTTGATTGCAGGCCCTGGGGGACAGGATATTGCTGAGGTGCTGTCTATTTCGATGTACGCAAACGGAGCAGGACAATTGACTTTAGGAGATGAATGTGACCTTTCTATAGTGGAAAGAATCAGCGAGGCTGACGATTCTATTGTGTCGGTTCAAAATATGTTCGGAAAAGGGTGGACGGATGCATTACCGCAGAAGTTTACAAGACTCAAAAAGCAGATAATCTGGACCCATCCATATGTCGAGGATATGCTTATTGAGCCGAAAGGCCTTTATAATTACATGCTCCCCGTCCTGAGTGAATGTTTTATAGGAAGTTTACCTGCTCTCGAGACATGGCCAAGTAAACGCACTGAGAAGTTCCAACCATATGTTTCTGAGGAAAAACAGTCTCTCCGGATATCTGCATTTAAGCGTTTGGGCCTTAGCAAACTCCTATTGGGCCAGTTAACCCGTGTCCTGTCCGATGCAAAATGCATTTTGGAGAATCCCGCAAAAGATAAGGACTTGGAACTGCTCTTTGGTGTGCTTCCTCTCTGCGTACTTACCGGGAGATTGGATGTCTTAAAGGATGTTATTGAAGGCGAGAGCGGGATCTCCAGTTCGGTAAAAGCTGAAGTTGCAAGATATATTGAGGAAGAGTGAACGATATGATAAACGACCTAATTGTTTCAATTGGAAGACAATTAAATATTCCGCAGTCAGATGACAACGAATGGGTTTGTCGGGTCGTTTATAGTGTTGCTGGGCAAATGGCTCTCGCTTCGCTTTGGGATCACACCGAGGATGGAGGTTCAGTTTCTATTCAGCATTTCAAAAGCAGAATTGACCAGATTTTTGATGCTTATGAGGGCATTTATCCGAAGATTGGATTTCTCCTCCCGCATGACAAGACGGATTTGATTGAGGAAATATACTCTATCTATCTGCGAAATGGGTTCTTTTATCATTCCGCTTATCAAATATCCCCAGCCGCTCTTGCAACTGGAGGAAATGGGGATCTTGTTCTTCACAGAGGTATTTCACCTGACTTGAAGTTATTTATGAGCGGATTGGGTTTCTATTCCGTTCAAACTTCAACTTCCGACAGGACAATATCATCAATGTTTGGTCTACAGGAGCAGTCGTTTGAAAGCTATCTCGAAGAACTGTTGGCGCATTGCGAATGGAAACAAATAGAATGGCCAGATAACTCAGAGTTTCTGCGGCTTGATCCTCCATTTAAATGGGGGTATTGGCAACAGATTCCCGAAAAAAATGACCATATATCCCTTGCAAGATATGGTGAGCCAAATAAAATTTTTGTATTTTATCGATATAGTAATGGGGTATTTCTGAATACACCGATTCCAGAATGGAGAATGCGGGACTATTTTTCGAATGTTCCAAGCAACCACGGCGAATATAGAAGGATTGCAATATCACTTCTAAAAAAACATGGAACACTTCCAGAAATCAAAACGAAGGCAAAGGGAAGTCTGATAGAAATCAAACTTGGCTATCGTCTGCCACCTTCGGAAGAAAACTTCTTCAAACTCTATAGCTGGCCTGTGCGATATGATTTTACATCAAAAACGCCCCAAGTCTTTACAAGAATGATGGCAAGGCAAATCTATCCTATGTTCAAACATGAGTTGGAATCAATGGGTTACTGCTTTGTGGAGGAATGATTATGTCCAATGGTGCAAACGGAGTTCACTTGCAACTGCGTGAAGCTCTGGAAAACTATATAAAGTCGCAATATTTTGGGAAGTCGCCTATCTTGCTGTCCGCTGCACAAAATAAGCTGAATCAAGAAGGTGTTCTTTATCAAAAACCGTATGTTGAATCATCACCTGCTTACAAAAGTACGACAAACGGAATCCAGTCATCTCCCAAGTTACCTGATTGGCTGAAAGACTATTTTAAGGCGCTATCAGATGCCAATCTTGGCGTATACCCATCACCTTTTTGTCACCAAATTTCCGCTTTGGAAGCGGCATTTGAGGGTCAGGATCTGTTTGTGTCAACAGGTACAGGCTCTGGTAAGACGGAATGTTTTATGTGGCCCTTGATGGCAAAACTTGCTTCAGAAGCAAGAAATAGCCCGGATAGCTGGGCTATGCGTGGCGTCCGAACGATTATCATGTATCCTATGAACGCCCTGGTTTCTGACCAGATTAGTCGTTTGCGCCGTTTGATTGGTGATCCAGACCACCGATTTATAAATATATTCCGCACCGCATGTGGAAATAATTCCCGCCGCCCTCAATTCGGCATGTATACCGGAAGAACTCCTTATGCAGGTAAGGAGCCCCGACGTAGTGAGGACCGTTCACTTGCGGCAACATATTCCCGTATGGTCAATCCTGAAAACGATGAAGAAAAAGCTTTTTTAGAGAAACTCATTAAGGACGGAAAACTACCGGCCAAAGAAAATTTTGATGAATTCCTTGAAAAACTCTATAACGGAAAACATATTCCGAACGATGAGGATGCAGAACTGGTAACTCGTTTTGAAATGCAGCAATTCTGCCCCGATATTTTGATTACAAACTACTCCATGCTTGAATATATGCTTCTTCGGCCAAGAGAGCATAAAATATGGTCAGATACTCAGGCATGGCTAAATGCAGATCCGAATAATAAGCTTCTATTTGTCATTGATGAAGCGCATATGTATCGTGGTTCTGCAGGCGGCGAGGTATCATTGCTCATACGGCGTTTATTCCACCGTTTGGGCATTAATCGCAGTAGAGTTCAATTTATATTGACTACCGCAAGTATGCCCAACAATAACGAGAATGACCGGAAGGCCGTCAGGACATTTGCAAATGAATTGACTGCATCTGACGACATGCATCCGTTCTGTTATCTCACTGGTGAACAAGAGGAAATTGGAAGCGGAAGTGCGTTCACTATCCCTTTCAGCAAATTCAACGAATCGCTTCCCGATGAATTTGAGGGTGATAACCCGAAGAGGCTCATGGCACTCAATCGCTTTTGGACAGGCATCGCAAATAGTGCTGCACCATTTAGCTCCTCCGAAGACGCATATCAGTGGCTATATGACCACCTGATTGACTATGTGCCTTTCTGCGAAATGTTCAAACGTTGCCGTGGTACAGCGGCCTCTCTACAAGAACTGGCAGAATCCATTTTCCCAGACAATAATCTGGAAGACGCCCTTCAAGCTGTCAGTGTCATGCTTGCAATTGCACCCTTGGCACGAAGCGAAAGTGGCAGCGTGCTATTTCCGGCGAGAATGCACATGCTCTTCCGAGGAATCAAAGGTGTTTATGCTTGCACAAATCCCAAGTGTTCTCATTCCCGCACAGAAAATGGTTTAACATTGGGGGAAGTCTATTTTGCGGATGGCAATTTGACCTGTAAGGAATGTGGAAGCACAGTTTATGAGCTGTACAATGATCGCCGCTGCGGTAGTATTTTCTTCAGAGGCTTTGTCCTAAAACAGGATTTTGAAGCCAGAAAACGCACTTATCTTTGGCATCAACCTGGTATGATGAATGAAGATGAGGTCAAGGAAATACACCTCTTTATTCCGTCTGCCGACTATCGGCTGCCGGAAAGACAGGGACAGAATAAAATTTTGCCTTGTTATTTGGATGTGTATAGCGGTTTTATTGATTTTTTGGATGATTCCTTGGAAGGAAAGCCGGGCATCAGAAAACTGTATTATAGCAGTTTTACCGCAAAGGCTCGTCCTGATATTCTGACATTTGCCACTTGTCCCCATTGCCGTCATGAGTTGTCCAAAATGCAGCTTACCTCTTTCAGTACAAGAGGCAATCAGTCCTTCTTCAATTTGATCAAGGCACAGTTCCAGGCGCAGCCTGCGGTTCCCGGAAAAACAGGAGATCCGAATCGGCTGCCTAATGAAGGGCGAAAGGTCCTGCTGTTCTCGGATAGTCGGCAGCGGGCAGCGAAGCTGGCAAGAGATATGTCGGATGCTTCTGATATGACAGCCGCCAGACAGCTTGCTGCGCTTGCCATCGATCGAATGGAACAAGAAGTTGTGGAACAGTCCATGAATTATTTTTATGACTACTTTGCCATGGTAGCCGTGGAGCATCATGTTCAGATTTTCCATGACAGTGAAACCGAAAAGCAACGAGCAAGACTGATTGAGCACGGCACGCAAGCATTGAAGAATTACACTCGCGCAAAGAAACGGAACCAGCAATACACCCCTCGCTTCACCATTGATAATGCGCCGGCACAAATGAAAGAGCAACTCTTTCGTTTCTATTGCGGCGGATATAATACGCTGATTGACTCTGCACTCAGCTGGATAGAGCCTACAGATGCGGCAAAATGGGATGCGATTGACGCATTGGAGGAGGCAGGCAATGAAGTTACTGAGGAAGAATTTATGGAACTGTTCAATGCATGGATTCTTTCCACCTGTGATTCCTCTGTGGTCCTTGGCCATACGATCCCTGATGTAATCCGCGAAAAAGTACGCCCGAACTATGTAGGATATGGTATTGATAAGGATAAAAAGTTCTCTACCGATATACGAGGAATAATGGGATGGGGCGATAATGATCCTATCGCAGCAAAATGGAGTCGGATTTTGCGGGAAAAATTCATGGACGAAGGGCAGTCTTCTAATGGAAAGTATTATATCGATCTGTCCCGTGTAAAACCGCGTTTCGATTTAGAGCATACCTGGTTCCGGTGTGAGCGCTGTTCGGAGCTCACTCCGTATTTGCTGAGAGGAAAATGTCCAAGTTGCCAGTGTGAAAAAATCCATCCCATGACAGCGGAAGAAATTGATGCACTGGATTTCTGGCGCGCACCTATTGATGAAGCGCTCCGGGGTGAGACTATCCGTGTAATTGATACGGAAGAACATACCGCACAGCTGTCCCACAAAGATCAGCGGGATGAGCTTTGGTCCAAAACAGAACAGTATGAACTCCGTTTCCAAGATTTCCTACAAGATGGTGAGGCACCAGTTGATATTCTGAGCAGTACTACTACAATGGAAGTGGGTATCGATATTGGCTCACTGGTCGCTGTTGGACTACGAAATATTCCCCCTATGCGAGAGAATTATCAGCAGCGTGCCGGTCGTGCCGGTCGTCGTGGTTCAAGTCTGTCTACAATCGTTACGTTCTGTGAAGATGGACCGCATGATTCTCTATACTTCTCTAATCCTGTGCCAATGTTTAGAGGTGATCCCAGGAGACCTTGGATTGATATCGGCAGCGAGAAGATCGTCCAGCGTCATCTTGGTATGGTCGCACTTCAATCCTATCTGAGAACAAAAGCCAATAGTCTGGATGCAATTTCTGCTATTGAGTTTTTGGACGACCACCTACAGCCTTTTAGCGGTTTTCTGACGACCTTCAAAATCAGTGAAAATGACATTCTTGTTCCTGCAAATTCCCAAGGCGCATTGTACAGCTACAAAGGCGATCTCGAAAAATCTCTGTTTGCTTTGAAACAGAAACGAGACAATCATCCCGAACTGTTCGAAACAGATGATAACAGTGACTCCGGAAAGAAAACGCTACTGGATGCGCTCTATGAAGAAGGCATCATTCCAACCTATTCTTTCCCCAAAAATGTCGTTAGCACCTATATCTCCGATATGGGGGGGAAAGTAAAATACCAAGTTGAACGAGGTTTGGATGTTGCTATCGGTGAATATGCCCCCGGAAGAGCCATTGTTGTTGATAAAACGACCTACCAGATCGGTGGTCTATATTATCCTGGTGGAGAGCGGAGCGAGCGAACAGCTGCATCTCCCGCAAGATCCTTCATTAACGATGCAAGCTATCGAAAAACAATCCGTACATGTGGGCAGTGTGGATGGTTTGGCTTGGAAGAGGATAATCACGAAGCCTGTCCCTTCTGCGGTAATTCGGTTTTGACGAATATGCTGCCAATGTTACGCCCGTGGGGATTTGCGCCGAGAAATGCTACATCGATTGAAACGGCGCAGTTGAACGAAGAATATACGGCAACTCAGCAGCCCTTATACTCCACTTTGCCTGATGCTGACGATGTTATAGATGTTGATGACTGTGCTAATATTCGCATGGCAGTTCGGCCAAATCAGCGAATTATCATGCTCAATAAAGGTGTTGGTGGCAAGGGATTTACTATCTGTTGTGATTGCGGGGCGGCAATGCCTGGCGGTGACCCAGTTGTGCTAAAAGATATTCTTCGCCCCTATCGCTCCAAATTCAATAAAACACGCTGCAGGCATACAGATACCGATAATGTGAATCTTGGCTATGACTTCGTTACTGATATGCTTGTGTTAGAATTCGCCTTGGACAGGCAGTTGATTGATATAAATCCTCAACGGAACTCCTGGCTTAATCGGGCAGGTCAGTCTCTTGCGGAAGCGCTGCGTTTAGCTGCATGTCAAGAACTGGATATCGAATTTACTGAGCTTGTCACTGGCTATCGTGTTAGACACAATCAAAACGGTGACTTCGTCGATGTCTACTTATATGACAGTCTTTCGAGTGGTGCTGGTTATGCCGTCAGCATTGAGTCCTCCATTCAGAAACTGCTTACCAAGACGAGAGAGTTGCTTGCCGGTTGTTCTTGCGATAGTGCATGCCATAAATGCTTGAAGCATTATCGCAATCAGTATATCCATAGTGTTCTTGACCGCAAGGCTGCGCTTGATTTGTTGAACTGGGGTGAAACAGGCATTAGGGCATCTGCACTCCCCGATAAAAATCAACAGTATTTACTTCAATCGTTGGAGCAGATACTACAGATTTCCGGTGTCCATATCGATGTCAAGCATGATCCTGTTAGGGCAGAAGGCCGCTACAGCAAAAAGAAAGTAGTGGTTTACCCTGCCATGTGGACTAAGCCTGTAGAAGAAAACACTATCTTCGTAAGCGACGCGCATTTGAAATATGCGAAACCATATGCGCTAAAAACGATATTGGATAACCTATAAAAACAATAGCCGCAAGACATCATTTTGATGTCTTGCGGCTATTTTGTTTGTTCCGTACCGGTAGTGCCCCCCGGGGGTTCAATTCGTTTCCCTATGAGATGGAACCCTACCCTCCGGGCATTTTTTCAGAAGTCTCTTGATGTTCGCCCCTCCGCCGCAGCCGCAGTCCAGCACCTTGGCGTCCGGCGCAGCATTCAGAAATTGAAGCCCCCACCGGGCCACGGCGCTGTGCCCGACATTCATCATGGCGACCATAATTTTCCCGCCAAAGCCTACGGGCTTGCGGGTATTTTCAAAGAATGACATATCACACCTCCATTTTTACACACTCGGCATAGGTCAGCGGGAACGAGGCTTTCAGGACAGCGCTTTTCCGCACCGTCCAGCCGTTCTGCCGCAGGAAGCGCAGGTATTCCTCACTCGTCCACCTGCTGTGGAGGGGGAAGCCCGCCAGCTTCATGAAAAATGCCTTGACCTTGCCGGAAAACGAGTTCCCCGCGTGGGTGAAGGTCGGCGCGATGAGCACGCCGTCATCCTTCAGCACCCGATGAATCTCGGCAAGGGCTTTCTCCGGCTGCGGCACGATGTGCAGCGCATTGGACACGATCACCACGTCAAAGGACTCCTCCGCATAGGGCAGGCGGAACATATCCTGCACCGAAAAATGCAGCTTTGCTGAGGGGTTATCCCGCTTTGCTTCGGCGATCATCTCCGCGGAGGCGTCCGTCGCCTCGATGTGTGCCGCCGCATTGACAATGTGTTTTGCGATCAGCCCCGTGCCGGTCGCCAGCTCTAGCACCGTTTTTGCTTTTACCACCGGCCGAATGAGCGCATACATCTCCTCATACGCCGCCCGATCCTTTCGCATAAAGCGGTCGTACCGACCGGCATTTCTGTCCCAGAAGTTCTCATGATCTCTCATGCCTGTC
>ERZ772882.3534-NODE-3534-length-12237-cov-3.494746_pt1 | contig 12237 bp, 12 predicted proteins | sample MGYA00580576_ERZ772882 | MGnify/ENA primary metagenome ERZ772882 (study PRJEB29015, sample SAMEA2737658) | human gut metagenome | biome: human gut; feature: human-associated habitat; material: faeces | place: China | collected 2012 ... | reverse complement strand
GAGCAGCTGATTTGTAATCAGCAGGTCGGGGGTTCAAGTCCGTCCACCAGCTCCAATATGGGAGAATTCCCGAGTGGCCAAAGGGGGCAGACTGTAAATCTGTTGCGTCATGCTTCGATGGTTCGAATCCATCTTCTCCCACCAGACTGAGTCTGAGCGCAATTCGCGTTCGGACTCTTTTCTTTTTCCGGGCTATGACGCTCGCGACGGGGATAGATCTAAAGTGTCCCCCCCTTCCATCCGGGCCGGTCATCTATTATGACCGGCCCATTTTTTAGTATTCATGTGGATTTGTGGGCTTTTCGGAGAGCAAAATCCAAAGTGATTTTCCATAGAGGATTTTTTCATAAAATGGCGAAAACAAGGATTTTCACGAGTAGATGCGGGGCTTCTATCTGAAATTTCAGGTGGAAGTCTCGCTTTTTTATTTTTCTGTAGTAGAATGATATTGGGTTAAATGTAAATAATTTATGAATGTTTTTTCAAAGTTGAACTAGTTAGTGCAACTTTTGATAGATTTCTCCCTATCAGTGAGGAGACATTTGTCTTTACTACAAAATAGGGGAGTGTTAAAGTGTATGTAAAAAAGATGTGTGGGTATGTCGTTTCAACGGATATATCCTGCACCTTGACAAAAGGTCTGTTGGATTCCTATTCTCCGCCCACACAATACAGTCGAAACTATAAAAACTGGATTGCGGTTTTGGGTTTAAAAACCTGTTTGAAATGTCGATCCCATCACGGTTAAATCTATCGGATAGATGAGATGCCGGATATAGAGCTGCCGCTTCACCCAAACTGTCGGTGTGATATAAAATTGATGAAGGCGGTAGTAGCAGGGTATGGAACGAAGGATGGCCAAAACGGGGCCGATTACTGGATGAAATATTTTAACGATTTGCCTATGTACTACATTACAGAGGATGAATTGGTAACGTTAGGTTGGAAGTGGGGAAAACCGCCTGTTAAGTTTGCACCGGGGAAAATGGCTACAATGGGAATTTATAGAAACGACGATAATCATTTGCCCCAAATTCCGGGACGAATCTGGTATGAAGCCGACATCAATTATTACAGTGGAAGACGAAATGGACATCGCCTTTTATGGTCAAATGACGGTCTGCTGTTTGTCACCTATAATCATTATGGGACATTTTTAGAAATAATTTAAAGGAGGTTGTGAACTATGGAACAAGAAAGGATTATTACATTGGATTTAACCGGCTGTAAGTACTTGGGGGAGATTCATCAGAGAATTAAAAAGACGTTTGATTTTCCCGATTTTTACGGGGAAAATTGGAGTGCTTTTTGGGATTTGTTACGAAGTGAATGCGACGCAAATCTGATTGTCGTTTTAGGAATTAAAACGGTACCAGAAAAGTACAGATGGCATATTGATAAAATGCAGGAGATACTTCAGCGATTGAAGAAAGAACGAGCTAAGTGCGGAGAGCGGATAGAGATCGAAATACGCAGTTAAAAACAGATTTTAGATATGCTATTATCATCTTAGTGGGGCATTTAAACTGTTCCCCCTTTCCATCCAGGCCGGTCATAATAGATGATTGGTCCATTTTTTAGTATTCGTGTGGGTTTGTGAGCTTTTCAAAGAGCAGAATTCAAAGTGATTTTCCATAGATGCTTTTTTCATAAAATGGCGAAAACAAGGATTTTCACGAGTAGATGCGGGCCTTCCGTCTGAATTTTCAGGCGGAGGGTCCTATTTTTAGTTTATAAGAGAGGACACTCCCAAAATAGCATCAAAGTATAACCTAAGAGAGGAAGGGGAGAGAAAATAAGCTCAGTGCAGAGTTCAATCAAACTCCGCACTAAGCTTATTTTTGAAAGGCGTGGAAATAGTGTGTTTTCAGGACATTGCTGGGAAAGTACGGAATTACAAGGAACAGAATTTCGGTTTATTAAGGGGTGACGGAGAAAGTCAGGAAATTTTGCTCTTTTTTAATATTTTATTGAAAGAACCAAATCTATAAAGTGTTGCATTGCAGGTGAAATAAACTTACTTTTATGGTAGGCAAGGCATACTGTGTTTTGAAAAGAAAAGTCGGAGATATGAATCTGAGCCAGTTGATTTTTAGAGAATTCTTTTTTTGCAAGTTTTTCCGGTAGTATTGTGACGCCAAGATTAAGAGAAGCGGCTTCTAATATAGCCTCTTGAGATGAACTTTCCCAGGAAGGTTCTATGGGATATCCCAGCTGGGAAACAGCAGATTGAAATGCACGAAAGGCACCGCTGTTTCGCTCCCGGAATAACAGTGGTTGCGAAACAAATTCACTCAAAGAAACAGTCTTGCCTGCCATACTATGTGTTGGACAACATACTGCTATATGGGCTTCGGAAAATACAGGAGAAAGCTTGATAAACGGAGAATGAATTATCCCTCCCACAATTGCTAAATCCAACTGATTTTCCAATAATAATTTTTCAATCACTTCTGTAGTGGTGACGCGAACTTGAACACGTATATTTGGAAATTGTTGTTCAAACAGTTGAATATATTCCGGCAAATAATAGCTTCCTATATTTACACTTGCTCCTATTCGGAGAATTCCTAATGCATCTGGATTTTGAAATGATGTTTCAATATCATCATAGATGCTAATTAGATGTGTTGCGTGGCTCAATAATGCTTTTCCTTCTTCAGTAATACGCAATCTTTGATTAATTCTATCGAAAAAGTATGTTCCGTAATGTTGTTCCATTTCGCGGATGGCAACACTAACGGTAGGCTGGGTAACATATAGTGCTTGTGCAGCTTTCGTGATACTTTCTGTTTTTGCAACTGCTATAAATATGCGAAAATGTCGTATGGTCAATAATAGCACTTCTTTCTTTAGGTTATAGTTAAATATCTAATAACTTTATAAAATTATAATATTTTTATTATGATTCTGCAAGCGGTATAATAATAGCAGGAGATAACCATTTCTACAGAGATTTTGTGGCACTATGCATAAAAGGCAAAAAGTAAAACAGATTTTAACACTACAGTTGTATATAAAGAGAATGTTGCTTTTGGTTATTTGTACAGAATCGATTAAACATGATTGGCTATACCGGTCACTGTAATTTTTATATAAGAAGTTAGTATCACCTGGGAAATTTGAAAGAAAATGTCTTAGAGCAGAAATCGTTTGGCAAAAAAATATTCCATAAATATTATGGAATCTCATTTGTCGCGGAGTTTGAAGAAAAAATTAGGAAAGCGTATATAATGGTATAAAATTTTACGACTATTAATTATGCGGTGGATATTATCATTTTTAGAGAACATACAAACAGTGCTGTTATATGACAGATATGATAGGAACATGTCAATGCTATATTACATTTGGCTGAATAGGGAGAGAAATAGATTGTGCAAGAAGAATAAAAAAACTACAAATATGGAGTCAAAACAAAATATTCCGTTAGCTGAACAGAAAAGAGAACAGATGCCAAAACATAATATAAAAAAATTGCTTACCCTATTTTCGACAACATTATATATCAGTGCATTTACCTTTGGTGGGGGTTTTGTTATTGTAACGTTTATGAAAAGAAAGTTTGTAGATCAACTAAAATGGATTGATGAAAAAGAAATGTTGGATTTTACGGCACTTGCCCAATCTTCTCCGGGAGCAATTGCGGTAAATGCAGCAATATTGGTAGGATGGAAAGTTTGTGGATTTGCGGGTATGTTGACTGCAATTCTGGGGACAATTTTGCCTCCTATGATCATTCTTTCGGTTATCTCATGTTTCTATGCAGCATTTGCAAACAATATATGGGTAGCTGTTGTTTTAAAGGGAATGCAGGCAGGAGTAGCTGCTGTTATATTGGATGTAGCATGTGATTTGGGGATTAATGCAGCAAAAGAAAAAAGTATATTGTCTGCTATTATTTTTATTGCAGCCTTTGTTTGTGATTTTATATTTCAAATAAACGTGATATATATCATTTTGGCAGCTGTTGTTTTAGGAATTGTTAAGACAGTAATCCTTCGTCATAGGGAGATGAAGTCATGATATATCTAAAACTGTTTCTCAGCTTTTTGCAAGTCGGAGTATTCAGTATTGGCGGTGGCTATGCAGCAATTCCTATTATTCAAAATCAAGTGGTGGACGCCAATGGCTGGATTTCTATGGGAGAGTTTACAAACCTTGTAACTATTGCAGAAATGACGCCCGGCCCCATATCCATTAATTCTGCGACGTTTGTGGGTATTCGTATTGCAGGTATTCCCGGTGCAATTGTAGCTACATTTGGGTGCATCTTACCGGCTTGTATTATTGTATCTGTTTTGGCTATTGTTTATCGTAAGTACTCCGGTGCGGTTGCCGTGAGGGATGTGTTAAGCAGTTTAAGACCTGTTGTAATTGCATTAATTACAGCTGCCGGTTTATCTATGTTGTTAACAGTATTATTTGGAAACCAGTCAGTTAGCATACAAAACGTTCAGTGGATTAGTGTGGTATTGTTTGTTGTAGCTTTTTTCATACTGCGCATACTGAAATGGAACCCTATTCTTGTTATGTGTTTGTGTGGTGTGGTTAGTTTGCTTATTTATTGTATTTCTTATATATAAAACTTTTTCTGTTATAAAATGAAATAAAACATTTTGCATAAAATCTCTTAAGTATTTTGCGAAATATTTATAAAAACAGAAAAAATATGACATGCTTAAAAAAAGACTTGTCTTTTTATATTGATTATGATATTATAGTTAGGCAGCTTATGTAAATAAGCATGTTTGTGCCTGTAGCTCAGCTGGATAGAGTGTTTGGCTACGAACCAAAAGGTCAGGGGTTCGAATCCCTTCAGGCACGCCAAAAGCGTTCATCTAAAAAGATGAACGCTTTTTCTTTTTTGATTATAAAACTTTGATTGAATGCCATAGAAACGTTATTCACTCTATTGGTCAGTCATTAACGAAAATATGTAGATTTTCAAATTTGTTATTTGATATAATATTCAAAAGGAGAATATTAGAGCATATGATGGAATTGGATGCGAATAATATTGCAGATGTAACACAGTATTTGATAAGAGAATATTATAACCTAAATACGGGGCCCCTATTTTCCGTTTTAGCAGAAGATTGCGTTTGGCTTGGGCCTGGAAATCTTCTGGTATTTGGCGCCAAAGCAATAAAGACTCAGTTTAAAAATGGTTTTATTATGCCTGCCTTTAAAATGGTAAATCCTCATTTTTATATACTGGATACAGGCAGTAAAAACCATATTGTTGTATTGGGAGAATATTTGCTGTTTTCAGATGAAAATGCAGACCTAATCTGTGCCTCAAAACAGCGTATTACTTTTTGTTATAGGTTAGAATACGACATCTATCGACTTTATCATATGCATGTATCCAATGAGTGGAATGAATTGAAAGAGAATGAATTATTCCCTTTCAAACTCAGTACACAGACTTACCATTATGTAAAAAAACTTTTAAAAGAAACCAATGACAGAAAAAATAAAGTAATTATTCAAACACCAAGGTCTGCCTATGGTATTCGGTCAGATGCTGTAATTTATATAGAGGCAGCAGATAAATATAGTGTTTTACATACAGTAAACCACAATATTGTGATACATAAATCTATTGGCGATTTAGCCTCCGTATTTCCTGATTTTTTCTGTCGTATTCATAGAAGTTATCTTATTAACTGCCATCATGTTTCTAAAGTGGAAAGATATTATGTTATGTTAGTAACAGGAGAAACTTTACCAATACCTGAAAAACGATATACAGAAATATATCATAATGTGATACAGGCTATGAAATAGCATTTACAATATATACTCATATTAAAATAGTGTGATTAATTTGCATAATATAAGAACATTTAATTTTATTATAATTCATATAAAATATCTAGAACTTACGTGTTTTTTAGTGTATAATTACTTATAAAGTGATGTGAATAAGTTTTTTTGTTATCAAGCTTAACTTCACTTATTTTTAACAGCATTATTTAGGGAGAGGAGAAAATTTTTTGAAAAAGAAAGTATTTTTATGCGCGGCGGTATGTGCTTTAGTATTGGCAATGGGAGTAGGTTGCTCTCAACAGTCAAGTTCTTCCGAGTCCGGTACAAGTTCAAATACCTCTAATGTGCAAAGTGAAAGCGGTAGCCAGACTCAAAATTCGGATGTACCTGTTTCATCTGTTCAAGGGGGAGCTGGCACAGCATCCGACAGCAAGAATGTAACAGCAACCTTGTATATAGGTGAAAATGGTCAGTTTAAGGAATATCCTTACACATTTTCAGAGAAACCAACACCTGACCAATTAATTCAGGCAATTGCAGATACAACTGGTTGGAATTTAACGTTGGCTGATATTACAACTTCAGGGAAAGGTGGAATGACCATATCATTCTCAAAAGAATGTGCATTGTTTACAGGACCACCTCAACAGCAAAAAGAAGAATTTCATATGTATGATGCAGAACAACTGGATAGAACTATTTTAGACAGTATTCAGAAAACACTGCAAAATAATACAATAGATCCTAACTTAGGCGATCCTTCCAATTTAGATATTTATTATTGTATGGAAGGGGATAAAGCATTGGAGTTAACCAATTTGAATATTACCATTCCTATGGAACAGCCATATAGTTCGGATATGTGGGAATATATTTCGCGAGAACCTGCGAAAGGATAAACACAACATAATTTAGGTATTGGTTTATAGCATTCATGGGGTGTCAAACAGACAATTCTGTTTTGATAAATTATAGCATTGTACTTTGATTTTTAATATACGTTTATTTGCTTATGTACCACATTGGCAAACAATGTAGACCTTTTTTACCAGGAGACAATTAGTATATAAAAGGGGATTTTACAATTGTTTTAGTGTAAAAAGAATATAAAAAACAATGCTAAAAAAAGTCTAATTTTTGAAGGGGGAAATTGTTAAAGATGAAAACAAAAAGATTTTTAGCCGTACTGGTAACGTGCGTATTTGCTTTTGTAATTTGCGCAGTTCCGGCTATGGCTGAAGTAATTCCGTCAGCACCGGGAGAGAAAGCGCGCTTAATGTTGGAAACAAATAATACCGATGGTACTGAGAGCAAAGGTGATATACAATTTACAGGCTCTAATATTGCTGATGCAGAAAAGGGAATGGTAACAACAGGAGAATATTATGAACTAACAGCGCAAGCACAAACAGGATATTTGTTTGACAGCTGGACACTAAGCGTATCCCTAAGAAAAGCTGATGGAACAGTCCAAGCGCTCGGTGGAGCAGATTATGCAGATGAAGCAGGACAAAAAGCATTTGAGGTAACAAATGAAAAAGTAAAAGTAAACTTTGTTGAGCCGAAAGATGCAGTAGACGGTGATGTTTTGGAATACAACATTACCGCAAACTTTAAAAAGGATCCAACTTCCGTAGCAGTAACTGTAAATTATGTTTACAGCGGTTTATATGGTGCAGACTTTATTTACACAGAAACTCAATATTTAACTGAGGGAACTCACACAATTACTGCTGATGCTGCTCAATATGAAGGCAAAGGCTTTCAATTGGTAGATGCAGCAGCAAATACACAAGAAGTGAATGTTACCCAAAAAGATGGACAATTGGTAGCAGATGTTGACACTGTTAGCTTTAGTGTAAAACCAACAGTTGATCCAACTACCGTTTCCTTTAGTGTAACCTATGTTGACCTGGCAGGAAATCCAATCGGAGCTGGCGGACGTATTTGGTTTGATGACATTGGTGTATATGACAGAGAAAATATTCTGTTGCCATACGGATACAGAGCTATCCCACCTGCTCATCCTGGAGAAGATTGGTTCTATCCAACCAGTTTGGAGTACATTGACGGCCAATGGCAAGCAACTGTGCCAGACCTTGAAATTGTAGTAGCCAAAAGCGTAGCAACCGTTAACATTCAATTTGCTTTGGAAGACGGCACTTTATTGCCTGATTTGTCTTATGAAAAAGCTTATTTTAACGTAGGCGGAGGCATTGAAACCGTTGAAGCACCGGAAGGCTACGAATTTGTTGGTGAAAACACTTATGCTGTAGAAGTTACAGAGGATGATTTACTGAATTTGGTTGTTGACCCAACTGAAGTAACATTTACAGTAAAACCGGTTGCAACCACACCGGGAAATCCTGAAAATCCAACTGATAACGGAACAACAACTCCACCGCAAGACGGTACTATGGGTGGAAACCCAACAACAGGTGACGCTACTCCTTATGTAATTTTAGCAGTAACTGCTGCAGCAGCTGCAGGTGTTATGGTAGTAGCTTTTAAAAGAAGAAAAGCTTAATAGGGTTTTATAAATAAAAAGGGATGTAGTAGTAACTGCATTCCTTTTTTATTTGATTTTAAAGTGAGAAAGTATAAATCATATCTTTGAAATTAAAATAGGATATGGTATGATAGCGTTAAAATATTGATAGGAGGTTGGAAAGATGGAACAGTCTCTTTTTCATAGCAAAACTGCAGTGATTGTTGTAGATATGCTCAATGATTTTGTAAAGGGTAAGTTGTCTTGTGAACAGTCAAGAGCAATTGTACCTCCGATACGCGCTTTGCTTTCACACGCACGCCGCGAAGGAGTACCTATTTTTTATTGTAATGACCATCACATTCCGAACGTCGACCCTGAGTTAAAATTATGGGGACACCATGCTATTGCGGGCACAGAAGGTGCAGAAGTTGTCTCAGAATTAGCGCCACAAAAAGGTGATTATATAGTACCAAAGCACTGTTATAGCGGTTTTTTTCAAACGGATTTACAATTGCTGCTTACTTCACTGGGAATTAAAAATTTGATTATTACTGGGCTATATACCAATATTTGTGTACGCCATACAGCTGCGGATGCATTTTGTTGGGGATACCAAATTTATATTCCGAGCGATTGTGTCAGTGCGTTTGCTCCCGAAGAGTATGAAGGGGATATTGCATATTTAAAAACAGTTTATGGAGCAACAATATTGTCTTCTGACGGAATCAAATAAATGAAACCGAAGAATAGAAAAAGCCGACCTGTTTTGTAGCAGGTCGGCTTTTTTCAGCAACTGATTGTAAAAAATAGAGATTTTTGTATTTTTTTATCGCGCGTTTTTTGTTGAGAAAACCGCTATTTTATGAGAATGTATGCATTATATTACAGTTTTATAAATTACACAGAAAAATGCTTTATTTGTATTGCCATATAGAATGACTTCCTGTAAGATAATGGTAAATAATGGAATGTAATTTTTTGCCATTATTCCATATTGAATGTAGATTGGAGGTCATGCTTGATGAAAAAAAGGGCAATTGTGATTATGGTGTGTGCAATAGGTTTTGTCGCTTCATTTGTAATAATAGGGTACTTTGGTCTTACCAGTACAGGAATGATGGACCGTATGTATGTAAGTCAAAGTAAACAACTTGTGACTGGAAAAGATGAAAATTTATCTCCAACCACTCTTTGGGAAGGAATTGGAACGTATCCCTGATTTACGATAGGTAATAACTGTAACATATGTTGGCCGTATAAGAAATTTCAATTTGAATAGATGTCCCCTAATCACGAAATATCTTACTTGCAGGTAAAAAGAGAGTATGCTGAAGCTTAAAAAATGGAAATAAGATAGATATAAACGCTAGACTTTCCATATAGAGGCCAATAAATTGGCTGCTTGGTGTAACTCTTCGGGGGTATGATGCGCAAATCCTAACAGAATGGTATTTGCCATAGGGGTACTATTCCCTAAATAGTAGGGAGAGATACCTTGTAAGCGAACTCCGTTTGCTTTTGCGCTTGCAATCAATTCTGCTTCAGACATTCCATTTTGTACCTGAAGCAAAAAGTGCAAACCTGCATTGGCTCCCATAATCACGATTTGATTTGCAATAGGTGAGGTTTTTAAGGCAGAAACAAAAGCATCCCTTCGTTTGCGATAGGTATTTCGATTGCGATTGATATTTCGTTCAAAATGACCGCCTATCATAAATTGAAACAGTGTATGCTGTTCAAAACGAGATACGGTAGGGGAATACTGGGAACAGAGCGTTTGGTATTTTTGAAGTAATGTTGGAGGTAACACCAAATATGCAATACGGACTGAAGGAGCAATGCTGCGTGAAAATGTGCCAATATAAGCTACTTTTCCTGCTGTGTCAATTCCCTGCAACGATGGTATTGGTTTTCCTGTAAACTTCAGTTCACTGTCATAATCATCTTCAATGACAAAGCGATTTGGTTTTTCATCAGCCCAGCGAAGCAATTCCAAACGTTTGCCTATGGGCATCACTACTCCGGTAGGAAATTGATGGGAAGGTGTTACGTATACAATATCAGCTTTGCTTTGTCCAAGGACTGCAATATCAATTCCTGTGTCTGTTACGTCAATGGGTTCCACTGTTCTGCCGCAATTGGTAATGGTTTGATATACCTTGGGATATCCGGGATTCTCCATTGCAAAAAGGCTGTCAGAATCAAACAATACATTTAATATCATAAGTAAATATTCTATACCGGCGCCCACAATAATTTGTGAAGCCGTGCAATGAACCGAGCGATATTTATGTAAGTAGTCGGCAATTGCTTGGCGCAGACAAAAATCACCTTGCTGATTGCCGGGGTAGATTAAATCCGGCTGAGAATACATAATTTCTTTGGAAAGTTTTGCCCAGGTAGCATACGGAAATGTTTCCACATCTACAGAGTTGGTAGAAAGATGAAACAGATATTCGTTCTGAATATCACTGGTTTCAGGAATTGAAACGGAAGTTACAGGCTCCTGCCGAACAGTTAAAGAAGCCTCCAGTGGATTTACATAAAATCCGCTGCGGGGAAGGGCACGAATATAACCTTCTGTAACCAACATTTGATATGCGGCATCAATTGTATTCTGACTCACCCCCAGATAGTCTGAAAACGCTCGTTTGGATGGCAGTTTTTCATTTTCCTTATAAACACCTTGTTGGATATCTTTTACCATAGAAAGGTATAGTTGATAGTATAAAGGTTCCTTCCCATTTGTAAGGACGTTCATTGTAAATCTCCAATCTGATACTATTAAAAATACTTAAACTGACTATTTAACAGGAATCAGTTTTCTTTTATAATCATACTCAAATACAATGATATTTGCAAGACAAATATAAAAGTAGAGGAGTAAGATAATCATGAGTCAACAATTGGAACAAAACAGAAAATTAACGGAGTCTTTCAAAGGCGGAGTTATTATGGACGTTACCAATGCAAAAGAAGCAGAAATTGCACAAAAAGCGGGAGCAGTTGCTGTTATGGCACTGGAACGTGTGCCTTCCGATATTAGAAAACAAGGCGGAGTGGCACGTATGAGTGACCCGAAAATGATTAAAGAGATTCAAAGCGCGGTATCCATTCCCGTTATGGCAAAAGCCAGAATCGGTCATATTGCGGAAGCTCAGATTTTAGAAGCACTGCACATTGATTATATCGATGAAAGTGAAGTACTTACACCTGCAGATGATATGTACCACTTAAATAAATTTGAATTTAAAACTCCATTTGTATGCGGAGCACGTAACATTGGTGAAGCATTAAGAAGAATTGGAGAAGGCGCTTGCATGATTCGTACCAAGGGCGAAGCGGGTACAGGAAATGTGGTAGAGGCTGTCAGACATATGAGAACCATGATGGCGGCAATTCGCCGTTTACAAAATATGCCTTCCGAAGAACTGATGACATTTGCAAAAGAAAATGATGCACCATACGATTTGGTAGTATATGTAGCGCAAAACGGCAAACTTCCGGTTGTAAACTTTGCGGCAGGCGGCATTGCAACTCCTGCCGATGCTGCTCTGATGATGCAGCTTGGCAGTGAGGGTGTATTCGTTGGTTCAGGTATTTTTAAATCTGCAAACCCTGAATTAAGGGCAAAGGCAATTGTAACTGCTACAGCAAACTATAATAATCCTGAAATTTTGGCAGAAGTAAGCGAAGGACTGGGAGAGGCTATGAAAGGTTTGGAGATTTCTGAAATTCCTCAGGACAGTCTGTACGCAAACAGAGGCTGGTAAATCAAAGGATTAAATCAAACAAATTTGTTCCGTTATATCGCGATAAAGAAAAGAGGCATCCATGGATGCCTCTTTTCTTTATGTAAAAATGGGATATTAACGAACCGGAGTATAATCCATTTCAGATGTTTCCTCTGTTGCTTCCAGTTTAAAAATAACAGGTCTTAACCCATCGTTACAGCTGCAAATTGCAACGCC